>Ga0070731_10002097_pt1 | contig 19532 bp, 19 predicted proteins | sample Coa_R1_2_FD_66448 | JGI IMG/M metagenome (GOLD analysis project Ga0070731, IMG submission 66448) | Surface soil microbial communities from Centralia Pennsylvania, which are recovering from an underground coalmine fire - Coalmine... | ecosystem: Environmental > Terrestrial > Soil > Unclassified ... | reverse complement strand
GGGTCGGGCTGCGGTCCGGCCGCCAACCAGCTCACGAAGCGCGCGGCCTTCGTGCTGCTGTCGCTGGGGCCCAACGCGGGCACCGTGCCGGCGCCGGGCAGCGACGAGGCGCGCAACCAGTCCGGCGACCCGGTCTTCGTCTACCACGAGGCCACGGGGACCGGGAACGGAGCGTACGATGACGTCATCCAATGGGTACCGATGCACCTCGTGGCGAGCCGCATGCTCGCGGCGGGGCGGCTTCCCTGAACGGTATAATTGCAGGTCGGCAGTCACGAAAGGCCGCACATGAACCAGCGCGACGCGAAATTCCCGATTCCCGACGTCCAGTCGAGCCCCGACACGCGCCACCTCGCCATCGACCGCGTGGGCGTGAAGGCGATCCGCCACCCGGCGAAGATCCAGGAGCGAAGCGGCGGCACGCAGAACACGGTCGCGCACTTCAACATGTACGTCGGCCTGCCGCATCACTTCAAGGGCACGCACATGTCGCGCTTCGTCGCGATCCTGAACTCGCACGAGCGCGAGATCTCGCCGGACACGTTCCGCCAGATGGTGCGCGAGATGGTGAAGAAGCTCGAAGCCGAGAGCGGCCACATCGAGATGACATTCCCCTACTTCGTCTCGAAGAAGGCGCCGGTCTCGGGCGTGACGAGCCTCATGGACTACGAGGTGACCTTCGTCGGCGAGATCGTGGACGGCAAGGAAACCTTCACCCTCAAGGTGCTCGTGCCCGTGACGAGCCTCTGCCCGTGCTCGAAGGAGATCTCGGAGCGCGGCGCGCACAACCAGCGCTCCCACGTGACGATCGCCGCGCGCATCAACGCGTTCGTGTGGATCGAGGAGCTCATCGACATCGCCGAGAACGAGGCTTCGTGCCAGCTCTACGGCCTGCTCAAGCGCCCCGACGAGAAGTTCGTCACCGAGAATGCCTACGACAACCCGAAGTTCGTCGAGGACATGGTGCGCGACATCGCCGCGCGGCTGAACGCCGACAAGCGCATCGACTCCTACACCGTGGAGAGCGAGAACTTCGAGTCGATCCACAACCACTCCGCCTACGCGATGATCGCGAAGGGGATGTGACGGGCTAGTAGCGCTTGGTGAGCGTGAGGTTCTCGCCCTCGCGCCGCATCTCGGTCCGGTTGATGAAGCTCATTCCCAGCAGCGGAATGCCCGAACCCTCGTGCACTGTCCCTTCCACGTTGAGCAGCGTGACGTCGCCCACCTGGACGCTGTCCAGGAGCACGTGCCAGGAAGGAACGCGCCGCCCATCCGCGGTGATCGCGTAGCCCAGCGTGCCCTTCATGTAGTCGATGCCCAGGCGCGACGCATCGGAAGCGGGGATGGAGACGACCGTGGCGCCCGTATCCACGAGGAAACGGATGTGGACCCCGTTCACCATCGCGTCAGTCATGAAGTGCCCGCTGGAATCCATCGGCAGGGTGACGCTCTGCTTGCCCGAAGTGCGGTCGGGAGTCTGGTAGTCCTGCCCCATCTCCAGCGTCTGGCGCTTGCCGTCGATCTCGAGCACGGCGTCGGTCTTCGTGGTCGAGATGAGCGTGACGCCTTCGGGCGTCGCCACGCCGGCCGAGAGCGTGCGCGGCGGCCCGCGATTGATGCTCACGACGGCCTTGCCGGGAAAGAGGCCGATCACGTTCACGTCCGTGGCGTTCGCGACGCCCGACGCAGCGAGCAGGATGAGGGTTAGGATGCGCATCGGGATGAAGCCAATCGCCGTTTTCCGTTTCTCGCGCACCGAGGGTCCAGGGCATTTTGCCACATTCCTCGACGCGAACGGCTTGCCGTGGACGCTCGTGAAGCTCGACGAGGGCGACGCGGTCCCGTCCTCCACGGAGGCCTTCGCGGGGCTCGGATTCATGGGAGGCCCCATGAGCGCGAACGACGAGCTGCCATGGACGGCTCCGGTGCTCGCGTTGATGCGCGACGCCGCGAAGCGCGGCGTGCCGATGATCGGCCACTGCCTCGGCGGGCAGCTCATGTCGCGCGCGCTGGGCGGACGCGTCTCGCGAAATCCGGTGAAGGAGATCGGCTGGGTCCGGATCGACGCGGAGCCCTCGCCGCTCGCCCGCGAATGGCTGGGCGAGGATCTCGATTCGTTCGAGAGCTTCCAGTGGCATGAGGATACCTTCACGGTGCCTTCGGGAGCCGAGCGGATCCTTTCGGGCCAACATTGCGCGAACCAGGGATATGTCGTCGACGGACTGCACCTGGGCATGCAGTGCCATGTCGAGATGGATCCGGAGATGATCGACGTGTGGTGCCGCACGGGTTCGGACGAAATCGACGAAAGCCTGCACCAGGGCGATGCGGTGCAGGACGTACCGACCATACGGGACCTCGCGAAGCGCAACCTCCAGGGCCTTTCCGCCGTCGCCGACCGCCTGTATTCGCGCTGGATCCGCGGCCTCCGATAGCCCTTTGGTACGACTTGCGGCTTTCCGGCCGCTGTGCCAATGTTTGTCGACGGAGATCATCCCGCAGCGGACGTCTGCGGCGATGATTTCCCCCATCCGACCCGGTGACGCTCCAGGAGAATCCATGAAGAAAGCCCAGCTCGCCAGACAGGCTTCCGTTGCCATGGGCGCGACAGCGCTCGCTTTCGGCTGCTCCACCGCTTTCGGCCAGGACTGGGCGTCGCAGGATTTCATCAAGCCGTACGACGAGACCGTCCAGATCAATCTCGGCGGAATCGTCAACCAGTTCGACACGAGCCTGAGGATCGATGGGCAGAACACCCACGGCACCGACATCAACCTCGAGAACAACGGCCTGAAGAAGAACCTCTCCAGCTTCGAGGCGGGGCTCCAGTGGCGTTTCGCGCAGCGCCACCGTTTCGATGCCGACTACTACACGGTCTCCCGGTCGGGCAGCCATAGCTACAGCGGGGACATCAGCATCGGTGGCGACGATTTCCCGGTGGGCGCCACCGTGGGCATGCACAACAAGTTCGACCTCTTCTCCCTCGACTACCGCTACTCCTTCGTGCAGCAGCCCGACTACGAGGTGGCCGGGCTCGTCGGATTCTACGGCGGCAAGTTCACGTTCGACGTGAACGCCGTGGGCGCCATCGGCAGCAACGGAGTGGGCACCACGTACAACAATTCGGTCTCCACAACCCTGCCGTTGCCGATGCTCGGCGCCTCCTGGGATTGGTACCTCTCGCCCCAGGCCAAGATCGCCGTGATGGGGATGGGCATGAAGGCCAAGATAAGCAACGTGGATGGCCACGCGTACGTCGTCGGCGTCAATGGAGACTACATGCTCACCCGCAACCTGGGTCTCGGCGCGCGCTACACGTACGTCGATATCAGCGCCGACGTGGACAAGAGCTCCTTCGACGGCAACTTCAGCTGGCGCGTGAACACGTTCAGCCTGTACGCGAAGCTGCTGTTCTAGGCGTCGCCCTCGAGGCACGCGAGCGCGTGCCCTGAGGGCTGCCCTGCGTCACATTCCCGCGAACTTGTAGTCGACGCCGATCAGGTAGCTGTCGACCTTGATCTTGTCGTTCTTCATCCACTCGGCGAACAATCCCCAGGCGGGATTGAAGTTCCAGCGGCCGCCCACGCCGTAGGTCGCCTCGTCGTGCGTGTCCTTGGAGTTGAACGGGGTCGGGTTCAACTGCCCGCTCGCGTTGAGCTTCACCTGCGAGTGCGCGTATCCGATGCGGCCATACAGGTCGAACTGGTCGAGCGGAATCGTGCCGACCAGCGAGATCCCGTAGGACTGGGCCTTAGCCTGTCCGTCGACGTTCGACACGCCCGAGAACGAGTTGCCGTGGAAATCGTACTTGCCGAGGTCGTAGTACCCGAGCTCCACGCCCAGGAAGGGATTGAAGCGCACTCCGCCGCGGATCGTATAAGTGGTCTCGGTCTTTCCGACCGATGCATTGTCGAACCCGGTGAGGTCCGTTCCGGATATTCCGAGATGCCCCTGTCCGACTCCGGCACCCAGGTACCACGGTGAGAAAGACTGCTGCGCGAGGGCCGGGATGGCCGCCACCGCAGCGCCTGCGATGAGCAAGCTGCGAATCATCTTCATCGAAATTCTCCTTCGGTACTGGTCACCTCCCCTCTAGAACTTTCCATCCCTGAGAAGTCTTGCAGAGGTTCCACTGGCTCTTTCCCGTCGCACCCTTCACGTCGCTCGAGAACGCGGCACCGCGGCACTGCATTCCGTCCTTCTCGAAGCGCGCGAGCGGGGTGATCGTTCCCGACGCGGATGTCGCGGGATTCTTCCATTCGTAGGATTGGCCGTCGCGGCCCTCGTCGAGCGCCTTGCGCATCGCTTCGCCGGCGATCCTGAAGTCGTCCTGGGTCATTCGCGAGACGGGCGCATCCTTCGCGAACATTTCGTTGATGGCGCACGCGGGACCTGCGGCAACCAGGAAGAGCGCCGCGGCAGTCACGCGTCGCAGGATGGCTACAGTCATCGATCGCCTCCGATGCTTGCGTTGGAACAAGCGGACCAATCGACGTCATAGTACTATCTTCGGCCGTCCTACGAGGAGATTGAAAATGACGATCCGGCTCATGGCCGCCATCGCAGTCACTTCTGCAGGGACAGCCGCGGTGCTCGCGGGTTCCTTCGACGCACCCTGGGCGGTGGTCGAGACCGCCGACAAGTCAGACGTGCGCAAGGAATTTCCGGTCGCCATCACGCAGGTCGACGGCAAGAGCACGCGCGATCCGCGGCAAACCGACCCGATCGCGCCGGGCAAGCACACGATCACGGTTCGCTTCTCCACCGCGAGGGTCGCGCAGTCCGCTTCCGACGAGGTGCGCGAGGTCCCGATGGACCTGCAGCCCTGCACGCTCTATCGCATCGCCGCGCGCCGCACGACGGGCACGAACTGGGAGCCGCAGGTCTACAACGAACCGCTCGGAGAATGCCGGAAGAAGTTCCAGAAGAACTAGGAGGCTTCGATGAAGAAGGGCACGAAGAAGCTCGCCGGCGAAGGAAAGCTGGGCCGGAAGGACTACGAGAAGCGCCTGGAAAAACTGCACGTGAAGCTGGTCGAGCTGCAGGAGTGGGTGAAGCACAAGGGACTCAAGGTCTGCATCGTCTTCGAGGGACGCGACGGCGCGGGCAAGGGTGGCACCATCAAAGCGCTCACGGAACGCGTGAGCCCCCGCGTCTTCCGCGTGGTCGCGCTTCCGGCGCCCACGGAGCGCGAGAAGTCGCAGATGTACATGCAGCGCTACGTGCAGCACCTGCCCGCGGCCGGCGAGATCGTGATCTTCGACCGCAGCTGGTACAACCGCGCGGGCGTCGAGCGCGTGATGGGCTTCTGCACCGAGGAGCAGGCGCGCGAGTTCCTGAAGGGCGTGCCGCTCATGGAGAAGGCGATCGTGAATTCCGGCGTGATCCTGCTCAAGTACTGGCTCGAGGTGAGCCCCGACGAGCAGACGCGCAGGCTCCAGGAGCGCATCGACGACGGCCGCAAGACCTGGAAGCTCTCCCCCATGGACCTCGCCTCGTACGGCCGCTGGAGCGACTACTCCCGCGCCCGCGACGAGATGTTCGCGGAGACCGATACTTCGTGGGCGCCGTGGTTCGTGGCGCGTTCCGACGACAAGAGGCGCGCGCGCCTGAACCTGATCACGCACGTGCTCTCGAAGATCCCGCACAAGAAGGCGCCCGGCGAGAAGGTGAAGCTCCCCAAGCGCGGCAAGCCCGGCAAGTACCGCTCGCCCGACTATCCGTTCAAGTACGTGCCCGAAGCGGCCTAGCGCTGCGCGTCACGGCTTGGCGTCCTTCGCCTGCGCGTCGGCGATCGACGCCGCCGTGTCCACCCAGCCGCCGCCCATCGCCTTGTAGATGTCCACCACTGAAGCGCTCAACTGCGCGCGCAGAGCGGCCCACGTGAGCTCGGCGGGGAACAGTTCCTGCTCGGCCTGCAGCACCGTGGAATAGGGCGCGCGCCCGCCTTCGAACTGCATCTGCGCGAAGCGCGAATACTTGCGCAGCGCCACCACGAGCTTTTCCTGCGCCGCGACCTGCTCGTCGAGCGTGGTGCGCGTGACGAGCGCGTTCTCCACGTCGGCGAACGCGTTCTGGATCGCGAGCCGGTAGGCCGCGAGCGCGGCCTTCTGCCCGGCCTCGGCCTGCGCCACCTGTCCCGAGATCGCCCCGCCGGTGAAGATCGGACCCGCGAGGTTCGCCGCATAGCTCCAGGAATTCGCCGGCCCCTTGAACAACCCCGAGAGCTCGCTGCTCGCGCTCCCCAGCGAGCCCGTGAGCGAGATCGCCGGGAAATAGAGCGCCTTCGCCGCGCCGATCTGCGCGTTGGCCGCGATCAGCTGCTGCTCGGCCTGGCGCAGGTCCGGACGGCGCTCGAGCAACTCCGAAGGCACGCCGGGCGGCACCGCCGGCAACGACATCTCGAAGATCGGCAGGCCGCGCGTGATCGGACCCGGCGCCCGGCCGAGGAGGATCGACAGCGCATTCTCGACAGTCGCGATGTCGCGCTTGATCTGCGGAATCTGCGCGGCGGCGGTCTGGTAACGCGCCCTCGCCTGCTCGACTTCCATCTCGCCCACGCGGCCGTACTGGAACTTGTACTGCATGATCTGCAGCGACGACTCGTAGGTCTTGAGCGTGCGCTCCGACATCATGAGCTGCTCGTCGAGGCCGCGCAGCTGCAGGTAGCTCGTCGCGACCGTGCCCACGAGCGAGAGGATCACGCCGCGGCGCGCCTCTTCGGTGGCGAGCAGGTTCGCCTGGGCCGATTCGGAGAGGCGCCGCACCCGGCCCCACAGGTCGATTTCCCAGCTGGCGCCCGCGAGCACCTGGTAGGTCGTTGCCGGATTGGGAACTCCGGGCGGCAGCAACGCGAGGCTGTTCTGCGAAAGCTTCTGCCGGGTCGCGGCGGCGTTGTATCCCACCTGCGGGAAGAATGCCGAGCGCGTCGTGGCAAGGACCGCGGCCGCCTGCTCGACGTTCGCCGCCGCGATCTTCACGGTCTGGCTGTTCGCGAGCGCCTCGGCGATGAGCGCGTCGAGGACCGGATCGTTCATGCGCTTCCACCACTCGACATCGGCGGCGGCCGCCACTTCGCGCGGCTCATAGCGAAACGCCTCGGGCGCCTTCACGTCGGGGCGCGAGTAGTTCGGGCCGAACATGCAGCCCGAGGCGGCGCAGCAAAGGAGGATCACGGCCGCATGTGCGCGCACGCTACCCCTCCTTGTCCTTCTTCGCCTCGCCGCCGCCGAAGTAGCGCGCGCTGAACGTCGAGAGCGCCCAGTAGAACATCGGGATGAAGAAGATCGCGATCACCGTGGCCGCGAGGCAACCGCCGATCACTCCCGTGCCGATCGAGTGGCGGCTGTTGGACGAGGCGCCGGTGGCGATCGCGAGCGGCACGGTGCCCAGGATGAACGCGAACGACGTCATCACGATCGGGCGAAGGCGAAGGTGCGCGGCTTCAGCGGCCGCGTCGAAATACGACTTGCCCTCCTTGCGATTCAATTCCACGGCGAATTCGACGATGAGGATCGCGTTCTTCGCGGCAAGCCCGATCAGCGTGAGCAGGCCGATCTGGAAGTAGACGTCGTTGGTGAGTCCCCTCAGGGCGACGGCGAGCAGGGCGCCCAGGATCGCGAAGGGAACCGCGAGCATGACGCCCACCGGCAGCGACCAGCTCTCGTACTGGGCGGCGAGGATCAGGAAGACGAAGATGAGGCCGAACACGAATGCGATCGTCGAGGTCGAGCCCGACGAGACCTCCTCCCGCGCCTCGCCGGCCCATTCGTAGCCGTAGCCGCTCGGCATCACCTCTTCGGCCACCTCGCGGATTGCGGCGAGCGCCTGGCCCGAGCTCACGCCCGGCGCGGGCGACCCCGTGATCGCGATCGCGGGGTAGTTGTTGAACCGCGTCACGATGTCCGCGCCCGTCACGTAGCGCGTCTTCACGAGCGCAGAGAGCGGCACCATGTCGCCCTGGCGGTTCTTCACGTAGAAGCGGCCGATGTCCTCGGGCGTGAGGCGATACTTGGGCTCGGCCTGGAGCACCACCTGGTACAGGCGCGAGTCCTTGGGAAACTGGCTCACGTAGAGCGAGCCGAACATCGTCTGCAACGTGCTGTACGCGTCCTCGACCTTCACGCCGAGCGTTTCGGCCTTCTCGCGATCGACGTCGGCGAGCATCTGCTGGCCGTTGGTGCTGATCGTGGTGTTCACGCCCGCGAGCTCGTGTCGCTGCCTCGCCTTGGCGAGGACCTGCTGCACGATTCCCGACAGTTGCTGGTAGTCGCCCGAACCCTTCTGCTCGACCCACATCTGGAAGCCGGCCGTGACTCCGAGTCCCGGGATCGCCGGAGGATTCACGGGGACCACGAGGCCGCCCAGGATCGACGCGCGGAACTGCTGCGCCGACCGCTTGATGAGGGCATCGGCCCCAAGCTCGGCGCCCTTCCTCTCCTCGTAGTCCTTGAGCGATACGAAGAGGACGCCGAAGTTGGTCTTGTTCTGCGAGTCGAGCAGGCTGAAGCCGTCGACCTGCGTCACGTTCGCGACGGCTTCGCTCTTTCGGAGGATCTCCACGGCCTGCGCGCCGACGTCGTGCGTGCGGTCCAGGCTCGCCGAGTCCGGCAGGAAGTACGCCCCGAAGATGTAGCCCTGGTCTTCCTGCGGGACGAAGGCCGAGGGAACGAACTTGAAGAACGCCACCACGCCCACGATCACGAGCGCGAGGATGCCGAAACTCAGCGCGAAATGGCGCATCGCCCATTTCACGCCGGTCACGTACCTGTTCGCGACCGAGTCGAACGTGTCGTCGAACCACTTGAAGAAACGCTTCTTCGGCCCATGCTTCGCCTCGATCAGGATCGCCGCGAGGGCGGGTGAGAGCGTGAGCGCGACGATCCCCGAGAACACGACCGAGATCGCGATCGTGACCGCGAACTGCTTGTAGAGCGCGCCGGTGATGCCGCCCAGGAATGCCACGGGCACGAACACCGCGTTCAGCGTGAGCACGATTGCAACCACCGGGCCCGACACCTCGTCCATGGCGCGCTTGGCCGCCTCCTTGGGATCCAGGTGGAACTGGACCATGTTGCGCTCGGTGTTCTCCACCACGACGATGGCGTCGTCCACGACGATGCCGATCGCGAGGATCATGCCGAAAAGCGTGAGCATGTTGATCGAGAAGCCGAGCAGCAGCATGCCCACGAGCGCGCCCAGGATCGAGACCGGAACCGCGAGCGTCGGGATGATCGTGAGGCGCAGGCTGTGGAGGAAGATGAACACCACGAGCACCACGAGGACCACGGCCTCGAAGAACGTGACGATCACCTCGTGGATCGACGCCTGCACGAAGAGCGTCGTGTCGAGCGCCACTTCGTACTTGAGTCCCGCGGGAAATTCCTTCGACAGCTCCGCGAGCGTCGCGCGCACGTCCTTGGAGACCTGGATCGCGTTGGCGCCGGGCTGCTGGTAGATGGCGATGAGCGTCGCCGGATAGCCCTGGTACGACGTCCGCAGCGCATAGCTCTGCTGTCCGAGGTCCGCGTATCCGATGTCCTTCACCTTCACGAGCGCGGCGCCGTTGTTGTCGCTGCGCAGGATCATGTTGTCGAACTGCGCGGGCTCCGTGATCGTGCTGGTCGTCACGGGGAACGTCTGCTGCACCGGGTATGGCGTGGGCGCCGCGCCGATGCGGCCCACCGCGAATTGCTGGTTCTGGTTCTTGATCGCGTTGGCCACATCCGTGGTCGAGATCTTCAGCTGCGCCATGCGGTCGGGCTTGAGCCAGATGCGCATCGCGTACTGCGGCACGCCGAAGATCGACGCCTGGTTCGCCCCGGGGAGCCTGTTGATCGTCCCGAGAATCTGCGTGTTCGTGTAGTTCGAGATGAAGTTCGGATCGTAGCGGCCGTTGGGATCGAAGAAGGCGACCACCATGAGGAAGGTGCTCGTCTTCTGCGCCACGTTCACGCCCTGCGCCGAAACCGACTGGGGAAGCTGCGCCATCGCCTGGCTCACGCGGTTCTGCACGTCCACCTGGGCGAGCGCCGGATCCGTGTCGATCGTGAAGTACACGGTGAGCGTGTAGTTGCCCGTCGACGAGCTCGTCGACTGCATGTACATCATGTTGTTCGCGCCGTTCACCTGCTGCTCGATCGGCGCGCCCACGTTCTGCGCCACGAGCTGCGCGTTGGCGCCCGGATAGGTCGCCGTCACCTGGATCTGGATCGGCGTGACCTGCGGGTATTGGGCGATGGGCAGCTGCACCATCGCGACGGCGCCCACGACCGAGATCACGAGCGCGATGACCGCCGCGAAGATCGGGCGGTCGATGAAGAAGTGCGAGAGCATCGCGACGGGTCCCGGCTATTTCTTCTTCTCGGCGGCCGTGACGACCTTCACCGTCGCGCCGGGGGTGAGCCGCGCCACGCCGTCCGTGGCCACGACGTCACCCGCCTGCAGGCCGCCGTTGATGAACCAGTCGTCGCCATGCCAGGGCCCGACTTCGACCGGGCGAATCTGCGCCTTCATGTCCTTGTCGACCAGCACGACGATGTGGCCCTTGGGTCCCTGGAGCACCGATGCCTGCGGCACGAGGATCGCGTTCGTGCGCATCGCGCCCGAGACTCGCACGCGCACGAACTGCCCGGGACGCAGCGCCGTTTCGGGATTCGGCAGCGAGGCGCGCAGCAGGAAAGTCCCGGTCTGCGGATTGAAGCTCGCGTTGGCGAACGTGATGCGCCCCTTGTGCGGGAAGAGCTCGCCGTCGGCGAGGATCACCTCGACCACGTACTGGTCGTTGGGCGGAAGCTTGAGGCGGCCCTTGTCGCGATCGGTGCGCAGCCCCAGCATCTCGTTCTCGGAAATCGTGAAGTCCACCCAGATGGGATCGACCTGCTCCACGACCGTGAGCAGGCTGTTCTCCGCGTTCACGTAGGCGCCATCCTGCACCCGCGCGAAGCTCGACAGGCCGGTCACCGGCGTCGTGATCGTCGCGTAGGAAAGGTTGAGCTTCGCGCTTTCGACGCCCGCCCTGGCGGTCTCTACCGCCGCAGCCGCGGCGCGTTGCTGGCCGACCGCGTCGTCGAGCTCCTTCTGGCTCAGTGCATTCAGGCCCGCGAGAGGTTTCACTTGCGCGAGGTTGGCGTCGGCGACCTCGAGGCGGGCCCGCTGCTCCGCGAGCGCGGCATTCGCCGCGTCGAGCTGCACCCTGAGCGGCCGCTCGTCCTGCCGGAACATCACTTCGCCCGCCTTCACGAGCGAGCCTTCCCCGTAGATGCGCTTGTCGAGGAATCCGGCGACGCGGGCGCGGATCTGCACCTGGTGCGACGAGAGCGTCTGGCCGACGAACTCGTAGTTGACCGGGGTGTCCTTCGGCGCGACTGTGACGGCGGTTACCTCGACGGGCGGCCGCGCCGCGGGGGCTTGATCACCCTTGCCGCAATCTGACAGGAGGAAAGCAGACAGCAGCAAGATCAGGAGCCGGCGCATCACTCGCATCTCCCTCGGTGCAAAGGCCCTGCGGAATTACTGCTGGGCCTTCCTCCACGTCGCGTCGGGGTTGTACCTCGACATCGCCTCCGCAATAGAGGCCGTCTGCGCGCCGAGATCCTTCTCGTACACGACTCCCTCGTGATTCACGATGAATGTCATCACGCCCGAGGAGCCATACTTCGCGGGCCACGCGACGGCGGCGAAGCCGCCCATGAGGCGATTGCCCACCACGTACTCCTGCGCGCCCCCGGGCGCGTCCTTGCCCTGCGCCGTGAGCATCCGGTAGTGATAGCCGTGGAACGAGGACTTCTCGTCTTCCTTGCGCGCGTGCTTCCCGTAGCCTTCGGTCGCCGCCTCGGCGACCAGCGGGCCCAGCGGGCTCTGCGGCGCGCCTTCATCCGTCTTCCAGTAGAGGCCGTCCTTCTTGCCCGGGGACGAAACGAATCGCCTCGCATAGTCGGGAAAGCCGCTGGCGTTCGCGTCGCTCGCGGCGTAGTCGCGCTGCGCGTCGACGATCGCGAGCATGGTCTGGATCGTGTCCAGCTCGTTGCGGCCGACGCGCCGATTGACGATCTCCTCGCGCCCGGCCTCGGCATCGAACGCCCACTTGCCGTTCTTCTTCACGATCGGCGCGGGGAACGGCCAGTCGTCCTTGCCCACCGTGAGCGTGGCCTTCGCATCCCCGTCCTTCTGCAGCGCGTTCTTCTCGTCGTAGGAGGCGAGGAAAGTCTTCCAGTCGTTCAGGTCGGAAACCTTGTCGCCCGAGAGCAGCCACGACTTCGACGCGGGGCCGACGACGGCGAGCACCGCCTTGCCGTCCTGCGCCCGCACCGCGTCGGCGAGCGCCTTGGCCGCTTCTTCCGGCGTCGCGAACGTGGTCTGGACCGCGAGGGGTTTCGTCGTCGCGGACTTCGACTCGGCGGGCTTGGCCGCCGAGTCGGTCTGCGCGCCGGCATTCATTGCGAACGCCGCGGCGATCGCGCCGGCCAGCGCCGTGAGCATCATGTGCTTGCGAATCTTCATGTCGATCTCCTGGATGGATGGGTAGCGTTCTAGCGGCGTCCGCCGCCGCCCCGCCCGCCACCGCCGCCTCCACGGCTCGCTCCGCCCCGGCTGCTCGCCGCACGCGTCGACGCTCCGCTGCCGCCTGCGCCCGAGAAGCCACTGCCGCCGCGCGATCCCGACGAGCTCGCCCGCTGGCTCGCCGATGCCCCGCCGCCGCCGCTCGCGCGCTGCGAAGCGCCCGCGCGGTCGCCGCCACCCACGTTCCCGCTCTGGCGATTGGCCGATTCGACGCGGCTGTTGAGCTGGCCCCGGTCCATCGACGAAAGCTCCGAGCGCCCCTGCTCCGCGCGCCCGCGGAACTGATCGCGCGACTGCGCCGCCTGGCGGTCGCCGCCACGGTTGTACTTGTTCGCGGTCGCGTTGTCGCGGTAGCCGACGCCACCGCGGTTCTTCGGATCGTGGTTCCAGTTGCCGTTGCCGATGTTCGCCTTGTTGAAGTTGTTGTACTTGTTCACGTTGATGTTCACGTTGTTGCCGCCCCAGTTGCAATTGCCCCAGATGGCGGCGCCCACGAAGACGCCGGTGGCAAATGCGAGACCCGCGCCATATGCGTAGCCCGGCGGGTAGTAGTAGTAGGGCGGGGGATACGAGTACCACCAGGTGCCGTAGATCGTGGCCGGGTTGTACGTGGGCACGTAGACGACCTGCGGATTGGGCTGCTCGATCTTGATGACCTGGACGTTTTCCTCGGTCGCCTTGGTCACCGTCATGTTCTCGCTCGACTTGAGGTTGCCGGCGGCATCGGCCTTCTTGCGCAGCTCCTGCGCGGTCTTCATCACGTCGGCCTGCTGCCCGAGGAACGCGTCGCCCAGCTTCTGGGTCCAGTCGATCTTCTCGTTCATCATCGTGAGGACCTGCGGCACCGAGGTGAGCGCCTTCACGCTCGGGTCCCACTCCTGCTTCTGCATCGCGTCCTCGAGCGCCTTCTCCTTCATGTTCGGGTTCGCCTTGACCCAGCGCGCGGCCTCGACGACCTGGAGCGGATAGGTCGAGGCCATGAGGACCTGTGCGAGCAGCGCGTCCGGATAGAGCGCGATGGGCGCCATGAGCTCGTCGAGATCCTGTTGCGAGAAGGTCTTCTTGTCCGGTGTCGCCGGAGTACTCGCCGGTGCCGGCGGCGCGCTGCCCGCCGCGGGCTGCTGCGCAAGGGCGATCGGATCAAGCGCGAGGCTCGCCGCGATCGCGCATGCGGCGATGCGAAGGACGTTGGAGGGTTTGCGGTCCATGTTCACCTCATCATGGCTTGCCGGTGGGGACGCCGGCGCGTTTCTCATTGTGGCCCTAACCACCGGGCCGCACCACCCATGGGACCATGGTCCTATTGCGCGCCGGGATCCGCCTTGTCCCGAGTGACGGCGAGGTCCCTTGCCCGGGTCAATCCCGGAAATTCTTGTACGAGAGCGGCACGTCGGTCACGCCGCCTCGGACCAGCGCGATCGCTTCCTGCAGGGAATCCTTCTTCGAGCTCGTGACGCGCACGACGTCGCCTTGGATGGAGGCCGTGACCTTCGCCTTCGAATCCTTGAGCAGCTTCACGATGCGCTTGGCGAGATCGCTTTCAACGCCGTTCTTCACGGTCATCTTCTGCTTCACCTTGTCGCCGCCGACCTTCTCGGGATCCACGAGCTCGAGGAAGCGCGTGTCGACGCCGCGCTTGGCCATCTTCGCGTAGAGCACGTCGCGAACCTGTCCCAGCTTGAAGTCGTCGTCGGCGAACGCGGTGATCTCATGCTCCTTCTCGTTCAGCTCGAAGCGCGCATCCGAGCCTTTGAAATCGAAGCGGTTCGCGATCTCCTTGTTGGCCGTGTCCACCGCGTTCTTGAGCTCCACGGCGTTGGCCTCGCACATGATGTCGAAGGATGGCATGGGTCTCTTTCCCGGAAGTGGATCTGGCGATTCTATTAGAATTCCCCATGGCCACGATCCTGCAGACGCTACCCGCCGGCGAGAAGGTCGGCATCGCCTTCTCCGGAGGACTCGACACGAGTGCCGCGCTCGCGTGGATGCGGGAGAAGGGCGCGATCCCCTACGCCTATACCGCCAACCTCGGCCAGCCCGACGAGTCGGACTACGGCGAGATCCCCCGCAAGGCGAAGCTGTACGGCGCGGAGAAGGCAGTCCTCGTCGAATGCCGCCCGCAGCTCGTGGCCGAGGGAATCGCGGCGATCCAGTGCGGCGCGTTCCACATCTCCACCGGGGGGATCACGTACTTCAACACGACGCCGCTCGGCCGCGCGGTCACCGGCACGATGCTCGTCGTCGCGATGAAGGACGACGACGTCCACATCTGGGGCGACGGCAGCACGTTCAAGGGCAACGACATCGAGCGCTTCTATCGCTACGGGTTGCTGGCCAACCCGGCGCTCAGGATCTACAAGCCGTGGCTCGACCAGCGCTTCATCGACGAGCTGGGCGGGCGCAAGGAGATGAGCGAGTACCTCATCAAGCGCGGCTTCGACTACAGGATGAGCACGGAGAAGGCCTACTCGACCGACTCCAACATGCTCGGCGCCACGCACGAGGCGAAGGACCTCGAGTTCCTCGACAAGGGCATGCGCATCGTGAATCCCATCATGGGCGTCGCGTTCTGGCGCGACGACGTGGCGGTGAAGGCGGAGACTGTGTCCGTCGCGTTTGAGCAGGGCGTGCCGGTCTCGCTCAACGGCCAATCGTTCAAGGATTCGGTGGCGCTGCTTGCCGAGGCGAATGCGATCGGCGGGCGCCACGGCCTGGGCATGTGCGACCAGATCGAGAACCGCATCATCGAGGCGAAGAGCCGGGGAATCTACGAAGCGCCCGGCATGGCGCTATTGCACCTCGCCTACGAGCGGCTGGTGACCGGAATCCACAACGAGGACACGATCGAGCAATACCGCGACAATGGCCGCCGCCTCGGCCGCCTGCTCTACCAGGGGCGCTGGTTCGACCCGCAGACGATGATGCTGCGCGAGACCGCGCAGCGTTGGGTCGCACGCGCCGTCACGGGCGAAGTGACGGTCGAGCTGCGCCGCGGCAACGACTACTCGATCCTCGACACGAAGAGCCCGAACCTCACCTACAAGCCCGAGCGCCTCACGATGGAAAAGGGCGAGGCTTTCTTCACGCCCGCCGATCGCATCGGGCAGCTCACGATGCGCAACCTCGACATCGCCGATACGCGCGACAAGCTGCGTGTGTATTCGGAAACGGGGTTGCTGGGCCCGGGCGGTGGCGTCCCGCTGCTGGGCGAGGAGAAGAAGAAGTCCTAGCGCGTCACTTCGGCAGGCCGAGCAACGCGCGTTGCTCGCCCGTGGGTTCCTGGCGAAACGCGAGTGCGCGGATCTCGAACGAGGCCGCCGCGACGAAGATCCATGGAAATCCCGCCTCCTGGAACCGCTCCGAAATCGAGCGCTTCGTGAAGGCGTTCTTGTGCGCGTAGTAGTCGTTGCCGCTCGCTGCGATCTGCTTGCCGAAGCCGTAGACCACGTCGTTGGCGGTGATGGGCCCCGCGGAAGACTCGTAGAGCGGCGCGTCGAGCTCGAGGCCGTTCTGCGAGACGGCGGCGAATACCGCCATGAGGTCGGGTACCCTCACCTCGGCGAAACCGCGCGGGCGCAGCACGTGCGCGAACCCGGTGAGGACTCGCGGCACGTCGTGCCGGTAGTAGTGCTCGAGGTTGTGCGAACAGTAGATCGCGTCGTAGAGCTCCGCGGGCAGGCTCGCCAGGTTGCGAGCGTCGCACACGACGTCCGGCCCCTGCGCCGCGTCGATGTCGAGCAGCACGTGCTCCCATCCGTCGTAGTGCGCGGGAATCGGGATCGTCTTGCTGCCGCCGCCCACGTTGAGGACGCGGCTCACGTCTCCACCCGGCCGAGCAGCAGGTATTCCATCAATGCCTTCTGCACGTGCAGCCGGTTCTCGGCCTCTTCCCAGACGACGCTCTGCGGACCGTCCACCACGTCGGCGGCCACTTCCTCGCCGCGATGCGCCGGCAGGCAATGCATGAAGAGCGCGTCGGGCAATGCGCGCGACATCATCTTCGTGTCGACCATGAATCCCTGGAAGGCCTTGTCCCGCGCGCCCGCCTCCGCCTCGAATCCCATGCTGGTCCACACGTCCGTGTTCACCGCGTGGACGCCCGCGCACGCGTCGCCCGGATTCGCGAAGACCTCGACGCGATCGCGGTCGAGTCCCACGAGGCGCGCGGGCTCCACCGCGTAGCCTTCCGGCGTGGAGATGTTGAGCTTGAATCCGAACACCTGCGCCGCCTGGATCCAGGTGTTGCACATGTTGTTGCCGTCGCCGATCCAGGCGACCGTCTTGCCGGCGATCGGGCCGCGATGCTCCATGAACGTGTAGACGTCGGCGAGCACCTGGCACGGATGGTATTCGTTGGTGAGGCCGTTGATGACCGGCACGCGCGAGTGCGCGGCGAAGCGCTCGATGATCGAGTGCTCGAAGGTGCGGATCATCACGATGTCCACCATGCGTGAGATCACGCGCGCGACGTCCTCGATGGGCTCACCGCGCCCGAGCTGGGTCTCGCCTGTATTGAGCACGATCGAGGATCCGCCCAGCTGGTGGATGCCGGCTTCGAACGAAACTCGCGTGCGCGTCGAGGTTTTCTCGAACACCATCGCGAGCATGCGGTCCGTGAGCGGCTGGTAGGCGATGTAGTTCTTGAAGCGCTCCTTGATGACCCGCGTCCGCGCGAACAGGTGGTCGAGCTCCTCGCGCCCGAGGTCGCGGAACTGGAGGAAATGCTTCAAGCGGCCGCGGCCGCGGCCGGCGCTTCGGCGAGGAACGCCTTCACGATCGGCGCGAGGATCGACACGAGCTGCTTCGCTTCGTCTTCCTTGATGACGAGCGGCGGCAGCAGGCGCACGACCTTGTCGGCGGTCACGTTGGTCACGAGGCCCGCCTCGAGCGCGCGGCGCACGATGTCGCCGCAGGGCCGGTCGAGCTCGATGCCGAGCATGAGGCCCATGCCGCGGATCTCCTTCACGCCCGCCACTCCGGCGAACTCGCGGGTGAGACCGGACCTGATGATCTCGCCCGTCTTCGCCGCGTTGGCGAGGAGCCCTTCGTTCTCGATCACCTCGAGCGTCGTGATCGCGGCGACCGACACGAGAGGCCCGCCTCCGAACGTGGTTCCGTGATTGCCCGGCTTGAACACCTTGGCCGCCTCGCCGCGGGCGAGGCACGCGCCGATCGGAACGCCAGAGCCCAGGCCCTTCGCGAGCGGCATCACGTCGGGCACGACGCCCGACCATTGGTGCGCGAACCACTTGCCCGTGCGGCCGATGCCGCTCTGCACTTCGTCGATCATCAGAAGCCACTCGCGCTTGTCGCAGAGCTCGCGCACCTTGCGCAGGTATGTCGCATCGGCGACGTGGATGCCGCCCTCGCCTTGCAGAACTTCCATCAGCACGGCGACCACGGACGTGTTGTCGGCGAGGCGCTCGATGGCGGCGATGTCGTTGTAGGGAACGCGAAGGAATCCGCCCATGAGCGGCTCGAAGCCGGCCTGCGCCTTGCGCGAGCCCGTGGCCGACAGCGTGGCGAGCGTGCGCCCGTGCCAGGCTTTCTCCATCACGATGATGCTGGGATTCTCGATGCCGCGCTGGTGCCCGTGAAGGCGCGCGAGCTTGATCGCCGCCTCGTTGGCTTCCGCGCCCGAATTGCAGAAGAACGCGTTGTCCATTCCGGAGATCGCGCACACCTTCGCCGCGGCGCGCTCCTGCTCGGGCACCTCGAAGAGGTTGGATGTATGGATGAGCTTGCCGACCTGCTCGCGCAGCGCCTTCGTGAGCACCGGATGGTTGTGCCCGAGGCCGCTCACCGCGATGCCCGCGAGGCCATCGAGATAGCGCTTGCCTTCCGTATCCCAAAGCCACGCGCCGTCGCCGCGCGCGAAAGCCACGGGTTGGGGGGAATAGGTCTGCATCAGGTGCGTCGCGCTCATGTGCGGTCTCCCAATTGCAACGATTCCGGACCCCCAAAACGAAACGGCGGCCGAAGGGCCGCCGCCGGCCGGGGTGAAGCTTCGATCAGGTACGGGCGCCGCCCAAGGCTTTCACCTGGGCCGCGAGACGGCTCTTGTGACGCGCCGCCTTGTTCTTGTGGATGATGCGCTTGTCCGCGATCGAATCGATGACGGATTGTTCGTGCTGGAGCGCGGCGCGTGCAGCGGCCGCATCGCCCGCGGCGATGGCCTTCTGCACCTTCTTGATGGCGGTGCGCAGTTTCGTGCGCAGGCCCACGTTGGCCGCGCGTTGCTTGATGGATTTCTTGGCGCGTTTCGCGGACTGTTTTGTATTGGCCATTGGGGCGGTTTCCGGTCGGAGTCGAGTATCGAAAAGAGCCTGATATCATACACTACTTGTCCATACAAAACAAAGCCCTAGGCCGGTGAATCTTCTTCGCGCGGCCGCGTCGGTGAGCGCGATGACGTTGCTGTCGCGCATCACGGGCTTCGCTCGCGACACCTTGCTCGCGATCTTCTTCGGCGCGGGCTACACGATGGACGCGTTCGTCGTGGCATTCCGGATCCCCAACCTGTTGCGCAGGCTCTTCGCCGAGGGCGCCTTCTCGCAGGCGTTCGTTCCCGTGCTGGGCGAATACCGCGGCCGCTTCGGCGACGACGCAACGCGCGATCTCGCAGGCAAGGTACTCGCGATACTCGCGGCGATACTCTTCGCGGTGACACTGATCGGCGTGTTGGCCGCGCCCGCCGTGGTTTACCTGTCCGCATCGGGATTCGCCGGCGATCCGGACAAATTCTCGCTCACCGTGACGATGTTGCGGATCTGCTTCCCGTACATCCTCTTCGTGTCGCTGGTGTCGTTCTCGGCGGGCCTTCTCAATACCTACGGCTCGTTCAAGGCGCCCGCCTTCACGCCGGTGCTGCTCAACGTATCCTTCATCGTGTGCGCGATCTGGCTCGCGCCCCACCTCGAAAAGCCGGTCGTCGCCCTCGCATGGGCGGTATTCTTCGGCGGAATCGC
>Ga0070731_10002096_pt1 | contig 19539 bp, 21 predicted proteins | sample Coa_R1_2_FD_66448 | JGI IMG/M metagenome (GOLD analysis project Ga0070731, IMG submission 66448) | Surface soil microbial communities from Centralia Pennsylvania, which are recovering from an underground coalmine fire - Coalmine... | ecosystem: Environmental > Terrestrial > Soil > Unclassified ... | reverse complement strand
TAAGCACCGAAGTGAACCGGTCGGCGTCGCCATGCGCCTTGGCCACGACCTGGGCCTTGTAGGCCTGGGCATCCTGGATGATCTGCTGCGCCTCGCCGCGCGCCTTGGGCACGACGTCGTTGCTATAGGCCTCGGCCTCGTTGGTCAGGCTCTCCTTGTCGGTGCGAGCGCGCTGAACGTCGCGGAACGCCTCCAGCACCTGCTCGGGCGGATCGGCCTTCTGCAGCTGCACCTGGGTGATCTGGACGCCGGCGCCGTAGGAATCGAGCACCGTCTGCAGCAGGCTCTGCGTGTCGGTCTCGACCTGGTGGCGGCCCTCGGCCATGGCGGCGGCGATGGCGGTATGCCCGATCACCTCGCGGATGGCGCTCTCCGATGCCGATTTCACCGTCCGTTCGGGATCGCGGATGTTGAAGAGATAGGCGCGCGCGTCCTTGACCAGCCACTGCACCTGCAGATTGATGTCGATGATGTTCTCGTCGCCGGTGAGCATCAGCGACTCCTCGGGCAGGTCGCGCGCCCGGCCGGTCTCCTGGTCGAAGCCGACATTCGTGAAGCGGACGGTGGTGACCGAGGGGGTGAGCACCTCCTCGATCGGCGTCGGCAGGTGGTAGTGGAGACCTGGCTGGGTGGTCTCGGAATAGCCGCCGAAGCGCAGCACCACGCCCTGCTCGTCGGGCAGGACGCGATAGAACCCGCTGGCCGCCCAGAGCAGCACGATGACCGCCAGGATGCCGATGATGATCTTGCCGCCGCCCGAGCCGCCCGAGAACAGGCGGCGCAGCCAATCGCGCGCCGATGCGGTCAGATCCTCGATATTGGGCGGCCGGCCGCCGCCCGACGGGCCGCGCCCGCCCCAGGGTCCCTGGCCATTCCCCCCGCCACCCCACGGACCGCCGGATCCGCCCGGCTTGTCGCTCCACGGCATTCCACGCCCACTCCACTCTCCGGGCGGCCGAAAGTGCCGCCGGGCCGCCCTTATAGCAAAGCCGCGACGGCGCGTCAGGGAAACTCGCGCGATCCGGCAACCGGGCGGGACCCGATGCGAAAACTCCTTTATGCTCTGTGGCTTGACCGGAGGGATGCGGTTTGGCAGGCTGTGAGTGCGGGGGCGGGGCGCTCCGCCCCGGGTTCGGAGGCCGGACGCATGACGAAGTCTGAGCTGATCCTGCGGCTGGCGGAAAGCAATCCGCATCTCTACCAGCGCGACGTCGAGAAGATCGTGGCGACGATCTTCGGCCAAATCACCGAGGCGCTCGCCCGCGGCGACCGGGTCGAGCTGCGCGGCTTCGGTGCGTTCTCGGTCAAGGAGCGCGACGCGCGCGTCGGCCGCAATCCGCGCACCGGCGACAGCGTCGATGTCGGCCGCAAATACGTGCCGTTCTTCAAGACCGGCAAGCAGCTCCGCGACCGGCTGAACGGAGCCGACGCCGGCTGATGCGTCTTCTCCTCTGGCTCGTGCCCACCGGCGCCGCGGCGCTGGTCGTGGCGAGCTTCGTCGTCAGCAACCGCGAGCCGGTGGAGCTCGGCCTGTGGCCGCTGCCTGACGCCTATGGCATCCCGCTCTTCGCGATCGTGCTCGTCGCCGTCGCACTCGGCTTCCTCGCCGGCTGGAGCACGAGCTGGGTGCGCCACGGCAGAATCCGCTCGGAACGGCGGCGCCACGCGCGCCGCGTCGAGGCGCTGGAGGCAGAGCTGGCGACGAAACAAGCCGCGTCCTCGAAACCGTCCGAGAGCCGTGCGCTGGTGTCCTGACCGGTCATTGTGCACTGCACAAAATTCCTCTTGACCGTTAGGCGGAGGCGTCCTACATAGCCGTTGTGCGGTGCAATAGGAGCACCGGAATCGACTCAAGGAGCCCCTCCCATGACCGACGCTTTCACCAAGTTCGTTCCCTCGTTCGACGCCGTCGTCGAGTTCCACAAGGCCAATTTCGAAGCCTTCGTGCAGGCCCAGACCGCCTTCGCCAAGGGCGTGCAGGAAATCTCCAAGGAGATGGTCGCCCAGGCGCAGGCTCATCTCGAGGCCGCCGTCGCCACCGGCAAGTCGGCCTTCGCCGCCAAGACCTTCAAGGATGTCGTCGAGGTCAATGTCGACGGCGCCAAGGTCTCCTACGAGAAGTTCGTCGCCGGCACGACCAAGCTCAGCGAGCTCGGCGTCCAGATCTCGAACGACGCGTTCGCGCCGATCAAGGCCCGCGCGACGGTCGCCACCGAGGCGCTGCTGAAGCCGCTCGCGGCCTAAGCCCCTCCGACCCGCGTCGGTGATGCACGGACCCGCCCTCGGGCGGGTCCGTTTGCATATCCGGGGTCTGCCCACCCGGCCTTGCGCCGGCAGGCGAATCAGCGCAAGAAATCGCGCCATGAGCGCCGCCGGCCCTGTTACGAATCCGATCTTCGTCGCCATCGACACGCCCGATCCGGCGCGGGCGCGGGCGCTCGTCGCGGCTTCCGGCCCGCATGTCGGCGGCATCAAGCTCGGCCTCGAATTCTTCTGCCGGCTCGGCCCCGACGGGGTGCGTCAGGTGATCGGCGGCCGGCCGCTTTTCCTCGACCTCAAGCTCCACGACATCCCGAACACGGTGGCCGGCGCCATCCGCGCGGTGGCGCCGCTGGAGCCCTACCTGCTGACCGTGCATGCCGCCGGCGGTGCGGCGATGATGCGGGCGGCCGCAGAGGCCGCCGCCGAGGCTGCCGGAAAGCGCATCCGGCTGCTCGGCGTCACCGTCCTGACCAGCCTCGACGAGGCCGATCTTGCCGCCACCGGCCAGCACGGCCCGGCCAGCGAGCAGGCGCAGCGGCTCGCGGCCCTGGCCCAGGAAAGCGGGCTCGACGGTGTCGTGTGCTCGGCCCTCGAAGTGGCGCTGCTCCGGCGGCAATGCGGCCCGGACTTCCTCATCGCCGTGCCGGGCATCCGGCCGCGCGGCGTCGACAAGGGCGATCAGAAGCGGGTGATGACCCCGGCCGAGGCGATCTGGGCCGGCGCCAGCTATATCGTGATCGGCCGGCCGATCACCGCCGCCGCCGACCCCGAGGGCGCCGCCCGCGGCATCGCCGACTCGCTCGCCGCCTGAGGGCGGCATGGCTCTCGCCGTCAAGCTCTGCGGCCTGTCGACCGAGGAAACGGTCGAGGCGGCCATCGCCGGCGGCGCCAGCCATGTCGGCTTCGTCTTTCACCCCAAGAGCCCGCGCGCGGTGACGCCCGGCCGCGCGGCCGATCTTGCGCGGCTGGTGCGACCGCCGGTGCTCGCCTGCGGCCTTTTCGTCGACGCGGCTGAAGACGACATCCGGCGCACGCTCGATCGCGTGCCGCTCGACATCCTGCAGCTGCACGGTGCGGAACCGCCGGAGCGCTGCCGGTTCCTTCGCGAGCGCACCGGCCGCAAGGTCATGAAGGCGATCCCGGTCGCGACGGATGCCGATATCCGCGCGGCCGAGCGCTGGTACGGCGCCGTCGACCTGCTGCTGTTCGACGCGAAGCCTTCGCCCGGCGGACTGCCGGGCGGCAACGGCGTGCCGTTCGACTGGAGTCTGCTCGCCGGGCGGAGTTTCCCCGTGCCGTGGTTCCTCGCCGGCGGGCTCGATCCGGAGAACGTCGCCGAGGCGGTGCGGCGCACCAGGGCGCCGGGCGTGGACGTCTCCTCCGGCATCGAGAGCAGCCCGGGGATCAAGGACCGCGCGAAGATGGCGGCGTTCCTGGCAGCGGTGGCATAGGACGAGGCGGCAGGAATCACCTCGCCGGCACGTCTCCGCCGGATTCCTCGGCAAAGATCTGCACGTAAGGCTGATACTGGAAGCGGCGGTGCCGTGCGTGGCCGGTCATTTCCCTCAGTATCCCGATCTCGACGAGCCGATCCACCAACTGGTTCGCCGCCGGGTTAGGTCGTTCCATATGAAAGGCTGCCTTTCATATGGAGCCGTTTTGAGGCGGTGTTAAAGGCTGCCTTTCACATCGCAGCCCGCGACTGGACCTCGATTGCCTAAGCAGCTTTGCCTTTGATGGCCCACAGATCACGACCGTCATTGCAAGCCGAAGGCGAAGCAATGACGGCGAGGTGTGGGCGAAACTCCGAACTGTTGCTTAGCCCTCCGGCGCCGCTGCGCTCCGCGCGATCCGGTTTCGGCTGAGCCAGCCGCCGGCCGCGCCGAGGGCGAGGCCGGCGGCGTGGGCGTAGTTGGCGATCGGCCCGAGCAGCCCGGTCCAGCAGAGCACCAGCCAGCCGATCATGATCAGCACGACCTGCCGGCGCAGCTGCAGGCCGAACGTCGGATTGCACAGGCCCTGGATCCAGACGTAGCCGAAGAGCGCATAGACCACGCCCGACATCCCGCCGAAGAACGCCTCGCCGGAGAACGCATATTGCGCCAGGTCGCTGACGACGGCCGAGACCAGCACCAGCAGCGCCATGAAGACGGGGCCGCGCCTGGTCTCGATGATGCGGCCCAGATCCCACAGCCACACCATGTTGAAGAAGATGTGGAGCACGCCGAAATGCACGAAGATCGGCGTGACCAGCCGCCAGACTTGGCCCGCCATGACCTCCTGCAGCCCGCCATCCGGGCGGGAGGCAAGAAGCAGCGGCAGGAGCGGCCCGATCAGGGTTCCGCCGCCCGAGAGCAGGAAGACGATGATCGAGGCCGCGATGAGCGCGATCGTGACGGCGGGAAAGCGCTTGAGCCCCAGCGGGTTCCGCCGGGCGCGACGCTCCGGCCGGGGCTCTCCGGGATGGTCCGGGACGGACATGCGAGCGCTCAGCGCTCCCGCACGGCGGCGACGACCGCAGCGCAGAGCGCGGCGAGATCGTCGGGCGCGATGACGAAGGACGGCATCAGGTAGACGATGTCGCCGAAGGGCCGGACCCAGACGCCGCGGCCGAGCAGCGCCGTACGGAGCCCGGCGAGATCGACCGGCGGGGCGAGCTGGACAACGCCGATGGCGCCCTTCACTCGCACATCGACGACGCCGAAAACGCCCTCCGCCGGCGCAAGACCCCCGCGCAAGCCGGCCTCGATCGCCTGCACCCGGGCCAGGCGCGGCGCGCGCTCGAACAGGTCGAGCGAGGCGTTGGCGGCGGCGCAGGCAAGCGGATTGGCCATGAAAGTCGGCCCGTGCATTAGCGCGGCCGCGGGATCGTCGGAGAGGAAGGCCTCGAAGACATGGGCCCGCGCGACCGTGGCGGCGAGCGCCATGGTGCCGCCGGTCAGCGCCTTCGACAGGCAGATGATGTCCGGCACGACGCCGGCCCGCTCGCAGGCGAACATCGTGCCGGTGCGGCCGAACCCGGTCATGATCTCGTCGAGGATGAGGAGCGTGCCGGTGCGGCGGCAGGCTTCGGCGATCCCCGCCAGCGTCTCGGGCGCATGGAACTTCATGCCGCCGGCGCCCTGGACCAGCGGCTCGAGGATCACCGCGGCGATCGTGCCGCGCTCGGCGGTAAGGAAGCGCTCGAACTCGGCCAGCGCCTCGGGGCCGTCCGGCAAGGCACGGTGCAGCTGTGCCGGGACGAAACGGGCGAGGCGCGCGTGCATCCCCTCCTCGGGATCGGTCACCGACATCGCCCCCAGCGTGTCGCCGTGGTAGGCGCCGCGGAAGGCGACGAAGCGCGTCCGGCCGCGCTCGCCGCGGTTGATCCAGAACTGCGCCGCCATCTTGAGCGCGACCTCGACCGCGACCGAGCCGGAATCGGTGAAGAAGACATGGTCGAGATCGCCGGGCAGCAGCGCCGCCAGCCGCCGCGCGAGGCGCTCGGCCGGTTCGTGCGTCAGCCCGCCGAACATGACATGCGGCATGCGGTCGAGCTGGTCGCGGACGGCACGCGCGATGTGCGGATGACTGTAGCCGTGGCACGCGGTCCACCAGGACGCCATGCCGTCGATCAGCATCCGGCCGTCAGCAAGGTGCAGGCGGACTCCTTCGGTCGCCACCACATCAAGCGGCGGCGGCGCCGTCTTCATCTGAGTGTAAGGCCGCCAGACGGCGCTCGGCGCGGAGGTCACTGGCGACGGCGGCGAAGATAGGGCACGACCAGGATCGCCGCGGCGGCGAGCACGCAGGCCCAGCCGAAGGCGTCGCCGATCCTGGCGTAGAGCGTATCGCGGCGCGGCGAAGGCGGCATCGTGCTCAGGAGAAGGGCGCCGGCGCCCCCCGTGCTCGGCTTTTCGGCGATCACCCGGCCGGTGGCGTCGCTGACCGTCATGAGTCCGCCGCGCGCCGAGCGCAGGATCGCGAAGCCACCCTCGACGCCGCGCAGCACCGCCATCCGCCCGTGCAGCCAGCCATCGGCGTCGAAATCCCAGGCCGGCACCAGCATGGCGTCGACGCCGAGGGCGGCGTAGCCGCGCCCCAATGCCGGAAAATCCATGTCCTTACAGATGGCGACGCCGATCCGCTGCGCGCCGATCTCGACCGAGGCGTCGGAATCGCCGGGCCGGATGCGGCCTTCGAGCCCGGTGACGAGGTGCCGCTTGGCGTAGTCGACGATGCGCTCGCCCGAGGGCGCGAACAGCCAGGCGCGGTTCTCGAGATGATCGCCGGCCAGGACGCGGATCCCCGCCAGAAGATAGATGCCGTCTCGCTTCGCGAAGCCGGCGAGCGCGATCCTGGCCTTCTCGGCCGCCTCCGGATCGAGCGCGGCGATCTCCTCCGGCAGCACCACGATCGCGGCGCCATCGGCGGCGGCCTTGTCGACCAGCGTCTCGTAGCCGCCGCGCAGCGCGTCGGGCTGGGCGATGAAATCGCCGTCGATCGCCGCCATCGCCACTTTCGGGCCGCCTTCGCCGTCCGGCGGCATCGCCCGCGCCGCGCCCCAGGCGAGGATCGCCACGAGCGCTGCAGTCGGAACGACATAGCCGAGGGCCGGCCACCGGATGGTCCGGCGGCGATGCCAGGCCACGGCGACCAGCGAGGCGAAGAGGCTCGGCAGGAACACGACGGCCGGCGTGCCGCCCCAGGAAGCCGCCTGGATCACCGGCAGCGCATCCATCTGCGAATAGGCGAGGCTGGCCGCCGTCCCGTCCGCCGAGAAGCGGGCGATCAGGAGATCGACGGCGCTCCACAGCACCGGATAGACGAGCACCGTCCACCAGGCTTGCGATTGCAGAACGGCGGCGCGCGTCCGCCCGACGATCAGCAGCCACAGCAGCGTCCGCAGCACGGTGACGATGGTCGCCGGCACTGGCGTCATGACCTCGACCAAGTAGGGCGCCAGCGCCGCGTTGCCGATCAGCGCCGCCACCAGGGTCAGCACCAGCGCCTCCCGCGCCCCGGCGGCGAAGACGGCGAGGAGGAGCGGGATCGGCGCCAGCCACAGCGCCCACCAGGCCGGATTGAGCCCGGTCGCGAGATAGAGAAGGGCGCCCGTGAAGATCGCGTCGGCGAGACGCGAGATGCGGTCGCCCCGGAGAGAGCTGATCATCCCTGCGGCGACGCCGCCCCGAGCGCCATCGGGCGGATGCCGAGCCGTCTGAAGAGCGCGTCGTCCTCGGCTCGCTCCGGGTTGCCGGTGGTCAGCAGCCGCGGCCCGAAGAAAATCGAGTTGGCGCCGGCGAGATAGCACAGCGCCTGCGCCTCGTCGCTGAGCGCCTCGCGGCCGGCCGACAGCCGCACCATCGAGTCCGGCATCGTGATGCGGGCGACCGCGATCATGCGCGCCAGCTCCAGCGGGTCGAGCGGCGCGGAGCCGCCGAGCGGCGTGCCGTCCATCGGCGCCAGCAGATTGATCGGCACGCTTTCGGGATGGGCCGGCAGCGTCGCCAGCGTGTGCAGCAGCCCCACGCGATCGGCGCGGTCCTCGCCCATGCCGACGATGCCGCCGCAGCAGACATGGATGCCGGCCTCGCGGACATGCGCCAGCGTGTCGAGCCGGTCGTCGTAGCTGCGGGTCGAGACCACGGTCTCGTAATACTCCGGCGAGGTGTCGAGATTGTGGTTGTAGTAGTCGAGCCCGGCCGATTTCAGCCGCGCTGCCTGGTCCGGCGTCAGCATGCCGAGCGTGGCGCAGGTCTCCATGCCGAGCGCCCGCACCCCCTCGACCATGGCGCAGACCCGCTCGAGATCGCGCTCGTTCGGGCTGCGCCAGGCGGCCCCCATGCAGTAGCGCGTGGCGCCGGCCGCACGGGCGCGGCCGGCATCCGCCAGCACCGCGTCGAGCGCCATCAGCTTCTGCGCCTTCACGCCCGTGTCGAACCGGGCACTTTGCGCGCAATAGCCGCAATCCTCGGGGCAGCCGCCGGTCTTGATCGAGAGCAGGGTCGAAAGCTGCACCTCATTGGGATCGAAGTGCGCGCGATGGATCGTCTGGGCGCGATGGATCAGATCGGCGAAGGGCAGGTCGAACAGCGCCGCGATCTCGGCGCGGCTCCAGTCGTGGCGGATCTCGGTGGCAGTTGCGGACAAGCGGCTCGGGCTCCGGTTGCGAAAGCGGGCGCCACATTATGGATGCCGTCCCGCAGGTGCAACCGCGCCGGGCTGTGGGCTTATCCGCAGTTGACGCAGATGGACGGACACCGCTGATGATCGCCCCCTCCCCCAACCCCCTCCCGCGAGGGGAGGGGGGAGTCACTGGGGCCATCTCGTTCGCCCTCCCCTTGCGGGAGGGGGCAGGGGGAGGGGTAAGCTTCCTCACGGCGAATTCGGCGCACTGGGGCACGGCCGGCGGCGGTTGACTTCGCCCAGCCGGCGCAGCACCTTCCCGGCCGATGGACACGCTCGATTCCTTCGCCCGGCGCAAGCTCGAGGAGCTCGACGGCAGGGGCACGCGACGCCGGCTGGTCGAGACCTGGCGCGAGGACGGAATCCGCGTCCGGCGCGGCGGGCGCATGCTCGTCTCGTTCAGCTGCAACGACTACTTCAATCTCACGCACCATCCGGCGGTGAAGCGGGCAGCGATCGATGCGATCGAGCGCTACGGCGCGGGTGCCGGCGCGTCGCGGCTGGTGACCGGCAATCATCCGCTCTACCAGGCGCTGGAGGAGCGGCTGGCCCGCTTCAAGGGTACCGAGGCGGCGATCGTCTTCGGCAGCGGCTATCTCGCGAACGTCTCGATCCCGCCGGCGCTGGTCGGGCCCGGCGACCTGGTGCTGGTGGATTCGCTGGCGCATTCCTCCATCCATGCCGGGGCGACGCTCGGCGGCGCGTGGCGCGAGGTGTTCCGCCACAACGATCTCGACCACCTGGCGGACCTGCTGCACGAGCATCGGGCGTCGCACGGCCGCGTGCTGGTGCTGACCGACCGCGTCTTCAGCATGGACGGCGACCTGGCGCCCATCGGCGAGCTGGCCGAGCTGGCGCGCCGCTGGGACGCCTGGCTGCTGGCGGACGACGCGCACGGCACCGGCATCCTGCCGCCGCCCGACCCGAACGACGTGCCGCTGCTGATGGGCACGCTCTCGAAGGCGCTCGGCAGCTATGGCGGGTTTCTCTGCGCCACCCAGCCGGTCATCGAGCTGCTGCACAGCCGGGCGCGCGCCTTCGTCTACACGACCGGCCTGCCGCCGGCGAGCGTGGCGGCGGCGCTGGCGGCGCTGGACCTGATCGAGGACCGGCCGGACTGGGCGGCGCGCCCGCTCGCCCGCGCCCAGGATTTCGCCAAGCGCCTCAACCTGCCGGCGCCGCAGAGCCAGATCGTGCCCGTGATCATCGGCGAATCCGACGCGGCGATGGAGGCCTCGCGGCGCCTCGAGGAGGCGGGGTTCCTGGTGACCGCGATCCGGCCGCCGACCGTGCCGGAAGGCACCGCGCGGCTCCGCGTCACCTTCACCGCCGGCCACGGCGAGGCCGAGGTGGCGGCGCTCGCCGACGCGGTGCGGGACGTGCTCTGAGTCGGAGCGGAGCGGATAGACCCCCACCCAACCCTCCCCCGCAAGCGGGAGAGGGCTTATTTTCTCCCTCTCCCGCGGAGCGGGGGAGGGCCGGGGTGGGGGTGCCGGCCACTCGGCTCTTCGTTACGGCGACCGGCACCGGTATCGGCAAGACCTTCGTGACGGCGGCGCTGGCTGCAGCGGCACGGCACTGCGGGCGGACGGTCCGCGCGGTGAAGCCGGTGCTGAGCGGCTTCGATCCGGCCGGGCTGGCAGAGAGTGATGCCGGCGTGCTGCTGGCGGCGCAGGGGCTGCCGGACTCTGCGCTCGATTCGGTCTCGCCCTGGCGCTTCGCGGCGCCGCTCTCGCCCGACATGGCGGCGGCCCGCGAGGGACGGTCGGTGCCGTTCGACGAGATCGTCGGATTCACCCGCGCGGCGCTGGCCGGGCCGGAGGAGGTCGTGCTGGTCGAGGGCGTCGGCGGGGCGATGGTGCCGCTCGATGCGACGCACACCGTGCTGGACTGGATCGCCGCGGCGGGCGCGCCGGTGGTTGTTGTCGCCGGCAGCTATCTCGGCACGATCAGCCACACGCTGACGGCGCTGCGGGCGCTGGCGGGCCTGCCGGTGCGGGCGCTGGTGATCAACGAGACGGACGGATCGACGGTGGCGCTGGGCGAGACCGCGGCCGCGATCGGCCGGTTCGCGCCCGGCCTGCCGATTATCGCGGTCACTCGCCGGCCGGGGGCGGCGCCGTGGCAGGACGTCGGCGAACTGGCGCCGCTCCTCGGCTCGGGATAGGATTCCCCGCAAGAGGGGGAGCATCCAAGGGTGCCGTTCGTCGATCACGCCTCGGTCGGTGTCGCCGATCTTGCCGCGAGCATCAGGTTCTACGACGCGGCCCTGGCGCCCCTGGGCGCGCGCCGGCGGTTCCGCGACGGCGACTACGTCGCCTGGGGAACCGGCGCCGTCAACGGCCATTTCGCGGTCAGCCGGAAACCCGATCCCAGGCCGCAGAACGCCGCCCATGTCTGCTTCGCCGCCGGCTCGCGCGAGGAGGTGGCGGCGTTCCACGCGGCGGCGCTCGCGGCGGGCGGCACCGACAACGGCAAGCCCGGCTACCGGCCGGAATATTCCGAGGATTACTACGGCGCCTTCGTCCTCGATCCCGACGGCAACCATCTGGGCGTGGTGGCGCGGCTGAAGCCCGAAGCGGCGAGCACGCCCAGGGCGCGGATCATCGACCATCTGTCGATCGGCACCGACGACCTGCCCGAATCGTCGCGCTTCTACGACGCGCTGCTGGCGCCGCTGGGCGTGCGCCGGCTGCGGACGCGGCCCGACTACGTGATGTACGGCACCGAGCTGCACGACACGACCTTCATCCTGGCCGAACCCGACGACCTTGCCGCCGGCACCCCGCCGCAGCCCGGATTCCACGCCTGCTTCAGCGCCGATTCGCGCGACTCGGCGAGCCGATTCCACGCCGCCGGCCTGCGTGCCGGGGCCACGGACAACGGCGCGCCCGGCCACCGGCCGGACTACGCGATCGACTACTGGGGCGCCTTCCTCGTCGATCCCTGGGGCAACCGCATCGGCGCGGTGGCACGGGTGCCGCCCGACGCCGCGTGACGATTTGCGCAGCGACTGTGATCAATTTGGGGTAGGATTATCCGGGAGCTTACTGCACGCTCGGCGGCATGCTACCGTCGGGTGACGATGCTCCCGGGGAGGGTGAGGTCATGTCTTCCGAACGCGCTTACGACGAATCATACTTCTGCGAGTACATGGGCCAGAAGGTTCGGGTCGACGGCTACATGGAATCGGTGACCGGCCTCGGCTCGACCGTGCTGGTGCGCCAGATGACCGGCTGCACCGGTCTGCGGCTGTGCAAGAAGTTCACGAGCCCGAGCGCGATGCAGCTGCCGAGCTCGGTCGGGTGCCCGTACCACGACAAGCTGCACGGGCATTGAGGGGCGGGGGGCTCCTCGCTCGCCCTTATCGGGTATCGATTCTGCAAGGCAGCGGCACTACCTCGAGCCATGCGTGCTGCGGCTGCCGCTGGAGACGCAAGGGATAATTAGTGCAGTGGCACCGGAATTCCGGAATTCCAAAGTAGATGGAACAGGGATCGAGACGCCGCTATGGACAGTTCAAAAGCCCATCAGCTATTGGCGCGTCTTTCAACGCTCCACAAGAAGTGCAATCCCGATGAGGCGTGGAGGATAGAGCAAGAGCCCCACGACTACCCAGACGGAACAACCCATTTTACCCATGTCCGCATGACCGGTCATGCGGGAGGCGAATCTGTCCGCGTTTCGATATGTTCACACGTGACGCCCGAACTTGCCGAGCTAATCGTCTTAATGAGAAACAACCTCCCCGACTTGATTGCGTGGGCGAAAGCCGGGATACCAGACTAGGGGTAGCCTACCCGCGTCAAGGGGATAATCCCCTTCATTTTTCTGATGGATGGGGATGGAGCGACATCTGGTTAATGAGCTGCAGAGGATCGGTTATCGCCACCGCCTAACCAGGGACTGCTGTAGATACGTGAGCGCAGTTCTTCCTTGGAAGACCGACGAGCACGGCATGCTTCTGGGCGTGCCTCACCATGACGCGACGCTGAGCGGGCTAGCGCTACAGAATGACACGCTTTGCCTCGCGCTCATGTCGACTGCCGGCCGCGTCGTATCCCTTGAACTCGGCGGGATCAGACAGCTTTGCATCGCCGATCTGTGGGAAGCCACGATCATAGGATATATTTTTGTTTGGCCGATCGCCGAAGCGCCCGCCAATCCGCTTGATGTGCCTGACGGCGCTTGGCGGCTTCTTTTGCGCGGGCGTGGCCCAGCAAACAAGGATTCCGTGGAAAGAATTATCCAGGGAAATCCGGGACACCTGCTGATACAGGTCGATTGCAGCTATGGCGGCGGTATGGCCGCAGTCTGTGGCGAACTTTCTTGTTACGAGGGCTTCCCGCCTCACCGCCCCTCCCAACCCTCCCCCCGCAAGCGGCAGAGGGCTTGATCACGGCACCGTGCAATGCGCCGCCGCCTGGCGCCAGATCCCGTCGCCGTCGAGCTTGAGGGCGAAGCTGATCGTGCTGCCGGCGGGGACCAAGGCGAGGGTCAGCGTGGATGAGAGGGCGACGCCGCTCCCGGCCGCGACGCTCATCGCGGCGCCGGAATCGTTGAAGATGGTGTGGTCGACCCGTTCCGCCGGGGCCTGATTGAAGCTCGGCACGTGGATCGTAGCCACGCCGGAGCCCACGGAATCGTTGTGGACATAGACCATCTGGCCGAGCCCCAGGATCGCCGCGATGGTATGGCCGGCGGTCGAGGTCTGGAACGCGTTGTTCTGCTGCGTGCCGGCGCCGTTGCGGCTCATCACGACGCTGGGCGCGTAGATGCCGCCCTTGCCCCAGGCGAGCGATTTCGGGGTCAGCGTCACCCGGTCGACCTGGTCGGCGATCGCCGTCTTGAAGCGCAGCGCGTCGCCGGAAGCGATGCCCGGATTGCGGATGGTGCGCGACAGCACGACCGCGCCGGTCCCGGCATTGTAGGACACGACCTGCACCTGGTCGGTCAGCGGCAGCGCCGTCTCGTTGGTCTCGTCGTCGACGATCATGCCCGGCACGATCGCGAGGCCGGACGCCACCTTGACGCCGGTCTGGCCGGCGGTGCCGCTGGCGTCGGCCGCCACGGTGTCGATCTCGACCGTGGCGTCGGGCGGCGAGTTGAGGCAGCGGATGCTCTGGACCGTGTCGCCCAGGTGCCAGAGCCAGCGCGTGCGCGTGCCGTCGAGGCCGAGCTGCATGATCTCGGATTTGTCGGACTGGATCGTGCAGTTGGTCGGGCTGGCGTAGTTGCCGAAGATGCCCTCGTAGACGTTGCCGATCGTGGTGACGACCGGCTCCTCGAAGATCTCGTCGGTAAAATGGTGGCTGGCGCGCTCGAAATAGGTGCCGCGGAAGGCGTTGGCGAAGAATCCGTCCAGCACGTGGATGCAGCGGCCGATCTGGCCCTCGCAGGAGAGGTTCACGAAGCTGTTGTCGACGCCCGGGCCGCATTGCAGCGCGTCGATGCCGTTCTCGAGCGCCACGTTGACGAAGGCGTTGGCGTTGACCTGGCCGCCGTTCACCGCGCCGTAGAGCCGCATCAGGACCTGGGCGGAGGGGTTGCCCGAGCCCGAGACGGCGATGTTGTAGAAGCCGCAGCGGAACACGCCCTTGGGCGTGTTGCCGGGATTGGCGGCGTAGAGGTCGAGCCCGATCTGGCCGGTCTCGGAGATGTTGGCGGCCAGCGTGTCGCCGACACAGTCGGAGCAGAACATGAAGCGGAAGGCGGTGGTGCCCTGCCCGGCCAGCGTCATGTTGACCGAGAGGTTGCGCATGACGACGCCGCGCGACGGCGCCGAGGTGAGGGTCGCATTCTCGCCGTTATAGAGGCCGAAGCAGCACTGGCCCACGGTCTGGCCAATGAAGGCGACGAGCTGGGTGTGGAAGGCCTTGTTGTTGAAGGTGGCGCCGGTCATGCCCTGCGCCGTCACGCGGTCCTGCAGCAGCAGCGGCTGGTCGATCAGGTACTGGCCGCCGCCCGGCGGCGCCGGGATCATCAGCGTGCCGCCGCGCGGGTTGCCGTTGACCACGGCGAGCGCCGCCTGGAAGGCGGCGGTGTCGAGCGTGCCCCAGATCATCCGTGCCTGGGCCGGCGTGTTCGCCACCGTCGCGGTGAGCGTCACCTGGGTCGCCGACTGCCGGCCGGCGATGGTGGTGACGAGGTTGGTGTTCGCGTCCGTGCCCTGGTGGATGACGGCGACCTTGCCGACATCAGTTGGCTGCCAGTTGGCGGAGGCGGAGGTGACGATGGCCGACCCGGCGGTGGCGACCACGTCCGTCACCTCCTGCGCATCGCCCTTGGCGCCGAAGGCGGTGGGATCGGCCCAGGGGAGGTACGTGACTGCGCCGCCCGAGCCGCCCCCGCCCGCCCCGGCGGCGCGGATCACGCCCTGCCCGTCGATGGTGATGCTGGCGCCGTCGACGGCGACCACGCCGCGGAGCGACGTCGAGGCGGTCTGGTAGCCGGCCTGCGTCCACGCGCCGATCTGGGTCCAGGCGAGCGCCGCGCCGGGCGAAGCCGGCGCATAGTTGATCGCGACGCCGGTCTCCGACAAGACCGCCGCGAAGGCGGGCTCGGCCCCGTCGACCGGGTACCAGCGGGCATCGGTGTAGCGGAAGGCGTTGGACGTGATCCACACCGCGCCGTCCGCGTCGGTGATCCAGGACTTGGCGCCGATTCGGACCGAGGCGAGCTGCTCGGTATTGCCGCCCGGCGCATCGGTGCCGACCAGCTGCCGCGCCATCAGGTCGAGCTGCGCCGCGGTGAGCGGCAGGCCGCCGTCGGCGTACCCGACGAGTGTGCGCATCAGCGGCCAGGAGGACGGCGGGGGCGAGGGGTTGGTCATGCGGGACCTCGGGGGTCAGGGATCAGGATGAAGTTGTCATCACAAAGTGCGAAGCCTCGGGGCGGTCGACAAATGCCAACAGACGAGACCGGGCTGACGCCCCGGTCGCGCTGCGGCTATCCTGGGCGGTGTCACCCAATCCAGGAGAGGAAACATGTCTGCAACCACATCAGAAAATGCTGATATTGATTTGAGTCCCCGAGATGGACTCTCGGACGTTTGGGTCGAATTCGACGGCCTTGATCGGCACGTCGAGGGCGCCGATGCGGATGTCCGCTTTCGGTTCATCCACCGCGAGGACGGTATCAACCATTTGCTCTCGACGATCGCCTTCCCGATCGAAGCCCAGGCTGACGGGATCGAGGGTCAGATCGTGCGGGGCTACGACAAGCTGATTGCGATGCTCCGTCAGGCGCTTTGGAGCGCAAGCATTGAGCAGACCGGCTACACCCGAACGCCAACGGCTTAGGACCGGCTCCCCAGAGGGGTTTGCAGTCTTGGCAAGCCCCTGATTCCTTGTCTGTTGTCATCGAATCATCTCCGAAAATTCACGACCCGCCGCATTGTCGGTTGAGCCAGGGCAGCCCATCCTCACGCGCGGGCTCAACCCTTGGGGAAACCCATGAACCGCTTGACGTTCGCCGCCGTGTTGGCGTTGGCGGCAGCGCCGGTGCCGCTGCCCGGGATCTACGATGCGACCGTCTGGGTCGGCGAGCAGACTGGCGCCTGCATCGATTCCCCGGGCGCCGTCTATACCGGCCGAAAGATGACCTATCAGGGCCTCTCGGGCGGCCATTTCAGGTACTGGGGCCTGGAGCAGGGCATCCCGCCGACGATCGTGAAGCAGGTCTTCACCGTCACGGCCGGAAAGGGCACCGCGGCTCCCTCCGGTACATTCACCTATGTCGGGCCGTTCGGCGACATCGCCGGCACCTGGACCGCCGCGATCACACCCACTGATGCACACTCCTTCGCCATGAAGCTGACGGAGAGCTACAACTGGGCAAATGGCACCGAGACGTGCAGCAGCCAGGATTTCGGCATCGGGCTGCTGCTGACGGGCCAGTGATCTCATCTCAGGCACACCAGATGGCCGTCGCCGGCGACGGCGGCGCGATGCCCCGGATCGTCGCCTCCCCGTAGGCGCTGCTGATCACTACGCTGGACGCGCCGTCGATCGTCAGGCCGCCCGAGGCGGTGATGGTGATCGCGTTGGTGCCGGCATGGCCGGTCGCATCCTTTATCCAGATCTCTATGGAAGGCGGCGTGATGTTGCCCAGGGCCATAGGGAGCGCCGGCAGCGTGACGCTCACCGGACCGGTGGACGTGTCCGCCAGGATGATGGCGTCGTTGTAGGAATCGGTGAGCGCGAACGGGCCGGTGCCGGTATAGACGGTGGGCTGCCGCCGCAGCATGTGGGTGATCGTCCCGTCCGAGATCCCGAGCTGCCAATTATCGGTGTCGACTACCAGCTCCTTGGGTGACAAAAGCGCACCCGAACCGCTGATGTTAGCTCGCGTATCTCCCCGCCATTTGACCTGAACGCTCATCGGATGATGCTCCAGCCATAGATGGAGGCGACCAGAAGCGCCTCGCCGTAATTCGAGTTGATGACCAGGCTCGCGCTGCCGTCGATCGTGCCGCCTGAGATCGTGATCGCATTGGTCCCGGCTGCTCCGGTAACGTCCTTGACCCAGACCATCTGGCCGGTGCTTGGGCTGCTCGACAGGGTCACTGAGACCGCACCCCCGGACGGGTCGGCGAGGATGAGGTACGGCCGCAGCGCATCTGCTACCGTGAACGGGCCGCCGGTCATCGCCGCGGGCGTGCGCGGCTGAGGCGTGATCGGGTGACCGCCGTTCACGGCGCCGTCGTTCACCCTGACGGTCCATTCCGTCGTGTCGGCCAGCAGCTCGCGCCTCGCCCCCGCGTAGCCCGAGAGGAAGCTGTTGCCGGCGCCGCGGATTTGCACCGTCTGGCCGGAATCGGTGGTGACCGGCAACGGCCCGACATCTGGCGTCGCCGTCACAGGCGCCACCGGCCCCAAGTCGATCTGGGCCACCGGTGCGACCAGCACCTTGCCGAACCCGTCGAACCGGGCCGGCGGCACGTTGGCGCGGCCCCAGCCCATGTCGTGGCCGTTGGCCAGCGCCGTCGACACCGGCCCCAGCGGGATCGCGATGCCGCCGGGCGTGTAGATCCAGGCGGAGACGATCGAGAGGTCCTCCACGTTGCGGCCGTGGAGGTTGAAGCTCGCCAGCTTGAAATAGAGCGTCACGCCGACCAGCTCGGCCGGCAGGGGATGGCGGAAGATCGGCTTGGCGCCGAGCCGCGCGAAGAGCCTTCCGGCGGGATGGTGCGCCAGCACGGTGCCGTAGAGGCCGCGCGCCAGATAGGTCAGGTTGTACTGGTTCGGCCCGGTCAGCGTGGCGTTGGCATAGGCGATCAGCTCGCCGTCGACCCAGCACAGCGAGCGGCCCAGCTCGGCATCCTGATCGGTGAAGCTGTCGAGGCCGGTATTCGATTCCGAGAGATCGACGGAGAGCGTCGAGGTGGTGTCGATCTCGCTCGACGGCGCCGGCAGGCCGGCGGTGGTCAGGCCTTGATGCGCCTTGTGGCGGATGTCGCCGAGATACTCGTAATCGGTGCCGTCGGCCGACATCCAGACCTGGCAGCCGCCCCAATGGGCGCCGGCGCCCGAGGCGGCGATCCAGATCTCGCCGTCGCTCACCAGCTCCGGGCCGGGCTCGAAGATGACGGGCTCGTTGACCGGCCCGGGAGCGGCGCCGGTGTCCGGTCCCGTGCCGGTGCCGCCCTGGCGGGGATAGGCGACCGCGGTCGCGATGCCCTGCGGGAACTCCTCGGCGGCGACGGTGAGGTACCCGTCCTCGTCCTCTTCCACCGAGGTGACCCGCACGACCTCGTCGACGAGGCCCAGCGCCGTGTCGGTGATCTCGACCAGATCCATCGGCTCGATGCCGCACATCGTCCAGTCGAGCCTGAAGCTGTACTGGTTGCGCACGTAGAGCTGGCGCTGGAGGATCAGCTGCGCCGAGACGCCGCCGTGATAGGTGCCGACGATCTCGTGCGCGGTGACGGTGTTCATGATGCGCGGGATGCCGCCCGCCGCCTCGATCGCCGCGTTGTCGCGGGCCTCCGACGGGATGTAGGACCAGTTGCCGTCGTTGTCGGTCACCTCCACCCGCACCACGGTGAAGCAGTCCTCGGGCGCCTTGCGCGAGACGGTGACCGGGTCTTCCTTCGCATCCTTGTCGAGGATGAAATCCTCGTCGTTCAGGCTGTAGAGCGGCGTCAGATCCGGCTGATAGGTCACGCCGTTGGCGGTGACCGGCAGGTCGCCGTAGGGGATGAACTTCAACGCCGTCCCCGACCACACCGCGGCGCAGTTCGCGAGCTGCAGCCAGCGGGTGAGGATCGACGAGCCCGATTCCTGGCTGACCAGCGCCGGCGAGAAGCCCAGGCCGAGGGCGCGGAGATAGGTCTGGAGCGCCGCGTCGCCGGTCGTGGTGGCCGCGCCCGACGAGAGCAGCGTCGCGGTGTCGATGGCGCTCGCGGGCCAGTTCGGCACGCCGTATTGCGGGCTGGTCAGGAAATCCTGGATCACCAGCGCCAGGTCGGCCGCGGCGAAGGCGCCGACGCTCCAGGTGGCCGTGCCTTGCAGCCGCCCCTTCACCGACATGCGGTGGTCGGGCAGGGTCGGCGTCGAGCCGAAATTGTAGTTCTCGGCCACGACCAGGGCGGTGCCCTGGTAACCCAGCGCCTGATCGGCATGGCTGGCGGAGAGATAGGACCACGGGCTCTGCGGCATGGCGCCCGAGATCAGCGTCATGTTGGCGTCGGCCAGGGTCTCGCCGCCGGTGGAGTCGTTGACGAAGACGCCGGTCACGGCGGCGATCGGCCCTTCGCAGAGCGCCATGACGAAGGAGGCGGAGTAGTCAGTCTGCTGGTTCTTGCCGCCGCCCTTGCCCCCGCCGCCGCCCGAATCATTCTTGGCGAAGTCGCCGTACCAGACGAGGTTCGGCGCCACGATGTTCTCGCCCCAGACGATCGGGATCGGCAGCGTGTTGACCGCCGTCTGCACCGGAATGCCGATGTAGTTCGGCGCCTGGTTCGAGGAGTCGCTCTGGCCGAGGAAAGCCATGGCGGTTATCCGCAGATGACGCAGATGGGCGCAGATGAAGGGCGCGAGGCGCCAACCATCTCGCTGCGTCCACGTCCGCTCTGTTGCTCGCTGCGCTCGCGGGAACCTCCGCTCC
>Ga0070731_10002095_pt1 | contig 19550 bp, 14 predicted proteins | sample Coa_R1_2_FD_66448 | JGI IMG/M metagenome (GOLD analysis project Ga0070731, IMG submission 66448) | Surface soil microbial communities from Centralia Pennsylvania, which are recovering from an underground coalmine fire - Coalmine... | ecosystem: Environmental > Terrestrial > Soil > Unclassified ... | reverse complement strand
CATTGCTCGGCATAGACAGCGGCGGGCCGCAAAAAGGTGACAAGGCCGGGGCTTTCCTTTGGTCGGCGCTCTCGGACTTGTGGACTTACTCCGCCAATCGCATTCCGGAGATTTCCGAATCAATCGTTGAAATCGACCGGGCGATGCGACTCGGTTTCAACTGGGAGCTTGGTCCGTTTGAGTTGTGGAATGTGGCCGGCGTAGAAGCCACTGTCGCCCGCATGAGAAAAGAAGGAAGGCCAATCGCGCCAAATGTCGAGAAGTTGTTGGCTGCCGGACATAAGGGCTGGTACATCGACGACGCAAAATCGCCCTCGGGTCGAAAGTTCTTCGACCTGAAAACTGAAAATTGGCAACCGGTTCAAGTTTCTGATGGAGTATGGTCTGTTACGGTTGCAAAGAAATCCGCCGGAGTCGTAAAGAAAAACTCCGGCGCCTCGCTGATTGATTTGGGCGACGGTATCGGGTGCATTGAGTTCCATAGCAAGATGAATGCGCTGGGCGGCGACATTATCTCCCTGATTGCGCAGACGCTCAAGCCTGGCGGCCCCGGCGACAACTTTGACGCATTCGTGATCACCAATGATGCAACGAACTTCTCAGTGGGCGCGAATTTGATGTTGCTGCTGATGAGCGTTCAGGAAGAAGAATGGGACGACGTGGATTTAGCCATTCGCCAGTTTCAGGGGATGACGCAGGCCATCAAGTTTTCGCCAAAGCCCGTGGTCAGTGCTCCATTTGGATTGTGCTTAGGAGGCGGCACGGAGATTTCGCTGCACGCAGCCGCGCGCCAGCCTCATGCCGAGCTTTATACCGGCCTGGTTGAGGTTGGTGTCGGCCTGCTGCCCGGCGGCGGCGGCTGTAAAGAGATGCTGCTGCGCGCCGTCGATAGCGCATCGGCAGCCCGTGGCGGCAAGATCTCTGGCGACGCCTTGGCCGGATCGATCGAAATGCTGGAGGCCATGAAACGGTCCTTTGAGACGATTGCCACCGCCAAAGTGGCGACGTCCGCGCACGAAGCGCGGGCGCTCGGCTTTCTCGACGATAGCGATCGCATCACTATGAATCGCGAACGGGTGCTCTCGGACGCCAAAACCCGCGCGCTCGAACTGCTCCGCGCAGAATACGAGCCGCCCGTTCCGCGCCGGGATATTCCAGCCCCCGGCGAAAATCTCCTCGCCACTCTCAAGATGGGGGTTCACCTCATGCGACAAGGTGATTACATCACCGACTATGAAGTAAAGCTGGGCGGCAAAATCGCCGAAGTCCTCTGTGGAGGCAACGTCACGCCGGGCACGCCGGTGAGCGAGCAGTACATTCTTGACCTGGAGCGCGAAGGATTTAAATCGCTATGCGGCGAAAAGAAGACCCAGGAGAGAATTCAGTACACCTTGAAGACGGGAAAGACGCTCAGGAACTAGCGGCGCCGCTGGAGCATTGCTCCACTCGAGTTCTTTCGGGGACAACACTTCACAGAATTGTCACTTGAAGAATTTTCATGTGGCGACGTCCGCGAGGAAATTGGTTTCTAGTAGACGGCGTTCCCGCTCCGACTGGTGCGAATCTGCCCATGTTCCACTGAGATCGAATAAGTCTCCCCCCGATCGCCGCTCCAGTCGCGTACGTCGAATGTGGCTCCGGTGGTAGCGTGGTAGGCGGCAACGTCGCGCAGAGACAATGGCAGGCCGGGTTTACAGACAGAAGGCGCTTCGGTGATCTGGAGAAAATAAACGCCCAACCCCGTACCGGTCACTCTTGCGCGACCATCGGCTTCGACCAGCAGCGCGGATTTCTCGTCGATGGCGATTTCTCGCGGAGTTGCCGACCACCCATCTTGTACGATGCGCGCCAGAAAACCGAGGCTGCGGCCCATGCGGTCGCGCGTGGCGAAGTGGCTATCGGTGAGAACGTTCTTGAGAATGGTGACTTTTAGGAAATCGCTGACAAGCGTCACACGCTTGTCATAGGGGTCCGCCAGGACCTGGCGTGAATTTAGATCGGCATCGTTCGCCTTATCCTGCAACGCGCCATACACGAACTGGCCGAGTACCGCCAGGCCTGCGCTCGTCCCACCGATGGGTCTACCAGAGGCTACCTGCGCGTTAATGGCATCTTCGACAGGAGTTTCTTTCCAAAAATTGACGTAGCGCGCCTGGTCGCCGCCGGCGATAAAAATCGCCTCGGCTTGCCCAATAATTTCTGCGACGCGTGGCTTCAACGCTGCCTTCCGATTTGGAATGATGAGCGTTGCTACCGAGTTTGTCTTGCACAGACCGGCAACATAGGGGTTGTAATCGGCGCCGCCGTGCGCCCGGATAATGAGAAAATCGCCGCCGTTCGCCTTGCCGCACAACCATCGGAAAGCGTCGTCCAGGTCTGTGCCGCCGCCCATCATCGCAATCCCGAAATCGGGGTGGGTTTGAACGTCGTTCGGATTTCCGATGCGAATGTATTTGAAATCGGCGGCGTGGCCTAGACGAACGCTGCCGAAAAGCAGAATGAAAAATGCAATGCGGGCGAGTTTCATCTCGCACGCACTATACGCCATCTTAGTTTTGCAGAGAAGCCCGATTCACTTGGGTTTCGCTGCACATGGGGACGGAAATTCGAATCCAGAAAGTCACTGAATGGAAAGATCGTGAAATCAGACGGTTTTTATTTAATCGGCTCAACCACGACCGCAGTTCCGTAAGCCAAAACTTCGGTTACGCCCTGCATGACTTCGGTCGCATCATAACGCGCGCCGACCACGGCATTGCCGCCCAGCTCCGCGGCGTGAACCAGCATCAGGTCGAACGCCTCCGCGCGCGTCTTCTCGCACAAGTTGGTAAGCAAAGTGATGTTGCCGCCCAGCAGCGTCTGCAAACCCGCGCCAATCGTACCGAAGATCGAACGCGAACGCACCACAATGCCTCGGACAACTCCCAGAGTGCGAGTCACATGAAATCCATCCAGTTCGAATTGTGTCGTCACCATGTTGTGCGCGACCATTCGTCCACTGCCGGTATAGCTGGTTGCCATCGTTATCCCCGCGAAAATCGTAGGCCGGTATGCGCGAGTTGGCGCGCCATTGCCAAACCCGGCAGCTAACTATAGCGCGGCGTGCGCGAAAGCAGAACATATTTCGCGAGGTTGCGGAATCAAGCGCACAACTGCTAAAAAGGCGCGAGCGCTGTCAGCGCGGTGTCAGCCCTCATCACTCCAGTTCTGTCCGGATCACGAATTCCTTGCACAAGCTATCAAACTCAATCCGTAGAGTATTCGGCCTGCAGCAGACCTGGCAATCTTCGACATAGCTCTGGCGGCGTCCTGCGAGTTCGTCCACCCTGGTCGTGTTCCACTCGCCGCATCCAGCGCATTGAAAGCCAGATTCCATTTTTAGATTTTCGCGGTGCAGAACGAAAGCATTTTCACGTCCTGACCGATTGCCGTTCTGCGCGGTGGGCCAGCCCCTATAATAGCCCGGTCTCATTTCACTCATGGAGGCTTTATGGTTTCACGGCGGCGGTTTCTTGCAGCGAGCGGCATAGCGGGGACACTCACCGCAATATCCAATCCTCTGTTGTCATCTGCAATACATATTGAAGAGGGAATCGAGGGCAGTTCCCTACCGGAATCCATCACAAACCTGAAGTCTCGAAAAAACGAAGCCACTCCTATCTCGCGGCAGGAACGCGACGAACGGCAGCAGCGGGCTCGTCAGTTGATGAATGAAAAGGACCTCGATGCGATCGTTCTTATGGAAGGTACCTCGCTGGAATACTTCACCGGCATCCACTGGTGGGGGGGCGAACGATTGTTCGCGCTGGTTCTGCCCGCCAGGGGTTCCGCTTTTTATGTGTGCCCGGCATTCGAGGAAGGACGCGCCCGTGAGCAAATAGCTAACTCCCCTGAAGGGGAGCATCCCGATATACGAACCTGGCAAGAGGACCAAAACCCTTATCAACTTGTTGCGCAGGGACTCAAAGACCACGGCTTAGCCACCGGCAAGCTTGGGATTGAAGAAACCATCCGTTTCGTTTTTTTCGATGGAATCGTTAAAGCCGCGCCGCAAGCCACCATCACCGGCGCGACTGCGGTAACCGCCGGTTGCCGCATGATAAAAACTTCGCACGAAATTGCTCTCATGCGTCTCGCCTCGCAGGTGACGTTGGCCGCCTATAAAGCCGTCTACCAGGCTCTGCGTGAAGGCATGACCCAGCAACAGGTTGGAAATTTGATCGCATCCGCCTACGACAAGCTGGGCTTCCCGGGCGAAGCCAGTGTGCAGGTTGGTGAGTATACCGCCCTGCCCCATGGCTCAGCGACTCCGCAGGTGATTCGCGAGGGCTCGATCGTGATGATCGATGACGGCTGCACAGTGGAAGGCTATCAATCCGATATCACCCGGACATTCGTCCTGGGCAAAGTTCCTTCAGAACAGAATGGCGATAAGATGAAACGGATCTTCGACATCGTGCATCGCTCGCAGTCGGCTGCACTCGCCACAGCCAAACCGGGATTGGAGTGCGGGGCGGTCGATGCAGCGGCGCGAAAGGTGATTACCGAAGCAGGATATGGACCCGATTACAAATATTTCAAACACCGCCTGGGTCACGGGATCGGCATGGACGGGCATGAATGGCCGTATCTGGTACGCGGCAATGCAACGAAGCTGCAGCCCAATATGACGTTCAGCGATGAACCGGGCATCTACATTCGCGGGGAATTTGGAGTTCGCCTGGAAGATGATATGCACATCACTGAGAATGGGGCTGAACTGCTTACGCCACAAAGCCCATCGTTGGAGGATCCGTTTGGCAAAGCCTGACCTGACGACTTCGATCAATTGAATCAGCAATGCGACCGGCGCAGTGAGCGTTGGGGAGGGCTTGGTCCCGCTCACTGCACCGGACACAATTGCTTGCTCAGGCGGAGACGCTGAGGCCTGATCCCGCGGTCGATGTCGTCGAACTGCCCGTTGTCGAGGATGACGCCGAGGACGCACCCAACAGATTCAGAACAATCTCTTCATTGCTATTGGCGCCCAAGTTGAAACTTATCTGCTGTGCATTCAATCCCTGGTTGCCGACGCTCAGGGAAACCTGCTCCCCGCCGCCGCTCGTGGCGTTACTGATGTTGATGGTAATTTGCTCGGGATTCGTGCTGCTGCCGGCTCCGCTCAAGTTCACTACGATTTCCGGCTGTGTCGGTGCCGGCCCGGCCGCCTGCGCACCTCCGGTTCCCTGGTTCGGTACGCTATTCACCGGGGTGGTGGCCTGGGGTGCGAACGTGCTTCCCAGCGCCGCGAAGGCTTGCTGCGCCCCCGCAAGGTCCCCATTTTGCAGCGCCTGACCGACAGCCGTGAAGGCCTGTTCACGCTGATTCACCAGAAATGGCTGCCCGTTGGAAAACGGTCCATTCTGGCCGAGTGAAACAATGTTATTGAACGCCGACTGCGCGGCGTTCAGATCCCCCGACCCCAGAGCCTGTTTGAGTTGCGACAGGTCCGTGTGCCGGGTCTGAAAATACTGCTGCAATTGCTGGCTCAATGAACTACTGGAAACCGCAGATGTCGACATTGGTGTCTCCTCAGAAATCGTATGGCTGACAAGGAACGGTAATGTCTCTTGCCACTCAATGGCCATATCGGACTTGGGAAGTGCGGACTTTAGCCACGCCCCACATTCGACGTTATCGTCTGCCGAATCCCGCAGTAGAAGCCCCGCACGAAAGAATGAACGTCGATCCACCATCGGACAATCACGGCGAGCATTGAACGGCTTTAATTTTTTACGAAGACAGATTAGTCGGGATTAATTTCATTCTGCACCGGCGGCAATGCCGGGACATCCGGGTGTTCCGCATCTCGCCAAAAAATATGGAAGCACTCGCCGTACTGCTCCGGCGCCCACGTGCTTCGGTCCTCATACGCGATCGATAGGGGAAGGTAAGCCAACCCCAAAACTCCTGCAGCATCCTGGGCGCTCAAGCCGGGCTTCTCCAGCACCTGCTGCTGCCCCGGAGGAATCGGTCGCGCCGTTTGCCAGTACCCCAAATACGGCGCTCGCATATCGCCCGCGGTAAAAAAGACATCGGAGGCAATCCTGAGATTCGTAATCGTTTTATCGCTTAGATTCTTCACCGTCAGGCGATACTTTTCCGCTCCGTTCCAGTAATCCACTGCGCTGAATTCCACGGGACAACTGCGTTTGGGCGGGGTGTAGATCGTATAAACCGCGATCATTCCCGCTTCCATGTGATCTTCCACATGGCAATGAAACATCCAGGTGCCGGGGTTGTCCGCAATCATATCCACCGTTTGCATGCTTCCCGGCAGCAACTCGACCACGTCGGCATGCCGCCCCTGGTACGTTACCGTCTCGCCGTGCCAGTGTGGAGTATGCAAATCAATTTCGTTTCCCATCGCCAGCAGATACCAGCGCACTTTTTCACCCGTCTTCATATACAAGCCGGGAAGATTACCGAAAATATATCCGTTGATTGCGTAGAACAGGCCCTCTGGCTTGCCTCCCATCTGGTCGAAAATCTGAAAGTCCGTCACGAATTCCCGGTCCACATCTTTCGGCGATCCATCGGGATTGGCTTTGCCTTTTGCGGTAACGATAATCGGCCCAATCAATCCCGCATTCACTTCAATCCCCGGATCGACATGCCCGTGGTACCACCACACAATCGAACTCGGCTGCCCCGGTCCCGGGCCGCTCGCCTCATCGGCGAACCAGCGATAGGTAAACTTCCGCCCCGGGGCAACCCGGTCTCCCTTGCCGAATGGAATGTAGAAAGAGCCTTCGCTGTTCTTGTCGTAATGCAGCCCGTGAGGATGCATGTTGTGCGGTAGGTGGGTGCGGTTCATAAACGTGACATCAACTTCATCGCCAACTTCGGCGCGAATAATTGGGCCGAGAATCCCCAGCCACTCCGGTTGCGGCTTTTTCGTGGTGAAGCTGTCGTCGGTGTACTCGATGTAGCGGGTCTTCGGCCATTCGAGCTTCTCAGCCCACGGGCGCGGAACCGGCAATGCGCGCAGCAGATTCATCCCGCTGGGCGCATAGTTCCACGGAACATCTTCCGCGGCGATGTAGTAGTGGCGGGTGACAGCGAAGCAACTGGAGACGGAGAAGAGGAGTAAGCAGAGGAACGAGGCGCGCAAAATGCTCACCTCGTTATTATGCCATGCAAGCTGTCGCAGCTTCGCTAGCGGCAACGCACGCGACATCCCCGGCCCGCTGGAGAAAATGCGGGCCTTTGCGACGGTGCGCAGTGGGTTTCGCAATCTCGTGAGGGCTAAAATCCCTCACTGAAAGTTTGCCTGTACGTACTCGGCGGAATTGACCGTGACCGTACAAGTCGGCGAAGTTCCAGTGCACGGCCCGGGATTGTTTCCCTCGCCGGCCCATCCCGTGAACGTGCTTCCGCTATCCGGCGTCGCTGTCAGCGTCACGCTCGTACCCGCCGGCGAGAACACGAAGCCGCAGGTAGATCCGTAATCGGAGCTGCAACTGATGCCGCTCGGAGTGCTTGTGATCGTGCCACTTCCCGAGACCGCAACCGATAACTGCGGCGGCTCGTTCCAGCTGGCGGGTGGGACCTGCGTGCACGCGTTAGCGAACTGATTGGGAGTCGGTGGTGTCGGCGGCGTCGTCCACGGAGGAGCAGCGAAGTTGAAAAACTCATCCATAGCCGGCTGAGAAAGGTCGCGCTTGGTCAGCGCTCCCACCCCGAAGCGCTCTTCCACAAGGTTGAGTACCGACGTTGTATCGCGAACCGTGTGCGAAACGTAATTCTTATTGGCAAACGGCGAAATCACGATCACCGGTACTCTATACCCAGTCCAGGAGAAATCGCACATACCCGTTCCAAGCTGGCCCGTGCCCGTGCAGATATCATTCAGTCCCGGATTAAGGTCAGTTGGAGAGTCGAAATCTCCCGGCGGCGTCGCTGCTGCGGGTGGCACGTGATCGTACAAGCCGCCCGCTTCATCGTAGGTAAAGATCAGCGCCGAGCTGCTCCAGCTTGCACTGGTCATCAGCGGGTTAATAACATTTTCCGCCGCGTAAGCCATTCCATACTGGACATTCACCGGGTACTCGTCAGAGTCGGAAGGATGCTCATCTCCTCCTGCGGGCGAGGCCGGCTCAATCAGCGCGAATGACGGCAAGGCATTATTGGCAGCGTCGATAGCGAATTGCGAAATGGGCTGCACATTTTCGAGAAGGGTGGAGTTGTTAAGGATGGTCTCCTCATAATCGAACTCATTAATGTAGGAATTTTCCGTGAGGCACGATGATAGCTGCGAGCCGGTCATGCCGTTGCAACTCGTCCCGACCGGATCCACATAGATCTTCCACGAGATTCCCTTGTTCTGGAGCGCCTCAAAGATCGGCGTGGAGGGAATCTGGTGACTAGTGTGAACGCAAGGAGGGTAGGAAGCACACCCCTCTCCGATTGGGTAGGCGAGCCCGTCGGACGTCGCTCCGATCAGATACATGCGGTTGAGCTGAGTTCGGTCCATGATCGGCGAGAACCACCGGTCGGACGTGGCAAAGTTCGAAGCAAGAAAATAGTAATAGTTAAGATCGTTGCCGTCGTAGTAGCCCATGGCCCGAACTCCATTGATGTCCATAAAGCCATTGCTTTCGGCGTCGTACGCGGCCGTAAAGGCGAAGCCATTCAGCGGCGGATCGGCAAGGTCACTGGGATTGCTGCCCGTGGGATCGGCGTAGTCCCATTGATTGTGAGCCTCGTTCCAGAAAGGGCTCTGATTTTCGATACACATCGAGGTCAGATGAAACGAACTGATCGGATTGGTTGGATCTGGAGAACAACTACCGCCATAAGTACCGACTGCGCAGCCCGGGACCGAAGGCGGGTTTCCAGTTTGCGGAAGACCGTCAAAAGTTTGACCATTGCCGTACCCGTTCGCTGCCCAATAAGCTTGCATCTGGCCGAAGTAGTGATCGAGCGAGCGGTTCTCCTGCGCGAACAGAATAATGTGGTCCAGGCTGGCAATCGTTCCAGGAGGCGCAAAGCTTGCCGTCACCGCGGCCGCGGCGGTCAGGGTGATACTGCAAGCGCCGGTTCCAGTACAGGCCCCAGCCCACCCAGAGAACGTGTTATTGCCGCCGGGGGTTTCCGTAAGCGAGACGACTTGACCCGGCGGAAAAGACGCTGAGCATCCCGCCGTCGAACCTGAGGTACAACTGATTCCAGCAGGATTGCTGGTGACTGTGCCGCTGCCGGTCCCCGACGTGGTCACCGTCAACGTGTCTGGGGCGTTGAATGTGGCAGTGATGTTCTCAGCAGAGTTCACTGTAACGCTGCAGGTAGTGGTTCCGGTGCATGCGCCGCTCCAGCCCCCGAAATACATACTTGCGCCGGCGGCCTCGCTTAACGTGACCTGCGTGCCTTGGGCATATGTGGCTGAGCAGGTTCCGGGACAATTGATGCCTGCCGGATTGCTGGTTACCTTGCCGGTGCCGTTCCCCGCCAGCGCCACGGTGATGCCATCGCCGGCGGTGAAGGTGGCGCTTACAGTTTCCGCAGAATTCAGGACGACGGTGCAACTCGTTCCTGTACACGCTCCAGCCCAACCGGCAAAGAGATAGCCACTGTCGGGCATTGCCGTTAGCGTCACCTTTGTACCAGCGGGGAATGTCTCGGTGCAGGTGCTCGGGCAATTAATTCCGGAAGGATTGCTGGTAATCGTACCTTGTCCCGCGCCAGGAGCGGTGACGGTGAGCTGGTAGGTTTGCGCCGGCGGTGGCGTAGTAGACGAATTCGTGCCTACCCCTGCACACCCGGCCAGAATCAGGGTGGACAGAGCACAAAGCGAGCTAAAACAAAATAGACGCAGAGAAGACATGGCGCAGCGCTCCAGACGAACGGTCGACGAACCTGATCTTGGATGAACTGCGCCAAAAGCTGGTTGGTTGTTAATTCCCCGGATGCCCCGGAGGATGACTGCAGATGCGCCCGTGAAATCCCTTAGCTGACGCGCTTTTGCCGACTCCCCCCGCTTTTTCGCCTCGAATCGCTTCAGTTATACGAGAACGTCAGATTATCGAGATAGACGTTGTACGAATCTGTGTTCGCATTCCCATCCATCTGGTAATTGATGGTTAAGCCATACCAGTTCGGCGTCGAACCGTGGGGAAACGTCCAACCCAGATTGGCAGTGTTGCCGTTCAGGGTAATCGACTGATAAACCAATTCGTCGTTCGAGTTCCGCTGCACCTTCAAAGTCAAATGGTTCCAGGAATTGCTGTTCGGATAACAAGGAACTCCGGTGTGCTTCCAGGTCTGGTTCTGGTTGTCCCAGATGTCCCACTCGTTGCCACCGGCGATGCGGCACTCATGCCCCCAGATGTAGCCCTCGCTGTCGAAAAACTGATTAATGTCGAACTCGAGCGCCTGTGATAACCCAAGATTGTCTCCGTAGAAATACACGTCATAGGTGAAGTTGTGCAGCGAAGGAACAATCGTCCGATTCGAATCGGGCATGCCTTGCGTGGAGTCGGGTCCGATCAAATGGTTGTTGAACAAAGCATCGGCGAAGGAGCCACTGCCACCCACGTTGAATTCTGAGGCTTGCCCGCTCAGGGAAGGCGAACCCACGTTCTGTGCCATCCAAAAGGAGATTCCGTTACAGGGAGAAGGCGAGCAATCAACGTAGCTCGGCCCTCGCTGTCCGTATTGTCCCCAGCCGCCGGTGTGCTGCAGGTTCGAAAACGAACTTTCGCCGCTGCTGCTGGCGTTTGTGTTGTTTCCGTTGCTGCTGCTTCCTCCGTTGCTGCTTCCTCCACTACTCCCGCTGGACGGGGGATTCGAGACCGCAATCTGCAATGACTTTTGCTGGGAAGCTCCCGAGGCATCTGAAACCGATACGGCAAAAGAGAAGTTTCCGCTCGCCGTCGGCGTGCCCGTAACCGTTCCCGAGTTGTCCCCGAGGAGGATGCCGGTGGGCAATTGCCCGGAAGCTATCGAAAAGATGTAAGGCGCTGTGCCTCCGGTCACCACTAGCGAACCGTCATAAGCCGAGTTCACGGTCGCCGCGGGTAGGGTCGCCGAGATCGTCAGGGCCGCAGCCGGACTGGGAGTGGAAGGCGCCGTGGCGGGAGCGCTGCTGCTGGGCGGGACAGAGTTGCCCGAGCACCCGCTCAAGATTGCGCCTAAGAACAGCACGGAAGAGAAGGCAATGTATCGGTAAAGTCTTCGATTTGCTTGCGTTTGCATCACTCGACAGGGGAGGGCGTAGAACATTGTTAACCTCGCGAATGGATTCAAAGGATTCTCGCGCGAGAATCCTTTGCCTTTAAAGGAGTCCTTCAGTTGGACCTATTCGGATTTATCCACCGTGTGAGGAGCCGACCAGACACCAACGGCCAGAGGAGCTACTGGGACTTACGAGCGCTCGTTTTGGAACTTCTCGACGCTTTCACACACGACTTTAGGCACGTGCACGCCGCTATTGCGCATCAATGTAAACCGATCAGAAGCTGGAACCCCCAAGAATCTGGAACCGGATCGTAGCGGAGTCAAATGCGCAGAAGGGCTTTTTTGAATTATATCGTCAGGCGAGGCATTTGCAAACCCGGGCGGAGAAGTATTTTGGCCCTGCCGATTCTTTAGGATTCAAGCCGAAGGTTGGACGTCGATCGGGAACTGAACCTCGTCCCGCCTTTAGAACGCGATAATCTTATGCCAGCCTTTTTTCTTTTTTTTCTTGCTGCTGGAGATGTCTTTGTCAGTGGCCAGATTCGAGTTGGAAGTCGAATTTGAGGCAGTGTCGCCTCCGCCGGCGGAGGAGCTGCCCTGTTGAATTTCGTTGACTTGTACTGGCGCTGGCACGGGTGCGTTTCCGGCTTGCAAATCCTGCGACCCGGCATTCGGTTTCAACTCGTTCGGGTCGGTGGATGGCGTCGCTGCGTTGATATCGGGTTGCGTCGCCGGCTTTAGTTCGTTGGGATCGGCCGCAGGCTGCGCAAAGGGCTCTGTGCCCGCCGATGCCGGCGCAGGCTGATCCGATCTTGGAGCGGGATCGCTGACTCCGGGAGTTCCACCCTTGATCGTCTCCACACTCAAACTTTTCTCTCCGCCAGCGCCGGCCATCGCGCCCTTCATCGAAGTGGTCACGACATCCTTCGCGGAAACTGGAGTGGGGTCAACCAGGGTTGGTTCTCCCACTTTGGCTGCAAGGGACGTATCCGGACCTTTTCTTACCACGCCCATCAGGCGGTCCATGGTATTTGCCTCGCGGCGGCTCTCTTCTTCCGCGCGGTTCTGGGCGACCGCTGCCTTGGTTGGCCGGGGTACCGGCTGATGCAGGGCAGTCAGCCGTTTTTTCGCATCGGTTTCGCGATCCATCAGCGGGTAACGAGTGATGATCTGCGAATAGGCGCTCGACGCTTCCCTGGTCAACTCTGCAATGTAGTTGGCTTTCGCGGCTTCTCCGACGCAGCCCGGCGGAGTGTTGTAGCCCGTGCAATTGGGTCGGGCCCGTACCTGCGCGATCTGCCCTTCGTAGTCTTGTCCCAGCAGAAACAACGCTTCATCGGCTCGGCTATAGAGAGGGTACTTCTCCACCAGCGATTTCAAACGCGCAATCGACGCCGGGTAGGACAAGCGAAGGAAATAAAACTTTCCAATTCCGAACTCGCGTTCAGCCAGCACTTCCTGCACTTCCAACAAACGCAGCTTCCCTTCCTTCACCAATTTGGGATTGTCCGGATACTGCATGATGAGATTGCGGTACTCATCTTCCGCTCTCTTGGCGTGGGTGTAGTCGCGATCTGGCTTTTCCATCTGCTGGTACTGGATATTTGCGATCTTGAGCTGCGCTTCCGCCGCCTCGGGCATGTTGGGAAAGAACGTCTCAAAATCCCGATATTCCTGCTCCGCCTGCGCCAATGAGGCTGTTCCACCTTCGGCATACCAGGAATCTCCGACCGCTAACTTTGCGCGCGCGATGTATTCGGAGTCGGGATAGGTGTTGATCAAAGTCTGCAGTGTCATGCGGGCCACGTCGAAGCGGTTGTGATGCATCGCGTCCATGGCTTTGTCGAACAGAACTTTATCCGGCTGCTTGGAGCCCACATTGGCCAGCGGATTCACCGACTTCTTATTCGTGCACGCAGCCGAGATCAACAGCAGCACGGCCAGCAACGCAGTGATTGCACTTCGACGTAGCATAAAACCTCGAATCAGATTTTCGTTCCGGCGCCTGGGGCGCCCCGCCAATAGAATTTAGGCAAGGATTCGTCAGACTCTGATCATGGCAGCTTCTGCCGCCGCTTTCAGCAACGCCTCTGCATTCCTTCTTGGATCACCGCTGCCGAACACCGCGTTGCCCGCCACCAAAATTTCTGCGCCCGCCCGCACCACTTCGGCTACCGTGTCCAGCGCCACGCCGCCGTCAACTTCTATCCGATAGTTTAGACCCATTCGGTTGCGAATTTCCGCCAAACTTCTGATTTTGTGGATGGTGCCGGGAATAAACCTCTGCCCTCCGAATCCGGGATTCACCGACATCACCAGCACATAATCGACGATGTCGAGCACCTCAGAAAGGGTATCGACCGGAGTCGCCGGGTTGATCACCACACCCGCCTGGCAATCATGACTCTTTACCAGATGCAAAGTGCGATTCAAATGACGGCAGGCCTCCTGATGCACCGAAATCCAAGCTGCACCAGCCTCAGCAAATGCCGGGATAAATTCATCCGGATTCTCGATCATCAAATGGCAATCGAGCGGCAGCTTCGTGACCTTTCGCAAAGACTTCACGACCGGGGGGCCGATCGTCAGATTCGGAACAAAATGCCCATCCATGATATCGACATGGATAACGCTGGCCCCACCTTCGCACGCAGCTCGAACCTGCTCGCCCAGGCGGGCGAAATCGGCCGAAAGGATCGATGGCGCTAGTTCAATCAAGGGGCTCTCTGGAACCTGTATCTCTTGTCAGGAAATGGCTTGTGCAAATTCTAACACGCAAAATGCGGGGCTGAGCGCCACGCGAACCCTTCTATCTTGGCGGCCTCCAGAACCGCTGAGCGAATCACTGAATGTGCTCGACCACGCGGAAATAAGTCGGCATGACAGTCACGGTGTAGCTCGCGCCAGGCAACTCCACTGTGATAGCGTCCTGAGAATATTTGACGCTGTATGAAGTCCCCTTCGGCAGTTCAACCTGCTCTGGGCGTCCCTCGACATCGTAGCGAATTCGAATTGCCTTTCCGTCCTCAATCACAGCAGTCGTCCGGTGCGCGTTGTCGTAGTCGTAGTGAATCCTGTGGCCGTCGGCCTCCACATCGGTGAGATATTCCCGCACGTCGTAGTGGTAATTGGCCGTGCGCCCGTCGCTGTCGTGAATCTCAGTAATCTTCTCGCCGTCATACACCGGCGTCCAGGTGTGATCCAGAGCCGCGATGGCTGGCAGGTTGGGGCTTGTTTTCTGCGAAACCTGCCTGATATGCCCGCTCGCAGGTTCGCGCTTTACCTCGATGCTGTCCCCTCGAAACGTGCGATGTCCCATGTAATAACACTGCACGCGGGTATTGGGACCGCAGCCCAGATATCTCCAGATTTGGCCGCCTCTGGTGTCGATCCTCCATCCCCCATCCTCCCACCTGAGCAGGGCGCCGCTGAATTCCGAAGAATTTTCCTCGCCCCGGTACTTGGCGGTTGGCGAAAAGCCAGTTCCGCCCGTCAATCTTCGGAACAAGGTGCCGTAGATATTGATCGTCTGAATGGCATTTGGATCGGCTGACCACACGGTGTCATCGAGGTTCTGCCACGTCCCTTTGCCGAAGGCACGGACTTTTTCGTCAAAGTGGTAGCTGAAATCCATGCGTTGCAAAACGAGCGGCACCACTCCGTCGCGGTAAAGATCGTTACGGGTCAACTGGAATCGGCCCCGCGCTAGATCGATTTGAAATTGAGTGCTCTCGTCCGGTTCGTTTTGCTGCCAGCATGGAACAATCGGATTGCGCAACGGTGCACCTGCCAGGGTTGCACTGTAAAAAGTAAGGCACGGAGTTCCGTCGACGTCGGTTCTTGGAACCCGCCGCCGGGTTTGCACGTCAGTGTCGAGGTAGACGCTCCCCATGCGATCGATGGCCTCGATTGAGTCTTCGACGGAATCGACGCTTTGCGGATTGGAAGACTCCTTGAAGCCCAGATGCAGCAAGCCCACGGCCTTCATCGCGACCTTTTGCAATCGCTCCATGCGGATCGCTGGGCTGGGCGGGAAGCGATCGAAAGCCGGATCCAGACGAATCGCGGGCACTACCGAATACTTATCGAGCCAGCGGTAGCTATAAGTAAAATTCCAGCCGAAGGAATAAATGTATAGGTCATCCTCCAAAATACCGACCAGCCTGGCATCGGGATCGGCCGCGATGTCCGGATACTTCGCCTGCATGGCTTGCACCAGCATTTCCGAAATCCACTGCTTGCGGCGAGAGTCATACGCCTCCGCAGGCAAGCTCATGGCCGGCAGAATTTTCGATTGAATGCCGAACTCTTTCGCGAAAAATCCGGCGAGATCGGCAACATCAGGATTCGCTCCATCGCCCAACGCTACGAAATAAAGAGTGCCCGAGCCCTGTAGTTGTTCGGCTTTTGCGGGGATTCCAGCTTTCGCCAGGCTAATCAGGTGTCCTTCGCGGCGGTTATGAACTTCCAGAGCTACAATCCCCCATACGGCTCCTGCTTTCATCAAATCAATCACAGCGTAACCATAGGCTCGGTTTCCAATCATGAGCGCGAAAATTCGCGCCTCGCCGCCGAAGCCGGACGCCACGGCAAACGGTATGTGTACGTCGTCTCCGAACTCGGCGCGCACTCGCGCGTTTTCGCGAATTCGCTGCGCCGCCTCTTTGCCGGCACTGGAATTCAGAAATCGCAACTCCAGCATGAAAATCACTCCGAGGATCAGAACCACGGCGAAGACAACATAGCGCGTGGAATGTTGACGGGCGCCTTCCGGACCAATTGGTGGAGGTGGAATCTGAGCGAACTGCGACATCCCTCTGCCTCGTGCCCCTTTAAATACGCGAATTTGAAGGCAAAGGCTAGTATTTTCTGCGTCAACTTCGGAAGCAAAATCTCAAGAACGTAATCAAAACCAGGGTTGCGATCTTGTCGTCGCTTCCCGCATGTTACCCTCGACCTTCATGTCTGCCGCCCCGCAATTCACGACTGCCGCCTATGGCATGGCTGCCACAATGGCGTGGGGCACCAGCGACTTTCTTGGCGGCTACGCGACTCGCCGCGCCAACGCTTTTCTGTTTACCGCCGTTTTCAATCTCGGCGGCCTGCTGCTGGTCGGAACCTTGGCTGTGCTGACTCATCCCGCGTTTCTCTCTGAACGCAGCGCGTTATGGGTGCTTGCGGGAGGTGTATGCGGAAGTGCGGCTGTCGCGATTTTCTTTCGCGCGCTTTCCACCGGGAGAATGGGGCTGGTTGCCCCGTTGGCGGCGGTCATCGGAGCCGCGATTCCGGCAATGTTTTCGATCTTCACGGAAGGTCTTCCGGGTATTGTTCCGATCGTGGGCTTCCTCTTCGCCGCGACCGGACTTTGGCTCCTTACGCGTTCCGAGGACGGCACCACGCCTGAAAACATCGGCCTTGCGATCATCGCCGGCATCGGATTCGCCGCGTTCTACATTTGCATCCGGCGGGCGGGTGGCGGCTCGCCATTGTGGTTCGCAACCCTGACACGTGCCGGCGGGTTCTTGGTCACCGGTTTGATCGTGCTGGTGCAGGGTAACCTTCGCGAGATTACGCCTTCCGGCATCAGGTGGGGCGTAGTCGCGGGCGGCATCGACTCAGTAGGGACGATGATGTTTGTGCTCTCGAGCCAGAGCGGACGCCTCGACGAAGCGGTTGTGATCTCCTCGCTGTATCCTGCAGTCACGGTGCTGCTGGCACGCCTGGTGCTGAAGGAACATTTCACGCGGTGGAGGTTTGTTGGCCTGCTGGCCGCGCTGGTCGCAGTGCCGATGATTGCCGCACAAAACTGAGATTCATCGATAATTGATATTCGGAACGAATCATGGCGTTGGTTGAAGTCCGTAATCTCATCAAAACTTTCTCTCAGAGTGGCTCCGCGAAGCCCGCGAGCAAGAACGATGTTCCGGCCGTGGATGACGTCTCGCTCGACATCGAAGCTGGCGAGACCCTCGGCCTGGTCGGCGAATCGGGATCCGGCAAGAGCACGCTTGGACGCTTGATTCTGCGCCTTATCGAGCCCACAGCTGGCGAAGTTCGCTTTGAGGGCCGCGATCTGCTTGCAGCGAGCCGCAGCGAATTACGCAAGCTGCGGCGCGATATGCAGATCATTTTTCAGGATCCATTTGCATCGCTCGATCCGCGCTTTCGCGTGCAGGATATTATCGCGGAGCCACTGATTATTCATGGAATGGAGGGCAGAGAAGAACATACTGCCGCAATCCCGTCTTCAGGAAAGGCCTCGAAAGGTGGGCCTTCACCGGTGGGCGCGTCGGTCCCGGCATCGTCCCGTTCCGCCCGAGATCGTCTGCGTGCGCGCGTGGTGGAACTGATCCGCGCGGTCGGGCTGGATGAATCGATTCTCCGCCGGTACCCTCACGAATTCAGCGGAGGCCAGCGGCAACGCATCGGCATTGCCCGGGCACTCGCGTTGCGGCCAAAATTTATCGTGGCCGATGAACCAGTCTCGGCGCTCGACGTCAGCGTGGGAGCGCAAATCGTCAACCTGCTCGCGCAACTACAACGCGATTTTGGGCTGACTTATCTCTTCATTTCGCATTCCATGCCGGTTGTCCGCTACCTTTCGACGCGTATCGCGGTGATGTATCGGGGGAAAATCGTGGAAGTTGGCTCCGCCGAACAAATCACCGACCGTCCCCGGCATCCCTACACGCGCAGCCTGCTCGAAGCCACGCCGGAAGTGGAGGTCTAGGCTCTTCGGCGCCGGCGTCTCACTGTGACATACTTTTTCCGATGTCTCCCGTTGCCCCTGGCCGTAGTCGCGATCTGCTTGAACTGATTCTGGGCTACGGATTGATAGTCGGGATCATCTGGTCGCCGGAACGTGTACAAGCGATTCTTTCGCCGGTCGCGCTGCTGGTGACTTTGTTGGTGGTGCTCGCGCGGCGGCCCAGCCGCGATGAGCTTGGGTTCGGAAGGCGTGGCCTGATTCCGTCATTTTGGATTTTGCCCGCAGCCATGGCTCTTACTCTGTTGAGCGTCTTCCTGGCTGAAAGCATCGGCACGCTGCATCCGCTGTACAAATCCGGCGTGGGGCACGTGACCGGCTACGTTCTTTGGACCATCTACCAGCAATTTCTTTTGCAGGATTATTTTCTGGACCGGTTGTTGCGATTGATTTCGAGCGACTCTGTGGCAATTTTCTTGGCGGGCGTCCTTTTTTCCGCTGCGCATTTGCCGAATCTCGTGCTGGCTGCCGCTACTTTGGTATGGGGCATAGTTTCGTGCGTGCTGTTCCGGCGCTATCACAACATCTGGATGCTCGGCCTCGCTCAGGGTCTGCTCGGGATTTGCTTTGCCGTGTGCGTGCCCAACGCCCTGCACCATCATCTGAGGGTCGGGCTGGGATATCTGAGGTACCATCCGGCGCATCCCTCTCGCTGACAGGATTTTCCTTTTAAAACCACAATCCCCACAGCCAATCGACGCTCGCATGTGTAATCGTCGAGGCCGGCACGCGGCGATTCTCCCGCCAGGCACGGCCATAGAAAATGCCCGCAATCGTCGCGAGCAAAACGTAAGGCCAATTGAAGTGGGGCATGCGCGCGCTCAGACGCTTGTTGAAATGCGAAAGACCGAAGATCACGGATGCAACCACTAAAGCCGCTTGGCGTCCAACTCTGCGTTCGAGCAGATTCTGTACCCACGCGCGAAAGAATAATTCTTCGGGAACCGCGGTAAAGAGAAATATCAACACCCAGCGTAAAGCCGCCGAGCCGATTCCGGGACGGTTCGCGTGGGGATGAATGAAGCCTAACGCCAGGCCTAGCGCGATGACGGCCGGCGCGAAGAAAACCAGTTCGCGCAATCCGGTCTTCCAGTCGCTCCATCGGAGATGAAAATCAAATCCGGTGCCGCTAAGCTGACGGATCGCCAGAAATCCGTAGAGTCCAGCGTCTACAAGAAACAGTTCGTTCAGCGCGCGCAGACCATTCGGCCAAGCGCCTTCAAACCAACGCAAATCGACCGCCAGCCCGACCACCAGTAGAATGAACGCATCACGCCAGTCTCCGCGCTGCTCCGGATCGGCCGCGGCAGCCCGCGTCAGCAGCCACGCAATCGCCACTGGCAGCAGGGCGTACAAAGCGAACCACGTCCATTCAAATATGTGTGCGGAAGTTGCGACGATCAAGTAGGGGAGCACAAATATTGCCGCAAATATGATTCGCAGAGCCGCCGGCCAGTGCTGCACAACTCCCGCTACTTTCTCCGCGGCAAAAGCAAAAACGGCCGCCACGGTCAATTCGAATCCGAACGCGGCAATTGCAACCGGAGTTACGTTCTGCATGGGTTCA
>Ga0070731_10002093_pt1 | contig 19561 bp, 13 predicted proteins | sample Coa_R1_2_FD_66448 | JGI IMG/M metagenome (GOLD analysis project Ga0070731, IMG submission 66448) | Surface soil microbial communities from Centralia Pennsylvania, which are recovering from an underground coalmine fire - Coalmine... | ecosystem: Environmental > Terrestrial > Soil > Unclassified ... | reverse complement strand
TTAGTGCAGTGGTTGTTTCAGTTGATTCCCAAGTTGACTGTCACGTGTAGGCCAGCACTCACAAGCAACTGTGATCCCGAATACGAAAACGTGTGATTATAACAGTTCGAATGATCCTCCTGCAGCCCAACGTTGCGAGATAAAGATTCAGCTCGACTCGTTGCGGTTGCCAAGTTCGAAGTTCTTCTTCTATCGCGAGCCGATATACTCTGTGGGCGAAAACGGCGTATCGCCCTTTGCTGCGGAACCGTTGCTGTGTTGAGCATTAGGCTGTAGGCTTACGAGCGACCTGTTCTTGTGCCCCGCACAGAATCGATAGTATGCGCTTATCAATCCTCGAGCTGAGTTGTGCAATTCGCCAGGGGCAACTCTCCCCAGTCGAACTGACACAGCAATGCTTGCATCGTATTGAGAAGCTTAATCCCACCCTAAACGCCTTCATCACGGTCACTGACGAGTTAGCAGTGCGCCAAGCTCGCGACGCAGAGGCCGAGATTCACAAGGGCCATTGGCGCGGTCCTCTCCACGGAATTCCGGTCGGTCTGAAAGATTTGATTGATACGGCTGGTGTTCGTACCACTGCCGCGAGCGCGTTATTTAAAGACAGGGTACCCGCCGAGGATGCGGAGGTTGTGACTCGGCTGAAAGCAGCAGGAGCGATCCTGATTGGAAAGCAGAACCTGCACGAGTTTGCCTATGGTGGGAGTTCGGTAATCAGCTACTTCGGCGCGGTGCGCAATCCCTGGAACCCAGAATACATCGCGGGTGGCTCATCGGGAGGCTCCACGGCCGCGGTAGCCGCCGAAATGTGCTACGCGGCCATAGGAACTGATACCGGCGGTTCCATCCGGGAACCCGCATCGCTGTGCGGTATTCTCGGACTGAAACCGACTTACGGTCGCGTGAGCGCGCGAGGCGTGATTCCCCTCTCAATCTCGCTTGATCATGTTGGGCCAATCGCCAGCACGGTGGCTGATGCAGCCACGGTGTTGCAAGCGATCGCTGGCTACGATCCCGGTGATCCAAACTCCGCTGACGTTCCCATCACGGACTACGTCGCGCATATAGAAAAAGAGCCCAAAAACATCAGAGTCGGCGTTCCACATAGGTTCTTCTATGAAAATCTCGATCCTGAGATTGAGTCGGCGATGGAGCAGGTTTTGGCTGTTCTGGAAACACACGGAGCCGAAGTTCGCGATATCGAACTGAACGTTCCCACTGATTGGGGTTTGCTCTCGGCCGAGGCTTACGCCTGCCACGCGGAATTTATTCGCCGTTCTCCCGAACTCTATCAGCCGGAAACCCTGCGGCGTATGCGCGCGGGCGAAAGCATCTCAGTCGCTGACGCGGACTTGCGCCGCCGAGAGGTAACGAACATGCGCAACGAAATCGATCGTGTTTTCGAGAACGTTGATGTTCTGGTGACCCCTACCACTCCGCACCCGGCGCCGCGTCTCGCCGAACTCACCGAGAACCCTGACCAACTGCGAGCGAAAGAGTTGACACTTTTGCCCAATACGCGCCCATTCAATATGTGGGGGCTCCCGGCGATCTCAATCCCGTGCGGCTTTACGAACTCAGGGTTACCCATTGGCCTGCAAATCGCGGGAGCACACTGGGCCGAAGCTGATGTTTTGCAGGTCGCCTACGCGTATGAGCGGTCCACCCACTGGCATGAGAAACAGCCGCAGATCACTGTCCCAAATTAGCATGCCTCTAGGACTCACTCCACTTCGAACTCAGCGCTTCGCGGAGCGCATTTGTTACCCGCTGAATCTACCGCGCTCAGTTCCAGTCGATATGAGCCGGGAGTGAGGGTACTTACCGGTATTTTCATACCAACGGGGATGACCGGATTGCCCTTCTGCATGAAAGAGTCTGCGGTGGCCAGCCCAGTATCGAACTTTGACTGGCCGCTCTTTGCATCGAACACCTTCATTTCAACCCCAACCTGCGGCTCGGTGCCCACGCTCATCAACGGCTCATACACCTCTACGTAGAAAACCGCGTTATCAGTTTTTTTGAATCGATAGGTCCCCGCCGGGACAACCTGCATTCCCCGAGTGACTAATGGCGTATGGTCCTCCATCAGTGCTGCATCGAGGCTGGTGCCCATGTCGGTAGCACGGTGCACCTCCTTACTAAGGGCCATCGAACTCAGGCCAAACTGTTTTCCGTTATAACCATCCACTATCAGAGCAGTTTCGATTTTCCCAAACGCTTCCCCGCCCGAACTGAACACAACCTTCAGTTTGTATTGCCCAGAGGCAATTTCGAACTGGTTTTCGTAATGATAGAGTTGCTTCCCAAACTGCTCAACGTCTTTCTTGTTCTCAAAATCCAGGTTCACCCCATCACTGAAGCGCGCCGCGACGGAATTGTCTTGTTTGTAAGCGATTCCCAGAATGTTGAGCGTCGCATGTTCCTTCCCCTTTACCTTTTCGAATTTGATTGAATTCGCGGGAATATCCATAGCCACATCAACTCTCGCGACATTGGTTGAGGTATAAAAATAAGGAGTTTCGATGGATGCTGCGACAGTGCCGGCTTGTGTGCCATTGGCCTGGTTTTCGAGTTGTTTCTCCACAGGTTGTCCGGCCAGCATGTCCGCCGGCTTCACGTTGCAATAGCCACTGCGGGAGCGGACTACCGAGTCGTGACGCTCCACTTTCACCCGTAAAGTGTGGCAGCTTCCTTCGGGAGTTTCCCCCGGTGTGTAACCCAGGACGTAGTATTCGCTCTGTTCTTTTGCGATTTTCTCCATTCCGCCCAGCAAGTCGTTGGTGTTGAGGATCACAAATCCGCCCGTGCCGTTCGCGAGCGCATAGAGCACCTGTTGGTTGTCCGTTGCGCTGGGCGGGAAGGGAGGGACAATCACCTGAGGTTGATAACTTGGGTTATAGAAGCTAGAAACAGGAACTGCCGGGCTGCCTCCGCGATTACCTGTCGTTCCACCCCCCGTAGGCGATCCGCCATGTCCGCCACCGCTCGGAGTTCCACCATGCCCGCCGCCGCTGTTTCCGCCACCCGGCGTGCCTCCGCCTCCGCCCGGGGCGCCGCCGTGACCTCCGCCACCACCCGCGGTCCCACCGCCTCCCGTACCACCTCCACCCGCACCATGCTGCACCAACACCAAACGAGGCTGCGGCGTTACGTCAGTCAAGGTCGCAGTGAGCAATCGAACTCGATGAGGAGCCCGTGGCGCCACTAATTTTGCGCCTGTTGGGGACATTGCTGATGATGGCGCAACTAAGCCGCGAACATCAATTGGATATACCGCAACGTTGTATTTATTGCATGCGTCTATGGTGGCGGTCAGTTCTGACTCCAGTTCCGTGGTGAGCGGGAATCCTGACGTGAGCAGCACCAGCGTTTTTCGTCCCGGAACCGATGCCATGTTCTTCGCGAGGTTGCGTAAGGCAAGCAGAACAGTGCGCGCTCCAAAGTCCGTTTCCGCATTGCTGAATGATGGGATCCCGGACGGCAGTCCACCTAACGACGCTACTTGTACCCCACTTGGCGGCATTACGATTCCGCCCGTAGTGTCATTTGGCCCTGCATTGGAGGCCACTGCCGACGATTTCACCCCGGCGACTGCCTGCTTCAGGCGATCAGCATTTGCCGTGAAATTTTGTTCTATCTTCGTTGTCCCCCCAAAATCGATAATCGCCATCAGCCGGTTTGGCCCCGCATTCGCATCAATGAACTTTCCGGCAGCTTCGCGGGCTCTCACCTGATCACCGGCATCCATGCTCGAGTTATCAAAGAAAAGCACCAGATAATGTCGCTGCTGGTTTGCGTTCGGCCCGGTGTCGGACTCGTGGGAGAAGCTCTTAATCGTTTGCTCCTTATTGTCTTCCCAGATCTTAAAGTCCCTTTGCTCGAGATCGCGCACATAGTTGCCCTTTTTGTCCATCACGACAGTGTCGACCAGCACCAGCCGAGTTTCTGCCTTGATGGTGGTAGTAGCATCGGTCTGCTGCGCTTCAACTCGCACTCCGAAGAACACCTGCAAGATTGCCCAGAAACTTGCAATCGTGAGAAATCCTAAGCCTGCCACCAACAGAAAACGCTTCATAGCTCAACCTCTATTACGGAATCTCAATCGGCCCATTTTCGGCAGCGATCAATCCTTCAGTGTCCCGCACTACCAGCCGCACAAGATAGCTCCCAGGCTTCACATCAAAACTGCTTTTTAAGGTCACGCCACGGTCCAGCTTGTGTTCCAGTGTTTCATCCTTCCAATGCATTTCCAGAATTTTCTCGTTTCCCGAGATGAAGCTGCCGTTCCGATCGAACAACGCGGCCGCAATCGTCAAATCGTTATTATTGCGTCCCCCGGCTTTCTGAAAGTGCATCCGCTTTACATCCACGTGAACCAGCACTGAAAGCTTCGCGTCCTCATCGCTGGCTTTGAAAAATTGCGTATGCAGATCAACGGGCAGATCGTGCATCTCCTCTTGCGAGAAGATCGCTTCCTGGATTTCCTGCCTCGCTTCGTCTTGGGCATTCGGCGCCTGTTTTGGCGCGTAATAACCTTTTCGCGCCTGAATACTGAATTTTGAGGGACTGGTGAATTTCACGGTAATGCCATGAAAGGCGCCGTCAAACTTCGGGTTCTGCGGCGAAAATCCCAGTACGTAGTAGTACTCTGGCGTTTCCGCAGCTTCTTTCAGACCCGCGTCAAGGTCGTTACTGTTGTGAAAGAACGTTCCGCCTGACGACTCCGACACGGTAGAAAGCACGTCGTCGTCCGCCGACTCCTCCATCGATTCGTACAGCGCTTCCTGCGGCGATGTGGTCATATTCGGCAGGTTCTGCCGGCTCATGTCTCCGTACATACTCGGCACGTAAAGGCCGCGTGCGTCCACGGCACTCACGATTACATTTTCCCGCAATGCGGAGTCGATGAGGTCCGCGACTTCCTGCTCCAGGTATGGCGTAATGAACCCCGGCGAAACCAACACGACAATGCGCTGTCCTGGGGCAGCCGCCATTCTTCGGACCACGTCTTTCAGTGACCGCAGCACAATCACAGTCTCGCTATCCCCTAGGGACAATTTCGTTTGCGCGGCCGATTGGGCCTGGGTTTGCGCGATCTGCATCCCATTCGGCACGGTGCTAAGGTTCATGCACTGGAATGTGTCCCGCGTTGCATTATCTAATGCCTGGGGGTCGTTCTTGTTCACGATGAGGTCCGCCATGTAGTAGCTCATATACGGGCACTCTTGCATCTGGCTTGGGGACATCGGGTGAGGCAGCAACCCCAGCAGCGCCTTGTGCAGTTTCGCGCGATCATCAGTAAAGTCCAGATTTCCTTGGCCCGAAGTTGTAAAAATTGCCGCTCGATCGCTCGGCTGCATCATTTCGATCCTGTGCTCGGCAGCTTTGCGAACGGTCATAAGGTCCTGCACTTTGATATGCACATCATCGAAGACATATGCGATAAAGCGCTCGGCTACATGCGCGCTCTTTGGGGGCGCACTCTCCGTTGCTGATATTTCCGTGGACTTTTGCTCTCGGGCTATCTGGCTGCCCGGTTGCTCAACCGAGAACTGGCTAATCACCTGTTGCTTTCGATTATCGAATAGTTGGAAGTCTTCTTTGTGCAGGCTGCCGATGGCATGACCCTGCTGATCGCGTACTACCACGCGCACCAGAACCAGGCGCACATTTACCTTGAAGGTCGCAGCCGTGTCCCGGGAATTCATCTCTGGAGTGGCCTTCTCTGCGGTTGCTGACGAGGCTGACGTGGGTTGGCCGGACGCTGGTTGTGAACTCGCGGATTGGCCATTCGCCGCGCTCACCACGCATAAGCCCGACAGTAGAAGAAGATACGGCGCGAACCTGCTAAACATAGGGGCGTCTCCGAACTTGACGCTTATCAGGGGCGTCTATCGCCCAGGCGGGAGCAGACTTAGCATACGCCGTTTGTGGCAAAATGCCAGCGTTTGCTGACCATAACGTGCCTCGGTCTATCCGAGTTTCGCGCTCGTTTACGCGAATTCAATTGGCGAACATAAGGCGAATACAATAAGATGATCTCGAAATGGCGCGGCGTCCTGAGCTCCGAAAGCAAGAGGAGGTTCTAAGCCGCGACGATTTGAAGGAACTTGCGCATAACCTTTCGCTGCTCAGCGAGCCGGCGGTGAGGGATTTCTACCAGAGCGCATATCGCGAGTGCGCCATTATTAATCGCCAAACCTTTCCAACGGCTCGTGCTATTCAACAGCTTGTGCAAGCGTGGAAACTGCTGCGGAAGTGGCGGCACTAAGAGCTATTCCATCGCCGCCAGTTGTCGGCACAATTCATAGTTTCGGACCCATCCTGATTACCGACGACCGAAAATCCGGCTACTTGCGTCTAAAAATATTGGTAGCATCCAAATGTAATCCCGCCATGCGCAAGCTCGATGCCCAATCCGGGATGGAACACAAGGGTTTGCACCCTGTCGCCGAACTTTACGAAAAGAGTCGAGCAGCAGAATTCGGTCTCAGCATCGAAACTTTCACCCGCATTATTCAGGAGGTCGCAAAGAAGTACCTGCCCGCAGAAGCGTCAGCTGCAGAAACAAGAGCCTTCGTGGCTGCTCTGCGTTTGGAAGAGCTGGCTTTGGCAAGAGGCTGCGCGGCGGGAGACGAACGCGCATGGGAAGTGTTCCTGACCCGCTACCGCGAAAAACTCTACGATATTGCCGCTTACATTGCGAAGGAAGCTTCCGCCGCACGCGAGTTAGCGGACTCGCTCTATGCCGATCTATACGGCACAACTGTGCGCGACGGGCAGCGAGTTTCCAAGCTGGCTTCTTACACGGGCCGCGGTTCACTTGAGGGCTGGCTGCGAACGGTTCTGGCACAGGAATTTGTGAACCGATACCGCCGGCAACGCCGGTTGGTGAGCCTGGACGAGGAAACCGAACAAGGTACGCAATTTCCGGCCAGAATCGCCGAGGCAGAAACGGCGGTTGATCCAAGGCTCACGGCCGCCACGGATCATGCTCTTGGCGAATTGTCACCTGAAGATCGTTTTGTTTTGGTGTCGTATTTTCTGGATTCCCGCACCCTGGCCGAAATCGCGCGTACCCTGCGGGTTCATGAATCGACCATTAGCCGGAAACTGGACAAAGTCGCTAAGTCTCTGCGCAAGCGGATCTTGGCTGGGATGCAACAGCGGGGAATGAGCCGGCGCCAAGCACAAGAAGCCATGGAAGTCGACGTCCGTGACTTAGGGCTTAATCTTCACCGCAGTATGCTGCAAGAAACTTCACATCCGCCGTTCTCAAATAAGAAGGCGGAAGCAGGGGCAGGCAAGGGGCCAGCATGAATCCCAGGTTTGCCTGATTGCGTATAACGGCAGAACAAACAAGTAAGGAATGGCACAAATTCCCAGAATCGGGCTGCAGCGGCTGCAAGAGCCGGTTGATTTGGCATTTCATCCGGAGGCAGACCTCATTTCGGCCTTTATCGAGAATTCAATTACTGCGCGAGAGCGGACCGCCCTCGTTGATCACTTCTCAAAATGTCACGACTGCCGCGAGATTCTCTCGCGAGCGTTGCCCGAACGGATGGACATCCGAGCGACTACGGCAGCAAGTCGTTGGTTATCTTGGCCAGTGCTCCGCTGGGCAGGAGCTGTCGCATGTGTCGCGGTTGTTGGTACGGCTGTGACCTTGCATTATGAGTCCAGATCGAGATCTGCCGAAGGCAATACACCGCAAACCATCCAGGTCGCAAGACTGAATCAGAAAGGTACCGAACCTGCCCCTGCTGTAGCTGACACGGCACCGCCAACGGAGCAAGCTGCAGGAGGCACAGGTACCGACCGGCGGCTTCCCGCCCCTATGCGCGAAAAGAAAGCCATTCAAGTCACGAATGGCAATTTACTCTCAGATACCCAAAACGCGGATGCGGCGAGTACCGGCCCTGAGCCGAAGGCGCGGGTGCAAGCCGGCGAGACTCTGGAGGCACGAACGGCTCCCGCGTCAGCTCCTCCGGTCAGCACTGGAATAGTCCCGGGGCGCGCGAAGGAGCCCGAGCCGGGGATCGGGACGGACAATGCTACAGCGGCAACAAAGCAGGAGGTCCCCGCACTCTCTTCCAGAAATGCCATGATTGCAAGCAGGGCACCACTCTTGCCGCGTTGGGCGCTTACCTCCGATGGCGTCTTGCAACGCTCTCTTGACGCGGGTACCACCTGGGAGACTATATCGGTGGCTCCCCAGAGTCGATTGCATGCTTTAGCTGCAAACGGCTTCGACATCTGGGTCGGAGGTTCTAGTGGAGCTCTCTATCACTCGTACGATGCCGGCCGACATTGGAGCCAGGTCCAACCTCTGGTCAACGGCGAAGCTCTCACTTCTGACATCATCGGCGTAGAATTCTCCGACCCGCAGCATGGGAAAATCAGCACCTCGTCTCTCGAAACCTGGTCAACCGATGACGCGGGGCAGCACTGGCAAAGACACTAGATCGCGCTTCCTACACATTTCACCCTAGTGATCCCCTCGAAAACTGTTTCGAGTCGGAAGTCCGCGAAATTTTGCAATCTCTTGAGCGCCCCTGACTGAAGCGGAGACTCTGCGGTATCATTGAATCGAATCGAGGTTAGTCTTCCCAGGGGGTGCTCTCATGGCATCCAAAAGCCCAAAGAAGGATAAGTTTGTAACTCCAAAGCGCGAAAGACCGGAAGTAAAAGAAACCATCAACTCTTCGACCGAAGCTCAAGAATGTCCGATTGTTGCAGTCGGAGCATCGGCAGGGGGCGTCGAAGCCTTCTCCGAGTTACTGCGGAATTTTCCGCAAGACGCCGAAATGGCATTCGTGTTGGTGCAACATCTGGATCCCACTCACCAAAGTGTGCTGCCGGAAATCCTCGGCCGAGTAACAAAGGTTCCCGTACTTCAGGTGACGGATGGAATGCTGGTGGAAGCACGTCACGTGTACGTAATTCCAGCGAATACGACCATGCTGATTAGCAACGGAGCGTTGCATCTGGGAGCGCGGGTCGTAACGCACGGTCAACACATGCCCGTGGACGAGTTCTTTCTCTCCTTGGCTGAGGAATGCGGCAATCGCGCTATCGGCGTGATCCTTTCCGGGATGGCATCAGACGGTACCGAAGGATGCCGCGCCATCAAAGCTGCGGGCGGAATCACGTTCGCACAAAGCGAGGAAACAGCAAAATTCACCGGCATGCCCAGCAATGCGATCCGAGCGGGATGCATCGATTTCGTCATGAGTCCAAACGTGATCGCCAAGGAGTTAGCCAGGATCAGCCGCCATCCGTATGTCAGAAGCGCACGCTCGGACGATGAGGCATCGGAAGCCCTGGTTGTCAGACCTAACGATCTGGACAAGATTCTGCAGCTTTTACGTGAAAACTCGGGAGTTGATTTCACTCAGTACAAAAAAAGCACGCTGCAGCGCCGCATCGGGCGCCGAATGGTGGTCCATCATCTGGAGCAACTTCACGAATACCTGCAGTTTATCCAGGAAAACTCGGAAGAATTGGATGAACTCTATCGCGACATTCTGATTCATGTGACAGAGTTCTTCCGAGACTCAGAAGCTTTTGACGCCTTGCGCGAGCACGTTTTTCCACGCTTGTTGAAGAATCGAAAATTGGATGCCAACCCTGTCCGGATTTGGGTTCCGGGATGCTCGACGGGTGAGGAAGTCTATTCGATCGCCATTGCGCTGCTGGAATACATGTGGGAATCGCGCAGTGTGCCGCAAGGCTCCATCACGACCAGCGCGGTGCAGATTTTTGGCACCGACATCTCCGAACACGCTCTCACACGAGCTCGCTCCGGATTGTATCCCCAATCGGCACTCTCTCAGGTATCTCCCGAACGCCTCAATCGCTTTTTCGTAAAGCTGGATGGCGGGTACCAGATCAACAAATCGCTTCGCGAGATGTGCATTTTTGCCAAGCAGGATGTGACCCGCGACCCGCCGTTTTCCAATCTCGACTTGATCAGCTGCCGCAATGTATTGATATACCTGGGGCCGACACTGCAGAAGCGGGTGATCCCAACTTTTCATTATGCGCTGAAGCACGACGGCTTCTTGTTACTGGGCGGCTCTGAAAGCCTCGGAACGTTTGCGGAGCACTTCTCATTAATCGACAAGAAACAAAGGATCTATCAAAAGATAGGCTCCGCAACCCGGTTATTGTCGTATTTTGTTGGACCCGGTGCTGGCACGATTCGACGCCTTGAAGAGCCGGCGATCGCGAGGCCTTCCGGCTCAGCAACCGAGAGCGATAAGGAAATTGAGCGCACGTTAGTGCAGCACTATGCTCCCACCAGCATTGTGGTGAACAGCCAGATGGAAATCGTTCAGTTCCGAGGGCGCACAGGGGCGTATCTCGAACCCCCGGAAGGGCAGCCGAGCTCCAGCTTGGTCAAGATGGCGCGCGAAGGATTGCTGGTAGATCTGCGACGCGCCATTGAGCGTGCAAAGAAAGAAAATACGCCAGTTCACGTTGAAGACGTTCAGGTCAAAAGCAACGGCGGAACTCGGGGCGTGAACATCGATGTGATCCCGATACGCGGGCACGTCGTGAACGACAGATTCTATGTCGTGGCGTTTCACGATGCGCATTCGCGCGAGAAAAATAAGCCGTCAAAACCCGGCAAGGCGAAGCTGTCGCCTAAACAGGCCGAGGTGGGACGCGAGAACGAACGCCTAAAACGCGAGATCGCTTCGATGAAAGAGCAGATGCGAACTCTCATCGAGGAGAACGAAAGTACGACCGAAGAGTACAAATCAGCGAATGAAGAAGTGCTTTCCGCCAACGAAGAACTCCAGAGCACAAACGAGGAACTCGAGACTGCAAAGGAAGAATTGCAATCAAGCAATGAGGAACTGACAACTCTCAATGAGGAATTGCAGAACCGCAATATCGAGTTGAGCCTGGCTAATAACGATCTGACCAATCTGCTGGGGAACGTCAATATCCCGGTGGTCATGATTGGCAATGACTTGCGAATTCGCCGTTTTACTCCTCCGGCGCAGAAGCTCCTGAATTTGCTCCCGGGAGACATCGGCCGGCGTTTGGGCGAGATTCGACCGAATATTGACTTTGACCAGCTCGAAGAGCTTGCGCGGGACGCCATCGATAACACTTCGCTTCAGGAACGTGAGGTTCGCGAGAAGGAGGCGCAACATTGGCATCTGTTGCGGGTGCGGCCATACAAAACCTGGGACAACAAAATTGATGACGCGGTGATTAGCCTTCAGGATATTCATGCGCTGAAAGCCACTGCCGAGCAGAGCCGCACCTACGCCGACGCCCTGATCGAGACTTCGCGCGAATCCATATTGATTCTCGACACAAATTTACGCGTGACGGTGGCCAATCCCGCGTTCTACCGCACATTTGGCCTTTCGCCGGCAGATACCGAGGGGCACCTGATTTATCGCTTGAGCGACGGCCAATGGGATCTTCCCGAACTGCGTAAGCTCTTTGAAAAACTGATCGCAACCGGCGCCGCGATCCAGGATTTCGAATTGCGGCACCATTTCCTCAGTTCTAGATCAAGGACCTTGCTGATCAATGCGCGCCGGACGGATCTGCACCCTGGCGAAGGTGTCATCGTTGTCACTGTGGATGATGTGACGGAGACCAGAAAAAATGCCGAGGAAATTTTGCAACAAGCTGCTTTGATTGAACTTGTGCATGAAAGCGTGATCGTCCGCGATTGGGACGGGAAAATTCGCTCCTGGAACCGAGGAGCGGAAGAGTTGTACGGCTGGCAGGCTAATGAGGCGAAAGGCAAAATCATTCACCAGTTGTTGCAGACGAAATTTCCTAAACCACTGGAACAGATTAAAGAAGAGTTGCAGCGCACGGACCACTGGGAAGGTGAACTCGTCCATGCGCGGCAAGACGGTGAAGAACGAATCGTGAGCAGCCGCTGGGCCATTCAGCCTCGGGCTGGCAGCACTCCATTAATTCTCGAAATCAACGTCGATGTCACCGACCGCGTAAGATCAGAGAAAAATCTGAGGGATCTTTCGACCTATCTGATGCGGATCCAGGATGACGAACGCCGGCGGATTGCGCGAGAACTGCACGATTCGACTGGTCAGAAGCTGGCCGCACTAAAAATGAACATTGAAAGCATGAAGGCCGCAAAGGGCAAAGCGAATAACCCCGACTTCGTTTCGGAAAGCATTCAACTCGTCGACGAAGCGAGTCAGGAAATCCGCATCCTCGCGCAGCTACTCCACCCACCTTTATTGGATGAAGCGGGACTGGTTTCAGCCATCAATTGGCTGGTGGATGGTTTTACCACGCGCGCCAAAATACCGGTGAATGTGAAAGCATCGCCTGAATTGGGAAGGCTCCCCGACAACGTGGAGATTGCATTGTTTCGCATTGTTCAGGAATCACTGAACAACATCTATCGCCACTCGGGTGCGACCAAAGCGTCCATTGATCTGAAGCGAAAGGATCAGACCGTAGAGTTACGCATCACGGATAATGGCAATGGGATGCCGGACGAAGTTGTTTCCGGAGATGGCAAACCAGCCTTAGGCGTCGGGATTCTGGGTATGAAGGAGCGCATGACGCAACTGGGAGGAAATCTGAACATCCAGTCCGACAAGGGCGGGACATCCATAGTTGCTACCGTGCACATCCGCGATTTGGCCAAACAGAAGGTGTCTAAGTAATCGCCTAAAGCAACTCGCTCTTATCGAATTCGCTGCGGCGTGCATCTGAACCTTGAGTCCCCTCAATTCTGCCGGGAATCGAATCGAACAAGCGTCGGGAACAGGAGAAAGATAATGGAAAGACCCTTTTACCCCGCATCCGCCATCCGTAAAGCGGCGTTTGAAGGCCTCGCGCTACTTCTTGGTCTCGCGTCCTTGCAAGCTCAGAATACTGGTTTTCACAACGCTCCTGAATCCGCGAAGGAGATGAAAAATCCAGTTGAGGGTTCGCAAAACGCAGAAATCGGGAAGCGTCTTTACATGGCAAATTGCTCGCGCTGCCATGGGCCAAATGCGGAAGGCTCGGGTAACATCCCCGCGCTAGTAGACGGCGTTTTGGAGTCGACCAGTGATGGCGAGATTTTCTGGTTCGTGACGAATGGAGACAAGAAAAGTGGCATGCCCTCTTTTGCCAAACTACCTGAACAACAGCGGTGGCAATTGGTGACTTATGTTAAGGGTTTGGGCCTGTCGCAAACGTCGTCATCAGATGCAGCGCCCGAAGCAGCAGCCACAACTTCCAAAATGAAAGCACCGCCGCCAACACCGCCCTTCACTGATTTCCGCTACGAGCAGCCGGGGAAGTTTCGCAAAATCACTGTGAATGACCTCCCACAACCATACGCGACGGCTTCCGCGGAAAACGGGCCGGATGTTGTGGCGCGCCCCGCGAATGCCTGGCCGAAAGCACCCGCTGGGTTCAAAGTTGAGCTTTATGCCGAAGGACTCTCGAATCCGAGGCTGATGCGCACGGCGCCGAATGGCGACGTCTTTCTGGCGGAAAGCAACGCGGGCCGGATTCGAGTATTCCGCGGGATCACGAGCGATGGCAAGGCGGAATTGAGCGCTGTCTTCGCGAGCGGGCTGAAACGGCCGTACGGAATAAGCTTTTATCCGCCAGGGCCAAATCCGCAGTGGATTTATATTGGCACGACCATGGCAGTTTATCGCTTGCCGTACCACAGCGGGGACCTGAAGGCCACGGGGTCTCCCGAGCACATTGTCGACCTGCCCGGCCCTGAAGGGCACTGGACACGCGACATTCAATTTTCCCCGGATGGCAAGCAGATGTTTGTTGGAGTGGGTTCCGAGTCGAATGACGACGACACCGATAAGAATGCCAATGAAAAGAATCGCGCGGACATTTTGAAATTCAATCCCGACGGGTCGGGAATGCAGATCTACGCTTACGGCATTCGCAATCCTGGCGGGGGATTGGCGATCAACCCTAAAACCGGCGAATTATGGTGTTCCGTCAATGAACGCGACGCCCTCGGCGACAATCTAGTGTCCGACTACATCACTCATGTGCAGCCCGGCGGTTTTTACGGTTGGCCGTGGTGGTACCTCGGTTCGCACCAGGATCCTAGACAAAAAGGCAAGCACCCGGAATTGAAAGATAAGGTCATCGTACCCGACGTGCTTCTCCAGGCCCATAACGCATCGCTTGAATTTACGTTCTATCAGGGGAAGCAGTTGCCGTCGGAATACCAAGGCGATATTTTTGCCTCCGAACATGGATCGTGGAACCGCTCCGTCCGTGCGGGATATGAGGTCATCCGAGTTCCCCTCCATCAATCAGGCCACGCCAGCGGTGATTATGAGGACTTCGTGACCGGCTTCGTCTTGGATGACGGCCATGTTTGGGGGCGACCGGTTGGGATTACCGTGGCTGCAGATGGTTCTCTGCTCGTGAGTGATGATGGTTCAAATTCCATTTGGCGCGTAAGTTATGCAGGCAAATAGGGATCACGAGTCGCGCTGGTCACAACGATCGATCGCGAGCTGCGCTCACCAAAGCCCGAAAGATCGCTCGTGAGAATTCATCCTGATCGAGGGATCGCTCCGGGTGCCATTGAACCGCGACTACAAAATGGTCGGGAGAAGTTCCTTCGATTGCTTCGATGATTCCATCCTGAGGGCATTTGGCCACCGCGCGGAGACCCTTGCCGATTTCCGCAGCGCACTGATGGTGGCTGGAGTTAACGGGAATGAGGGCTCCGTTGAGCAAGCTCACGATTCTTCCCAAGGTTGAATTTTTGTCAACGATGACATCGTGCGCCACCGCAGTTTTTCTTCCCGCCGCGTGATTGACAACAGTTTCAATGTGCTGAATCAGCGTTCCCTTGCAGTACACATTTAAGCTTTGCAGGCCATAGCAGATTCCAAGAATCGGCTTTTGCGCTTGGAACGCATGATTGAGAAGTAACGCATCAAGTGTGTAGCGGCGCTCGTCATCGGGAGCGGTTTTTGAATGACGAGGCGCCGAGTATTTCACCGGATCCACATCAGCTTTGCTGCCCGGCAGCAGCACGGCATCACAGCTTTCTACAAGTTTCTGGGTTTCGATACCGCTGGTGTCTAGCGCAATGCGTACCGGGTGACCCTCAACGGCCTCGACGGCGCGCTCGTACTGCGGCAAAGATCGGCCAGCATATTCCTGGTCGGAATGAGGTACCGGGATCGCGATCCGAGGATGCATCGGTCAATTGTAGACGCAATTCCATTAACTGCAGAAGCAGCGCAGCCCGCAGCAGGTTACGAACGGCTCGCCCTTGCGATGGCAGCGAGTGTTTTCGTTTGCCGATAATTTCTGATCTCAATAATGGTTATCGCAATCAACGCCGACGCAGCCACGATCGCCGCGACCGGCACTGCGACATGTCGATAAGCAATCGTCATATCGGGACGTTGCCCCTGGATGTGTGCAGCAATCAGAATTCCCGCGATTCCTAGCAGCAGACCCATAGCAAAGGCCATGAGTGTTAGCAGGAATGTCAGCAGCAAAACTCGTGGAAGTATCAGGTACCACCGCGGCATCGCGGGCTGGACAGAAACGGAATGCACCACTCGATTTTACCGCCAAGATTGAGCCTTTCGATTTACTCGACGGACGGAAGGGTTGTTGTTGTAAAGAGGATTGGGCGAGTGCGATAGAATACAAGCCATGTCGCAAGCTGCGCCGGCAATCACGCGCCCTCCAGCAGAGGTGGTTCGCCGAACTCCCGTCTCGCAAGCTTCCAATGGCATCTGTTTTGCCATCGCGGGCGAAGTTACGGTATCGGCATCCGATCTCGAGCGCATGGTCGCTGCCGTGCCAGATAGCGCGGCCGCTGCGCTCCAGCGCAAGGCTTACTATTTTGTTCCCCTCACGGTAAACCAGGGCGACGATACGGTTATCGCGGATCGGTATGATGTCACTCTTAGTGACCATGCTGTTTGTCATCGCAATCTGGAGCTTGGAGACTCCCAGTGCGTGTTCATCTCCACGCGGCTCATGGACGACAAGTTCTCCGTCGCATTTGAATTCTTCATCAATGTGGGACATGCAGTGGTTGAGCGTGCCGGCGTTTCGCAGGCCTTCGCCGATCTGGTCTGGAAACAGGTGGAAGCAAATGCACGTGGAGAAACATCGTTAGATGCCTGGGAGTCTCGAAAACTTGCAACCGGACACGGTCCCGATGCGGAGAAACACAAGAACGAATACCTTGCCGCAACGTTTTCGGACGCAATCTCGATCTATCTCCTCTCTTTGTTCATTGATGTGGACTACTACGATCTGCGGGAACGCGATTACCCTCTACTAGCACCCGCTCAGATGGCCGAACGTCTGCGGAAAGTTGCGGAACTGTTCCCCGCCAATCCGGGCTACGAGTTCGCGATCTACTACAAGCGCCGTAGCTGAACCGTCAGGCGTGACTCCTCTTATCCATTGACTAGTGTTCAGATGGGGTATATCTATGGTTCGCCACTATATGTCGAGCCGTACTGCTGCGTTTTTGATTGTCTTCCTAGCCACTGCCGGCTTCGCTCGCGATAAAGTCGAAAACTGGATTCAGGTCACCACCCAACATTTCACGGTTTATTGCAATGGAAACGAGAAGCAGGCACGCAAAATCGGTGACGAGTTTGAGCACATGCGCGCACTGTTTCATATGACATTTCCGAACATTCAGATCGATCCACCTTCGCCCATCATGGTGATCGCCGTTAAAGACGCGAAGGACTTTCGTGCACTTGAACCTGAATCCTATCTGGCCAAGGGCCAACTACAACTGGCAGGGCTGTTTCTCCGCGCTCCCGACAAAAACTACGTACTTGTCCGTCTGGATGCCCCCGAAGAACACCCTTTTGCTACTGTCTACCACGAATACACGCATTTGCTGTTAAGCAAGGCTGAGAGCTGGTTCCCTTTGTGGTTGAATGAGGGACTGGCTGAGTTCTACCAGAACACCGAGATCCAGGGTAAGGATACGGTCCTCGGCGAGGCTAGTTCCAATGACATCCTCTGGCTAGGTCAGAACAAGTTGCTTCCGATACCTACGCTGATTACTGTCGATCACAACTCTCCCTACTATCACGAGGAGCACAAGGGGTCGATCTTTTACGCCGAATCTTGGGCTCTCACTCATTACCTGAAGGTGAAAGAGGCGCAAACCAACACAAACCTCATCCACGATTATGTTGTTATGGTGAGCCAACACGACGATTCGATCACTGCCGCAACCAAAGCTTTCGGTGATCTCCAGCAGCTACAAAAGTCTCTGGAAGCATACGTAGCACAATCACGGTTTAGTGTCTTTAAACTGACGAAGCCACTAGAGGTTGACCAGACGAATTTCAAAGTCGCAGCAGTTTCAAGCTCTCAAGCGAATGCCGTCCGCGCTGACTTTCTGGCTTACAATCACCGGGAGAAAGACTCTGGCGCACTGCTCGATCAGGTTCTGCACGACGATCCCAACAATACGTTGGCTCACGAGACTATGGGCTATCTCGCATTTCGCGCAGGCAACCTCGACGAAGCCGAAAATTGGTATGGGCAAGCGGTGAAATTAGATTCTCAGAGTTTTCTTGCTTACTACGATTTCGCTTCCATTGCGATGAGCCGTGGCAAGTCTGACGATGACGCGCTCATTGAAAGCAGCCTTCAGAAGGCCGTTAAACTCAACCCATCGTTCGCCCCGTCATACGACCAGCTTGCCATCTTTTACGGCATGCGCCACAAGAATCTGGACGATGCCCGCACGGCTTCCATGCAAGCGATTCAACTCGATCCCGGAAATCTGCGTTATCGTCTAAATGCCGCCAACGTTTTGTTAACCATGCAGCGGGAGAAAGATGCACTCGCGGCTATGCAAAGCGCATTACAGGTGGCCAAGAGCCCGGCTGAGGTTTCGTCAGTTCAGAGCCAGATCGAGATGATCCAGCAATCGATCACAATGCGACAAGTGGCACGAGAAGCCAACCAGAGTTTTCAGAAAGAGTTAAAAACTAGAGTGCGGCCGTCGGACTCAGTGTCCGCTGACGCCACGGAGCCCGACTTGAAGCAACCTGACCTCGTCGGCCCGCGACGCTTTGTTACCGGTGCAATCAGGAATGTTCACTGCTTCCCGCCGACCCGCCTTACTCTGGAAGTGAATGACGGCCAGGCAACTTTGAACCTGCAAACCACTAACTACTACAAGCTTGCTTTTACCGCCGTCGGATTCACCCCCACTGGCGAACTTCATCCCTGCTCCGATCTCGAAGGAATGCATGGCAAGGTAGAGTATGTGACCGCAACCGAGCCGGGTAAAACCGGAAGCTTAATTTCGGTTGAACTGCATAAATAGCCGCCGCTGCGAGATTGGCCTCATCGGCGCGATATGGCTACAATCATCCGTTCATGAGCGTTACCTTCCGATCCTTTGCCAAAATCAATCTGGGGCTGCGCATTGGTGCGCTACGCTCGGATGGATTTCACGAACTTCGCACGGTTTATCAGACCATTGCATTGCACGACATAATTCGAGTCCAGGTTACACGCGGTACCGGAATCGCGATTCGTTGTGACGATCCGCGCGTTCCCAAAGACGAATCGAATACGTGCTACAGGGTCGGGCAGGCCGCCATTGATGCTCTCCAGGTGCGAGGCCGCGTGATGATTGAGATTGAGAAGCGGCTACCGGTGCAGGGCGGTCTGGGCGGGGCCTCGGGAAATGCCGTGGCGGCCTTGCTCGCACTGGAACGCGTGGTGCAGAGGAAACTAGCTGGCCCGGAACGGCTGCGCATTGTGGCACAGACAGGCTCGGATCTGCCGCTGTTTCTGATTGGCGGCACAGTGCTGGGCGTGGGACATGGCGAAGAAGTTTATCCTCTGCCCGACTGGCCGGCATTTCCGTGCGTGATCGCTTTGCCGGAGGTGTCAGTCTCGACGCCCATGGCTTTTGCAGAGTGGGACAAAAAAGTAGTGAAATTGACGCGTTCTCACCCCTCCGATAGAATGTTGGAGTTCAGCCGCATGCTTGGTGCGTGGTTGAGCAACCAGAGCGATAGGTGTTCTGGTAGGCGTTTATCCGGTGTCTCTGGTAGCAGAGGCCGGGCCGAGACCCCGCTTCTCGACCTCGTCCATACCGGGATCGAAAACGACTTCGAGCAGGTCGTCTTTCCTCAATATCCCGAATTGCACGAGATTAAGCGTGTGCTTGAGAAAACCGGCGCCTTATATGCGTCGCTATCAGGTTCCGGCTCTGCGGTTTATGGCCTTTTTCGGAGTCGCCCTGAGGCCCAAGCGGCTCTCGCGCTGTTGAAGAAGCGTGGCACGGGCGCGGTACTTACGTCTACTTTGACGCGACGGCAATACTGGCGAAAGATTTCTGATTGTTGATTTTTGATTGTTGATTGACAATGGAATGCGAGCGGTTTTCAATCGAAAATCGACAATCAGCAATCGAAAATCGCAAGACTGGGCCGTCGACTAATGGTAGGTTGAGGCGGTTAGCTGGCGTCTGAGCCAGCTGCCGAAATCCTGAGCGAAGCGAAGGATCTCTTGTGCCACGGTCGGCAGCCAATAAGCAACTGGG
>Ga0070731_10002092_pt1 | contig 19581 bp, 23 predicted proteins | sample Coa_R1_2_FD_66448 | JGI IMG/M metagenome (GOLD analysis project Ga0070731, IMG submission 66448) | Surface soil microbial communities from Centralia Pennsylvania, which are recovering from an underground coalmine fire - Coalmine... | ecosystem: Environmental > Terrestrial > Soil > Unclassified ... | reverse complement strand
GCAGCTGCGCGTCGCGGATGCCGCCGCTCTGCTGCCGATAGGGACGGGCGGAGTTCAGCCCGACGACGTGGAGCGAGGCAGAGGCGAAGGTCGGCTCGGTCGTCCCCCAGACGCGCTCGAACTCCTTCCAGGGCGCGACGAAGCGCGCCGGGAACGTGTACGGCAGGTCGTGGTTGCCCGGGACGGCGATGACGGGAGCGCCCAGGGAGGTCAGGAGCTCGTGTGCCCGCTCGAGCTCACGGCGGCGGCCGCGGTTGGCGAGGTCGCCCGACGCGACGACCACGTCGGGCTCGAGGCGGGCCGCAAGCCGGGCGAGCGCTTCCGGCACCTGCGGCTCCTCACGTGTACCGACGTGGAGATCGGAAACATGGAGGATGCGTGCGGACACGAGCGAATGAGCGTATGTCAGAGCGGCGTCAGACACCAAAGTCAGTGCCAGGCACCGAGGCGCATTACCATTTGGGCATGAGCGACGAGTCGGCCGAGATCTTCGACGACGTCTACCTCGGCCTCCGGGCCGGCGGTGCGCTCCGCAAGCAGCGGCGCGGGGAGCAGCTGACGACCGAGGAGGAGGAGGCGCTCGGGCGCTGGCAGCGGCTCTCGACCTGGCGGAAGGCGGTCGCGATCGGCGGCTTCGCCGTCGGCACCTTCGGGCTCGGCTTCACCCTCGGCGGGCTCGTGTTCGGCCGCTGGCGCAAGCCGGCCTGATCAGCCCTCTGCGTCCTTCGCCGGAAAGAGCAACGGCGGGACCTCCTCGTCGGCAGGGTCGACGTCGCGGAGGATCACGTCGACGAGCGTGGTCAGCACGGCGGTGAACGGGATCGCGAGCAGGACGTAGAACCCGCCGAACAGAATCCCGATGGCGGTCACCGAGAACAGGACGAGGAGCGGGGAGAGCCCGACCGCGTGCCCGAGCACACGCGGCGCGACGAACAGATCCTCGAGCTGACGCAGGGCGAGCACGGCGATCCCGGCGCCGAGCGCGGTCTGCCAGTCGACGGTCAGGCCGACGCCGACGGCGAGGATGCCGATGACGAGCGGCCCGATCACGGGGACGAGCTCGAAGACGCCCGCGGTCGACCCGATCAGGAGCCAGTACCGAAGCCCGTCGAGCCAGAACGCGAACGACAGCACGACTGCGACGAACGTGACGAGCAGAAGCTCTCCGCGGACGAAGCCGCCGAGCTTCTGGTCGATGAGCACCCACGTATCGCGCGTGACGCGTCTGTGCCTCCGCGGCAGCATCGACTGTACGAGCGCGATCGTACGGTCCCGCTCGAAGATCCAGTAGGCGCCGACGGCGAACATGAAGAAGACCCCGATGACGACCTCGAACGCAGTCTTCGTCGCCGAGACGAGCGGGTGGAAGACGTCGCCCACCGACGGCAGGTTCTTCAACCGCTTCTGGAGGGCGACGAGGATCTCGTGCTTGATCCCGGTCGAGTGCTGCGCCTGGTGCTGCAGCTGGCTCGACGTCGTCGGCACGGTGCCGATCGCCTGCTCGACCTGCGAGAGGGCGCGCGGCACGATCAGCCAGAGGACGAGCGCGATGGCGCCGAGCAAGAGCAGGTAGTGGACGAGGACGCCGACGCTCCGCGGGATGCGCGCCCGGCGGTGCAGCCACTCGACCCCCGGGCGCATCGCCGCCGCGACGATGAAGCCGAGGAAGAGCAGGGCGATGACCGCCTTGATCTTCCAGAGGGCCAGGGCTGCGACGACGATCGAGAGCGCGACGAGTGTCGCCGTCGCCGCCCGCCGTGCCGTTTCGCTCATGGCGAGGGGTTTGTCGCCGGGCGGCGAATGACGCAAACCCATGGGGGAGCGGGTCTACCTGGACGCACGCCGGCACGGCGTCGTCCTGGTGCGGCCGCTCGGCCGTGCCCTGCTGCTCGCGTTCTTCGGTGCAATCGCCTTCCTCGGCGGGTGGCCGATCTCCTTGGTGGGTGCTGCGCTTCTCTGCACTGCCGCCGTCGGCGCCCTCGCGGCGGTCTGGAGCTGGGACCGGACGCATGTCGTCCTCACCGACGAGAAGCTCTTCGTCGTCCATGGCACGCTTCGGCGTCGCGCCGCGGCCGTGCGGCTCGCGAAGGTCCAGACGGTCGAGATCGACCAGTCCCTCCTCGGGCGCCTCCTCGGCTACGGCACCGTGGTCGCGGGCGACCTCGAGATCAGCTGCGTCGCAGGTCCCGAGGAGATGCACGGGCTCCTCGACCGGGCCTGCAGCGGCGCCTGATCGGCCACTTTCCGAACACACGTTCGCTGCAGTACACTGGCCCTCTATGGCTGCCGACGAGCTCGTCGTCCACGGCGCCCGCGAGCACAACCTCAAGGACATCACCGTCCGCCTGCCGCGGAACCGTCTGATCTGCATCACCGGGCTCTCCGGCTCCGGCAAGTCGAGCCTCGCCTTCGACACGATCTATGCGGAAGGGCAGCGGCGCTACGTCGAGTCGCTCTCGGCGTACGCGCGCCAGTTCCTCCAGATGATGGAGAAGCCGGACGTCGACCACATCGACGGCCTCAGCCCGGCCATATCGATCGACCAGAAGACGACCTCCCGCAACCCGCGCTCGACGGTCGGCACGGTCACCGAGATATACGACTACCTTCGGCTCCTGTACGCGCGGGTCGGCCGGCCGCACTGCCCGATCTGCGGCAAGCCGATCGCGGGCCAGTCGATCGACTCAATCGTCGAGCAGGTGCTGCAGCTGGAGGAGGGAACGCGCTTCACCGTCAACGCTCCGGTCGTGCGCGACCGGAAGGGCGAGTACAAGGACGTCTTCGACGAGCTGCAGCGAGAGGGCTTCACCCGCGTGAAGGTCGACGGCGAGCAATACGTCCTCGAAGAGGGTGTCCCGCCGCTCGACAAGAAGTTCAAGCACACGATCGAGGTCGTCGTCGACCGCCTCGTCATGAAGGGCGACCTGCGGCTGCGGCTCACGCAGTCGATCGAGACCGCGACCGGCCTCGCGGACGGGCTCGTCGTCATCGATCCGGCGGACGGCGGCCGGCCGATGCTCTTCTCCGAGAATTTCGCCTGCCCCGATCACGGTGTCTCGCTTCCGGAGCTGCAGCCGCGCATCTTCTCGTTCAATGCGCCCCACGGTGCCTGCCCTCGCTGTACCGGGCTCGGCTCGCAGCAGGAGATCGATCCCGATCTACTCGTGCCCGATCCATCGCTGTCGATCGACGACGGCGCGCTCGTGCCCTGGTCGGTCGGCGGCTCCTCCGGCTTCTACGAGGCGGTCATCCAGGCGATCGCCGACCGCTACGAGATCGACACGTCGACGCCGTGGTCGGAGCTGAGCGAGGACGAGCAGAACCTCTTCCTGTACGGGACGGACGGCGAGCGGGTCTATGTCCAGTACCGCAACCGGATGGGGCGCAGGCGCCAGTACATGCTCGCGTTCGACGGCATCGTCTCGAGCCTCGAGCGCCGCTACAAGGAGACCGATTCGTCGCAACAGCGGGAGCGGATCGAGGAATACATGTCGCTGCGGCCGTGCCCGGTCTGCAAGGGCGCGCGCCTCAAGCCGGAAGTGCTCGCCGTCACCGTCGGCGCGCGGTCGGTCCACGAGTTCACGCAGATGTCGGTCTCGCGTGCCCTGCGCTTCCTCGACGAGCTCGATCTCACCGAGACGGAGCAGCTGATCGGCCACCGTATCGTCAAGGAGATCCGCGAGCGGCTGACGTTCCTCGACGACGTCGGCGTGGGCTACCTCACTCTCGACCGTGCCGCCGCGACGCTGTCCGGCGGCGAGGCGCAGCGCCTGCGACTCGCAACGCAGATCGGCTCTCAGCTCGTCGGCGTCCTCTACATCCTCGACGAGCCGTCGATCGGGCTCCACCAGCGTGACAACGCGCGCCTGATCACGACGCTCGAGCGGCTGCGCGACATCGGCAACACCGTCGTCGTCGTCGAGCACGACGAGGAGATGATGCGCCGCGCCGACTGGCTCGTGGACATGGGGCCGGGCGCAGGCCTGCACGGCGGCGAGGTCGTCGCCGAGGGGCCGGCCGCGAAGGTCGCGCGCGTCCGGCGCTCGGTCACCGGGCAGTTCCTCTCGCACGCGCGCACGATCGCGATCCCCGAACGGCGGGACGAGGATCGCGGCGTGTTCCGCGTTCGCGGCGCGTCGCAGCACAATCTCAAGGGGATCGACGTCGACTTCCCGATCGGCAAGTTCGTGTGCGTCACCGGTGTCTCCGGCTCTGGCAAGTCGACGCTCGTGAACGAGATCGTCTTCAAGTCGCTCGCAAACCGCTTGAACAAGGCGCGCGTGAAGCCCGGCGCCCACGCCGGAGTCGACGGGATCGAGGCCTTCGACAAGGTGATCGAGATCGACCAGAAGCCGATCGGCCGGACCCCACGCTCGAACCCTGCGACCTACACCGATCTGTTCACGCACATTCGCGAGCTGTACTCGCTCACGCCCGAGGCGAAGGTGCGCGGCTACAAGCCGGGACGGTTCTCGTTCAACGTGCGCGGCGGCCGCTGCGAGACGTGCAAGGGCGACGGTCAGATCAAGATCGAGATGCACTTTCTGCCGGACGTCTACGTCCCCTGCGAGACCTGCAAGGGCGCGCGCTACAACCGGGAGACGCTCGAGGTGCGGTTCAAGAACAAGTCGATCGCCGACGTGCTCGATATGTCGGTCGAGGAGGCGCTGCAGTTCTTCGCCAAGATCCCGAAGATCCGCAGGCGGCTCCAGACGCTGCACGATGTCGGGCTCGACTACATCAAGCTCGGTCAGCCTGCGACGACGCTGTCAGGCGGCGAGGCGCAGCGTGTGAAGCTCGCGGCCGAGCTGTCCAAGGTCGCGACCGGGAAGACGCTGTACATCCTCGACGAGCCGACCACGGGCCTTCACTTCGCCGACATCGAGAAGCTCCTCGAGACGCTGCAGCGGCTCGTCGACGCGGGTAACACGATGATCGTCATCGAGCACAACCTCGACGTGATCAAGCAGGCGGACTGGATCGTCGACCTCGGTCCCGAAGGCGGCGAGGCAGGCGGCGAGATCGTCGCCGTCGGCGCGCCGGAAGAGGTCGCGGAGGTGGAGGAGAGCTCCACCGGCCGCTTCCTCCGCCAGGTCCTGCCCGCCCCCGCAGTCGCGGCGGCGTAACCGCTCGCGGGCGGACGGCGGGATCACAGGACCGCCTGCGTCTGCGTCACCCGCGCGACGAGCTTCCCCGCGTCGTCGTAGAGCTCGGTGTCCACGACGATGGTTCGCCGTCCAGTGTGGAGCGGGCGCGAGACAGCGTGGACGTATCCCTTCCGCACCGGTCCGAAGAAGTTCGTCTTCGATTCGATCGTCGCCGTTCCCCCCGCGCTCTCGGGCAGATTGAGGTAGGCGCAGAAGCCGCCGGTGTTGTCGGCGAGACCCATGAGCGCGCCGCCGTGGAGAATGCCTCCGGTCGTGCACAGGTTCTCGTGCCACGCGAGGCGCGCGCGCACCTCGTGCGGCGACGCCGAGAGCATGTCGATGCCGAGGAAGCCGGTGTACGGTGCGGCGGCGGTGACCTGCGCGGTGAGATCGCGGTCGACGGTCTCCATCGGCGGGAGGCTACCCTGCCCGCGGTGAGCAGCGAAGCAGCTTCGAGATCGGCGTTCGAGCGCTCGTGGTGGCTGCGGGCGCCGGCTGTGCTCGTCGCACCGTCCGCGGTGTTCGTCTCTCTCCGAGACGACACGGTCGACGAGGAGGAAGCCCGTCAGGAACCGATCACCGCGCTCATCGGCCTTTCCGGCATCGCCGGCGTCCTCGGCACGCCGGTCGCGCGTCAGCTCTTGAACGACGCGTCCATGTCGACGTCGCTCATCCCCGTGTGGGCCTTCTTCGGCGGAGTCGTCTACGCGCTGGCGTTCTACTGGCTGGGCGGCGCACTCCTCTTCGCCGCATCGCGGCGGCTCGGCAGCCTGGGCAGCTGGCGCCGTTCTCGGCAGGTGCTCGCGCTCGCGTCGGCGCCGCTCGCGTTGTCGCTCCTCACGTTTTGGCCGGTACGCATCGCCGTCTACGGCGTGGATCTGTTCCGCACGGGTGGAAACGACTTCGGGCGCGGCGACGCGATCTTCGGCGCGATCTACTACGGCGCGCTCGCCTGGTGCCTTTGCCTCCTCGTCATCGGCGTCCGCGCCGTGCACGGCTGGAGCTACACGCGGGCTCTCGCGGCCGTCGCGCTCTCGGCGGTCCTCCCGGCGCTCATCGTGCTCGCGTCGAAGGTGTAGCGGGGAACCCGCAGCCTCGCTCCGGCGGCCCGCGGATGCAGCAGCGGCCCCGGCGAGCGATCGTCTCGTCGTGGCCACGATGTGGGCGGTCCGCAAGCGCGCTCCGGCGCCGGGCCTCGCGCTCGACGAGGTTCCCGTGCCCGAGCCCGCCGACGACGAGGTTCTCGTCCTCGTCGAAGCCGCGAGCGTGTGCGGCACCGACCTGCACATCCTCCACTGGGACGCGTGGGCGCGGCAGCGCATTCGGCCTCCCCTCACGCTCGGCCACGAGTTCGCCGGTACGGTCGTCGACGTCGGGCACAACGTCCGGCACGTCGCCCCCGGTGACTTCATCTCCGCGGAGAGCCACGTCACGTGCGGCGCATGCGTGCACTGCCGCACGGGCCGAGCACACATGTGCGAGCGGACGAAGATCCTGGGTGTCGACCGAGACGGCGCGTTCGCGCAGTACGTCGCAATCCCCGAATCGGTCGTCTGGCACAACGACCGCGCGAAGCTCCCGCCGGAGATCGCGACGCTGCAGGAGCCCTTTGGGAACGCGGTGTTCGCCCTGAGCCATGCCGACCTCGCCGGCAAGTCCGTCGCGATCCTCGGTTGCGGGCCGGTCGGCCTCTTCAGCATCGGCATTGCCCGCGCGTACGGCGCGGTGCGCGTTCTCGCGTCGGATCGCGTCGGGTTCCGGCTCGGCCTCGCCGCCACGATGGGAGCAACGGCCGTGATCGATACCGATTCGGTCCGCGATGTCCCCGGCTGGTTCATAGCGCAAAACGAGGGTGAGCACGTCGACGTCGTCTTCGAGATGTCCGGGAATCCGGCCGCAATCGCCGGCTCCTTCGACATCGTCCGCAACGGTGGACGTGTCATCCTGTTCGGCATTCCGGCGGAGCCGGTCGAAATCGACGTCGCGGAGGCGCTCATCTTCAAGAACCTCGAGGTGTCCGCGGTCAGCGGCCGCAAGATCTGGGACACGTGGTACCGGACACAGTGGCTGCTCGAGCACGGCGTCGTCGACCTGCGCCCGCTCGTCACCGCGGAGCTCGGTCTCGACGAGTTCGAACGCGCCTTCGACCTGCTCGACAGCGGCGAGGCGTGCAAGGTCGTGCTCCGCCCGGCGCGTGCGGTGGCGGCGGTGGCAGCATGACCGCGCTGCGCGAAGAGATCGCCACCGAGCTCGGCTCGCTCCGCGACGCCGGGACGTACAAGCGCTTCAACACGCTCGAGTCTCCGCAGGGCCCCGTGGTCGAGATGGTGGGCCGCGGCGAGGTGATCGTCCTCTCTTCGAACAATTACCTCGGGCTCGCCGACCATCCCGACGTCGTCGCCGCCGGCATCGAGGGCCTACAGCGTTACGGCGCCGGCACCGCTTCGGTGCGCTTCATCTGCGGCACGTTCGCGCCCCATCTCGAGCTCGAGCGCGAGCTTGCGACACTGTCGGAGACCGAGGCGGCGCTGACGTACGTCTCGTGCTGGAACGCGAACGAAGCGGCAGTCCCTACGCTCACCGACGAGCACACGGTGATCATCAGCGACGAGCTCAACCATGCTTCGATCATCGACGCCGTCCGGCTGGCGAGGCCGGAGCGCAAGGTGCGCTACGCGCACTCCGACATGGGCGAGCTGCGCGACGCGCTGCGGGCATGTGATCGCAACCAGCGGAAGCTCGTCATCACCGACGGAGTCTTCTCGATGGAAGGCGACCTCGCGAAGCTCCCCGACATCCTCGAGCTTGCGCGCGCGCACGAGGCGACGGTGGTCGTCGACGACTCGCACGGCGTCGGCGCCGTGGGGAGGACCGGTCGCGGAGTCGCCGAGCACTTCGGCGTCCTCGGCCAGGTCGACGTCGTCACCGGCACGCTCGGCAAGGCGCTGGGCGGGGCCGCCGGCGGCTACGTCGCATCGACAGCGGAGGTGTGCGACCTGCTGGCGCAACGGTCGCGCCCGCAGCTCTTCTCGAACGCGCTTCCGCCGACGGTCGCGTGCAGCGCTGCAGCCGCCGTGCGCGTCCTTCGCGCCCGGCCCGACCTCGTGGTGAAGCTCCGCGAGAACACGAGCTGGTTCCGCAACGCACTGCGCGAGGCCGGGTTCGCCCCGCTCGACGGCGAGGCGGCGATCATCCCGATCATCGTCGGCGAGACCGCACGCGCCATCGAGCTCTCCGAGCGGCTGCTCGACCGCGGCGTCTTCGTCACCGGCTTCGGCTACCCCGTCGTGCCCGAGGGGACGGCGAGGGTCCGCGTCCAGATGTCCGCGGCCCTCGAGCCGATGCACCTCGAGCGAGCCCTAGCTGCGTTCGTCGAGGTCGGCCGCGAGGCCGGCCTCCTCGAAGGCGCGTAGCTCCTCCTCCGGCATCGCGTATGTGTGCTGCTGCTCCGGGAAGGCTCCGCTGCGCACCTCTTCCGCGTATCGCCCGAGCGCCTCCGTGATGGTCGCTCCGAGGTCGGCGTAGCGTTTCACGAACCGTGGCGCGTGCCCCTCGTAATAGCCGAGCATGTCGTGCCAGACGAGCACCTGGCCGTCGCAGTCGCCGCCGGCGCCGATCCCGATCGTCGGCACCGCCAGCGCCTGGGTTACGGCCCGCGCGACCTGCGCCGGGACCGCCTCGAGGACGACGGCGAAGCAGCCTGCCGCCTCGAGCGCAAGCGCCTCGTCGACGAGCGCGCGGGCGCGCTCGGCCGATCGGCCCTGCGCCTTGAACCCGCCGAGCACCGTCGCCGTCTGGGGGGTCAGCCCGACGTGGCCCATGACGGGGACGCCTGCCGCGACGATCGCGTGCGCGCGGGACGCCGACGTCCCGCCGCGCTCCAGCTTGACGGCGTCGGCGCCGCCCTCCTTCACGAGCCGCACCGCGTTCTGCACGGCCTGTTCGTCCGAAACCTCGTACGAGCCGAACGGCATGTCGGCCACGACGAGGGGCCGCCGGGCGCCGCGCGACACCCACTGGGTCATGAACACGATCTCGTCGAGCGAGACCGCGACCGTCGACTCGCGGCCGTGCACGACCATGCCCGACGAGTCGCCCACGAGGACGAGGTCGACGCCGGCCTGATCGGCGAGGCGTCCGCTGGGCGCGTCGTACGCGGTGACCATGACGATCTTCTCGCCGCGGCGCTTCATCTCGCGGAGGTCGGGTAGCGGGAGCTTTCCCGCCGTCCAGGACGCGTAGCGCTGGGGCTTCGGCTTCTCGCTCACGGGAGCGCTCCTTTCACGAGGACGTTGTCGATGAGTCGTGTCGAGCCGATGCGGACCGCAGCGGCCAGGATCGTGGCGCCGCCGATGTCGAGCAGCTCGACGTAGTCGGGATCGAGGCCGTTCAGCTCGGCACGCGCAGCTGCGACCGGGTCGCTGCTCGCTGCAGCCTTCGCGAGCGCGCGTGGAAGTCCGAGCGCGTGTGCGCGCTCTTCGGGCGAGAGGCGCACGTTGCGCGACGAGAGCGCGAGACCGTCGGCATCGCGGACTGTCGGCAGGACGCGGATCTCGACGCCGAGGTTGAGGTCGCGCACGAGCCGCAGGATGACGACGACCTGCTCAGCGTCCTTCTGGCCGAAGTACGCGCGGGCCGGACGAACGATGTTGAAGAGCTTGAGGCAGACGGTTGCGACGCCGCGGAAGTGGCCGGGACGCGCCTCGCCCTCGGCGCCCGCGTCGGTGGGGAGGACCCACGTCGCAAACCCGTTCGGGTACATCTCCTGTTCCGCGGGCGCGAAGATCACGTCGACGCCCGCGCGCTCGGCGATCTCGAGGTCTCGACCCTCGTCGCGTGGGTAACGCGCGAGGTCGGACTGCTCGTCGAACTGCGCGGGATTGACGAACAGCGATGCGACGACGACATCGTTCTCCGCGCGTGCCGCCGCGAAGAGCGACACGTGCCCGCCGTGCAGCGCGCCCATGGTCGGGACCAGACCGACCTCGCCCTCGACCTCGAGCTCGCCGATCGACCGGACGACCCTCATGTCGCGAGGGCCAGCGTCGCGCCGGCGAGGGTCTCGTAGAGATGCTCGAGCTCGGGCACCTGCGCTCGGATGGCGGCGCGATGTGCCTCGACGATGTGCCAGTCCCCGCGTGCAATCGGGCCCGTCAAGGCAAAGCCGTTCTCGATCACCCGGCGCATGAGCGGCTCGAGTGCCTCCGGCGGCGCGCCCGCGTCCTCGAAGAGAAGTGCAGCCGCACGCTGCAGCGTCACGAGATAGTTGGATGCGAAGACGGCACCCGCGTGGTAGAGCGTCCGCGCCCCGTCGTCGAGCGGGAACGGGCGCAGGCCGAGCGTCGCCGCGAGCCAGGTTCCCGTCTCGCACGCCTCGTCATTCTCCCCCGTCACCGCCGCCCAGGCGCCGTCGAGCTGCTCCGGTCCGCGCGCGGTCGTGAACGTCTGCAGCGGATGGACGGAGAAGCGCCGCTCGTGCGGCGCGAGGGCTGCGAGCGGCGTCCCGCCGCTCACGTGCGCGACCCACGGCCCGACGGGAACTCCGGCCGCCACCTCGGCGATCGCGTGGTCCGGGACGCAGAGGAGCACGAGCTCGGGATCGTCCGAGCCGAGCTCGAGCTGGCGCTCGCGCAGGCGATCCGCGACGGCCGCGCCGACGCGCCCCGAGCCGATGACGTCGATTCGTGTGAGCACTCTCCGCTCCAGCTCCGTAGTGGATGCCGGGCAGCTCCGAGTGTACCCGGATGGCCCCCTGCGGCCGGCGGCGCCACTCTGGAGGCGTGCCGGTCAACGTCTGGACCGTGACTGTTGCTGCGTCGCTCGCTGCGTTGGCGGCCGCCGTCGGTGCGCTGCCGTTCGTCGTCGTCCGGGACATGAGCCGCCGCTGGCTGGGCCTCTCGAACGGGCTCGCCGCCGCCGTCATGGCCGTCGCCGCCGGCGGCCTCGTCTGGCAGGGCGCCGGCATCGGTCCCTGGCGTGTGGTCGCCGGGCTCGCAGCCGGGGCCGCGTTCGTCTGGCTGTTCCGGCGGTTGATCGGAGACCGGGACGACGTCGTGCTCGGGGGCCTCGCCGGCGCCGACGCGCTGAAGGCGCTCGTCATCGTCGGCGTGATGACGGCGCACTCGGCCGCGGAGGGGGTCGGCGTCGGGATCTCCTACGGCGGCGGCGGCCGGCTCGGGCTCCTCATCACGCTCGCGATCGCCGCCCACAACATCCCCGAAGGCCTTGCGATCAGCCTCGTCCTCGTTCCGCGCGGCGCGAGCCTCCGATCGGCGGCGTGGTGGAGCGTCTTCTCGTGCCTGCCGCAGCCCCTCATCGCACCGTTCACGTATCTCTTCGTCGAGTGGTTCGCTCCGATTCTTCCGGCAGGCCTCGGCTTCGCCGCCGGCGCGATGCTCTGGATCGTCTGGTCCGAGCTGCTGCCGGACGCTAAACTCCTGGGGTGCCGATCTACGAGTACGTCTGCATGGAGTGCGAGTCGCACTTCGAGGAGCTCGTCCGGGGCGACGAGCAGGTGAGCTGCCCCGACTGCACCGCGACGAACGTCTCGAAGCAGTTCTCCTCCTTCGCCGTGCACGGTGGCGGTAGGCAGCCGACCTTCGGCGGGGGTGGAGGAGGGTGCTGCGGCGGCTCCTGCGGCTGCGGGCACTAGTCCGTGCCGGAGCAGCTGACGCGCGCCGAGCGCGAGCAGCTCGAGGCTGAGCTGGCCGAGCTCGAAGGGCCGAAGCGGCGGGCCGTGGTCCAGGCGATCGCGACGGCGAGGGCGCACGGCGATCTCTCCGAGAACTTCGAGTACCACGCGGCGAAGAACGAGCAGGGCCTGCTCGAGGCGCGGATCCGCACGCTGCGCGCGCGGCTGCTCGACGCGGAGGAGGTCGACGAATCCCAGGTCGGAGCGGGCGGCGTCGTCACCGTCGGCTGCGAGGTCGAGCTTGCACGAGAGGACGGGGAGAACATGAGCGTGACGATCTCGAGCGTCGGCGGCGTGTCGCCCGAGTCGCCCGTCGGACAAGCGCTCCTCGGCCGCACGGAGGGCGACGAGGTCGTCGTCGAGGCCCCGCGCGGCGCCTGGCGCGCCCGGATCGTGAGCGTCCGGGCGGGGTCGTAGACTCCCGGTCCGTGAGCGCTGTCCCGGTCGAGCACGTCGACGAGCTCAAGGCCTACGCCGACTCCGTCGCCGGGTGCACGCGCTGTCGGCTTGCGCAGGGACGGACGCAGGTCGTCTTCGGCGCCGGCAACCCGCACGCGGAGCTGATGTTCGTCGGCGAAGCCCCTGGGTTCCACGAGGACAAACAGGGGCTTCCCTTCGTCGGCCAGGCGGGGAAGCTGCTGGAGAAGCTCCTGAACGGCGTCGGCCTGCAGCGCAGCGATGTTTTCATCGCGAACGTGCTGAAGTGCCGTCCGCCCGGCAACCGCGATCCGCAACCGGACGAGATCGAGGCGTGCGAGAGTCATCTCTTCCGGCAGATCGAGCTGATCGAGCCGACGGTCGTCGCGACTCTCGGCAACTTCGCGACGAAGCTCCTGTCCGGCCGTCCGCTCGGCATCACGCGCGTGCACGGGCAGGAGCAGGAGACGACGCTCGGCAGCCGCTCGGTCGTGCTCTACCCGCTGTATCACCCGGCAGCGGCGCTGTACACGCCGGCGATGCTGAAGGTGCTCGAGTCCGACTTCGGGCGCATCCCCGACCTGCTCGGACGCGCCGTCGCTCCCAAACTTGAGCCCGAGCTCGCGCTCGTTCCTTCACCTCCGGCAGAACAGCTAGGCCTGTTCTAAACCGGCGACGGCGACCATGTTGAGGTGCGCCGCTCCCTCGCGGAGCTTCTTCGCCTCCTGGTAGCCCTCCGACACGTACCAGCGCCTCGCGGTCTCGAGGTCGGGGAACTCGAGGATGACGATCCGGCTCGGGCTCCAGTCGCCCTCGAGGACGGCCGTCTCGCCGCCTCGCACGACGAAGCGGCCGCCGCCGGCCGCGACCGCCTCAGGCGACACGGCCTTGTACTTCTCGTACTGCTCGGGATCGTGGATGTCGGTCTCGATGACGACGTACGCAGGCATGGGCAGCACTTTACGCTTGGACTCGTGCCCGAGACCGTCACCACCTCGCCGGAGGAGACCGAGGCGCTCGCCGCTGGGCTCGCCGAGCGGCTTCGGCTCGGCGACGTCGTCACCGTCGCCGGTGAGCTGGGAACGGGGAAGACGACGTTCGTCCGCGGAGCCTGCGCGGCGCTCGGCGTCCGTGAGCGCGTGACGAGCCCGACGTACACGATCGGCCACCGCTACCACGGCAGGACCGGGGAGGTCTCCCACCTCGACCTCTACCGCTTCGCGGGCGTCTCGGCGGCGGAATGGGGCGACCTCGAGCCGTACTTCGACGGCGCGATCGCGTTCGTCGAGTGGCCCGAGGCCGGGGAGGGTGTGCTGCCGCGCCCGCGGTACGCGGTTCGGATGCGGCATGCTGGTGACGCGCGACGCGTGGTGGAGATCGACGAGTGCTGACCCTTGCGTTCGATACGGCGACCGACGTTGCGACGAGTGCGCTCGTCGACGATGGTGAAGTTCTCGGCGAGCGGACCTCGCGCGCCCAGACGCTGCTCGAGGACGTCGACGCGCTGCTCCGCCAGGGCGGCGCGCATCCGCGCGACCTCGATGCGCTCGCGGTCGGGATCGGCCCGGGCAGCTTCACCGGCGTGCGCATCGGCCTCGCGGTCGCGCGCGGGCTCGCGCTCGCGCTGGACGTTCAGGGCGCAGGGGTCCCGACGCTCGACGCACTCGCGGCGGGAGCCCCAGGGGCAACGCCGGTGATCGACGCGCGGCGTCGCGAGGTCTTCACGCTCCTCGGAGGTGAGCCGGCCGTGCTCGCCCCGAGCGTGCTGCCGGTCGAGGAGGGAACGCTGTACGTCGGCGACGGCGCGCGCCGCTACCGCGGAGAGATCGAGTCGCGCGGCGGTCTCGTTCCGCGGGACGGCGACGAGCGGCACGTTCCGCGGGCCTGCTTTCACGCGGCACTCGCCCGCGACCTGGGTCCCGTTGACGCGATCGAGCCCCTTTACCTGCGTGTCCCCGACGCCGAGAAGAGCGTCCGATGACGACACTCGAGCTCCGCCGGCTCGGCATCGGCGACCTTGCCGCGATCGAGGAGATCGAGCGCCGCTCGTATCGGACGCCGTGGTCGCGTTCGATGTTCGCGGGCGAGCTCGCGAAGCCGAGCTCGATCTGCCTCGGTGCGTTCGGGGTCGACGGGGAAGACGACGGCGGCACGCTGCACGGCTACCTGATCGTGTCGCGCTACGTCGATGCGTGGCACGTGATGAACGTCGCGGTCGATCCGGATCATCGCGGCCACGGCATCGCGACGCTTCTGCTCGATCGGCTGTTCGAGCTCACCGCCGACGACGCGCGGCGCGGGTACACGCTCGAGGTCCGTGTCAGCAACGCGGTCGCGATCGCGCTGTACGAGCGCCTCGGCTTCGTGGCGCGCGGTATCCGCCGCGGCTACTACACCGACAACCGCGAGGACGCTCTCATCATGTGGAAAGACCCGGTCGCGCGCGAGCGGGCGTGATCCTGGGCATCGAGACGAGTTGCGACGAGACCGCCGCCGCGCTCGTCACCGACGCCGGCGAGATCCGTTCGAACGTCGTCTCTTCGCAGGCCGAGCTGCATGCGCGCTACGGCGGCGTCGTCCCCGAGGTTGCCTCGCGCCGCCATCTCGAGCTCGTCGCACCGGTCGTGCGCGAGGCGCTCGCCGATGCCGGCGCGACGCTCGCCGACGTCGACCGCGTTGCCGTCACGCAGGGCCCGGGACTGATCGGCGCACTGCTGGTCGGGCTCGCCGCCGCGAAGGCGATCGCGTGGTCGCGGCGTCTGCCGCTGGTCCCCGTCGACCACCTGCGCGGGCACGTCGCCTCGCTCTATCTCGAGCCGGAGCCGCTCGAACCGCCGTTTGTCTGCCTGCTCGCGAGCGGAGGCCACACGTTGCTGCTCGACGTGCGCGGGTATGGAGACGAGGTGGTGCTCGGCACGACGCTCGACGACGCGGCAGGGGAGGCGTTCGACAAGGGCGCCCGGCTGCTCGGCCTCGGCTACCCGGGCGGGCGCGAGCTCGACCTCGTAGCACGCGGGGGCGACCCGGCCGCGTACCACTTCCCGGTCGCCCGCCTGCCCGGCCTCGACTTCTCCTTCTCAGGGCTGAAGACGGCGCTGCTGTACGCGACGCGAGGGCTCTCGCCCAAGGAGCTCGAGGAGCGACGCCCCGACCTTGCCGCCTCGTACCAGCGCGCGATCGTGCGCGCGCTCGTCGGCCGCGTGCGTGAGGCGGCGGACGGGAAGCGCATCGCCGTGGTGGGCGGCGTCGCAGCCAACTCGGAGCTGCGCCAGTCGCTCGCCGACGCGGCGCTTGCGCCGTTGCCGCTCTGCACCGACAACGCTGCGATGATCGCGTCGGCGGCCCGCTTTGCCGACGCGGTCGTCTATCCGGGCTATCTCGCGCTCGATGCGTACGCGTCGCGCTGAGGGCCCGACGAGCCGTAGAAAGCTCGGATTTGGCCGCCGATGAACGGCCATATACTCGGATCCGAGGCACCGGTCATCATCCGACGAAGGAGTAGACCGTGACAGCAGTCGAGGCGGGGGTCACCCACCTCCGCGAAAACCCGTTCGAGATCGCGCGGAATCAGCTTCGGCGCGTCGCGGACGCTTTCGACATCGACCCGAACCTCGTCACCGTTCTCGGTGAGTGCAAGAAGTCGGTCGAGGTCTCCGTGCCGGTCGGGATGGACGACGGCACGACGCAGGTCTTCAAGGGATATCGAGTCACGCACAACATTGCGCGAGGCCCGTCGAAGGGCGGCATCCGCTACCACCCGGACGTCACCGTCGACGAGGTCAAAGCCCTCGCGATGTGGATGACCTGGAAATGCGCGCTCATGGGGATTCCCTTCGGCGGCGCGAAGGGCGGCGTCGTCTGCGACCCGAAGCGCCTTTCGCGCCTCGAGCTCGAGAAGCTGACGCGCCGGTACACGACGGAGATCATCAACGAGATCGGGCCGGAGAAGGACATCCCGGCGCCGGACGTCGGCACCGACGGATCGGTGATGGCGTGGATCTTCGACACGTACTCGATGAACAAGGGCCACTCGGTGCTCGGAGTCGTCACCGGCAAGCCGCTGACCATCGGAGGCTCGCTCGGACGCGAAGAGGCGACCGCACGCGGGTCGCTGTACTGCATCCGCGACGCAGTGGCGAAGCAGGATCGCTCTCTCGCCGGCATGAAGGTGGCGGTGCAGGGATTCGGCAACGTCGGAAGCTTCCTCGCGAGATTCCTGCACGAGGAAGGCGCGATCGTCGTCGCGATCTCCGACTCGACGGTCGCACTCTACAATCCGAAGGGCATCGACGTGCCGGCGGCCTTCGCGCACAAGCGCGAGACCCGCACGCTCGCCGGGTTGCGCGACGCGGAGCAGATCACGAACGAGGATCTGCTGCTGCTCGACGTCGACATCCTCGCACCGTGCGCGCTCGAGCAGGTGATCACCGAGCGAAACGCCGGACAGGTGAGGGCGTCGATCATCTGCGAGGGAGCGAACGGCCCCGTCACGCCGGCTGCCGACGCGATCCTGGAGGACAGGGGCGTGCTGATTCTCCCCGACGTGCTCGCAAATGCCGGCGGCGTCGTCGTCTCCTACTTCGAGTGGGTGCAGGGTCTGCAGGAGTACTTCTGGAAGGAAGTCGAGGTGAACGCGAAGCTCAACGACATCGTGAGCCGAGCGTTCGAGGAGACATGGGAAACGGCACAGCGCCGCCAGATGCCGATGCGCGTCGCAGCGTACGGTCTCGCGGTGCAGCGCGTCGCCGAAGCCACGGTAACGCGGGGTATCTACCCGTAGCCGACGTCGTGCTCTACCACGCCGCGGGCTGCCACCTGTGTGAGCGCGCCCGCGGCGTGGTCGCAGGGCTCCGCGAGGAGCTCGGCTTCGACCTGCGCGAGGTCGACATCACCGGCGACCCGGCGCTCGAAGCCGAGTACCGGGAATGGCTGCCGGTGGTCGAGATCGACGGCCGGCGCCGCTTCACGTACCACGTGCAGCCCGACGCCTTCCGTCGTGCGGTTGCACAAGCAGGCGCCTAGTCCATCTTGCTACAACAGCTTCCGCTGTTACAAGCTTCGGCGAGGAGGACGTGTGGCCGACCGCCTGACCGTGGGCGTCGCCGCTCGCCTGTCCCGGTACCTCCAGGTGCTGACGCAGGCGCGGAAGATGGGCAAGGTGCGGATCTCTTCTCAGGAGATCGCGGAGTACACGAACATCAACGCGACGCAGATCCGGCGCGATCTTTCGGCATTCGGGAAGTTCGGCCGGCGCGGGGTCGGCTACAACATCGACTCTCTACTCGGCGAGATTCGCAAGATCCTCCGCACCCAGGGCCAGCACAACATCGCGCTCATCGGCGCCGGCCGTCTCGGACAGGCGATCGCGAGCTCCGCGATCTTCGCCGAGCACGGCATCAACATCGCCGCCGTCTTCGACACCGATTCCGAGAAGGTCGGACAGCCGATCGGGCACGTTGCAGTCAGCGAGTACGGATCGCTGAAGGACCTCGTGCGCGACAAGAACATCATCGTCGGCGTCCTCGCCGTGCCGGCATCCGGAGCCCAGCGTGTGGCCGACGACCTCGTCGACGCCGGCGTGAAGATCATTTTCAACTACTCGGAGGCGCTGCTCGAGACTCCGAGCGACGTGACCGTCCACACGTCGAATCCGGCGGTGGAGCTGCTCTATGCGCTCTACTTCCACCTGACCTGAGAATCGTCGTCTGGCACGGGTACCTCCTCGGAGGTACGGGATCGAACGTGTACACCCGTGCGCTCGCGCGCGAGTGGAGCAACGCGGGCCATGACGTCACGATCGTCTGCCAAGAGCGGCATCCGGACCGATACGACGTCGGCGGCGCACGGATCGTCGTCCCGGACATCCCGGACGGCTTGCTGCCGGTATTCGTCCTCGACCGATACGAGGGTCTCGAGGCGAAGCTGCTGCAGGACTTCACCCCGGAAGAGCGGGGGCGCTACGTCGAGGCGAATGCGGCCGCCGTCGGCGAGCTTCTCCCCGCCGATCTCGTCTTCGCCAACCATGTGCTCATGGGCGGCGCCGTCGGCACCGCGAGCGGCGCCCGCTTCGCCGTGAAGGCGCACGGCTCGGAGCTCGAGTACTCGATGCGCGGTCGGCCGGAGCTCGAGCGTTGGGGCGCCGAGGCCCTCGCGGAGGCGGACGCGGTGTTCGTCGGCTCCGCGCACATCCGCTCCGTGCTGGAGGAGGTCGTCGGCCACGTCGACCGCGTGCACGAGGTGCCGCCGGGAGTCGACATCGACGAGTTTCGGCCGGAGGACCGGCTGCGCGCGTTCGGCAACCTCATCATGGAGGCGGAGCAGGATGCTCAGGACGGCGGCGAGCGCCACCCCGACCCGGGCAACGCCGCCCGTTTCGAGGAGCGGTTCGCGCGCGACGTCCCGACGGTCGTGTACGTCGGCAAGCTCATCGCGAACAAGGGCGTGCAGGTGCTGTTCGAGGCGCTGGACGGGCTCGACGCCCGTGCGGTCGTCGTCGGCTTCGGGGACTATCGGCGCGAGCTCGAGGCGGCGGCGCCGCCCGGGACGCTCTTCACCGGTGCGCTCGAGCACCGCCACCTCGTCCACCTGCTGCCGCTCTGCGACGTCGCCGTCGTCCCGTCGATCTTCCCCGAGGCGTTCGGCATGGTCGCGGCCGAGGCGGCCGCGGCGGGGCTGCCTCCGGTGGTGGCGGAGCATTCCGGCCTCGCCGAGATCGCCGCGGGTGTCGCTGCCGAGTATCCGCCCGGCCTCGAGCACCTGACGTCGTTTCCGAACGGGGACGCGGCGGCGCTGCGTGAGCGCCTGCGCGAGCTCTTGGCGCTGCCGCCGGAGGAGCGGCGCGTCCTCGGCCTCGCGGCACGGCGGGCGGTTGAGCGGAAGTGGAGCTGGCGCCGCGTCGCCGAGCTCCTGTTGGAGCCGTTTCCGACCGACTAACCTTTTTGTAGTGGGCGACGAGCAGAAGGTGGGGTACGAGGAGCTCCTCGCGGCGTCGCGCGCCGCATTCGAGACCGTTCCCGACTTCACCGTCGCCGTCGAGGAGGAGTTCGCGCTCCTCGATCCGGCCACGCTCGGCCTCGTCAACCGCTTCGAGGACGTGCAGGCGGCAGCGCAGGGCACGGAGCTCGAGCCGCACATCGTCGGCGAGCTGATCGCCTCCGAGGTGGAGGTCCGCACCGGCCGCTGCGACACGTTCGCGGAAGCCGCGGATCGCCTCGGCGAGCGGAGGGTCCACCTTCGCGCCCTGACCGACTCGCTCGGCGTCGGCCTCTCGTCCACGGGCACCCATCCGTGGAGCCCGTGGCAGGAGCAGCGCATCATCGACACGCC
>Ga0070731_10002091_pt1 | contig 19592 bp, 19 predicted proteins | sample Coa_R1_2_FD_66448 | JGI IMG/M metagenome (GOLD analysis project Ga0070731, IMG submission 66448) | Surface soil microbial communities from Centralia Pennsylvania, which are recovering from an underground coalmine fire - Coalmine... | ecosystem: Environmental > Terrestrial > Soil > Unclassified ... | reverse complement strand
AAGACGGCCGGGCACCGAAAATCGGTGCCGGAGATGATTTGGAAACGGGTGCCAGAGATGCATTTCGAAATGATCTCCGGCACTGATTAGAAATGCATCTCCGGCACTGATTTTCGTGTAACGAGCATGAGCGAGCCGACCCTCGAAGCAGTCTCGCGCAACCGCTGCTTCGGCGGAACGCAGGCGGTTTACGCGCACGACGCACGCGATACGGGTTGCCGCATGCGTTTCGGCGTCTACCTGCCGCCGCAGGCCGAGGAGCGCCGCGTGCCGGTGCTCTATTGGCTGTCCGGTCTCACGTGCACCGAGGAAAACTTCATCGTCAAGGCGGGCGCGCAGCGCATCGCGTCGAAGCTCGGGCTCGCGATCGTCGTGCCCGACACGAGCCCGCGCGGACTGGGGTTCGCGGGTGAAGCGGACAGCTACGACTTCGGCCTCGGCGCGGGCTTCTACGTCGACGCGACGCAACCGCCGTGGTCACAGGGCTACCGCATGTATTCGTATGTCGCCGAGGAGCTGCCCGCGCTCGTCGCGCGCCAATTCCCGGTGGATGCCGCGAAAACCGGCATCTTCGGTCATTCGATGGGCGCCCACGGCGCGCTCGTGATCGCGCTTCGCAATCCGGACCGTTACAAGTCGGTGTCGGCATTCGCGCCGATCGCCTCGCCGATGCGTTGCCCGTGGGGCGAGAAAGCGCTGCGCGGTTATCTCGGTGACGATCGCAATGCATGGCGCGCCTACGATTCGACGGCGTTGATCGAGGAGCGCGGCTGGCGCGGACCGACGATTCTTGTCGACCAGGGCACGCGCGACCCCTTCCTCGAAAACCAGCTCAGACCTGAATTGCTCGAATCAGCGTGCGAGCGCGCGGGGGTCGCGCTCGAGTTGCGCATGCAGGAAGGCTACGACCACAGCTATTTCTTCATCGCGACGTTCATCGACGATCATCTTCGCCATCATGCGCGCGCCCTCGGCGTCGGCGATGCCTGAATCCCGCACGTCCTCGCGCAGCGTGCGTGCCTGCGCGATGCTCGCTGGCCTCGCGCTGCTCGGATGGGTTTCTTCATCGCGCGCGGCCGACATGACGGCCGATGAGGTGCGGAAGCTCGTCGCGAATGCGAGCACGCCCGCGAATCTCGCCGGCAAAAACCTCTCGGACCTCGACCTCAGCAACATCGACTTCCGGCGCGCCGATCTTTCGCATGCAAACCTTTTTGCCTCGCGCCTCGTCTCGTCCAATCTGAGCGGTGCGAATCTCGCCGGTGCGAACCTCAATGGCGCATGGCTGATGGGCGCGAAGCTCGCCGGCGCGAACCTTTCCGGCAGCACGATGCTTGGCCTCGTGATCCTCGGAGGCGAGGTGAAGACGCGGCCCGACTTCGCGAACGCCGATCTTTCGGGCGTGCGGATGATCGCCGATCTTCCGGGCGCCGATCTGCACGGGGCGAACCTCGCGGGCGCGCGTCTCGGCGTCGACATGCGCAACCAGGGCATGGGACAGATGCGCACCGACTTGAGCAACGCCAACCTGTCGGGTGCGAACCTGAGCGGCGCCGATTTGAGCCGCTCGATGATGATGTTTGCCGATCTTCGCGACGCGAACCTGCGCGGCGCCAACTTCTTCGGCGTCAAGCTGTCCGGCGCCAATCTGACGGGCGCGGAAATCACGGGTGCCGACTTCACCGAGGCCGACATCGACGGAACGGTGTTCACCAGGTGCGGCGGTGTCGATGCCGCGAAAGGCCTCGACAAGGCCGCCAATCGCGATCGCGCCGTTTTCTAAGCGCGGTCGTCAGGAGAATTGTCATGGCTGCAGCGAAGCTGATCGTGATCTATCCGATGCCAAAGGATGTCGATGCATTCGAGCGCGCGTACGGCAACGAGCATTTGCCGATGGCCGCGCCGATATTCGATGCGGCGGGCGCGACCAAGGCGGTATTGACGAAAATCGATGCCGCTCCCGGCACGAAAGCGTTGTTTCACCGCATCGCCGAGATCCACTTTCCTTCGCTTGCGGTCTTGAACGCATGCGCCGCATCGCAGGCGGGACGCGACGCGCTCGCCGATGCGGCCAGGATCTCGAACGGTGGCGCGCCGATCGTGCTGATCGGCAGCGAAGATGTCGTGACGTTCGGCGCGCGCTGACTCAGGCGGCGAGCGCGACGCTTAGCGCGCCCGTCGCGACCAGGCTCGCGCCCCACACCCTGTCGAGATCGAAGAAGCTTCGCGTCAGGAAGCGCGCGCCAAGATAGCGATAGACCGTCCACGCGAGCGCCAATCCGGCACCGATCATCGCGATCGTATGCACGATCGACACAGCGACCGCCGTCGCAACGTCACCTCGCATCGACGGCATCGAAAGCTCGTGCGCGCTCGCGGAATGCGGCGATGTGCAGAGGCCGAGTGCAAGCGGCACCAGCATCAGTCCGGCGCCATGCGCGGTCGCGACGAGCAGTGACCACCACGCGAGCCGCGTCGGGCGAACGCGCGCGAGAAAGCGCGGGTGGCGCCGAGCGGTCAGCCGATAAGCGCCGAACAGCAGCAGCGCGGCGCCCGCCGCGAGGCGGATCGCCTGGCTCCATTGCACGTACCACGCGAGCAGCGCGAACGGAACGAGCACGATCGCCATCGCGGCGAAATGTCCGGCGCCGAGCGGCCACCCGGTCGCGAACACGGCCCTGCCCTGCTTTGCCGCAAGGCCGTTCGCGACCGCCAGCGGCCAGCCCATCGTCGGATTCAACCCGTGATAGATGCCGAGCGCGATCACCGTGAGCCAGAGCGCGCCGTGTGCGTCCAAGCTCACAGCCCGACCTCTCGTGCGGCGCAGCGCATCACGCCGACGAATAGCAGAACGAATCGGTCGAGCAGTCACCGCCTTCGAGACGCACCTGGTGCGCGCCGTATTCGGCGCCGAACTCGACGCAGAATTCCGGATCGAGCCGAAGACCGCCATTGGCGTCCGCGTGGCACATGACCTGAAGGCCCGGAATCCCGTCCGGGTAGAACTGCGTATCCCACGTGCTGTAAAGCGAATTGGTGAAGTACACGCGCTTGCCGTCGCGGCTGATCTCCGTCATCTGCGGCCCGCCGCCGAATGGTCGTCCGCTCGGATGCTTCGTGTGCTTCGCGATGCCGCCGACGCGAACGCTTCCCGCAAGCCGCGGCTGCATCGGATCGGTCACGTCGTATTGGCGCAATTCGCCGGTCCCCCAGCACGCGACGTAGAGGAAGCGATCGTCGAGCGACAGGTCGATGTCGCTCACCAGTGGAGGGACCGCACCGAACCCCTTCAGGAGCGGCGGCAGATCGTCGGCATCGGCCGATTCCGCCGGGATCGTCACCGTCTTCTGCGCGCCGAACTTTCCGTCGCGCTCGCGATACCACGTGAAGATCGACGCTTCGAGATTCGTGGTGTCGACGACGACGCCGACGAAGCCGTATTCGCGAACCGGATCGTGCGCGGGACGCACTTCGAGCGCCATCTGGTGGTTCGCGCCGAGGTCGATCGTCTGCACGTGCTTGCGCGCCCGCAAATCCCAGAAGTGCAGCGCGTGGCCGTATCGGTTCGACAGCAGGTCTTCGGCGACGAGGCCGTTCTCGAACTGCGGCGGCAGGCCCCACTCGCTCGACACCATGTAATCGCGCGGCAGATTCCACCAGAAGTCGTAATGCAGCTTCTGCGGACCGCGATCGATCTCCCATTTGCCGAGGATCTCGAAGCTCTCGCAATCGAGGATGAAAACGCCCGGCACGCCATCGGTGCCGTCCTCGCCGGCGCCGCCGAGCGTGCTCACGTAGATGCCTTCGGGGCCGCAGTGAACGGTGTGTGGACGCGAATAACCGGTCCTGCGCACGACCTCGTGCGGTTCGATGATCTTGACGATGCTCGGGCGCCGTGGATCGGGTTGCGTATCGATCACGTACAGCCGCGACGAGCGTATGCCGGGAACGATCAGATAGCGACGCTTGAGGAACGTGTGTCCGGACATCGGCGAGAGCGCCGACGAGCACGCATTCCAGCCGAAGTGGTGGAACTCATCGCCCGCCATCGGCATGTCGAGCCGATAAAGCATCCTGCCGAAGGACTTCGACGACCGATCGACGTCGACGACGGCGAGGGCGTCGGGACGCGAGCGATCGGGCGACAGCAATGCGGTGTACGTAAAACGCTCGCGATCGGCTTCCATCGCAAGACGCGGAGACGGATAGAACGTGGGATCGGGCCTAAGTGTTTCGAGCATGACGACTCCCCGGTGTGGCTGGAAGGCCCGCATCCCGGCGCGAGGTCGAAACCGGGCTTCGCGATCATCAAAACGCCTTCGCGCCGCCGTGTCAAGCAGCGCGGCGCGGCGTCAATCGGCGGCCGATGGCGACGCTTCGTCCGCGCCGAGTCCCTTCATGCGCGAGCGCGGAAGCAGCAGCACGACGCAGAACGTAACGAATGCGGTGGCCGCCATCACGAGGAGCAGCGCGCGGAAGCCGCTCGTCTTGACGAGCGGGCCGAGCAGCCACACGGCGAGCGAGCTCACGCCGAACGCGACCGCGAAGCGCATGCCGGAAACGCGCGAGCGCATGCGATCGTCGACGTAGCGGACGATCATCGCATCGGTGAACGGAATCGCGCCGAACACGGCGATCATGAAGGCGAACAAAAGTGCGTAGAGTGCCCAGCCGTTCGCGTTCGCAGCGAGCAGGAAAAGCGGCGCCTGCACGACGACGATGCCGGCGTAGAGCGCCTTGAGCGACACGCGATCGAGCATCAGGCCGACGCTCACCTGCGCAATCGCGCCCGCGACGTAGGCGCCGGCGAGCAGCAAGCCGAGCGCCGCCGGATCCTCGACCAGGCCATGCATCCGTTCGCGCAGAAGCTCGCCATTGCCGTTGGTCGTGAAGTTGAAGATCAGGCTCGCCGAGATCGACGCGACAGTGACGATCGTGAAGATGTGCGTGAGCGATCGACGATCGAGCATCGGCCGCGACGGCGCGCGCTGCGCGGGGACGACCGATTCGTGTGGCGCGACGCGCGCGAACGCGATGCCGCACGCAACCGCCACCAATGCCGGGACCACGAACGCGGCCCTCCATCCGACGTACTTGACCAGCGCACCGGTCACGAGCGCCGACAGCGCGACGCCGAGATTGCCCGCGAGACCGTTCACGCCGATGGTGAGGCCGGGACGATCGGCGCGTTGCACGAGCATCGGGATGCCGACCGGATGGTAGATCGACGAGAACACGCCCATGAACGCCAGCGCGAGTGCGAGCTGCCATGCCGAGTGCGCCATCGCCACGAGCAGCGCGCCCGCGCCCATGCCGAAGAAGAAGACGATCATCATCCGCCGGCGCCCCCAATGGTCGCCGAGCCTCCCCGCCGGCAGCGAACCGATGCCGAACATCGCGAACGCGCCGACGCTGTACGGCATCAGGTCCTCCCAATGCGCGAAGCCGAAATCGGCCGCGATGGCGCCGACCGACGTCGCGAAGATCAGCAGGAACATGTGATCCATCGCGTGCGCAACGTTCAGCAGCAGCGAGGCAAAGCGGGGCAGTGGTTTCATGCGGTCCGTGTGAAGCTTCCGGCGGCGGGTCTTTGCGCGCGCGAATCGGCGTTCCAGCGCGACGTTGCCGCCCAGGCCTTGAAATCGTCGACCGGCAGCGGCCTTCCGACATAGTACCCCTGCACCGCATCGCAGCCTTCGCGCAAGAGCGCGTTCCACGATGCTTCGTCCTCGACACCCTCGGCGATGGCCGCGAACGACAGCGTGTGGCATAGCTCGATCGTCGAGCGGACGATCGCCGCCGAATCCGCGTCGCTTCGCATTCCGCGAACGAATGACTGATCGATCTTGATCGCCGATACCGGCATCTGCTGCAGATAGCGCAGGCTCGAGTAGCCGGTGCCATAGTCGTCGACCATCGATTCGATGCCGACGTCGCGCAGTTGCCGCAGCGTGTCGATCACGCGCTCGGGCTCCTCCATCAACGCCGATTCCGTGAGCTCGAACTCGATCCAGCCCGGCATCGTTTCGTGCACCGCCATCAGGTCGCGCACGCGCGTCACGAGCATCGGATCGTGCAGGTCGCGTGCCGACACGTTGACCGCGAGCGGCTGCTCGAAACCGCTTTCGTGCCAGCGGCGCCGCTCGCGGAACGCCGCCTCGAGCACCCATTGCGTAAGTGGCGTGATGAATCCAGCGTGCTCGGCGAGCGCGACGAAACGCGATGGCGACACCATCCCTTGCTGCGGATGCCGCCAGCGCATCAACGCTTCGGCGCCGCAAAGGCGACACGTCGCCATCCGCACCTTCGGCTGGCAGTACAGCAAAAGATCGCCGCTCTCGATCGCGCGGCGCAGATCGCCAATGAGCGCGAGGCTTTGGCGGCGCGCGTCGTCGTGCGGCCCGCTGTACAGCGCGAAGCCACCCGCGCCCGCCTGGTACATCGCGGTCTTCGCGCGGCGCATCAGCTCGTCGGGATCGTCGCCATGCGCGGGATAGAGGCCGATACCGATCGCGCCGCGTGCATCGAGCTGTACGCCAGCGAAGTCCATCGGCGGATAGAGCGCGGCGACGATGCGCCGCGCGAGCGCGCACGCCTCATCGCCGTCGGTGTTGGTGAGAAGCAGCAAATCGTCCTCGCCGATTCGCGCAAAGCCCTGCTCGGCGTCGGCGGCGACGCCCAGCACGCGCTTCGCCGCTTCGAGCAGAAGCTTGTCGCTGGCGTCGCGCCCGAGCGTGTCAGCGATCTCGTCGAAGTGCGCGGCGTGGATCGACAGCACCGCGAGCGGCGCACCCGTCTCGCGCGAGCGCGCGATCGCGTCTTTGAGCGTCGCGCGCATCGCGGCGCGGTTGGGCAGACCCGTCAGCGGATCGCGAAGCGCCATGCGAGCGATGGTTCGCTCGGCTTCGATGCCGCGCGCCTGCATTCGCAAATGGCTGATGCCGTACGCGGCGTCATCGGCGAGCTCCTGCAACAGCGCCACCTCGCTCTCGTCGAACGCGTTCTCGTCGGCGGCGACGAGCGTCAGGCAGCCGATGATCTCGTGGCCGACGCGCAGCGGAAAGGCGCTCACCGCGCCGTAGCCGAGGCGCGTCGCATCGCTTCGCCAGCGCGCGAGCATGGGGTCGCTGCGAAGCCTGCGACCGACCGCCGGCGTCCCGGTGCGAATCGCTTCGCCGGACACGCTTGGCCGCGCCGTGTCCCACGAGAGCTGCAATCGCGCGAGCATCGCTTCGCCGACGCCTGCGTGACCCACGATGCGAATCGTGCGCTGCGCATCGTCGTCGGCGTAACCGATCCAGGCGATCGGATAACCGCCCGCGTCGACCAGCGCCTTGCACATCGTCTCGATGAGCATCGTCTCGTCGGTCGCGCGAAGCAATGCGCGATGTCCCGCGCGAAGCGTGCGCAACACGCGGTTGGTGCGCCCAAGCGCCTCGCGGTCTTGTCCGCCGTGCGCCGAGTCTTCGCGCCAATGCGCCGTTGCGTCGTCGCCCGGACCGCCGCTCACCGGCTCATCCCGAAAGCGCGCGCAACTGATCGGCAAGCGGCTCCGCGATCTCGACGCCTCGTGCACGCGCTTTCCCGGCAAGCGCTGCGCGCCGCGCACCGGGCAGTCGCACGCCTTCATCTTCAAGCATCGCCGCGATCAGCGTTTCGAGGCGTTCGAAATACGTCTCGCGCCCTGCGAGCGCATCGGGATCGATCACGAGAAACGCCTGGCCGATGCGCGGGCGATTGCCCTCGTCGACGAAGAACGAGCTCGCCTCGAATCCCAGCGCTGCGCCGGTCAATGCGGTTACGAGCAACTCGACGATCAGCGCGAGCATCGCGCCCTTCGTACCGCCCATTGCGAGCATCGAGCCTTCGAGGGCGGCCTTCGGATCGGTCGTCGGGCGGCCTTCGCGATCGAGCGCCCAGCCGAGCGGAATCGGCCTGCCCTCCTTCGCCGCCACCATGACCTTTCCGCGCGCGACTTCGGAAAGCGACATATCGATCGAGAGCGCATAGCGGTCGCGACGAGGAAACACGGCAGCGATCGGATTGGTGCCGAAGAGCGCACGCTTGCCTCCCGCGGTCGGCATCGCCGCCGGCGAATTGCCGAGCGCCAGGCCGACCATCCCCGCGGCGGCAACGGGCTCGAGGTGCCACGCCGCGACGCCGAAGTGATGACTGTTCGTGACACCCGCGAATGCGACGCCGCATTCACGCGCACGGCGTATCGCCTCGTCGACGGCGAGCGCGCAGGCGGGAAACGCGAGCCCGCATCGTGCGTCGACGAGGATCGCGCCGCCCCGTTCGCGCGCGATAACCGGCACGGCGCGGCCGTCGGCCCGGCCGTTGCGCAGATGCGTCGCGTATTGCCCGACGCGCGTCATCCCGTGCGAGGCGAGTCCCTGCGCTTCGGCCTCGGCGAGTGCGCGCGCGGTGATCCGCGCGGTCGCTTCGGATGCGCCTGCGTTGACGAGCGCGCGCTCCGCGAGGTCGCGAAGCTCCGGCAGCGTGAACGTGAGCATTGTCAGGATCCCACGGTGAGCGCTTGCGCGACCTTGTCCGCGATGAGCGACGAAACGCGCTCGTTGGATTCGCGCGTCACGCCGGCGATGTGCGGCGTCAGGAGGAGATTGGGACAACCTTCGAGCGGCGATCCGGCAGGCAGCGGCTCGCGCTCGAAGACGTCGAGCGCCGCACCGCCTAACCGCCGTGCGCGCAACGCATCGGCGAGCGCCGCTTCGTCGACCACGCCGCCCCGCGACGTGTTGATGAGCATCGCATCGTGCTTCATCGTAGCGATGCGGGGCGCATCCATCAGGTTGCGCGTGGCCGGCGTCAACGGCACGTGCAGCGACACGACGTCCGCTTCCGCGATCGCCTGGGCGAAACTGCGCGGTGTCGTCGCTTCATCGGACCAGAGCGCAGACGATGGCGGAATGTGTGCATCGAAGCCGATCGCCCGCATGCCGAGCGCCCGCGCGAGCTTCCCCGTGAGGCGACCGATGCCGCCGAAACCGATGAGCCCGAGCGTCTTGCCCGCGAGCTCCCGGCCGTTCGACAGCGCGGCGCGCGGCCAGCGACCACCGGCGACGTCGGGCGTCGACTCGTACGCGCGACGCAGCAGCAACAGCGCAGCAGCGATCACGTATTCGGCGACGGCTTGCGCGTTGGCGCCGGTTGCCGGGATCACGAGGATGCCGCGCACCGCGCACGCATGGAGATCGATATTGTCGAGGCCGACGCCGAGTCGGCCGACGACGCGAAGCTTCGGCCCCGATGCGATCAGCGATGCGTCGACCATCGTCCGATTGCGCACGATCAGCGCATCGGCTTCCGCGAGGAGCGCGGCGAGCTCGCGCGGTCGATCGACCAGATCCTTGTCGTAGCGGACGTCGAAACGCGAGCTCAGGCTCCCGACCGCCGCGGCGTCCATGAACTCGCTGATGACGATGCGGCTCAGCTTTGCAGACCCCACCTGCGCACCGTCTTCGCCTCTAGCACGCGGAACACGACGTTCTCGACGATGAGCCCGATGACGATCACCGTGAAGAGCCCCGCGAACACGCTCGGGATTTCGAGCTGGTTCTTGTTCTCGTAGATGTACCAGCCGAGGCCACCGGAGCCCGACGACACGCCGAACACGAGCTCGGCCGCGATCAGCGTGCGCCACGCGAACGCCCAGCCGATCTTCAAGCCCGTGAGGATGCTCGGAAACGCAGCGGGGATCAGGATTCGCGCGACGTAGGGCAGGCCGCGGAGCCCGTAATTGCGCCCGACCATTCGCAGCGTGTTCGAGACGGCGAGAAAGCCCGAATGCGTGTTGAGCGCGACTGCCCACAGCACCGAATGGATGATGACGAACACGATGCTGCCGGTGCCGAGCCCGAACCAGATCAACGCGAGCGGCAGAAGCGCGATCGCCGGCAGCGGATTGAACATCGACGTCAGAAGCTCGAGCAAATCCGTGCCGACGCGCGACGTGATCGCGATCACCGTCAGGATCGCGGCGCATGCGATGCCGGCTGCGTAGCCCAGCACCAATACATGCAGCGACGTCAGCGCCTTGGTGAAGAGATCGCCGCCGAAGATGCCCTTGAAGAACGCGATGACCGTCGCCGAGAACGTCGGGAACAGCAGCGGGTTGTCGAGCTGGCGGGCATACAGCTCCCAGACGACCGCGATGAGGACGAGCAACGCGAACTTGCGGACCGCGCCGACGTTCGTGATCCGCTCCCACGCCGACAGCGGTTTCTGAACGATGCCGAATTCGCTCGCCGAGATAGGCTCGCGCAGGATCTCCGGCCGCCGCGGCAACGCTTCCGCTACAAAACCCATGACGCCACCTTCCGAATGACTGTTACGCGATCACCCCTTCCGCGGGCGCCGGCTCCTCGATTGCATCGGCGAAGAGCATCGAATGGATTCGCTGCTCGAGCGCCAACGTTTGCGCCGCGCTCGCGCCCTGCGGGAGGCTGTCGAGCTCCGCCTTGACCTGTCCCGGATGCGGCGACAGAAGCAGGATGCGGCTTCCGATCTTGATCGCCTCGGGAATCGAGTGCGTGACGAAGAGCACGGTGAAGCGTGTGCCTTCCCACAGCGCGAGAAGCTCGTCCTGCATCTTGCGCCGCGTCAGTGCGTCGAGTGCGGCGAACGGCTCGTCCATCAGCAGGATGTCGGGCTCCATCGCCATGCCGCGCGCGATCGCGACGCGCTGCTTCATGCCGCCCGACAGCGTGTGCGGATAGCTGTCGGCGAACGGCGTCAGGTTGACCTTCGCGATGTATTCGAGCGCTTTTTCCTCGGCCGCCTTCCTCGACAGCCGCCCGCCCGAGCGAAGCGGGAACATCACGTTCTCCTTGACCGTGCGCCACGGCAGGAGCTGGTCGAACTCCTGGAACACCATCATCCGGTCGGGCCCCGGCCGCGTGACCTGCTCGCCCTTGAGCCTTATCTCGCCTTCGATCGGCCTCATGTAGCCGCCGACCGCCTTGAGCAACGTCGACTTCCCGCATCCCGACGGTCCCAGCAGGATGAAGCGATCGGAGCGCAGAACATCGAAATCGACGCGATACGTCGCCGTGACGAGGTGGTCCTTCGTCTTGTACTGAAGCGTCACGCCGCGCACGGCGAGAAGCGGCAGGCTGTGATCCCCCCATCCTTGGCGCTTCGCGTCTACGCTGCCCCCCGAGGGAGCGCAATTCGACCCTTGGGGCGGCCCTGCGGGTCCAATGTTCTGATCCTCGGTCATGCGTTCCATGGCAGCCGATCGAGATCGACGTTGCCGCCGCTGACGATGATGCCGACGCGCCTTCCCGCGACACCGAGCGTGCGCTCGAGAACGCAGGCGAGCGGCACCGCCGACGACGGCTCGACGACCTGCTTCATCCGCTCGAACATCATCCTCATGGCGTGCAGGATACCAACTTCGGTGCACGTGCCGAAGCCCGCGACGTGCGTGCGTAGCGCGTGCAGCGTGCGCGGCGCGAGCGTCGTACGAAGACCATCGGCGATCGTGGTCGTCGCGGCGAGCGGCTCGAGCCTGCCGCTTGCGAAGCTTCGCGCCGCATCGTCGGCGTTCGCGGGCTCGGCGCCGAGCACGCGGATGCCGGGCCGAAGCGCGCTCGCGGCAATCGCTGTTCCGGACAACAAGCCGCCGCCGCCGCATGGCACGATGATGATGTCGAGGTCGCCGACGTCATCGAGCAGCTCGAGCGTCGCCGTTGCCTGTCCGGCGATCACGTTCGGATCGTCGAAGGGGTGGATCAGCGTCGCGCCGCTTTCACGCGCGACGTCGTCGCACGCCGCGTCGCGCGCGGCGAGCGTCGGCTCGCAAAGCCGCACGGTCGCGCCGAACCGGCGCACGTTCTCCTGCTTGACGAGCGGCGCGCTGGACGGCATGACAACCCAGGCGAGAATGCCGCGCACCTTCGCGGCGTACGCGATGGCGGCGCCGTGATTCCCCGACGAATGCGTGACGACGCCGCGGCGTGCACTTGCTTCGTCGAGCGAAAGCACCGCGTTCACCGCGCCGCGGGCCTTGAACGCGCCGACCTTCTGCAGATGCTCGCATTTGAAATGAAGCGAGGCGCCGACTTCGTCGTCGATCGCCTTGCACGTCATCACCGGCGTGCGGCGAACGAACGGCGCGATCCGCCGATGCGCGTCGCGAATCGCGGCCGCGTCGGGAAGCTCGACCGCGCGAGCGCCCGCGGTCATCAGCTCCCGTGAAGCTTCTGCGCGTTGGGGAAGAACATCTCCTTCCACGAGTCGGGCTTCTTCTTGATCGATCCGACCTTGTACATGAAGTCGACGTATTTCATCATGTTGTACGGCGTCGTCGTGTACTTGATCTCGGGATCGTTCAGCATCTGCAGAATGTCGTCGAGGGTGTCGCGCTTGTCCTTGGAGATCCGCAGATAGGTTTCCGCGGCCTTGCGCTTGTCGTGGTTGATCTGTGCGGTGGCGTCGTCGAGCGCGGCGACGAACGCCGCATAGACCTTGGGATTCTCGTCGTGAAACTTCTTCGTCGTCCAGACCAGATTGAACGTGGCCGGGCCGCCCAGCACGTCGTAGGAGCTGAAAACCTTGTGCATGCCGGGCGCCTTCAGCTCCTGATACTGGAACGGCGGCGAGCTCAAATGCGCGGTCACCTCGGACCTGCCAGATAGGAGTGCGGTCTCCCCGTCGGGGTGCGACATCGACACGGTCAGCGGATCGAGCTTGTACTGCTGACCGGGGCCGAACGCCTTCTCGGCTGCCATCTGCAACGTCACTGCCTGGATCGAGACCTTGACCGCCGGCAGCGCGATCTTGTCCTTGTCGGTGAAATCCTTGACCGTCTTGACGTTCGCATCGCGCGTAACGAGGAAGAGCGGCATCGAGTTGATGGCCGCCACGGCTTTGACGTCGAGATTGTTTCGCGTTTTCGCCCAAAGCGTGGTGAAGGGCGCGACGCCGCCCGAGGCGAACTGAAGATTGCCCGAAAGCAGCGCGTCGTTCATCACGGCGCCGCTCGCGAACGTCGACCAGTCGACCTTGACGTCGACAGCCATCGCCTTCGCGTGCTTCGCGATCAGCTTCTGGTCCTCCATGATCATCAGCGGCAGATAGCTGATGCCGTACTGCCGCGATACGTGGATCTCGCTCGTTTCCGCGTTCGCCGCGGGCAGGAGCGCGAGCGACAACGCCGCCGCGACGACAGTCAGGGTCGATCGGGTGCGCGCACGCATGCGCATCGTTGCTGCCATCTCCTCCTCCTCTTTTCTTTTGTTGGACGTCACGCGCTCTCGTAGAGACGCGTCAGCACGAATTCGCGATGGCCGAGCGCCTCCGAGGCGGTGAGGCGGCCGTTCGCCGTGCGGAACATGAGCTCGAGCAGGCGATCGCCGGCCGCGTCGAGCGTGAGCTCGCGCTGCAAAAGCCCGCTGACATCCAAGTCGATGTGCTCGCTCATCGTGCGCACGGTGCGCGGATTCGCGCAGAGCTTGATCACGGGAAGGATCGGGTTGCCGATCACGTTTCCCTGGCCCGTCGGAAAGAAGTGCACGACGAAGCCGGATGCCGCGCAAAGCGTGACCATTTCGGCGGCCGCCGACGAGCTGTCCATGAACCACAGGCCCGGATGCGTCGGCGTCTCGGCCTTGTCGAGCACGCCGTCGACCGTGCATTTGCGGCCGATCTTCTGGATGTTGCCGAGCGCCTTTTCCTCGATCGTCGTGAGGCCGCCGGCGATGTTGCCCTTGGTGGGCTGCGAGTCGGAGAGATCGCTCGTCTTGTGGCGCTCGATCACACCCTGGTAACGGTCGAACATCTTCATGAAATCGGCGCGCACGTTGTCGTCGCGGCAGCGTGCAGAGACGATTTTTTCACCCCCCGTGAGCTCCGTCGTTTCTCCGAAGACGAGCGTACAGCCGGCTTCGTGGAGCTTGTCGAAGGCGTTGCCGACGCTCGGGTTGGAGCCGCAGCCGGACGTGGTGTCCGATTCGCCGCACTTTGTCGACACCCACAAGTCGGCGAGCTTGCACTCGGTGCGTGCCTGCTCGCTCGCCCATTGCACGTATTCCTTGGCGACCTTCGAGGCACGCATGATGGTGTCGTGATCGCCGTGCAGCTCGATGCCGAAGCCCTGCACGGGCTTACCGGTTTTGGCGATGCCGTCGACGATCGTCTTCGTCCATTGCTCTTCGATGCCGATGACGACGACGGCGGCGACGTTGGGATTGCTGCCGGCGCCGATCAGCGTGCGGAAATGGAGATCGAGGTCGGCGCCGAATTGGAGCCGCCCGTACGGATGCGGAATCGCGAGCGTGCCCTTGATGTTGTTGGCGACGGCTTCGCTCGCGGCGTTGGATAGATCGTCGACGGGAAGAATGATGACGTGGTTTCGCACGCCGACGCGGCCGTTTTCGCGGCGATAGCCTTGGAAGGTGGTTTGCATGATGGATCGCTCAGGTTAAACAACGCGGCAGCGGAAACGAATGTCGAACTCGCGCGACGGACTCAAGGCTTGAATGCCGGAATCAAGAAGCAACCGCATCGCGGGGCTGTGAGCGGTTGAGCGTCGCGCGCTGCCTTTCGCGTGACGCTCCAACGGCTTGCAGGTCCGCGCCACCGAAAACACCGTTGGCGACACGGAGCTCAGTAGACACCGGTCACCACCGTTTGGTCTTGATGTTGTGGACATGAGCGTGCTCCCCCTTCCTGATCGGCTTGACGACCTTCCCGATATCCACGCCGTACTTGATCACCGTATCGCCCACGTTCATGTCCTTCAGCGCGACCTTGTGGCCGATCGGGATGTCCTGGCGGCATTCGAGCTGGATCGTGCGATCCTCGTCGAGGATCAGACCGGTGAGCGGGGTTCCCGCCTTGATGCCTTCGACGACAACGACGGCCACGCTGTCGTTCGGGTCGTGCAGTACGCAATGAATCACGGAAGCTCCGTAAGGGTTGGGCGCTACTCGAGGCGCGTCGCTGGAGCGCGCCGCCGAAGCCCCCGGTTGAGCGTGCTCGCTTCGGCGTGCCGGTCGAGCACAGGAAAGCAGCGCGCGGCTTCAATGCCCGGGATCGAAGCGATCGTAGTCCATGCTCCACCCGGCAGTCAACTATATCATCTAGATGATTTGCGCAATAATTGTGCATCGCATCCCGACTACCCACGATGAACGACGCGAACCCGTCGCGCGATCTCCCGCTCTACAAGGCGGTCGAGCGCGGCCTGACCGATGCGCTCACGCGCGGCGAATGGAAGCCAGGCAGCGCGATACCCCCCGAGCGAAGCCTATGCGAACGCTTCGGTGTCAGCATCGGCACGCTGCGAAAAGCGATCGACGAGCTCGTCGCCGAGAACGTGCTTGTTAGACAGCAGGGCCGCGGCACGTTCGTCGTCAGCCACGACCGCGAGCGCGAGCTCTTCCATTTCCTGCACGTCGTGCCGCGCGACGCTCCGAAGCAGTATCCCGAAGTGCAGCTCGCCTCGTTCACGCGCGGCAAAGCGGATCGCTCGATCTCGGTCGCGCTCGCGATCGATCGCGGCGATCCGATCTACCGAATCCGCAACGTCTTGCGCTTTGGCGACGCCCCGGTGATCGTCGACGACATCGCGTTGCCCGTGCGCCGATTCAAAGGCCTCACCGAGCGTCGATTCCGCGAGCGCCGCTCGACGATCTACAACCTCTACCAGGAGTCGTTCGGAATCTTCGTCGTCACGGCGCGCGAGCGGCTATGCGCGCTGCCGGCCGATCAGACGAGTGCCGCCCTCCTCCACGTCGCGGCGGGAACGCCGCTGCTGTCGATTCGCCGCGTCGCGCTCACGTACCGCGACGTTCCGGTCGAGCATCGCGTGTCGCTCGTGAGCACGAAGCGCCACGAATACTGGGCCGAGATCGGCGGCTGACGCAAAACCGTTATCCATCCGATCGCGATTCGCGCGTCGATGCCGAAACGCATTCTCTTCGCCGTGCATGACTGGGGCCTGGGCCATGCGACGCGCAGCCTCGTGCTGATCCGCGCCCTTCTGGCGCGAGGCGATTCGGTGACCGTTCTGATGGCACCGAGCCCGGGACTCGCGCTGTTGCGCGCGGAGATCGGTGATGCATGCGCGTTCTACGAATACGAGGACATTCCGAAGCCGTTCAGCCGCTATCCGGCGGTTTTCTATACGCGGATGAGCCTCGCGGTGCCGCGGATCTGGCGGCGTTTCGTGCTCGAGCAGCGCTTGACCGAGAAGCTCGTGCGCACGGAGCGTATCGACGCCGTCGTTTCCGACAGCCGGCTCGGCGTTTGGTCGAAAGCGGTGCCGAGCTACTGCATTTTTCATTCGTTGCGCCAGATCATTCCCGGGCGGCCGGCACTGCTCGAGCAGACGGTCGAGCGCGCGCAGCGGTACGCGCTGCGCGGCTATCGCGCGATCCTCGTCCCCGATGTCGGGGGCGACAACGGCCTCGCCGGCGATCTCGCGCACGATCTCGATCTAGACTGGCGTGGAAAGCTCGTATATCTCGGGCCGCTCTCCGAGCTTGCGCCAGGCGGCACAAGCGAGGATGTCGACTACTTCTTCTCGATCTCGGGGGTCGAGCCGCATCGCACGATGCTTGCCGAGCACGTGCTCGCGGCGCTGCCGTCGCTTCGCGGTACGAGCTTCGTCGCGCTCGGGCGTCCCGGCCAAGCGGGCGACGTGCAACGGATCGGCGCCGCGACCGTCCACGGTTACCTCGACCGGCGCGCGCAGGGCGAAATGATCGCGCGCTCGCGCATCGTCGTCGGCCGCTCGGGCTACACGACGCTGATGGAACTATCGGGCTTCGGCAAGCGCGCGCTCTTCGTTCCGACACCGGGCCAGAGCGAGCAGGAGTACCTCGCGCAACTCCATGGCGAACGCGGATGCGCGTACAGCACGACGCAATCGAGGCTCGACATCGCGCGCGACATCGAGCGCGCCGAAGCATCGGCGGGGGTGCCGCGGTTGTCGATCGATACCGCGGTGCCGCGCTTTCTCGCCGTTCTCGACGCCGCATGAAGAAGCTTCATCCGCGCCACAACAGCGCGACGATCGGCAGATTGCAGACCCAGATCGCTCCCGTCCACACCGCGCGAAAGCCGAGCATCAGCGTGAGTCCCTCGGCGTAACCGATGCCGAAGCCTGCCTGCGCGGCGCTCATGCCGAGCACCTCGACGGTGCCGATCTGGCTGACGAGCCCGCCGGTCAGGAATACGACGGCAAGCGCGAACGAATAAGTCGCAGCGGCCATCAGGAAGCCGAAGCGCGGCACGCCTACGTGCTGGCCGACGAGCATGAATGCGACGACGAGCGCCGTCAGGTACGCGGTCGCGACGATGACGTTGATGCCGAGCACGTGCACGTGCGAGAGGCGCTTCAAGCCCGACAACAAATCGATCGCAGCCGTCAGCGCGCGATGCACGAGCGGCTGTCGGAAGCGTTTCGCGAGCCGTCTCGCGGCAGGCTCGAAATGGAGCACGTACACCATGAGCAAACACATGCCGACAGCGGCGACAACCGCGAGCGGCCGCACGCTCGGCCAGCCATCGATGCCAATGATCGCGAGCACGAGCAGTACGACGACGATCTCGACCAGCAGCATGACCACCGTCGCTGCCGCCGTTTCGGCGAAGTGCGCGCGCCCCGTGCGCGCGAGCACCCAGTTCTGCGCGAAGATACCGAACGGCAGCGTGACCGCCAGCTCGCCGACGGCGAAGGCGAGACCGAGCCTTCGCCAATCGGGACGGATGCCGAGATTGGCGAGCAGAAGATGCAATTGCCAGGCCTTCAGGCCGAGGTAGACGATCGCAAGGCCGAGCGCGGCCGCGAGCACCCAGAGCGGTAACGCCCGAATGCCGGCGAGCGCGCGGCCCGGATCGCCAAGACGCACGGCGATGAAGAACAAGGCTCCGGCGAGGGCCACCGGTACGACGACCGTGGCGGCCTTGCCGAGCCTCACGGAGCGAGCTTGCCCGCCAGGCCGGATTCGAGCGTCGCGAGATCGTCGAGTGCGTTGTGGAGGTACGGCACCATCGCCGCCGGCGTTTTCCATGCCGGCTGCGCATCGCGTGGCCATCGATTTCGCCAGCCTGACCCCGCGCGCGCGATGAGCGAGCGGCGTGCAAGCCATCCGAGGCGTTGTTGCGCAAGCTTCACCGGCGACGCGTGCGCCAAAAGCGGATCGAGCGTGAGTCCGCCCTGCCGCGCAACCCCTCCCGCATGCGTGAGCCAGCGCGCGAACGTGCGCGTCGTGAATTCGCGCGGCCCGACCGCGATGAAGCGGCTCGCGAGATGGCTGCATGTCACGGCGGAAAGACGCAGGATTTCGACACGCAGGCGCACGTCGAACTCGCGCCGCGAAGCGGCTTCGATCGTCGGCAGCGCTTGCCCGACGCCGACCACCGCGCGCACGCGCCCGCTGCAAAGCGGATCGTAGGAGAGCGCAACGGGGAGGACCGGAGGCGGATTCGCGCAACGTCGGTAAATCTCCCACGCGCCGGCACGCACGCAGCCGAAGCGACCGCTACGCGATGTCACACCTTCAGGCGCGAGATAGACGACGCGGCCGGTGGACAAAAGCTCGACCAGACGCCCGATCTGTCCCGAGATCGTCACGCGAAAGCCCGGCGCGAGCGCCCGCAACACGCTGACACGAAGCCTTCGCAGGCCCCAGTGGGCGAGCCGGCGTCGCCCAAGCCGCACGGGATCGATTTCGTCGACGCGCACAGGCATGAAGCCCAGTTCCAACGCGAGCTCGCGCTGGCCGCGTGCGCAGAAAACGTCGCGCGGGTCGGAAGCGCCATAGCCGACCGAGCACAGCGCCTGCACCGTCTCGCCGAACGTGAACTCGCGGATGCGCCGCAGCGGCTGCACGCGCAGGATTCGGAACAGTCCCTCGAGCGGCACGCGGCCGAGAACCCAGGTGACCGGCCGCGGCCAGTTCGACCTGGACAGCAGATCGCCCACGAATCCGCGCCGGAAGAGATCCTCGCGCGCGGCGCAGAACGGAATCGGATTCAGCATCCGAACGCCCTTCCGGCGGCATAGCGCGGCGCCCAGCACCGGCACATCGGAATCGCGCAGGTGATTCGAGACGACGAGCGTGCCCGGCTCGAGCCGGAAATCCGGTGGTATCAGCTCCGCGTTGCGCACGACCGCGCGCACGGCCAAGTCGAAGCAGCACGCCGCAAGCCAGGTGAACGGCGGATGAGGATCGAGCTCGGCATCGGAGAGCCAGTTGAACGACATGGATCGATCACGCCGTCGAGCCGTTCATCGGGCGGATGAGTTTCTGCGTCGCGAGCGCAGCTACGAGCACGCGGGCGGGCGCTTGGCGGTCGGCTCGATTTCGGGACATTCGTCGGACCCTCTCGTCGGCCAAAAAATCCATCTCGTGCCATGGTCCGGTGCGGCGGGAACGAACCGCCGCATTGGCTCACACGATACAACGCCGGCGCCGGCCGCGCTCGCGAGGCGGGAACGCGTTTACTTGGGGATCTTTGGGTGGCAGGGTTGGAGACACTCGCGTTTGGGGTCAGAGACGAAACTGGGGTCAAAGTGTTGCAATTCGTACAATGGACGCCCGCGTTTCGTCTCTGAC
>Ga0070731_10002090_pt1 | contig 19604 bp, 17 predicted proteins | sample Coa_R1_2_FD_66448 | JGI IMG/M metagenome (GOLD analysis project Ga0070731, IMG submission 66448) | Surface soil microbial communities from Centralia Pennsylvania, which are recovering from an underground coalmine fire - Coalmine... | ecosystem: Environmental > Terrestrial > Soil > Unclassified ... | reverse complement strand
CGAATGGCGCATACTTAAGCATTTTGCACACGTGTATTTCGACCGCAGTCCATTCGTGTGGCCTGACTAAAAGCACATGTGCAGAGTCCTTAAGTATGTGCCATTCGTGATTGTCCCCATTTGCTCTATTTTCGGCCTGGCTGTCGTGCGAATGGCTGATCCGCCGTCGCGCGGCGCGGAAGGAGCGTGACGCATGGCAAAGAAGAAAGAACAGATAGATATCAAGTTCATCCCGGCAGTGGCAATGACTCTAACGGAATATCGGTGTGGTGTTTGTGCCGGAACAGAGGTTAGGCTCAAGCGAGTACTGGCCGTCCGCGACCATAAAGGTCGTATAACCCGTACTCATCGGATTGGCGAGATTTGGCGAGTGCTGACGGGAAACCCCAGCGAACCCAATGTAGTACGGCTTCGTCAACCTAATGGCAGGCAGCATACATGGGACGATGACAAACTTCTAAGTTGGTTCAAACCTGTTGTCCGCCGCGCGGCGCGGAAGAGGACTTAAGTCATGCCAAATCCTCCGCGCCGCGCGCGCTTTCAGATTCATCTCTCGACGGCCATCGTGCTGATGTTTGTCGCGGGGGGGTTGATGTGGCTGAATTTCATCGGGGGAATCAGCGTCTTTGAAGGTGGATTCGGCCCCGGGTGCGCCCATGGATTTCCATTTGTGGCACTTGAGCACCATAAAGTGGATCAATGGCATAAAGAAGAAACGTTCGCTATTCATCCGCTGATTTTAATTGATGTGATTTTCGCGATTATTGTAATTTGGATAAATAGGGACAGCGCCTATTTATAATTAGGCGCTATCCTTGTTTGTTAGATAAATATGGACAGCCCTATTTATTAGAGTTTCGGGGACGCGCACGAATGGCGCATACTTAAGCATTTTGCACACGTGTATTTCGACCGCAGTCCATTCGTGTGGCCTGACTAAAAGCACATGTGCAGAGTCCTTAAGTATGTGCCATTCCGGTCTGTCCCCGATTTTTTCGTGATCTCGGCTATTTTCTAATTGACTTCACTTTTCCGGCAACATTAGTCAAGAGCAGCGATACCATCGATAAAGCGAATATCCAAAATAAAGGCAATCGCAGAAATGCGACATAGCCGTATTCTCGACCCCTTCGATAAACAGTAGTATGCTCGGCGGTTGAAAGTATCAAAAACGATTTATCCGGAGAGAATTCTGAAAAAACCCCCTTCCCCTCAAAAGGTATTATTTCCTTAATGACGATATCGTTGCCCCTCTCATTGCATTGACAGATCAATATTGACATCGTGCTTTCGTTTTGGTATAGACATTCATTTACTGCACACGTTTCTTTTGTTGATATTTGCTTTGGATATTTCCAGAATTCAACGTCTTGAGAGACCTCGTCTCTCCACCAAGGATATTTTGCATCCAATGCATTATACAATTCATTGCTCGCGAACGATTCTTTTATATCACACACTTTTTGCCATGCATTTCTATTTATCCATAATCCAATAGCGCTCCCTAGGGCGATGCATAGCAATAATAACGTTGACAAACTGTAACGAAAACGCATGACAGAATTCCATTTCTGGATAATTCACCTCGGCGCAGGCTTGTCGCTAGGCGCGGCTTTTAGAATCTTACAGTCCTTACAAATAACGGGGACGTGCACGAAATTATTCGCGAACAGTTTCCTGCACGTCCTCCCCAAGGAACGTCGTGCCCGTCCGCATATCTCATTTTCGCCGACTACGGCGTAAATGAATCCTCAGCAACAACAAAATAGAGATATCCGGTAGTCTTCCCGCCAATCCCTGCTGGCCAAATAGGCTCACATTGAAGTCCCGAGCTTCTATTCACCTTCGTCCCGGTGCTCGAGGTACGCGCCTCAACCTTTTTTGCTGCATTTGCATCCGGAATATTCCACCAAGTATCCTTACTTTCAGGAATATAGGAACGCCAATCGTTTTTGTTGGTGCGAATTGAGACTCCAAAGCGCGTCTTAATTACGCAAGCAAACCCGTAGCCTTCGCCGAAATCTGTAACTTTGACCGAGATAATATCGCCTAACTGGAGCTCGCACGTCGCGCTCGCTGTACCTTGAAAACCGGCGTGAAGAATGGATTTCCCATTGATATAAATATCGGCCTCGTCGTCCGCGCATGCAACGAATTCAACTTGAACCGGAACGCGCCTGCGAAGACGCAACGATGGTTTCCCCGTACCGCTTTCAGCGGCAGTAACGGCTCCAACGGCTGCCGCATCCAATTCCTCCAAACGTTTTTCCACGCGCGACTTCTCCAGTCCTGAAATGTCGGGCAACGCCTTTCGATACCATGCAATTGCGCGATTCAGCGCACGGAGCCTAAACGGGTCGCGCTGTTTTTCCCCATAAGCTGCCCACTCATCGCCGAGCGCGGTCATTGGTGCGGATTCCTGAGGGCGGGCTAATTCATGGAGCGCAATGCTCTTCAATTTCTCGTCGCTTCCCCGTGCCAACGCGGGGAGGCTGCGCTCTAAATCATTCCGATAGAAAAGATAGAACCTGCCGAGCGTAAAGTTTGCCGCGGCGTCGTTGGGGGACGCCGCGAGCTTTGCAGCGGCCTTCTCAGTTGAAGACCACTCTTTCGATACATCGTCCAAGTCCTTTGCCCAAGCTTGGAGTTCATCCGAGAGATGCTTGTTTCCAATGCGTCCGGCAATCCCTTTTGCAAGTGCGCTAAACTTCGGCAACTTCGAATATGCGTCGGCGTCTAATGCTCGTTCAGCCGCACGCTGCAATTCACCGATGAGGGCGGAGGCCTGCGCGGCATCCCCTCTCGCAGGCGACAATCGTCCCAATGCGGCCAAGTTTTCCTCGGTTGGATCGACTTCGTAGAATTTGCCGAGCACATCCACGGCATTTCCCGCGCTTGCCGCGTCTGCATTGCGAATCGCAGCCTCAAGCGCCTCACGAATGAGCGCGTATCGGGCGCCTGAATCTGCTTCTCCGGCGACTTGTTCAAGCAGTTTAGCCGGAAGCGATCGTTTGACATCGGCCGTTGCAGTCGCCGCGAACTCGTTTTTGAAAACTTCGCGGATATGTTTTTGTGCCGTGGCAACGGCCGCAGCCGCGGGAATCGGCTGTCGGCCCGCGGGAACGCTCGGTTTAGAGGCCGGAAGCTGAACGGGTGGAACTTTTCCCCCAGAAGAGAGCGAAATCTGTTGCTCCTTCAAACTTCTGTCCTGCGCGTTGATGCTGACATTGGTGCCCTTAAAGCGATCTGCGACTTCGAAGAAACGAATCGCGATCAAAAGATGCTCGTTCGGATTCTCCTTTGCGTAGGCCTCAGCCCGGTCGAAGTACGTCTGCGCTTCGTCGGGCGGGGGAATCGTTTTCACAACGGTTTCCATGCGTTTCGCAACTGCGATTGACACAACATCGCCGCCCTTTAAGAAGGCGTCCATTTGCTGAAGCGTCATTCTTTTCTTGCACCAATACAAGAAGGAATTCATCTCGACAGCCTTGGCGTCGTCTTTGGCCTGTTCATATGCGGCAGCGGCTTTGCCAAAATTGATCGCCGCAGTCAGGATGACGTCGGGTTCGTCCTGTGATTGCTTGAGCGCTGCGATTCCCTTCGCTTCGAGATCGGTGGCGGATTCTTCAGCCGCCGCGGCCGCTGCAATCAGGCACACGCAAGGCACTGCAATTAATTCGAGGATGCGCATCTGCTGGAGACTCCGATACGATCGCGGCAAATTATCGGACTTCGAACGTTCATTTCAATGGATAAAAAACTTTGTGCGAAATCGTAATATCGGGGTGCGCGCGGGACCTTGACTGTCCCTATTTTCCCCTATTTTCCCCAGTCGCAATGCCTTCATTTCTCACCCGGACTTTCTTCAATCCAAACGCGCAAGCCCGGGCCCGGTCCGATCCAGTTTCCAATTGCAAAACTATATTCATCATAGTTACGGGGACGTTTCATATCGAATTTGAGCACGTCCAAAAGGATCAGCGGTTTCTTTAAATCCGGAGCGGAGATTCCTTCCGTATCGACTCCCCAGGTTGATATTTGCGGAGCGAACAGCAGTGGCTCGCTCCAGCTCGGATCGCTCGCTTCCTTCCACGTTGTGCTGCCAGACCACGTCGCGTTGCTTTCCGGCGCGTGGATCTCAATTTTGCCCGACCCGCCGGGTTCCGGAACCACCTGAATGTAGTAGTTGAACCTGCCCGGCTGCTGAACCACGAGGTCACAATACCGTGCGCCATCTGTGTTCAGGCCATAGGGCGATCCGCAGTTCTCAGTGGTGATGCCGAGGCGGTACTTGCCGGCGTGCGGGATATTGACGTGGTAATGCCACGACAGCGTGAACTCCATCGGCACTTCCCGCGCCCACACTTTCGATACGTCATGCCTGTCGATATAGCGGCTCTCATCTTTCGACGCGGCAATCTCGGCCGCCAGCCGCCGGCTCTGCTCGCGCAGCCCGGCGTTCTCGGCCGCCAGTCGCCGGCTGTTAATTTTCTCGACAACAATCAAACCCACGAGGCCTATGCCGTTCACGACAAAGAGCAGTGTGCTCAGCGCGAATTGAAAGCGGCGTTTCGGAGGATTTTCCATCTAGGTCATCTCGCGAGGTGTGCCAACGAGCAGTACACCGGGAATTCCGGGACAGACGGCGGATTGTTTTAACGGCGAATTCCGGGAATTCCGGTAATTTCGAGGACGGGTAATTTCGGGGACGTGCACGAAACTCCCCCTTAAACAACTCTACCGCCTCCCGCCGCTCCAAGCGCCAAGGAAATCGGGGACAGACCCCGCCAAAAGAATATCGAGCATGCGCTCACATCGACTTGATGCCCAGCTTGCTCATCAGCGCGCGGTCGGCGTCGGTGTCGGGGTTGCCGGTGGTGAGGAGTTTGTCGCCGTAGAAAATTGAATTCGCGCCGGCCAGAAAACAGAGTGCTTGGACGGCGTCGCTCATCTGGCGGCGGCCGGCGCTGAGGCGCACGAAACTTTTCGGCATGGCGATGCGCGCGGCGGCGATGGTGCGGACGAATTCGAGCGGGTCGAGCGCGGCGGTGCCGTGCAGCGGCGTGCCTTCGACTTGGACGAGGTTGTTGATCGGCACGCTTTCGGGCTGCGGGTCGAGGCTGGCCAGTTGCGCGAGCAGGCCCGCACGCACGCGGCGCGATTCGCCCATGCCGACGATGCCGCCGCAGCACACGTGAATGCCGGCGCAGCGCACGCGGTCGAGCGTATCGAGGCGGTCTTGATACTGTCGCGTGGAAATGATTTCGCCGTAATAATCGGGCGCGGTGTCGAGATTGTGATTGTAGTAATCGAGACCGGCGTCTTTGAGCTGCTCGGCCTGGCCGGGTTCGAGCATGCCCAGCGTGGCGCAGGTTTCGAGTCCCAGCGCACGCACGGCTTTCACCATTTCGAGCACCGGCTCAAGGTCCTTCTGTTTCGGCCCGCGCCAGGCCGCGCCCATGCAGAAGCGTGTCGCGCCGTGTTCCTTCGCGGCCTTCGCGGCGCTGACGACTTCGCCCAACGGCAGGAGGGCCTGATTTTCGACGCCGGTGTGGTAGCGCGCGGCTTGCGGGCAGTAGCCGCAATCTTCGGGACAGCCGCCGGTCTTGATCGAGAGCAGCGTGCTGAGTTGCACGGCGTTCGGATCGAAATGCTCGCGGTGAACGAGCTGCGCTTTGAAGAGCAGGTCGCTGAAGGGGAGGTTGAGCAGGGATTCGAGGGAGTCGATGGAGTGGGTGCAGGGCGCGGTGCTTGAGAGCGAGAAACCATTTGTCATTTGGCAGTTGTCAGTTGTCATTTGTTATTTCCGGACTAACGCATTAAGGCCGCACATCGTCCCGCCGGTGAATTGCCAGCGATAGGGTTGCATTATTGGAGAATCCGGCGCTTTTGCAAGAGCCTGATTCAGCGAGGCGGATGGTGCACAACACGGCCCCAAAATCCCAGAGCGGCGCTTAGCACGCAGAGCGGCACGCTGGCGTGAAACTTTGCAAATTCCGGATTTTTTCGTTGACTACTTTGCTGCACAAGTGTATTACCTAGTAATAAAAGAATACCCAGTAATAAAAGATTACTGCGTAATACAGCGGCAAAGGCGCGGCCGCACACGCGCTGGTTTCACTCACTGGGCAGAGAAAATGGAGGAATTTTTCATGAGCACGAAGCGCGGATTTACCTTGATCGAACTGGTGGTGGTGCTGATGGTGCTGATCGCCCTGGCGGGCATTCTCATCCCGCAATTTTCAGGCGTGGTGAACCGCACGCACACCGCCGCGGCGTCCACGAACATGACCGAGATCAACAAGGCGGTGGCGTTTTACCAGGTCAAGACGTTGAAGGGGTACCCGGACAAATTGGACGTGCCGCTCGTTACGCCGGGCACCGCCGGACTTGCGGACACGCTGGAGGCAGGGTTCGATGGAGTGCCCGTGACTCTCGACGCAAATCAAACCGCGTCGCTCAATGCGGCGGGAATTACCACGGCATACCCGCTTCTTAGTCTTGCGGCAATTCAATCAAATGGTTTAAGCGCCACGTTTGGCGGCAATGACTTGGCGCACCCGGTGGATTACACAACGGGCACGCCAAAGGCCGTCCAAATGACCGACCTTCGCGCGGCGCAAGAGTTCGGCAATTCGCTCCAAGGCGCCGCCGCCGGCGAAACGTACGTCATCTTTGGCTTGAACGACAGCTCCACCGCAGTCCCGACTGTCATGCAATCGGCCCCCGTGCATTTCGATCAAGTCGATCCCACTGCTGTGTATTCGCGCTATTTCCTCGTCTTTGCGATCCCGGTCCACGGCGCAACAAGCACGTTCACCGCGCGCTACGTCGGCTCCGTGGGTTCGGAACTGTCCGGGCTGAGCGGGCATCTGAGCGGCTACTACGGGAAGGACTCACAGTAAGCAGCAAATACCAGAGGGTTTTGGGAGAGGCGTTGGGGTCCAAGCGGCACTCAACGCCTCTTCCCGTCTGTACATTTCGCGGACAGCACCAGCGCTGAAACCGACTCGGTGTCGGCGCTGTTCGCGAGGAAGTTCTCAGAGTCTCCTATGAAATACGCCCTGCAAAACACAATTCACGCCTTGGCCCGAAAAGTGCACTGGGCTCCCGTCACTGGATTTCATCGACGAGGAGACTCATTGCATGCCTGCGAGATTGTACGGCGTAAAACGCATTCCGAGCGGCTTTACGCTGATCGAAATGCTCACGGTAGTGGCGATTCTGGTGGTGCTGGCGGGATTGATTCTGCCAAAACTGGACCGCGAGCAGTTGCGCGCGAACAAAGGCGTCGCGGCGAACAACATGGCCAGCGCCGCCAGCTACATCCGCCTGTATTACGTGCGGCACAACATTTACCCCGACCGCTGGGATTCGCTGCTCACCGGCAGCGGCTCGCTTTGGACGCCCGGCGCGCCGGGGAGCGGCGTGCAGGGCCTCGACCCGCAGTTGACCGGCGGCCCGCCCACGGGCAGCCCGAACAAATTGACGACCACGACCTTGACGGAAGATTCGGCGACGCACGAAGTCCGCTCCCTGGCGCGCATGGGCATCACCACTTTCCTCTCGCAGGGCAGCGCCAGCGTGCCGGGCGATGCGTTCAACGTGGCGGCGACGCTCGCCGACGGCTCGAAAGTCGCGACGATCAACGTCTCCGACGCCGACGGCATGGCGATCATCGACAGCATCTACCCGGAGAACAAACTTTCGACCGGCACCTCCGGCTCAATTCCGGCGGGAAACAAATTGGTCGTAGTGGGCTTCGGCCCGATCAACACGGCGATCGGCGACGTGCTGCAGGAGTGCCCGACGTACGCGAACACCGACCACACTCAATATTACGACCGCTTCCTGGCGATCTTCGAAACGCACGCCGACGGCAGCCGCGCGGAGTTGAAGAAAGTGGTGGGCGGAGACGGCGATTTGCTCTCGGACGAAGTGGGCGATTACTATCAGAAGTAACGCAGCGCCGGACGGGTTGTTGAAGCAGTGACGAGAATGGTTCGCCGCGAAAGCCGCGAACCCATTCTTATTTTTGGAGGGGCGGCACTCTTGCCTCCCTTGACTTGGAGGGGCGGCACTCCTGCCGCCCTTGAACGCGATGCGCAAGTGCGGATTGACTCTGTTGGAACTGCTGGTCGTCGTCGCCGTCATGGTGGCGCTGGCGGCGATCGTCGTGCCGCTGCTGGGCTCGTCGCAAAACGACGCGAGCATGGCGGCGACGCGCACGACCATGCTGGCGCTTCGCGACGCGATTTTCGGCACGGATCGCGCGTCTGGTTTCGTCGAAGATGTCGGCGACTATCCGGCCAAAGCGCACCTTGCTGGCTGGCCAGGCGGCTGGCCTGAGAAAATTCACGATCTTCTGAGCAACGAGCATTTACCCGCGCCAAAACAAACCTTCGACATTCACACGCATCGCGGCTGGAACGGCCCGTATTTGCGCAGCGCGGACGGCGTGTACACGGTCGATACGGCTCATGGATTCACGTCGGATTATTGCTACAATAGCGGTGCGGACCTGGCCATCATCGACGCGTGGAATCATCCAATCGTGATTCAGTACATCACCGCGACGGTCAACCCCGGCGACGCAACCGTCCGGCTGGTCTCGGCGGGACCGGACGGCGTGCTGAACACCTTGCCGTCGGACGCGAGCGCCGCGGGTGACGATATCGTCGTACCACTGAAGAGGGCGGGGCTATGACGAGAGCGTTCGTAGTCCCGCCTTTGTTCGTAGTCCCGCCTTTAGGCGGAACAGCGCGCTGCATCCAAACGGACTTCCGCCTAAAGGCGGGACTACGAACACGAACGCGCGGCTTCACGCTGCTGGAAATGGTCGTGGTCGTCGCGATTCTCGCGGTCCTCGCGACCATCGCGATCAAGAGCGTCGATGGCCGCATAGATCAAGCGCGCTACGAAACGACGCAGCGGCAGCTTCAGGAAATAGGAGACGCGATTCTTGGCCCGCAGAATCTACGGCAGCCGGACGGCTCGCTGATGGCCTCTGGCTTTGTTTCCGATTTGGGGCGCATGCCGAAGGCGCTGGACGACGACGGCGATTCGACGACTCCGCTTCAGCCACAGGAATTGTGGGCCAATCCAGGCGCGCTGGCGTCGTTCAGTATTCGCCAGGCGACTAACACGATTGCAGGAGTCACCAATATCACCTCGGCCATGAGCTTCACCTTCGACAGTGGGACTGGAACTTTTTCAGCCCTGACGACGACAACGATTTTAACCATCGACGATCCGACGATTTTGGTTCCGTGCGGCTGGCGCGGCCCATACCTGCGGCTTGCGCCCGGCGACACATCGCTGAAAGACGGCTGGGGCAACGCATTCATTCTGCTTCAAAGCGACGGCGCAACGAACGCCGTGGCGAATTCTGAATTCGCGCAAGTCGGCACGCTCGGCGCCGACGCCGCGGCCGGTGGCAGCGGCTATGATGCGGACGTGAAGTTGATCGTCGTCGATACGGCGTCATCGCAGGACCGTTACCTTGCGTCGATTTCGGGAACGCTCGACACGACGGCCTTGGGTTCCGGCTCGAGCTCGTCTCCCATTAGCGTGCGCTTGTACGGTCCCGATCCCGCGACGGGAAAGGTCGCGTGCTTTGAACAGACGCTGCCTGCGGGAACGCTTGCCTTTGTGTTTCCGGCGACAATCGGCACGACGACGGTATCGACAATTGGTGCGCGCGTGCTCCGCGCGGTCCAAGTGGCCGGAGCTTCAACGGTGTCGTCGAAGGTCTTAAATGTGGTGGTTCCGCAAGGCGGGCTGTCGGGGATCACGTTGAAATTCTAACCATGCGCGCACACACCACACTTCTTTTCATCGACACCGAGCGCGTGCTGCGCGCCGATCTCCCCGCGCCGGACGCGCGCGATGCACGCCTTTTCCAGCAGACGCGCGGCGGCATGGGGCTGAGCGAAGCGGTACGCTCGGCGCTTGGGCTTTCGGGCGGCTGTGGGCGGAATGTGTTTGTCGCCGCGGATGAAATCTGGGGACAGCAGCTTACGCTCCCCGCGGTGGCCGTGGGCGGCTTGAGCGGCGCGGAACTTTCTGGCGCGCTGGCCTTCGAGGCCGAGCCGCTGTCGGGAATTCCGTCGCCCCACGCTGCGATGGGTTTCGTCGCTAACGGCGCGCCGCGTACGGATGGCATGCGCGATTTCACGGTGATCGCGATGGAATCCAGCGTGCGCGACGCGGTTCAAACCGCGTTGCGCAAAGCCGGCGGAAAATTGCGCGGCGTGTGCAGCCTGAAAGATTTGCCGGCGCGCAATGCAGGCGGGCCGCCTGCACCACAAGATGCAGGCAGCATGCCTGCACCACAACAGGCAGGCGAGACGCTTGCGGTGCAGGAACCGTTGAGCGAGAAAGAATGGGTGCTGCGCTGCGCGAAAGCGTTGATGCAGACGCCGGCGGCGATTGCGCTGGTTGCGCCCGCGCCGCAGAGAATCTCGCCGCTGCGCTATTGGGCCGCGGGGCTGCTGCTCGAAGCGGCTGCGATCACGGTCTGTGTGCTGCATTGGAAATCGATGCAGCGCATTGAAACGGACGCGGGCGCCGCGCTGCAAGGATTGCGCGCGCCGCAGAAGCTGTTCGATGAACTGCGCGCGAAAAACGAGACATTGAAAACCGATTTAAAAAAAGCCGAGGAGCAGGTCGCGACGGCGAGCGCCACGCTCGACGGCGCAGCGCGCGAAGTTGCGTTGTTGCGCGTGCGCCTGCCCGCGATTCTCGCCAGCCTTGCCAAAGCCAAACCCGCGGACATCGTGATTCGCTCGATTCAATCGAAAGACGCGCAGACGCTGACGGTCGAGGGCCTGAGCCTCGAAGCCGGCCTTGCCGACAAATTCGCGGCGCAATTGGAGACGGCACTGAATGGCGAGGGACTGCGCGTGCAGCCGCTGAGCAAAACCGCCGAAGGCATCGCGGCCAACGGCGGCCCGTGGAAATTTTCATTGCAGATCGCTTCGGAAAGCGCAACGCCGCGCAATGAGCCGGCCAAGCCGAGCGTGCATTCGCCCCCGCGCAGCGGAGGCCGCCCATGACGCTCAGTTCGCGCGACCGCTGGCTGCTGGCTTTGCTGCCCGCCGTGCTGACGGCGTCGATTTACATTTACGGCCCGGGCGCCACGCAGCGCGCGCGCATGGTCAAAGCGCAGGGCGAATTGCAAGCGGCACAGGAGAAGCCTTTCGACCGCGGCGCGCTTTCGGCGGTGCGCTCGGATATGCAGCAAAATCGGGCGGCGTTCGACAACGCAAAAAAACGGCTGGCGGCGCTGAGTGCCGCGCCCGCGCAGCGCCTCGGCCCGGAATCGGAAGACCGCAGCGCAACACTGCGTGCGCTCACCGCGATTCTTGAGGCGCGCGGTTTGGTGCTGGTGAAGAGCGAGAAACTGCCGATTGACGCAGAATCGGCGCTGGGCAGGAAAACACTGGACGCATGGAAAGCGTACGCCGAGAAAACGCACGCGCCCGCGCCGCAGATTTGGCGCGTGGAATTGCGTGGATCGTACCCGCACATGCAGCAGGCGTGCGAGGAATTGGCGCGCGCGCCGCAATTTATTGTGCCGCTGTCAGTAACGATGGAAATGCCCGTGCAAGAGGGAACGACGCCAGCCGAGACTTTCGTCAATGTCCCTCGAAGCACGCATTCAGCGGCCGCGTTTGCGCACCGCGATCCGACGACCTTTGCGCCTGCATCGAGTAATACAACTTCAACGAACGCAAAAATCGGCGGATTGATTTGGACCTTAACGCTATGGCTATAGAGGACAAATCCCACGCGGGGAGTGCATCCCTTCCCCTCACCCCTAACCCCTCTCCCCCAAGGGGAGAGGGGGACGACGCGCCGCTGGCGCGGCTTCACACGCTGCTGAAAATGTGCGCGACGATGCGCGGGTCGGATCTGCATCTTTCGCCGGGATTGCCGCCGTACATGCGCGTGGACGGCATACTCGCGCCGCTCGCGGAGATGCCGCCGATCAGCGGCATCGAAACGCAGGCGCTGGCGCGCGCGGTGCTCGACGCGTATTCGCCGTCGAACGACGCGCTGGATGTTCGCGTGGCGCGCAAAGGCTCGATCGACGGCGCGCTCACTTCGCCCGACGGTTCGCGCTTCCGTTTCAATTTCTTCGTGAGTCAGCGCGAATTCGGCTTGGCATTCCGACGCCTCGAAGATCGCTTCCGCTCGTTGAAAGAACTTGGCATCCCCGAAACGCTCTACGATTTTTGCGATCTGCGCGACGGCCTGGTGGCGATCTGCGGGCCGACGGGCGCGGGAAAAAGCACGACCCTCGCCGCGCTGCTCGACCGCATCAACCGCACGCGCGCCAGCCACGTGGTGACCATCGAAGATCCCATCGAATACGTCCACAAGCCGATCAAAAGCATCATCAGCCATCGCCAAGTCGGCACCGACGCGCCAAGCTTCAACGACGCGCTCGTCGCATCGCTGCGCCAGGACCCCGATGTCGTGCTGCTGGGCGAAGCGCGCGACTTGGAGACGATTCGCACCGCCATCACCGCCGCCGAAACCGGACATCTCGTCTTCGCGACGCTGCACGCCGGCGATTGTGTGAGTTCCATCGAACGCCTCACCGCTGTCTTCCCAGCCGCCGAACAAGAGAGCATCCGCCGCCAGTTGGCGCTGGTGTTGCGCGCGGTCTTTGCGCAGCATCTGCTGCCAGCCGTAGAACGGAGCTCCCGCTCCGTTCCCGCGAACAGCGATGCTCCACTCGCCTCGTGCGAACGCGTCGCCGCCAGCGAACTGTTGATCGTGACTCCTGCGGTGTCGAATCTAATCATGCAGGGCAAGTCCGCGCAGATTGCATCGATCATGGAAACCGGCGGTTCGCTGGGTATGCAGACGCTCGATTCGGATTTGGCGCGGCTCTGGGTAAGCGGGCGAGTGAGCGAACAGGCGGCGCTTTTGACATCGCGCAATCCCAACGCCGTCCGCGACCGCGCGGCGCTCATGAGGAGGCAGCGCGCGCAGATTCCAAGTAATGCAGGCGCGGCGCCACGAACGAATGCAGGCGGGCCGCCTGCACCACAATACGCGGGCGGAACGGCTGCAACGAGACTCGCCGGCGGGACGCCGGCGGTACAGGTACAGAGCAGCGCGGAGGGCGCGCGATGACGAGCGAATTGCTCGACATGGATCGCGTGCGCATCGACCCCGCGTGGGCGCTGCGCGTGCCGGCGCAATTGGCGCTGCGGCGGCTGGTGCTGCCGTTCGCGTTGTTTGACGGGCGCGTGCACGTGGCCTGCGCCGATCCGTCGGATGCGACGGCCTTCGAAGCGGTCGAGCGTTTCACGGGGCAGAAAGCCTGCCCGGCTCTGGCGGAACGGACCTCGCTGCTGCGCGCGTTGCAGCGCATTTTTGGCGACGCGCCGCGCGCGGGCCCGTCGCGCAGCAGCACGCGGCTGCCTGTGATCGGCGCGAATGGCCGCGCACCCGAGGTCACGGAAGACGCCGTCACGCTCTCCGAAGACATTCTTCGCGCCGCGATTATCCGCCAAGCATCGGATATTCACATTGAACCCGGCCGTGCGAATGTGCGCGTGCGTTTTCGCGTGGACGGACAGCTTGAAGAGTACATGACTCTGCCGCTCAGCGCCGAGATGGGCTTGATCAGCCGTTTGAAAGTGCGTTCCGGAATGGACATCGCCGAGAAGCGCGCGCCGCAGGACGGCGGCTTCAATCAGCGCATCGGCGGCACCGCGGTGGTCGGCGAAAATCCGCGCGGCATCGACGTGCGCGTGGCCACACTGCCGACGAAATTCGGCGAACGCATGACGCTGCGCCTGCTGGGCCTGCAGACCGGCACGCTGACGCTTGAAAAGCTCGGCATGGCCGAAGCGGATTTGCGGCGCATGGAAACGGTGCTCGATCAGCCGCACGGACTGGTGCTGCTCACGGGTCCCACGGGCAGCGGCAAAACCACGACGTTGTATGCAGCGATTCAAAGATTGTTGCAGCAGAGCGCGCTGAACATCATCACCGTCGAAGATCCGATCGAATACGAATTGCCCGGCGTGTCGCAGGTCGAAGTGGACACGGCTGAGAAAGTGAATTTCACCAAGGCGCTGCGCAGCCTGCTGCGCCACGATCCCGACGTGGTGATGATCGGCGAAATCCGCGATCCGGACACGCTGGATGTCGCCATCAAATCGGCGCTGACAGGCCATCTTGTGTTGTCCACGCTGCATACCAATGGCGCGGCCGCCGCGATCACGCGCCTCTCTGACATGGGCTTGGAGCCGTTCATGAGCGCGGCAACGCTGCGCCTGAGCGCCGCGCAACGGCTGGTGCGGCGGCTCTGCGCGCACTGCCGCAAGCCGCGCGCGCTGAGCGAAGCAGAAGCCGCCGCGCTGGGCGATCGCGCCGCGGCGGGCCGCACGGTTTTCGAACCGGGCGCGTGCGTGTATTGCGCGGGAAAAGGCTACGCGGGGCGCGTCGGACTATTTGAATTGCTGCCGATGGATGCCGATTTCGCCGGCATGATCGGCCGCAAAGCGAGCGAAGCGGAGTTGACCGCGGCGATGAAAGCGCGAAAGGTGCCGCTGCTGATCGACGACGCGCGCGAAAAGATTTTCGCTGGTGAAACGACCGTGCGCGAAACGCTGCAAGCGGTGACGGTGTGGTGAGGGACAGTGCTGAGTGCTGAGTCCTGAGTGCTGAGTAACGGCGGCGGAGCGCTTCACGCTCACTCGGGACTCGGGACTTCATCTCAGGACTCAGGACTCAGCACTCAGGACTTTGTTATGGCCGCATTTCAATTCGAAGCCTGTGACCGTTCGGGCGCGCGGCATTCCGGGCTGCTCGACGCGGACTCGTTGAGCGCCGCGGCGGGAGCGTTGCGCGCGCGCGGATGGATTGTGATTGCGATGCAGGAACCGTCCGCGACGGCCGGGCGCGGCGACGGCGTTTCTATCGATGCCGGCGCCGCAAGCATGGGCTTTAGTTTGTTCGGTTGGCTCCCGCCGAGCAAAGTCGATGTTGAGATGAGCTTGCAGCAGATCGCGTCGATGCTGCGCAGCGGCATGACGCTTTTGTCGTCGATCAAAACCACCGCGGAACAATCGCGCCGGCGTTCGATGCAGCGAATTTGGATGGATATCTCGGAGCGCATTCAAGGCGGATCGACGATTGCCGACGCATTGCAGCGGCATCCGAAGCGCTTTCCCGATTTTGTGATTCAACTTGTAAAAGTCGGCGAAGCGTCCGGCACGCTGGAATCGGTGCTGACGCGCGCCGCCGACCAGTTGGAGCGCTCACGCGAATTGAAACGCACGATTCTTCATGCGATGGTTTATCCGGTCTTCGTGCTGCTCATGGCCATCGGCGTAACGGCGTTCATGCTGCTTTCGCTGATTCCGAAGCTCCAGAAATTCCTCGCCGGCCGGCACAAGCGATTGCCCGCGATGACGCAGGCGTTGCTGGACGTTTCGAATTGGCTTCAGCTCTATGTGCCCTACGTCGCAATTGGATTGATCGTGTCCGCTTTGCTGTTCTGGATGCTGCGGCGCTGGCCGCCGAGCCGGCTGATGCTGGACCGCATTGCGCTGCGGATTCCGGTGATTGGAAACGTAATTCGCGTCGCGGCGACAGCGGCATTTTCGCGCTCGTTGGGCTTATTGTTGGAAAGCGGCGTGACGCTGGTGACGGCGCTGGGCGTCGTGCAGGAATTGCTTGGCAACCTGGCCTTTTCGCGCCACGTCGCGCACGTGCGCGAGACGGCCATGAGCGGCGGAACGCTCTCCGCGCCCTTGCAGCGCGGGCGCATGTTTACGCCGATGCTCGGGCGCGTCGTCGCGGTCGGCGAAGCGACGGGGACGCTCGATGCCGTGCTCGGCGAAAGCGCGCTGTTTCACGAAAAGCAATTGGCCGGGATCGTGCGCTGGCTGAGCATTTTGGTCGAGCCGGCGATCATTCTCGTCGTGGGCGGCATCGTGGGCTTTGTGTACATCTCGTTCTTCATAGCGCTGTACAGCCTTGCGAGTTGAGACTGAATTTTTGGATATGCGTGAAACCGGGAGCTGAGATGAAGCGAGCCGTTCAAGTAAGCAATATTGTGCTGTGCGTGCTGGCGCTGCTCGTCGCCCGTGTGGGCGCGCAGGAGCCCAAGCCGCCCGTCACGCCTCCGGTCGAAGCGCAGAAGAACCCCAAAGACGATACGACGAAACCAAAAGACGACGGGAAGAAACCGAAGGACGATTCCAAGAAGGACGCAAATGCCAATGGCGAGGCGATGAATATCGATCCGACCGAGATGTCGGACAAATTAAAGAATGCAGTGAATCCGCCGGCGCCAACGAAAACAATCGTGCCGCGCGCGCCCGTTCTGCCGGCAATTCCGGAGATCGTGCTGAAGGCATTTGTCGAAGCGGAGGGAAAGCCGCCGGCGGCGATGTTGTCGATCAACGGCAAAACTCAGATGACCGTCAGCGAGGGGTCCGAGATTTCAGTGCAAGGCAGCGACCATCAGTACTTGACGCTGAAAGTGAAAAAAGTTGCGCGCGATGGCGTTGAGATCGAGATCGTGCAACTCAAGCAGACGATTCATGTGAAATGAAGATCGAGTTCACGGTTTCACAGTTTCACACAGGGGAGGGGATCATGGAATTCGAACTATCGCCGCGCGTAAATTGCAGCGCAATTTGCTTCACGATTCTTGCTGCATTCACGTTGTCGCCGAGCAGGATTGCGAAATCCGCGGAGCCAGCCAAGCTGCTCGATCCGATCGTGAAAATCGTCGATTTTCGAGACCTGAAATTGCTGGACGCGCTCGGCATACTCTCGGAGCAGACGGGCTTGAACATGGTGGCTTCGTCGGAGGCGGCGAAGACGCCGGTCTCGATGACATTGCGAAATGTGCCGGCGAAGACGGCCGTCGAGGCGATATGCAAAGCGAATAATTTATGGTTTAAGGACGACAACGGCATCCTGCGCGTGATGACCGCGCAGGAGTTTCAGCGCGACCTGACCACCTTCCGCGAGGAGCAGACGGAAGTCTTCACGCTGCTTTATCCGAACGCGCTGTCGTCGGCGTTGGCGATCCGCGATCTGTACGGCGACCGCGTGCTGCTCTCGCTGGGCACGGAGGAACGCACGGACATGACCGACGAACTCACGGAACGGCTCAATCGTTTCGATGTGATCGATCAGCGCGCGTCGCTGCTGGGAACCTTCAACAATGGCAGTGGCTCGGGGGGCGTATCGACGTTCAACGGCGGCGTGGGGACGGCCGGAAACGGATTCAGCGGCTTGACGAGTTCGACGTACAACAGCAGCAGCCGCGGCGTTTATCAACAGAGCCAGCAGAATGGCCAGCGCCGCCGCGACGAGACGACGGATTCAAAAGGCTACCGCGATGAGCTTTCGCGGATGACGCCGGACGATTTGCAGGCGCTCAAGACCGCGCAGCAGGCCGGCGACACGGCGGCCGTCGAACTGATCATGCGCCAATACCGCCGCAAGCAGTCCGACATTTACGTGACGCTCAGCCGTCGCAACAACCTCGTCGCCGTGCGCACCGGCGATCAGAAGGCGCTCGAAGAAATCGGCAAGCTTGTCCGGCGCCTGGATGTGCCTACGCCGGTCGTACTGCTGGAAGTGAAAGTGATGACGATCGACCTGGGCAAGGACATGAACTCGGCGTTCGACTTTCAATTCTCCAACGGCGTGGGCACGGCGGGCGGATTCAACACCGGCGACATTCAGCAGCCGCCGTCTGATTTCTTGAAAGGCGCGGCGCGCAAGGCCGCGCCGCTGGCGTTGGGCGGGACGGGATTGAACGCCGGAAATCTCGCGTTCCAATACGTGGACAAGAATTTCCGCGCACGCTTGCAGGCGCTGGAAGACAAGAACAAAGCCACGACGCTCGCCACGCCGGTGCTGATGACGGCGAACAATGAAGTCTCGCGGCTCTTCGTGGGCGACGAACAGCCGATCGTACAGGGCGTCAGTTCCAACACGGTGGTCAATCAAGTCGCATCGACGACCAGTTCGAACACGCCCATCGTCTTCAGGCCGGTCGGCACGACGCTGCTGATCACGCCCAACATCAACGCCGACCGCACGGTGACGCTGCGCATTCTTCAGGAGAATTCGACGGTCAATCACAATGGTGCGACGATTCCGATCATCACCAACAACGGCTCCGTGCAGCAGCAGCCGGTGGATGTCGTCGCGACGCGCAGCGTGAGCGGCACGGTCGTGGCTCAGGATGGCTTAACGCTGGCCATTGGCGGGCTGATCGAAGAGAACATCAGCGATGTGCGCGCCCAGGTGCCGTTGCTGGGAAATATTCCCGGCATCGGTGTGATTTTCAGGCGGCAGAGCAAAAACAAAACGCGCAGCGAACTGGTGATCCTGATCCGCCCGCACATTCTGACAACGCCCAGTGAGGGCGAGACGGTGAGCAAGGAACTGCTTGAACAGTTGTCGATCCATCCAAAAGCAAAGTGCCCGGAGGGGACGCTGGGACTTTTCGGGCCGTGTGAAGTGTTGCCGAATGAGAAGGGGAAGTGAACGGCGTTGCGCTTGACGCGCGGGACGTCATGGAATTGAAAACCCGCGTTAACTTTCCACTTCCAGTTCGTCCGGCACTTCCACGGTCACTTCCTGCTCGTGGTGTTCCTTGCCATCGAAGGTCAGCAGGCGGCCTTTGCCGTTGAACACAGTTTCCAGATGCACTGGCCGGTTCCAGATGCGCTGGATGTTGTGGACGGTGTCGCGGGCATGGTCGAGCTTCAACTCGACCCCTTCGAAGCGGTGGCGCAGATACAATTCGCCGCGATTGGCGTGGTTGGATTCGGTGACGTAGATGAAGGGCTGGCCGGCGTTCGTCAGGCTCGTGAGGAACTGCTTCTTCACGTCGTCGAATTCGCGGCTGGAGATTTCGTACACGCCGCTCTTGCGGTTGAATTTGTACGCGAACAACTTGTGTTCTTCGCAGAATTCCTTCGTGAAGAAGGAATCGATGAACGTCACGTCGTTGTGACAGCGGCGCACTTCAAAAATTTTCTCGCGGCCGGCGTTGGCGCGCGTGTCCCAGTTCTGGCGCTGTTCGAAATCGTCGCAGCGGTCCCATTCGATGCCGTGGCGGCCTTTGTTCCATCGGTCTTCGATGTCGCGGTAAAGTTCCACGCCGATTTTGTACGGGTTGATCTGGTTCGGCCCCATCGCCACCGTGCCGGAATGGTGATCGGCGTAATCGACGATTTCCTGATCGGTCGCGAGCTTCTCGGTCATCATCTTCGAATGCCAGTACGTGGCCCAGCCTTCGTTCATGATTTTGGTCATGCCCTGCGGCGCAAAATAATATGCCTCCTCGCGCACGATCGACAGCACGTCGCGCTGCCATTTTTGAAGCGGCGCGTAGTCGATCAGAAATTTGAGCACATCGCGGGTCGGCTCTTCAGGGATGCGCGTTTTTTTCTTGCGCTCCTCTTCAAGCTCCTTCTTTTTCGCGTCGAGAAACTCCTTCGGGTTCACGAAGCGGTCCATGTATTCCTTCGAGCGGATGCGGAGCACCTCCAGCGATTCTTCTTCAGCTTCTTCTTCAAGCTGAGATTCCTTGCGCTGCT
>Ga0070731_10002088_pt1 | contig 19621 bp, 15 predicted proteins | sample Coa_R1_2_FD_66448 | JGI IMG/M metagenome (GOLD analysis project Ga0070731, IMG submission 66448) | Surface soil microbial communities from Centralia Pennsylvania, which are recovering from an underground coalmine fire - Coalmine... | ecosystem: Environmental > Terrestrial > Soil > Unclassified ... | reverse complement strand
TTTAAAATATACTATTTCTTCCTGCTGGAAGCTTTCGCTTTCTTGTTATAGTCGAGCGCAAGATTGATCCAATATTCAAATTCTTTTTTAGATTTGAGCGCGTCGGGGCTCACATAGCCGAAACCTTTATATTCTCTGCCCTTCATGATCATTTCCCTGAACCCATTTTTCTCAGCCGCCGAATCTTGAATTTCAGGATCAAAACGGACCATCATCTCATCGCCGCTCACGCTGACACACATCTTTCCATTCACCATAAATGTCAGGCCGCGAAACATTTTCTTTTCTTCCACTATCCGAATATGAGATAATGCTTCCCGAATTCTGTTCGCAAGTTTTTCGTTGTATGCCATAGATATTCGCAGGGTCAGGCCAAGGATTTATCTTTTTTAGGCTTATTCGAATATACTTTATCAATTGGAATCCAGCCTCACGTCAACCAGTATAGTTCAATCATGCCTTGAAGGAAATGATAACCATTGTGCCTGAATAAAATTTCGCCAATGCAAACATGACAATCCTTTACGATGCAGAAACAATGAGGCCAGGACAAAGTTAGAAAAGGAAATTTAAGCAGCCAGTCATTTTTTTCGCCCGAGATCTTTTTTTTCTGCACCAAACAATACTCCCCAGTGTTTTAGACTGTCAACATGGTCAAATACGATTTTGGCTACTGCCGTCATTGGAATTGACAGGATCATGCCAGGAATTCCCCAAAGCAAAGCGGCAATAACAACAGCCAGAAAAGTGATGAAAGCGTTTACTCTTACGCTGGAGCCCACCAGGAAAGGAGTAATGATATTGCTATCGATAAGATGAACCGGTACCATGACAGCAATAATCAGCAGCGTCTTGGTTTCGTCGCCTGTAATCGCTAGCGTAATCAGCATGGAAATCGCGGTCGCGGAATAAAGGCCTGCATAAGGAACGAGATTGAAAATACAAATCATTAGTCCCAATAGAAATGCGTAAGGAACGCCGATGATCGCGAATGGGATAGCGCTAAGACCACAGACCAGTGTCATTTCCATTAATAATCCGCCAATGTAACGTTTGATCATTGCCCGGATCTTTAAAGCTATATCGTTCAGTGCGCCATCGGTACTCCTGGAGAACATACCCAAAAGAAAAAGTGCGATTCGCTTTTGATAAAACAAAATAAAAAAAATAAAGAAAACAAGGAGAACTAGAAAAATAAGAACTCGTGGAATCATGAGTAAACCTCTGCTCAGAATGGATTTGCCAGGCGAGTCACCGGAGAAAAGATTTTTGACAAGATCTTTTTGCTTTTCCGCGGATAGATGCAAATTGGTTGAAAGCCAATCCTGGGAATCGGACGCAAAGCCGATCAATCGCTCTTTGAGGTCCGGCCACTGACTTGTAAAACCGTTCAGCTGAACGACAACATAATACAGGACGACTGACCAGACGCAGACGAGGACGATCACAGCAATCGAAGACGCCAGGCCCCGCGGAAACCTCCATTTGTTTTCCATGAACTCCACGGCTGGCATCAGGGCGAAGGAAAAGATGGCTGCAAAAACGAGCGGGACCAGGATCTCCCTGCCCTCGAAGGCCAGGAATCCCACGAGCACAACCGCCAGCAAATTCATGGCCACCCGTGTCGATTGATCCGCAAAAGTGTTTCTCATAGCCATCTCTGCTTTGAGTTCATATCCTGCCTGCGCCGGGGCAAATAAATTGTTGATGATCGAGTCGCCATTGAACTTGGCACGTCGTGCCATCTGTCTTTGCGGTTCAAATACGGTGCCGCGAATGGGCTGACCCAAATCGAAATGCCTTGTCCACCAGCGCACAGGACATGTTCGGTTTCGCACATGATGGGAATGATCAAAATGCTAATCCTTTCTGCGTTAGCTGGTTAAACATTGGCATATGTGTTGATGATCAAGAACTTCGGCCGCTTTTCAACATCAAATTATTCGCGAACACCTAAACAAACGACGGCACTATGCTGAGGAATTACCTGATTGTATCGTTTCGGAATCTTAGAAAAAGTAAAGTCTATGGTCTCCTCAATATTTTTGGACTGACCATCGGCATCACCTGTGCGGCTCTCATATTTTTGTGGGTCGAAGACGAGCTGAATTTTGACCACTTTAATCTCAAAAAAGAGAGGCTATATTATATCCGGGAAAACCAAAAATATGATGCCTATGTTGCGACCTTCGGCTCAACCCCGGCATTAATGGCGCCCGCCTTGCTTGCAGAGATTCCTGGCATTGCTAATACCTGCCGCCTGACTGGGGCGGGCCAGGTGCTGATCTCCATCGGTAACCGGACCATGTATTCCGGTGGAGTTTATGTCGACCCGTCGTTGTTTAGCATGTTTACCTTTCCTTTTGTAGAGGGAAATGCAAGAGCGCCATTTTCTCAAAGATATTCCATAGTGATTACGGAATCCGCGGCAAAAAAGTTTTTCGGGAATGAGACGAACGCCGTGGGCAAGACGGTCCGGTTGGACAATAAACAGGATTATTTTATTTCGGGAGTTATAAAGGACATTCCGACCAATTCGAGCGTTCAGTTTGAATGGGCCGCCCCCATCCAGGTCTGGCTCGCTCAGAACACGTGGTCAAGCGACTGGGGCGGCAATTGTCTAAACACGTATGTTGAACTTAGTCCTGGAATCAATTCGCATTCTATTGATCAGAAGATGAAAGGCTTTATCCAAAAGAGGTCCCCGCACTCTAATGCCGAACCTTTTTTGTGGACGATGAATGACTGGCATTTGCGTGATGATTTTGACAATGGCGTGCAAACGGGCAACGGACAGATTGAATACGTTCACCTGTTCACAGTCATCGCGTGGATCATTTTGCTGATCGCATGCATAAACTTCATGAACCTCGCTACGGCCAGAAGCGAAAGGAGAGCTCGTGAAGTAGGAGTAAGAAAAGTTCTCGGTGCCGGACGAAAAAGCCTCATTTTCCAGTTCATTGGCGAGGCATTGTTCATGTCCTTTTTATCTGCACTTTTGGCACTGGTTCTGTTAGCGTTGCTCTTGCCGGCATTTAATCTACTGGTTCAGAAGCAGCTGACCCTGGGAATATGGGTGTTTTCGCACTGGGGCGCACTGCTGGCGATCACTGCTCTTTGCGGCATCGTCGCAGGCAGCTATCCATCCTTATACCTGTCTTCCTTTAATCCTTCGCTTGTACTAAAGGGATTAAGATTTAATATGGGCGGTGCATCATTCATCAGGAAGGGTCTAGTCATATTACAATTCAGCATTTCGATTTTCCTGATCATCAGCACTATTGTTATTTATCAGCAAATTGAGCATGTGAAGAATCGCAACCTGGGATTTAACAAGAGCAATCTCCTCCAGGTGGATATGAATTCAGAGATGGACAAAAATTACACGGCTGTCAGTCAGGACCTCCTGCAGACAGGAGTCGTGGACAAAATTGCAGTTTCCGATTACAACACATTGTTCGGCGGGAACAATAGTAATGGATTTACGTGGAAGGGCAAACCGGTAAACAGCGATGTACTGATTTCACAGCGAAACGTTTCGCCGGGGTATTTTTCGACCTCAGGAATGAAACTGCTCGCTGGCCGCGATCTCAATTATACGGATAGCGCCAGCGTGAACAAGAAGCAAAATATAGTCATCACCGAATCGTTGGAAAAATTAATGGGCAAGGGAACCGCTGTTGGTAAAATAATAACCGCCGAACACGATACAAGTAATTTTCAATGGGAGGTCGTCGGCGTCGTTAATGACTATATGTATGGTGACATGTATGGGAAACCCGATCCAGTGATGTTTTACAGCGTTGCAATTCCGTATACCAGCAATATGTATGTCAGGATAAAACCTTCTGCAAATGTAGAAACAGCCCTTGCCAAAATCGCCGACGTGATCAAAAAAGATAACCCGTCATATCCTTTCACCTATCATTTTGTGGATGATCAGTTCAACCAGATATTCCAAAATGAAGAATTGGTTAGCAAGCTTTCGAGGCTTTTTTCCGGGCTTGCCATTGCGATATCCTGTCTCGGATTATTCGGTCTCGCCGCTTACACTGCGGAACGCCGCACCAAGGAAATCGGCATTCGAAAAGTTCTCGGCGCCAGTACAGTCGGAATCACCGGATTATTGACAAAAGGTTTTGTACAACTCGTTTGCATATCTTGCTTGCTAGCATTTCCCATCTCGTGGTTGATGATGAATGGCTGGCTGGAGAATTACAAATACCGCATATCGATTAGTTCGTGCTGGTGGGTATTTATCGCTGCCGGCCTGCTCGCCACGGCGATCGCGCTGATCACGATCAGCTTCCAGTCCATCAAGGCCGCGATGGCAAATCCTGTGCAGAGTTTGCGAAACGACTGAAGCAAGGTTTATAGAAGACATCAATCGAAATGGTCAGTCATGATCACTTCCGGGCAGGCAGTGCAGGGAGGCTACTTGGCACCCAGTTTGGAGGCAATTTCAATAATTTCAGAACTTTTTTTTCCGACTGTCACTACGACTAAACCTGGAGGAATTAATTGGAACCTGGTACCGGCGCGCAGAAAAATTAATGAAGTATTCGAGTTTTTCGCGAATCTCTTATATTGAGCCAGATACTCATTGCAAAGCTGGCAGTGAAAACAATTAAGGTAGCATTATCCACAAGTGCAGCGTTAAAATTGACTCCTGTAAGTTTCAGTAAAAGAAAATGTATATAAGAGTTGGTCTGGTCACGATAGCCCAAATGTTCGCGCACATCCCAGTGCCATTGCGTGCAAAAGCAATATCCCCATCCATACCAAATGCCCAAAACGCACCAGGAAAATGCCGTCAGGCAAAGTGTAACCAAATTCCATTTGCGAGTAGCTCGAAAAATCCAGCCGCTAATGTTAAAAAGGGTGAAGGCAGTATGGAAAACGAAAAAGAAGATATTCAGGAATCGATACATGGGGCCTTCGTTCTTGAGACATTTGGCAAAATTTATTAAATTGAAAACATTTACCAAGGCTGATCTCCTTCAATCCCTGAGGCCGTCAGAAAAAAGATTTAGCTTGTCACTACTTAGCCGTCTAACGGAGTACGCCGACATTGACTGCACTCAGTCCTTTCGGCGTCTTCTCTATTTCAAAGCTCACTTTGCTTTGCTCCTGAACTGGCTCCGTTAAGCTATTAACGTGAAAGAAAATGCTTTGTTGGGTAGCCCTGTCCCTGATGAAACCAAAACCCTTGGCCTCATTGAAGAAGGTGACTACTCCTTTATGCGTATGGTTTTCCTTTGCCCGGTCTTCAAGCCGGGGAACGCTTATTTGAATATCTTCCAATTTGATATTGTGTGTTTTTTTGGGGTCAGGCGGAGTATCGGAAAGATTGCCATTTTCATCGATATAGGCGAGCATGCTGTCAAAGCTTTTCGATTCATTCGATTTTTCTTTGCGCGCCTGCTTACGTTCCACCTTTTCTTTTCTGATCTGTTCTTTTTTCTTTTCTCGTTCTTTCTTGTTCCAAGTTTCAGCCATTGGTGATTTATTTTATTTTTTGAATGCGAATTAACGATTTTCGGATAGTTTCGTGAACGAGACACCGTTGAACAGTCGGGTCAGATTGACGTCCTTTGTTTTTGCCCACTGCCCGGCCATATTTGAGTTCAAAACCCGCCAGAAATTCTTGGCCTTTAATTCGTCATAGTCTTTTCCCTTGACAAAAATTCCGTCGACGGTACTCCTTTCCTTGAAGTGTATGTGTACAGGTTTGCCATCCAGGTCCTTGTGATCTATGAAGTGTTCAATCATTTCTGCTGTCATATATTCTCTCGATTTAATTTTATAAAAAAACCCGGTCCGGATCAATACAGATTGACGTCAGCAAGACAGGGTTAGTGAAGTAAACTTGAGCAAATCACGTGTAAACGAAAAAATTGTGCGGAAAAAGAAATCTAAATCGGTTACAAGACTGTGTAGCTCAAAATTGCTTGTGCAAAGGTAAGCTTTTTCCTTGTCTTTTTTGCCAATCTAGACAAATTAGCAAATTCGGCTAATTATAACTAACTTTGCAGTCCTCAATGTTATAATCTTCTCTGTTTGCGAAGTTTAACCTCCTCAAATATTTAATATTCTAACGTAGGGCAGATAAAGTATCAGCATGATCTGGTAGCCTTATCACAAATGTTAATCAAAATAATTCAATTTGTCATTCAACAATTTACCGCTGATAGACCCTATCCTGGCTGCATTGCGCAAAGAAGGATATACAACTCCGACCCCGATTCAGCAACAAGCAATTCCGCCCATATTGGAAGGTCGTGATCTTTTGGGCAGCGCGCAAACCGGTACCGGCAAGACTGCGGCATTTACTATTCCGATTCTGCAGCTTATGTTCGAGCACCTGCAGCAGAACAGGCACACACCCCGGCCGGGTATTCAGGTTTTGATCCTGACGCCAACACGCGAGTTGGCTACTCAAATCGGTGAAAGCATTAGAGCCTATGGCCGCTACCTTCCTTTTAAACATCAGGTGATCTTTGGCGGCGTTTCACAGTTTCACCAGGTGAAACGAATAAGAGAGGGAGTGGATATTCTGGTGGCAACGCCGGGCCGCCTGCTCGATTTAATGGGACAGAACATCGTTCATCTGAACAACATCAAATACTTTGTGTTGGACGAGGCTGATCGCATGCTGGACATGGGTTTTGTACATGATGTTAAAAGAATCATCGCAAAACTGCCAAACAAGAAACAAACCCTATTCTTTTCTGCGACCATGCCGGGAGAAATTAAGCAACTGGCAGGTATCCTGCTGCATAATCCGGTAAAGGTTGAAGTTAACCCCGTTTCCTCGACAGTGGACATCATTCAACAGCAAGTGTACTATGTTAGCAAGATGGACAAGCTCAGCCTCCTGCTTTATTTGTTGAAAGACCAGCGCATTAAGAATATGCTGGTATTTATTCAAATGAAACACCATGCGGACAAGTTGGCGCGGCAGCTCAGCAATGCCGGTGTGCATTGCGAAGCGATACATGGAAACAAGATGCAAAAGGCCCGCGAAAATGCGCTTGCTAATTTTAAGGCTGGCAAGACGCGCGTTCTGGTTGCAACAGATATTGCAGCACGGGGTATTGACATCGATGAACTTACGCATGTGCTCAATTATGACCTGCCGAATGTGCCCGAAATATATGTTCATCGAATCGGGCGAACCGGGAGGGCGGGGGCAGACGGAACTGCAATTTCGTTTTGTGACTGGTCAGAAAAAAGTTTTCTGAGTGAGATACAAAAGTTGATAAAAAAGATGGTAACCGTCGTCAAAGACCACCCCTTTGACATTAAGCTGATGCATGCTGAAGCGGTGAACACAAACCAGCTACCGTCGTTCGGAAATTCGCGTAGGAGTAGCCGCAGGAGATTCATGCGCGTCTAACTCCTTTAGTTTATTTTTAACACTATTCGACCAGTACTTTTTCTAAGCTGCCGCGTCTTTGTTGGTGACGGAATTCTTGCGGTTCGATTTGCCGCGGTTCGGATAGTCCTTGCTCGTTTTTTTGAATCGTTTAACTGACTACTGAATTTTTTTTATTTTGATTAGTGCACAATCGTTAGAAGTGCGATGCATTACGGCATTGTGATATATGGTTCCAGGGGTGACTTGCAGCCCTGTCTCGCCCTCGCGGTGGGGTTATCCGAAAAAGGGCATGATGTGACTCTTTTGGCAAATGAGAATTTTAAGGATTTCGTTGAATCTTGCGGAGTCAGATTTGTGGCGTTACCTGGCAATATCGAAGAGATCGTTCACTTGCCTGAGGTGCTTGGCATTCTGCGGTCTGGTAACATGATACGATTTTTCCGCGAATTGCAAAAAATAACAACCAGACTCCAACCCGTAGTCAATGAACGTCTACTGCATCTTTGTGCAGTACCTGAGGTTCTTGTCGCCAGCCCGCTCGCCATGATTTGGATCTATTCTGTAGCAGAGAAACTTGACAAAAAATGGGCGATTGTGCAATTGAGTCTTCCAACCGTTCCTACCAGCGAATTTCCGTTCGCTGGGCTATCCTTGTTTGATTTCCCTTTATACAACTTAATCTCCCATCGCTTCATTCGTGGTCTCTATTGGAAACTCAACAAAAAGAGCGTCAATGAACATCGCAAATTAATTTCGCCTCCTGTAATGCGGGAATCGATGATTCAGAAGATTTCCGAGCAGCGAATCTTAAATCTTTACGCTTTCAGTTCTTCGCTCATTTCGAGGCCAAAGGATTGGCCGATGGAAGTCGATATAACGGGTTTTCTGACGCTTCCGACTATTGCACGAACTTCATATGGCTTCGAACAGCGCGACGATAAGTTGGAGGAATGGCTACAAAATGGCGAATCGCCCATCTACCTGGGATTTGGCAGTATTCCGATTCCGGATCTGGCGAAATTTGCCGGCATAGTGAGAGAACTCCTGACTACGACTAATCACCGTTTCATCTTTTGCCAGGGCTGGTCCCAAATGCCTGACCTTCCCATACACGAACGTATTTATGTGGTCAAATCGGTTGACCATGAATGGCTCTTTCCCCAGTGTAAAGCCGCAATTATTCATGGTGGTATTGGTACGCTTGCGGCTGTATTGCGTGCAAAAATCCCGGTAATCGTCGTATCAATTTTTGGTGATCAGCCGCTATGGGGGAAATTGATTGAACTGAGGCGCCTGGGATTCCACATTCCATTTAAAAAAGTAACAGCATCCAAATTGACAGACGCCATGGAACAGTCCCTGACAAATGAAATTACGCAAAACGCCCAAAGAGTCGGAGGCATGGTGGGGGAAAACGGAGTCATAAAGACGATCGAAAAATTGGAGAGCTATTTTGTTTGATTGGACCCGCAACTGGTTAAGCGGTTCTCGCTCTATTTCTGGATTTATTGGGCAAGATTACATTTTGAGCATTTTCTTGCTAATCCAAAAAATATTCAAACCTTTGGGTCAGGTTTTTTAATTCAATCCCGGCTCTGATACCTGCTGAGCGGTCTTCAACAATCCCATTAGTCACCAATACTTTCCATATGATAGTCGTTCACGATACATTTATCGCCAAACCAGGCAACGCTTCCAAACTCGCCAAATTATTCAAAGAAGTCATGGCAGACGGTGAGGAACACGTCGAAGTTTTGACCGATATGACCGGCCAATATAATAGAGTAATTATGGTCAGCAAGTATGAAAATCTCGCCGCTTTCGAAGCCAGTTTTCAAAAATACATGCAAGACACCCCCGAAATGCAGAAAATGAGGGAAAAAATGAAAGGGTACACGGATATGTACCAGGCGGGATCAAGGGAAATATTCAGGATTTGGTAAGCCGGCCTGCTGGTGTCTGGCTTTTAATTTGCCTTCTTGCTGAAGACAGTATATCCTTTTGTGTCGGAACGCACACTCCTTGGCTCACTACCGGACGTCTTAGTAATAAAAGCGAACATATTAGCGAGAAATTCCAAATATAAGTTTTTGTTTGCCTGTATTTAAGATCATGGCATTGTTATCGCAAGAAATGAATCCGAGGGCCATCAACTCCTCATTTTTAATTCATGCTAAGAAATTATTTCACCGTTGCAATCAGGAACCTTTGGCGCCACAAGGCATTTTCTTGCCTTAACATTTTAGGGTTGGCTGTCGGCATGACAGCGGGATTTCTCATTTATCTGTACGTCCGTTTTGAAAGAAGCTATGATGTGTTTAATTCGAAGGCTGATCGCATTTACCGCGTGGTTGCCGACGTAAAAACGCCGTCAGAAACAATAGAAAACCAGGGTATAACATCCGGTCCTATCGCCATCAATCTCAAGAATGATTTTCCGGAAGTGGAGGATGCCGCACGAGTTACTTATGACGATGGTGGATATTTGATTCGCATTGGTGACAGGATGTTCCAAGAGAAAAAATCAGTTCTTGCCGATTCAACATTGTTTAACATATTCGATTTCCCCCTAATTGAGGGGAACAGGAATACCGCTTTAAAGGAGCCGATGAGCATTGTGATATCTCAAACAGCTGCAAAAAAATATTTTGGGAATACCGACCCGATGGGGCAGCATTTATTACTGACCGGGGCTGCCATCAATTCCACTATTACCGGTGTAATGAAAGATATTCCAACGAATTCGCAGATACAAGCCGACATGTTTTTATCCATGTCTTCGTTCAAACCTATATACGGGGTACCTACTTCCGACAGTGAATGGACAAATCATGGTTATTTTACCTACGTACTGCTGAAATCGGGCACTGATGCAAAAAAGCTTGCGGCGAAATTTCCCGCCTTCATGGAATTCCATCATGGCAAGCAAGCCAAACAACTGCAGATGCAGGATTATCTTAGTCTTGAGCCACTGCGCGATGTATACCTGAAGTCCAAACGGACCGGTTTCGTTACTGGCAGCATCAAAAATGTCTATATTTTCTCTGCCGTTGGGCTTTTTATCCTGCTTATAGCTTGCGTAAATTTTGTGAACCTGACCACGGCACGAAGTGCCGAGCGCGCCAAAGAGGTTGGAATCCGGAAGGTTGTCGGAGCGCTCAGATTTCAGCTTGCCCGGCAATTTATCGGCGAATCGGTTATTATTTGCCTGATCGCATTTGTGCTATCAGTGTTGTTCACATCTTTAATGTTGCCTTTGTTTAATCAGCTTGCAGGAAAAATAATCAGCCAGAGTATTTTTGTCAATTACCCTGATATTCTTGGGCTGTTCCTTCTTTCGGCCTTGATCGGCGTGTTCGCCGGATTTTATCCATCGCTCGTCTTATCTTCCTTCAAGCCGGTGAGCGTGTTAAAAGGCAGCTTTGCATCAACTACAAAGGGATTACTGTTGAGAAAGGTATTGGTTGTTTGCCAGTTCACTATTTCTATTGCATTGATTGTTGGTACCATTGTCGTATACGCCCAATTGCAATTCATGCGTAACCAGGACCTGGGTTTCAATAAGGACCAGACAATGATTATTGATACCAATTTTGACAAAAACAAGGATGCGTTTAAGCAGTCTTTATCGTCTCTGCCTGGTGTTATTTCATCAACATATTCATCCAGTGTGCCGGGGGAAGGGAACCCCAGCGCTTATTCAGAAATGGAAAACCGATTGGGCGAAATGCAAAAAACGAATATGGATCTCTATTTCGTAGACTTTAATTATATAAATCAATATCACCTTAAACTTATTGCAGGTCGCGGATTTTCGACCGATTTTAATTCGGATAGCACGCAGGTGATGGTTGTCAATGAAGCAGCGGCCAGATCCTTGGGTTATAATTCACCAAAAGACGCCGTCGGAAGAAATTATAGTCAATGGGGCAGCAAAGGAAAGATCATTGGTGTATTAAAAGATTTTCATTACCAGTCTCTTCAGCACGAAATCAAGCCGCTGACTATGCGAATTAACCCCGGGGCTTTTGAAATGATCTCCATAAAAGTGTCGATGGCAAATTTGCCGGCAACTATAAAAGCCATAGAGGGGAAATGGAATAAGGCCATTCCAAACCGGCCTTTCGAATATGCCTTTCTTGACGATTCCTTTAACAGGCACTACGGTTCAGAGGAGAAATTCGGGAATCTGTTTTTCAACTTCACTGGGCTCGCCATATTCATTTCCTGCCTCGGGTTGCTGGGCCTCGCTTCTTACAGCACGATTCAGCGCACCAGGGAAATTGGTATCAGGAAGGTACTGGGAGCAAGCATATCAGGTATCGTCAATCTCCTGTCGCTCGAATTTATCAAACTCGTGCTGATCGCATTCGTGATCGCTGCTCCGCTTGGCTGGTGGAGCATGAACATCTGGCTTCGCAGTTTTCCCTATAGAACAGGCGTCATGTGGTGGATGTTTGTATCGGCCGGACTTTTGGCTTTGATCGTTGTATTTGGGACGATCAGCTTCCAGGCAATTAGGGCGGCGACGGCTAATCCGGTCAAAAGTTTACGCACCGAGTGAACTACCCCTCAGTGCCTGACGACAACATTGCTCGTTCAAAACTCGCGATTTCTTTACACGACAGATCAATCATAATCACTCAGATCCGGTATTCTCACGATGGCTTAGGCCAAATTAACATTTGTTGACCCGGGAAAAAATGCACTTCGCCATAATCGGCACCAAAGTTGAATTGGGAACAAAAGCCCGCTCTAATCTCGCAACCGCGACTCTCTAATCTTATACATATTTCATTTTTCCAATTGCAAGTTGGATGATTAAATCTCGCATCATGCAAGCTCGAATGCTTTGCCTTTTTACGGCTTTTCTCGCGATTTTTCCATTTGTCTGTGAATGTCAGTCTTCCATGATCATGAGTCGTGAGCAAAAAATCAGTTTATACGAGTATGATCTTGACAATAGTACGATAATCAGCAATATACCGTTGAATGAATTAAATCCCCGCGCCTTCCGCCACTACTCCAGGAACTATTCTTCTGACGGCGGCGAAACCTGGAGCAGAACGTCGGCTGGTCTTTTGGCTTCGGGCTCAAATGGGGAAAAGAAATATCGGATTTTTTATAGTGCAAAAGGTCGCTTTATTTATTCCATGATATATTATGATGGGAAACAAAGCTCCCCGGAACTTAGACGTATCGTTGACCGGAATTATCCGGGTTTTGAATTAAAGTCCGTCGTTGAGCTTTTTGACAGAAATAAACTTACCTACGGCTTAACGATAAATAAGCAAGGACTCAATCGATTGCTCGAATATCACAATGGCGAGCTGAATACGCTTGCTGAATATATTGCGCAATAGTCACCATCAAGATCGGCGGATTGCTCCCGAAGCAATAAAGATCATATCTTCCAAATTGCAAGAATAGGCAAAAAACCATTGGGCAAACCAAGCTTCCTTCCATACCGAGTGTACAGTCATTCACTACCTGGCTGACATAATCATGACCACGAGTCTCGCCGTTCAGCATACACCGACAATCTGCAAGATTTTCCATTTGTCGCAGCAATTCCGGTGCTTATCGATTAGCCTTTCATTGGTAATTTAACGGAATTAATTTTAGAGACTTCTAAAATGGGTCAACAATCAAAAATAATCATGAGAAAAACATTCACACTGGGATTAGGGCTGTTATTGATTGGAGTTTCCATCGGTCAGAAACACCCTGACTGGGTTAAAAAGGCGATTTTCTATCAAATCTATCCTTCCTCTTTCCAGGACAATGACGGCGATGGCATCGGTGATCTAAAAGGTATCCAGTCGCGCCTGGACTACATTCAGTCGCTTGGCGTTAATGCCATCTGGCTGAATCCCGTTTTCAAGTCAGCATTCAAAGACGGAGGCTATGACGTAATTGATTTTTACCAGGTCGATCCCCGATTTGGTACAAATTCTACTTTGGTGGCTTTGGCCCGGGAAATTCATCGCCGGGGAATGCACATTGTTCTGGATCTCGTCGCGGGTCATTCATCCAACCAGAGTGCCTGGTTTAAAGAATCGATGGAAGCCGACACGAACCTGCAGTACAGCAACTATTATATCTGGCCTAATTTCAAACCGTCGGATTTGACGCCACAGGAGTCAACGCGTTGGGTTGAGACGAATGCTCCAAGGGGAAAGTACTATGTCAAAAATTTCTATGACGTCCAGCCGGCATTGAATTACGGTTTTGCTAATCCGAATCCCAATCATCCATGGGAGCAATCGGTAGATGCACCGGGGCCGCAGGCCGTGCGCCGGGAGTTGCAAGGTATCATCACTTTTTGGCTCGAGAAAGGAATTGACGGTTTCCGTGTTGATCTTGCCGCGAGCCTGGTTAAAAACGATCCGGATAAAAAGGCGACTATCGCGCTTTGGAAAAATTTAAATCAATGGTTTGATGAGAAATTTCCTCAAGGTGTACTGATTGCCGAGTGGTTTAATCCAAAGCAATCCTTAGAAGCCGGTTTTGACATCGACTTCCTCAGAACAGGAAGACTTACTTCGGCATACGAAAGAGGCCAGAAGGCGGCGGCCAAAGTTTACTTCAGCAAGTTGGGGGAGGGCAGTATTTCTGACTGGGTAAGCTACTTTAAAGATCAATATGAAAGCACGATAAATAAGGGATATGTTTCACTTCCGACAGGTAATCACGACTCGCCGCGAATGATGAACGAAGAAAGAAAAGATCCTGCAGAAGCAAAAGTGCTGTTGACATTCCTTCTCACGCAGCCTGGCGTACCTTTCATTTATTATGGCGATGAAATCGGGATGCGATATATTCCCAATTCGCCGGATGTCGAGGGCAGCCACGCGCGTTCCGGCACTCGCACGCCCATGCAATGGGATGGTACCAAAAATGCAGGTTTCTCTTCGGCAGACACGAGCAGGATTTACATTCCCGAAGATCCGGACCCCAAGCGTCCGACGGTTACCAAAGAAGAAAAGGAACCGGGGTCACAATTGAATTACGTTCGCGCTTTGCTTAAACTGCGGGGTTCTTCAAATGCTCTTGGCAACCTTGGCGGTTGGCAACTTCTTAGCGACACCACCCAGCCGTACCCTATGATTTATCTTCGATCAAACGACATTGAAAAGTATGTGATAGCCATTAACCCATCAGGCAAGCCTGTTCAGGCAAAGATTGCCTCGTTACAAAGGAAAAAAACTGCGTATGTTCTTGGCACGACTGACAAATGTCGCTACAAAATGAGCAATGAAGGCGACATGATTATCATGCCCGCCATATCGGCGGCAATTTTCCGAATAGAATAAATGAATTTTGAGTTGTCATTATATTTCCCGTTTCCGAAACTCGAAGCGAACTCATCTTGCATGCAAAGAAAAATTTAATTGTTGCCATTGTCATTTTTTCCAACCTGCAAAATATTTCTCCTGATCTCCTATTGCAGGTCGCTCAGCCTTGATTGGTCGATCACGTCGTTGACAAGGATCACATAACCCGTTCTTTCGCCAGGATATATAACACACAGGCTGGTAAATCCTACGCGAGCTTGTCCGCCATGGAAAATCTTAGGGGTTCCGTCGTCCTCTTTGCCAAGCATCCAGCATAAGCCGATTTTGTTTCCGCTACTATCGGCAAATGTCATTTTATGAGTTAGCTTAATGGCAGGATCAGTATCGCCAATGTTTGCCTCGATATATTTCAGCATATCGTTAACGGTTGTATTGATGCTGGGTGCCGTGATAAACTGGCTGAGATCAAAAATGGGCATCGCTTCGCCACTACCAGAATAAGGCTGCACAAATCGGTTTAGGTTGGCTGCTTCAAATTCCGAGGAAGTATGAGAAATGTGGAAATGCCCTTTTAAAAACCGTTGTAAAATGTTTTCATATGATTCATGATATATTCTTTCTAATATCAGGATCAAAACGCTTACCGCGTTCCCGTTATATTTATATTTCACGCCGGGAATCGTATCCACAGTGAAGAGATGCATTTGTTTTAGCATTGAATCCGCGTTGAATGAACGATAATACCGGCCAAGGAAAACAAAGCCAGCCGAATCGGAAAGCTTTGCGAGGGTGTCTTTTATTGGAGGAGGGATAGCAACGGGTGATGTCGGCAATCCTGAGGTATGGTTGGCGAGGTTGACCAGCCGGACTGGATGCCCTTGGTATTCGAGATTGGAGAACTTACCCGGTAAATAATGACGAATGTCGTCGTCAAGAGTCACTCTTCCTTCCACAACTGCCTGCGCGAGCAGCGTGCCGACAAAGGTTTTCGCAATCGAGCCGATATTGTATTCATTGTTGGCCGTAGGCAATATGCCGCTTCCCTTTTTTATCTCGCCATAGTTGTAACAATACGACTTCCCATCCCGCCAAATTCCAAGCGATAAGCCTGTGGTCATTGGGTCTGACATAAAAATGACAGCAGCGCTTTGCACCGCTGAATCCAGCGAATTTTTAAGCGGGTTATCCGATTTTACCGCAAGAGTTCGGGCCCCCGGCTGGACAACGAAATCGGACACAAAATAATCGTCCATAACGCCAGGCACTGACCCTACAAGGTCAACCCGTAGATTCTTTTTTTCGCAAAACCACTCAAAGTAGTGATGTCCGGATCCTTGTGTAATCCGGCGGCTTTGAGTAACCTTCCCAATTTCCCTGGCAAGCCCTGAAAAATAGTCCACAAAACCATTTTCTGAGTCTCCCGACTTTAGCTTTTTGCTTTCCAATATGTACATGGCGTGGAAATCGCCGCGATTAAATCGCGCAACCAGGCTGTCATTAACTACCTTAAAGCCGTTATCAGCTATCTGCTGCCCGTTCACGAAATTTACCAATGCTGGGATCAATATTCCTGCGAAGATTAATTGATGCGGTGATTTATTCATGATAAAACTTAAACAAGAAGGGCGTTCCATTTGGCAATCAAAGATAGTCCCTAGTCTATAAAACTAGTTTTGACGATGAAACGCGAAATGAGGTTACTGTTGATCATTCGAGATTGTGAATATCTTCCTGAAAAATCATAAAAAATATTCTAGAATTCATAAGTGGAAGCAGTGCTCCATACTATACTTTAGCCTTACGATAAAGGAAAGCCTTATTGCTTGATTTTTTCGGACACCGATGGGTAGTCGGGGTGGGCTTGCGGAGTTATGGGCGGTGGCTCGAGCGACGAAGCAGGAAGTGCCTGAGTAATTGGGTACATTGCCAAGGAATAAGAAGGAGCGTCTCCTACTGGTTCGCCGGCAACCAGCTAGGAGTAATCGCAATCATTAGCATATTTGTATTCTAAATTCCGTCAACCCGGGTTGCAGCGTTTTGAGAGAAAACTCGAAACCGTGATTTTGTAATATTTCTCTAATCAATGCCAGCCCGATTCCCTGGCCATCTCTCTTGGTGCTAAAAAAAGGAGAAAAAAGTTGGGACTCAAATTCGGGAGCGATTCCGCCGCCTGAATCCTGCACAACGATGCATCGCGAACGCGATTTGACCAAAACAGTGATCTTTCCTTCCTGTTTGATCGACTCGTAGGCATTTTTGATGACGTTTACCATGACTTGTTCCATCTGTTGGGAATCTGCAGGAACAACAAAGGCGGGAGAATCAGCATGAAGCTCAAAAAAGATCTTCTTTTCTTCGGACCGAAGCCGCATTAAGTCAATCACATTTTGCGAAAGCTGAACCAGGTCAATTGGGGCCTTCTGCGGCGGTGGAACGCGTACCAGATCAGCAAAATTCCTCATGAACGCATTGAGATTGTCATTTCTCCGGATTGCGACTCTCAATGCATGATCGATGCGCTCACTATTATTCTGTGACGCAACAGTGGACTGCAGGATCGAATTGACGGGGCCGATCGTATTGTTCACTTCATGAGCCATTATCCTGATAACTTTCCCGTATGTCTTCTTCTCGGCGGCAAGGATCTCTGCAGTAAGCTCTTCAATCATGACAAACTGCCTTGCAAAGCCGCGATCGATAAAATGCGACTTTTGAACCTTAAATACGACTCCCCCGCTCAAACTGACAGTTCCCGATGTTCCGGCCTCGATAACTTCAATCTTTCGGATCACCGGGTTATCAATCTCAGTCAGCTCACGTCCCAATAGCGATTTCGAATCCAGCGCCAGTAAATCGAGACCTTTGGGGTTCACCTGCTTGATCTTCCCGTCAAAATCCAGGATCATAATGCCTGTCGGTGATGTATTGATCAGCTTTTCGAGGAAAAGATGTTGCTCTTCCTGCCTGGCCCGCTCTGATCGCAATTCATCGATCATACGATTATAGACGTTGATCAATTCATCCATCTCATATTTTCCAGTTTGAAGAAATTTCACATTAAAATCCTTGTCTTTGATCGCGTCGATACCCTGCACGAGCATCTTGATGGGCTGAATGAGTTCACGATAGAGCTGCCACGATATCACGAGTGAGAAGATGATAATGATTTCTGAGAGTAGAAAAAGTAAGGGATTGCCCTGGAAGATAAAATAGGTTAAAGTCAAAGCAAGGAGATGAAGAATGACTACGAAAAGAACATATTTAGTCTGCAGCTTCATCGTATGGAATATTATATTTCTCCAGCCTGCGATACAATGCGCTCCTGGTGATGCCGAGCGATTTAGCGACACGTGTAATTCTGAAGTGATGAAATTCCATAGCCCGCGTGATCATTTGACGTTCCATGTCCTCCAGGGTCAATTCACCCACATCGGGCAGTTGCGTGCCACCTTTCTTTGGTTCAGTATTTTCCTGCTGCGCATGAAAATCTTCTTCATCCAGCCAATCCTTCTTCGTTACTAGAATAGTGCGCTCAACAAGATTCTTTAACTGGCGAATATTACCCGGTAACTGCAAACTGCGTAGCCATTTCATTGCTCGCGGAGTGACACTTAGTTCAGGCCTGCTATAAATCACCCGCAAGTTATCTACGAAGAAACTTACCAAGAGCGGAATGTCGCCCGGCCGCTCGCGGAGAGGCGGCAAGCGCAATGTAATAAGGTTTATTCTAAATAACAGGTCTTCCCTAAAATGTCCCTGCTGCACCATCTCAGGTAAATTCCTGTTTGTCGCGCAAATAACGCGGGTATCGACCATCTTTGTCCGGCTGCTTCCAAGGGGCTCATAAGTCCTGTCCTGGAGCACACGCAAAAGCTTTACCTGACTACCAGGATCAAGATCGCCGATCTCATCAAGGAATATACTCCCTTTGTTCGCGATATCGAATCTGCCCGCACGATCCGAGCGCGCATCTGTAAATGCGCCCCGAACATGTCCAAACATCTCGCTTTCGAATAGCGTGCTCGAAATGCCACCGAGATTCACTTTCACAAAAGGCTTGTTACTTCGAAAACTATTTTGGTGAATCGATTCGGCAATGAGTTCCTTACCCGTGCCGCTCTCTCCGACAACTAATACTGATGCGTCCGTCGGAGCAATTCGCCCTACCGTCTCAAGAACCGAGAGGAGTTTGGGGTCTTCGCCGATGATCTGCTTGAATTGATAAAGATCATCCAGCTTGCTACGGTTAAGTTTTTCAGTCTTTTTCCCATGAATTTCCAGCAAGGTCCTGACCGAGGCCAGTAGGTGATTATTGTTCCAAGGCTTATTAATAAAATCATTTGCTCCTGCTTTCATGCCTGCGACCGCAAGGTCAATTGTTGCCCACCCGGTAATCAATATGACGGGCACGACCGGCTGGAGCTTTCTGATTTGCTTTAAAAGTCGCAAGCCTTCGTCTCCGGAGGTTTCGATAGAAAAATTGAGATCCAGCAGTATTAGTGAAGGGTTATGGTGATGCAGCCAGGCCAATGCTTCATTCGGTGAGGCAACATCTTTGGTATCGAACCCTTCTTGCTGAAGGAGCAAAACCAGCGAGGTCCTGACTGCGCTATCATCGTCAATAATAAGGATCATACCTATCGGGCAAAGTAACGTTTTTTAATCGGCCTATTCTTCGTGCAACGCAACCGCAGGATAGATCGCGGCCGCCTGTCGTCCTGGATAAAGAGAACAAATCAAAACCAGCAAATATATAAACAGGATTGCAAAGCCCATGGCGATAAGATAAAAATCTGACGCGAGAGCAAACACGTGCAGCAACGGAAATTGAATCGCCAGTAACATTCCCAGGATGAGCGAAAATGTCGCGATGATCATCGCCTCTGACACCAGTTGAGATGACACGGATCTTCCCGATGCGCCTACCGCCCGTCGAAGGCCG
>Ga0070731_10002087_pt1 | contig 19636 bp, 19 predicted proteins | sample Coa_R1_2_FD_66448 | JGI IMG/M metagenome (GOLD analysis project Ga0070731, IMG submission 66448) | Surface soil microbial communities from Centralia Pennsylvania, which are recovering from an underground coalmine fire - Coalmine... | ecosystem: Environmental > Terrestrial > Soil > Unclassified ... | reverse complement strand
TTTGGACCAGCGGAAATGGCACGTGATCGACGCCGACGGCGCCGTGCTGGGCCGGCTGGCCGCTCAGGTCGCCGACATTTTGCGCGGCAAAAACAAGCCCGTGTACACGCCGCATCTGGACGCCGGCGACTTTGTCGTGGTCATCAACGCCGAAAAAGTCCGCGTTACGGGCAAGAAGGAGACGGAAAAGGAATTCATGACTTATTCCGGCTGGAAGGGCGGCGAGAAATACACCACGGTCGCGCAAATTCGCGCGCGGCACCCGGAAAAACTCGTGCTGCACGCCGTCAAGGGCATGATTCCCAAAAACCGGCTTGGCAGCCAGTTGTTGACCAAGCTGAAGGTGTTTAAAGGTCCGAAACATCCACACGCCGCGCAGAAGCCCGAACCGCTCAAAGCGGCGGCCTGATTTGACTTATGGCAGCAGAAACCAAAAACGAATTTCTCGGCACCGGACGGCGCAAGACCGCCGTTGCGCGTGTTCGCCTCGCTTCCGGCAAGGGCAAAATCACCGTTAACGGGCGGGCGTTTGACAATTATTTCGTGCTCGAAACCCAGCGGTCACAGGCTTCCCAGCCGTTGACGGTCACCGGCATGGCCGAGAAATTTGACGTGCGCGTCAATGTCGCCGGGGGCGGGCCCAATGGCCAGGCGGACGCGGTACGGCACGGCATTGCCCGGGCGCTGATTTCCGCCGACGCCGCGCTCCGGCCGGTGCTGAAGGCCGAAGGGATGCTGACGCGGGATCCGCGCATGCGCGAACGCAAAAAGTACGGCCAGCCGGGCGCGCGCAAACGTTTCCAATATTCAAAACGTTAATCGCGCTGGAAATTTTCCAGGCCCCGCTGGCAACCCCGGCGGGGCTTTTTTATTGCCATGAAAACATACGAAACGCAGGAAATGGACGTGTTGATCTCGGATGACAAGGCGCTGCTCGACCGGGCGCTGATTCACCGGTATCTCAGCGAATGCAGTTATTGGGCGAAGGGCGTGCCGCGTGAACTCGTGGAACGCTCGGTGGAACATTCGCTTTGTTTTGGAATTTACCAGGCCGGCCGGCAGGTTGGTTTCGCGCGCGTCGTGACCGATTTCGCAACCTTCGCCTGGCTGGCGGATGTGTTCATTCTGGAGGAACAGCGCGGCCGGGGATTGGGCAGGCGGCTGATTGCCGCCGTGCTCGCGCATCCGCGGCTCCAGGGATTGCGCCGTTTCATGCTCGGAACCCTGGATGCGCATGGGCTTTACACCCGGTTTGGATTTGCTCCAATTAAGCACGTGGAACGTTTTATGGAAATTCATCAGCCGAACCCGTACAAATGAGGGGGAAACTGTTTGACCGACTCGAAGGAAAAGAAATGAAAACGAAGAAAGTGGCGGTGATCGGCGCCTCCGGTTACTCCGGTGAGGAACTCGTCCGGTTGCTGTTGAACCATCCCCACGCGGAACTCGTGGCCGTGACCTCGCGCCAGAACGCCGGACAGACCCTGGCGCAGGTTTTTCCAAAGTTCGCCAGCCATCCGAAATCGAAGACGCTCCGTTTCAGCGAGCCGAAGGCCGGGCTGCTTGCGAAACAGGCCGACGTGGTGTTCCTCGCGCTGCCGCACGGGGTCGCCGCCGAATACGCCGTGCCGCTGCTGGATACCGGCTTAGTCATCATTGATTTAAGCGCCGACTTCCGGCTCAAAAGCGCGGAAAGCTACAAGGAATTTTATGCGCACGACCATCCCGCGCCGGACCTGTTGCCGAAGGCAGTTTACGGGCTGCCGGAAATTTATCGCGAGCAGATCAAAAAAGCGTCGCTGGTTGCGTCGCCGGGCTGTTATCCGACGAGCATTTTGCTGCCGGTCATCCCCCTGCTGAAAGCCGGTCTGGTCAAGTCCGCCGGCATCATTGCCGATTCCTTGAGCGGCGTGAGCGGCGCCGGCCGGAAGGTGGAGGCGGATTATCTGTTTTGCGAGTGCAACGAAAGCGTCCGGGCCTACGCCGTGCCGAAGCACCGGCATCTCTCGGAGATCGAGGAACAACTTTCGCTGGCCGCCGGTTCGGACGTGACCATTCAATTCACGCCGCATTTGATTCCGGTGAATCGCGGCATCCTGACAACGCTTTATCTTGCGCCGGCGGAAAAATTGACGGGCGGAAAAATTTCGGCCTGTTATGCGACGGCCTATGGCCAGGAACCCTTTGTCCGTTTGCTGGAAGGCGACTCTTTGCCTGATACCAAGAATGTCACCGGCACGAATGTCATCGAAATCGCGTGGCGGCTCGATCCCCGTACGGGCCGGCTCATCGTGATGAGTGCCGAGGACAACCTGATCAAGGGGGCGAGCGGCCAGGCGGTGCAAAGCCTCAATCTGCGTTGCGGTTTCCCGGAGACGGCGGGATTGGTTTGACCATGTCTGCCACCGTGGTTCAACCGGCAAAGTGGAACGCGGCCGATTACGCCGCGAATTCGGTCGTGCAACAAACCTGGGCGCGCGAGTTGATCGCCAAACTCGAATTACGCGGCCACGAACACATCCTCGATGTCGGCTGCGGCGACGGCAAGGTGACGGCGGAAATCGCCCGGGCTTTGCCCGGCGGCCTGGCCATGGGAGTGGACGCCTCGGCGGAAATGATTGCCTTTGCCCGGAAAACCTTTCCCCCGAAGAAAAATCCCCATCTCACCTTTCACGTCATGGACGCGCGCAGAGTCAAATTCGACCGCGAGTTCGATTTGGTTTTTTCCAATGCCGCCTTGCACTGGGTGGATGACCATCAGGCATTTTTGCGCGGGGTGGCGGCGTGCCTGCGTTCCGGTGGCCGGCTCATCGTTTCGTGCGGGGGCCGTGGCAATGCGCATGATGTTTTTGTCGCGTTGCGTCCGGAACTGCGACTCAAACGCTGGCGGCCGTTCTTCCGCCGGATGCCCAAGCCGTATTTTTTTTATTCACCGGAAGTTTACGAAAAATGGCTGCCGCGCTTTGGTTTCAAAACGGTCCGGGTCCGGCTCGCGCCGAAGGATGCGACGTACGCGGGGCGCGACGGTTTTGCCGCCTGGTTGCGCACCACCTGGCTGCCTTACGTCCAGCGTGTGCCGGAAGCTTTGCGTGAGGAATTCATTGCCGCCGTCGCCGAACGTTACACCGCCCGGCATCGGCCGGACGCGGAAGGGAAAGTCCATGTCCGTATGGTGCGATTGGAAATCGATGCGGTAAAAGTTTGAAAACCAGGCGCGCGGCGCGCAAATTCCCGCGCGCGGCATCCCCATGAAAAAATTATTCAAAGAAATTGCGAACTCGATTGTGGCGCCCCGGGGCTTTCTCGCCAGCGGCGTTTTTTGTGACATCAAGCGTCTTGGGACGGGCAAAGGCTCGGACAAGGGTCAAAAGCGCGACCTGGCGTTGATTGTTTCCGAAGTGCCGGCCGCCGTCGCCGGCATGTTTACGACGAATCAAGTCTGTGCGGCGCCGGTGAAGGTTTGCGTTGAGCGGGTGAAAAGAGGGACCGCCCAGGCCGTGGTGGTCAACTCCGGGAATGCCAACGCTTGCACCGGCCAACAAGGTTTGCAGGACGCTCGCGCGATGACCGCCTGGCTGGCCCGGCATCTGCATATGCCGGTGGAACATGTTTTGGTCGGCTCCACCGGCCGGATTGGCGTGAAGCTGCCAATGGCCAACGTCCGTGCCGGCATCGATGAAGCCGTGACGCTGCTCGACCATTCACCGGCCGGCGCCGCCCATGCCGTTGAAGCCATCATGACCAGCGATACGCGACCCAAGCAGTTCGCGGTCGAATTCAAGCTCGACGGCAAAACCGTCCGCATCGGCGGCATCTGCAAGGGCGCGGGCATGATTCAACCCGGCATGAGCGTCACCGGTGCACGGCCGGCGGCCCTTTCGCAAGGGTTGCATGCCACGATGTTATGCTTCCTTACCACCGATGCGGCCATCGAGCCCAAAACGCTCAGGACCGCGTTGTCGGAAGCCGTCGCCCGGAGTTTCAATCGCATTACGGTGGATGGCGACATGAGCACCAACGACACGGTGCTCCTTCTCGCCAACGGGCTGGCGGGGAACCGGAAGTTCGGGCTCAGGACCTCGGAATTCGGAATTTTTCAGTCCGCACTCAATCAGGTATGTCTGGAACTGGCGAAAATGATTGTGCGTGACGGCGAAGGGGTGCATCGGGTCGTGACCGTGCGGGTGAACGGTGCGAAATCGGTTGTCGACGCCGATGCGGTGGCGCGGGCGGTGGCCAACAGCGCATTGGTAAAGACCAGCTGGCATGGCGGTGATCCCAATTGGGGCCGGATCATGGACGCCATCGGTTACAGCCCGGCGGCGGTGGTGGAGGAGAAAATTGATATTGGTTACAGCGCGCCCGGCGGCCGGAAGATCTTATGGAGTCTCAAACGCGGCCAGCCGGCCCGGGCAACCTTCAAACAACTGTGCGCTGCCGTGGCGCCAAAGGAGTTTGATTTGCATATCCACTTGAATCTGGGCAAAGCCGGGGCGGTGATTTACGCGGCGGATTTGACGGAAGCTTACGTGGATTTCAACAAGGGCGACGTGGCTGATCCCGGTTCGCTGGGCGGTTGAACCGAAGGACGTCTAGGGCGAGGGTGTATCGGATGAGGTCGAGTTAACCGTTCCCGCATCCTGGTCCAGGTCCGTGGGCGGGTAGATTTGCCATGTCGGATCGCCTGCCTGCTTGGCTTGTGCTTTTTGCGCGGCGATCATGATCATTTGTTCCTCGGGCGAAAGCCGGGGTTGGGCCGGCTCGCCGGCGGCACCAGCAGCGCTCGCATTGCCAAAAGCCGGGTTACCCGGAGTCCCGGCATTATTTCCCATGGCGCGATTCAGGGCGGGATTGTTGCCGAAGCGCGGGGAATTTACGCCACCCGGACCTCCGAAACCGCCGGCCGCCGCTCCCGGACCTCCGAAACCTGAATTCATGACGACCGGCGTCGGAGTGGTGATGGGCGGCGCCTTGACCAATGGGATTTCCTGCACCACACCGTGATTGTTGAAAGTGACCACGCCGGCTTTCACATCAATGTGCGTTACCTCGATGTCATCCTGTCGCTGGCCTTCGCTGAGAATGTAGGATTTTTCCGAGGCCGGCTCGGGCGGACGGGGCGGGACCAGCACTTTAAAGAGCACCTGGGGAGTGCCCCCAAAAATCGTCATGATGCCATCCGGCGTGATATTTGATGGCGGCGCGGGCGCAGTTGTATCAACGGGTTGCGGTGGGTTCAGGCCGAAGATATTGCGCACGACGATCGGTTCATACGGATTGTTCGGCGACACCCGATTATCCGCGCCCAGACCGGTATTCAATACCAGCCCGCCCGCCAGACAAACCGCCAGTTTTCCTACGTGCTTCATGCTCCAAACGTACTTTCCTTCAATTAACACCCTTTTCAAGGCAAAGTTGCCCTGAAAGTTGGGAGGTAGCAACTTACGCGCCGGTCGCACGTAATTGAACAATTAATAAGCCGCTTGGGCGCCCTTGATCTGGCGCTTTTTCATCCATGGCATCAAACTCCGCAGCCGGCTGCCGACCTTTTCGATGGAATGTTTCTCGCCTTTTTTGAGCAATGCCCGGTATTTCTTGTAACCGCCTTTGTATTCGGCAATCCAACCCCGGGCGAACTTGCCGGATTGGATGTCCTTGAGCGCCGTCTTCATCCGCTTTTTCACGCCCGGGTCAATGATTTTGGGCCCGACGGAAACGTCGCCCCACTTGGCGGTTTCGGAAATGGAGAAGCGCATGCCGCTGATGCCCGCCTCGTTCATCAAATCAGCGATGAGTTTCAGCTCATGCAGGCATTCGAAATAGGCCATCTCCGGCTGGTAGCCGGCCTCGACGAGCGTTTCATAGCCCGCCTGCACCAGCGCGCTCAGGCCGCCGCACAGCACGGTCTGCTCGCCGAACAAATCCGTCTCGGTTTCCTCCTTGAACGACGTTTGCAGCACGCCGGCGCGCGTCGCGCCGATGCCTTTCGTCCACGCCAGCGCCACCTGCTTTGCGTGGCCGCTGGGATTTTGATAAACGCCGATCAACGCCGGGACGCCTTTGCCCTCGGTGTATTGGCGGCGCACGATGTGGCCCGGCCCCTTGGGCGCGACCAGAATCACGTCCACATTCTTCGGCGGCACGATGGTTTTGAAATGAATCGAGAACCCGTGCGAGAACAATAGCGTCTTGCCCTTCGTCAGATTCGGGGCGATGTCCTGCTGATAAACCTTCGCCTGTTTCGTGTCCGGCAAGGCGACAAAAATCACGTCCGCGCGCCGGACCGCTTCCGCCGTCGGATAAACCTTGAATCCCTTTTCCCGGGCGACGGGGATGGACTTGCTGCCTTCGTAAAGGCCGATGATGACGTGGCAGCCGCTGTCCTTGAGGTTGAGCGCGTGGGCGTGGCCCTGGGAGCCGAAGCCGAGCACGGCGAGCGTTTTGTTTCGCAACACGCCGAGGTTGGCGTCCTTGTCCGTATAAACTTTTGCAGGCATGGGTGAATTTACGATTTGTGATTTACGATTTCAAAACCGGCGCCGTGAGGCTTTTCCGGTTCGATCAGTTACTTTCTTGGCAGGGCGGCCTTGCCGGTGCGCGTGAGTTCCAGCACCCCGAACGAATCCATCAGTTCCAGGAATTTGTCCACCTTGCTCTCGGCGCCGGTGATTTCGACGGTGAGCGACTTGGGCTGCACGTCCACGATTTTGGCGCGGAAAATGTCCGTGATCTGCATCACCTCGGCGCGCGACTTGGAATCCACCGCCACCTTCACCAGCACCAGTTCGCGGTCCACGTATTCGCCTTCGTGAAAATCCTGCACCTTGATGACATCCGGCAGTTTGTTGAGCTGCTTGACGATCTGCTCCACCGTGGCCTCATCGCCGTGTGTGACAATGGTCATTCGCGACGTCTTGGGGTCCTGCGTCGGGCCGACGTTGAGCGTGTCAATGTTGTAACCGCGGCCGCTGAACAGGCCGGCCACGCGCGTGAGTACGCCAAACTTGTTCTCCACCAGAATTGAAATGGTATGTCGCATAAGTCCCGTTGGAACGGAAGGACAGGCTAACAACCCGAATGAATGGGGTCAATTTGCAATTTTTAAGGGCCTGCCCTATGGCGCCACCCTGGCCAACGCGTGTCAGTTGTGGGACGGTTTGTCCAGCACCTGTCCATGCATCGCTTGCTTGAAAAATTCACCCGCGCCGGTGAGCTTAAAATCCCAGTTTTGCAACAGCGTCGGATCCCACTCCGGATCGTAACACCAGACCACCCAACTGATGCCCCTGCTTTCCAGGTAGTTGACAATCTGCGGCCCGTAGTCGCTGTCCTTGAGCACCGTTCCCGGGGGCACGGAAAAACCGATTTCCGTCGCGATGACCGGATACCGGGCGGCGGCGAATCCGAAGTCCTCCTCCCATTTGGACGGCCAGGGCTGCGACCGTTTGTTCGGGTACGGGTGCGTGACGTAGCCGATGCCTTCCGCATTGATGGGCTCGAGGTTCAGCGGCGTCAGGTCGTAGGCCCAATCGAATCCGGCCACGAGCGGGATGGTGTTGGTGTCGAACGACCGGATCACGCCGATCATTTCCTCGTTCAACTGCTTCCAGTCGCTCCAGGAGACGCTGCCCAGTTGTCCGCGATAAGTGGTCGGTTCGTTGAACAGTTCGTAGAAGGCGACGGTGCGGTTGCCGTGGAAATGCTGGGAGATGGTCCGCCAGAAGGCGAAGGTTTCCTTGGGCGTGGTGTCATACATCGGGTCCTGGAACATTTCCATCTTGAGATTGCCGATGCTGTGCCAGTCGATGTCCACGTAGATGCCTTGGTCCGAGCACCAGGTCACCGCCTGGTCGAGCAGTTTGAGATATTCCTGCGGGGTGCGTTCGCGCCACGCAATGGGATGGACCGGAATACGGACGAGTGTGACCCCCATCGTCTTGAGCGACTCGAACAGGTGTTTGTTCCAATGTCCCTCGTGTTCGATCTTGTCGGGGTCGGCAATGGACACGCCGCGAAACAGGACGGTTTTGCCATCCGGGTCGACAAACTTGTTTCCCTGCACCCGAATCCGGGGAAGCTGCTCCACCTGGGCGTTGTCAAATGGCCGGCCATACGGACGGTCATGCCACCATTGATGATAGCTGTCGGTCTGGGTTGTTTCCTGGGCATAGGCGCCCGGAAGCCAGAACCACGAGAGGCAAACACCGGTGAGCAGCGGGAGAAGGGTCTTCATTCAGATTAAATACCCGCAAGGAAACACGCTTGGCAAGCCGCAATGAAAAAGGGGATTGGCCAGGAATCAAAAAAACGGGTTGTGTTCCTGTTCCTCTGCGACCGTCGTCAACGGACCGTGGCCGGGGCAGATCAACGTTTCCGGCGGCAATGTCAAAATTTGTTCCCTTATTTTTTGCCGGGCCAGGTCCCACGCGCCGTTGCCGTTGCCCATCGAGCCGGCAAAGATCGCGTCGCCGACGATCGCCACATGTGGGGCGTCCTCCTGCCAGTTGCCGACGATGTACGTCACGCCGTCCTCCGCGTGGCCGGGCGTTTCACGATGGGTGATGCGCAGGCCGCCGAGATGAATAATTTCATTCGGTTTGTTGCGCTGGTCCACCGGTGCGGCCTTGGAACCCAAATGCAGCCGGGCCCGGGGAAAGACCTCGCGGATTTTTGGCAGCGCCTCCACGTGGTCATAGTGCGTATGCGTAATGAAAACATGCCGGAGTTGAAGCTGGTTTTCAGCGAGGCAATCGAGCACGGGTTTCGCGTCAAGGCCGGTGTCAAACAGCGCCGTCTCGCGGTTGACTTCGTCCCAGACCAGATAGCAATTCACCGTCATGCCCTCCGCGGCGGTCGTGAACACACGCAATTCGCGCCAGACGCTCAAATCCTTTTCCGCCGGGAGCCAGCCTTTGGCGATGCCTTCGAGCTTTGAAGGATTCAACCCGATCAGTTTGGCGACTGCGGCATAGTCCGGCTGCTTGCCGGTTTGACCGCTTTCCTCCAGTGCCGCCAGTTCGGCCTCGGAGATGCCGGCAGCCGTCGCGGCGGCGGCGGCCGGGATGCGGCTCATGGCCCGTGCCTTGCGGATAATGTCGCCCAAATGGTCTTCGAGGTTCATCGCCGAAACGTTGCCGCCTTTTGCGGTTGGTCGCAAGCTTCGGATTGCATTGCCATGGCCAATGACGCAATTTCAACTTGTGAAATGCGCCGAACACCAGGCCGAGGCGATCGGCATATGCGCCTATTGCGGCCGGGCGGTGTGTGCCGGGTGCGCCAATCCGGCCGGAACGCCGCGCCTGGTTTGCTCCCCTGAATGCGCCGCGGCGCTTTCCCGAAATGACCAGATCCTGCAATTGTTGCTCCATAAAGCCGCACAGAATGCGCAGGCCAGCGCGTTTTACTGCTATCTGTGCGGCGGCTTGTCGCTGGGCGCCGCCGTGGCCGCCTATTTCGTTTTGCCCCTGCCGTTCCTGATTTATTTTGCGGCCGCGAGTGGCATCGTTTTCATTCTCTCCGGCGCCTGGTATGGCTGGACCGCGCGAAGACACGTTTCCCGTCCTTGAAAAATGCCCTGCTGCACCTTGCAAAAGTTATTGTCATATCGATCCGCCAAAAATCTCGTCCGGTTTGGCCTCGCCCAGACACTTTGCTGGCTGCTTCTGTTGGAAGCTTCCGTTCCCGCCCAGGCCGCGGATCAACTTTCATGGCCGGCGATCACTTCGCAAACCCGGCCGTGGATATGGTGGTGGTGGCCGGGCAGCGCGGTGGACACAACCAACCTCGCGCGCCAGTTGCAGCTCTTTCATGACGCCGGTCTGGGTGGCGTTCAGGTCACCCCGATCTACGGTGTGAAAGGCTGGGAATCATCCTACGTCCAATATCTCAGTCCGGAATGGCTTCAGCTGATGGGCGACACGGTCAGGCAAACGCGCCGGCTGGGCATGGGCATGGACATGACCCTCGGCACCGGCTGGTGTTTTGGCGGACCCACCGTCAGCGACCACGACGCCAATGCCTTCGTCGTGGTGAAGATATTTGATGTGTCTGCCGCTGAAACCTTCGCTGAAAAATTCGACCGCACCACCACTCAAGCGCTGGTCGCATTTGGGCCGAACGATAAATCAATTGATTTGACCGGCAAAATGGGTGCAGATGGCGTGATCAAATGGACGGCGCCGAACGGTTCCTGGCGCGTCTATGCCATTTCGCAAAAGCCTTCCGGCCAGAAGGTCAAGCGCGCCGCACCGGGCGGCGCCGGCTGGATGTTGAATCCGCTTTATCCTCAGGCGATGCGTGATTGGCTGGACTGGTTCGACCGGGCTTTCGCCGATTACCACGGCCTCAGGCCGGACGCGGTCTTTCAGGATTCCTACGAATACCAGGCCGACTGGTCGCCGGATTTCTTCGTTCAATTTAAAAAGCTCCGTGGCTACGAGTTGCAGACGGTCCTGCCGGCGCTTTTTGGCAATGCCACGAACGAGGAAACCGCCCGCGTCAAATCTGATTATCGCGAAACGGTTTCCGATCTCCTGGCGGAGAAGACCGCTCCGATCTGGATTGACTGGGCGCACCGGCACGGACTCACCGCGATCTACCAGGCGCATGGTGCGCCCGGCAACTGGCTGGATCTTTATGCAGACGCGGATATTTCGGAAACCGAGATGTTTCACAACGATCGTAACCCGCTGATTTCAAAATTTGCCTCCTCGGCCGCGCATGTGACGGGACACGAGTTGGTCGGTGCGGAAACCGGCACCTGGCTCGCGGAACATTTCACCGAGACGCTGGCCGAACTGAAATATCTCGCCGACGACATGTTCATTTCCGGCGTCAACCACCTTTATTATCATGGCTGTTGTTATTCGCCCGAGGCGGCGCCCTGGCCGGGCTGGCTGTTCTACGCGGCGACGGAAATGAACCCGCGCAACTCCATCTGGCGCGACGTGCCGGCGCTCAACGAGTACATCGCGCGCTGTCAGTCCATTCTCCAATCGGGAAAACCGGACGATGACATCCTGCTCTACTGGCCGATTTCTGATTTATGGAACAATCCTCAGGGGATGTTGCCCACCATGACCGTCAGCCAGACCGCCTGGTTTGAAAACCAGCCCATCGGCCAGACCGCCAATCAACTCTGGCATCGGGGGTATGGCTTCGACTACGTCTCCGACCGGCAACTGGTCACCGCGACCACCGTAAAGGGAAACCTTCGGGTTCCCGGCGGTGATTACCGGGTGGTGGTCGTGCCTGTGTGTGAACTCATGCCGGTGCCGACGCTGGCCAGGTTGATCGCCCTGGCCCGGGCCGGCGCGACGGTGATCTTTGAATCCCACCTGCCCGCCGATGTGCCGGGCTGGGGCCATTTGGAGGAACGCCGCGCGACATTTAAGAAATTGCTGGCTGAAATCAAATCGACCGGCATTGGCGAAAATTTGCAGGAGGCTGCAGTGGGCGAGGGCCGAATCCTGGTCGGCAATGATGAGGCGGCCCTGGCTCGGGCTGGCGTTGTGCGTGAGCCGATGACCGATTACCCCGGCCTGTTTTTCGTTCGTCGCTCGTTTGACGAAGGCTGGCATTACTTCATTGCCAATCGCGGCGAAACGAATTTTTCCGGTTGGGTGACGCTCGGGCATTCGGCGAAATCCATTGCCATTCTCGACCCGATGACGGGAGACACCGGCATGGCCGCCATTCGCCAGGTCAACGGCCAAACGCAGGTATATCTGCAACTGCAACCCGGCGGCTCGCTGATTTTGCGCGCGTTCGCCCGTCAGGAGGTCAACGGCCCGGCCTGGACCTGCTGGCAGACCAATGGCCCGCCAGTTGAAATTGCCGGCGGGTGGAACGTCAAATTTATCCAGGGCGGGCCGGTACTTCCCGCGTCCTTCCAAACCACGAAGCTCGCGTCGTGGACGGAACTGGGCGACACCAATGCCCGGCGGTTTGCCGGCACCGCCCTTTACACGATTGCTTTTGACGCCCCGGCGCCGGCCGGCGGAAGTTTTTTTCTTAATCTGGGCACGGTCTGCCAGAGTGCGCGGGTGCGGCTGAATGGGAAGGATTATGGCACGTTCATCACATCGCCCTTCGGTGTGGCGGTGGATAATTTAAAACCGACAAACAATAAACTGGAGGTCGAAGTCACCAACGTTTCGGCCAACCGCATCCGCGATTTGGACCGGCGACACGTGCCGTGGAAAATATTTCACGACATCAATTTTGTGGATATCAACTACCATCCGTTCGATGCCTCAAACTGGCCGTTGACGGATTCCGGCCTCCTGGGCCCGGTGACGTTGACGCCGATGGCACCGTGGTTGCCGGTGCAAACTGTGAACAAATAAATTTTGTGCTCTGCGACCGGGCCGCTACGATGACGTCATGTCTGATGCCTACGGCCAGTTGCTCGACGCAACGATCCAACATCTGGAGGATTTGAAATCGCGCGGCGTGCGTAGCGTTGCCGTGTCGCCCGAAGTCCTCCGTGCCTTGGCACAGCCGGTTACAGGTAGGGACGCGCGGCCCGCGCGTCCGCCGGAAGTCCCGACTCTCAAATCGGACGAGCCGGCGGCTCGTCCCTACCAAAAGCCAAGGGCCGCCACGCTGCTGCGATCGCCTTTACCGCCTGCTGGGCAGGCGTCTTTGCTCGCGTTGCCGGGCGAAACGGTTCCCAACCAAGGGCCGCTGCTGGATCCGCAGGCCAAAGCCGCTGCCTTTGCCGCGTTGCGCGAACGGGCGCTGGCCTGTGTGAAATGCCCCCACCTGGCGTCGTCGCGCAAAAACGTCGTGTTCGGCGTCGGCAGCATTGATGCCCAGCTCATGTTCGTGGGCGAAGCGCCGGGGGCGGACGAAGATGAGCAAGCCGAGCCGTTCGTCGGCAAGGCCGGCCAGTTGTTGACCAAAATCATCCAGGCCACGGGACTGCAACGCGCGGATGTTTATATCGGCAACATTTTGAAGTGCCGGCCCGATACGCCCGGCCAGTCCGCCGGCAACCGCAAACCGACCGCCGAGGAAATGGCCACCTGCATTCCGTATCTGCACGAGCAGATTGATTTGATCCGGCCCAAAGTGCTCGTCGCCCTCGGTGCGACAGCGGTGGAAGGGTTGCTGGGCAAGACGCTCGGCATCACCAAACTGCGCGGAACCTGGAAGACCTATCGCGGCATCCCGCTCATGCCGACGTATCATCCGGCCTACCTGCTCCGCAACCAGGCGATGAGCGAGAAGCGCAAGGTCTGGGAGGATATGCTGGCCGTGATGGAAAAACTAGGCATGTCCATCAGCGAAAAGCAGCGGAATTATTTTCTGAAGGCATAAAGGGCAAAGCCGTGACACGGATTCCACGAATTTTCTGGTAGTCGTACAGTCAGGTGGGGCGAGGCTGCTGACGAGCCGGCTCGCGAGGACGCTCGCCCCACCGAAAGCTGCAAAACACAGCACTGCCAATTTTCTCCTTTTGTTTCGCAGGGATCGGCGTAAAACCAGATTGGTATCCTAAGACATGAGCCTTCGTCGGAAAATCTTAATCGTCTTTGGCGTTTTTTTTGGCGTGGCGATTCTCGTTCCGGTCATTCGCCATTATCAACTGCGTGCTGCCACGGAAGCCTACATCGCCCGGCTCAAGGCCCAGGGCGAACCGATGGATCTGGCGCAGGTGATTCCGCCGCCCGTGCCGCCGGATCAGAATGGTGCGCCGCTCATCACCAATGCGCTCGCCGAAATTCATTCGGAGAGTAATTACACCAACGCGATATTTTTTAACAACCCGCCGTATGACATGAACAGGACCATTCCGGGGAAGGAAATGATTGGCTGGCAACAACCCGCCATTCACGATTCCGAAGACAACGGCCCGACCAACACGTGGGGCGAATTGGGTACGCAATTGGCCGAGAGACAAAACAATCTTAATGACTTCCGGAGGCTTATAGAAAAACCGACGCTTGATTTTAACATGGATTATTCTGACTTAAAGGCCCTTGCCCTTATGTCGCATTTGCCTCGGGTCAAATTGGCAGTCGAATGGCTAGAAACTTCGGAATTATACAATTTGCATCAAGGTGAAACTGGGAATGCTTGTGTTGATGTTCGTGCGATGCTTGCCTTTGTTAAAGGCGAGACCGACGAAAGGTTCGAAATTTCCCAGCTTGTCCGTTTTGCCATTACTCAAATGAGTGCTGGTGCAACTTGGGATATCCTGCAAACAACCAACGTTTCCAACGAAGATCTTGCGCAATTGCAGCGAGACTGGCAATCGCTTGAATTCATTAGTTCAATGAAGAATACTTTTTTATTCGAGCGGGTGAACGATTTGCGCTGGCTAAATGACCTCCGTCAATCGCCGACAAATCTTGATGAAGTGGTCGCATGGAACATGCCGTCAGAAGAACATCGATACAAGCGAACAGCGGGCGGAACTTATGTTTTGGAAGACGACAGAGCCTTCCCAAGGAAAGTAATTGATCAAATTCTGCTTCAATGGGACAAATATCAATGGCGGTGGTTCTGGTCTTACACGGATGAAGTTCGAGGATTACACATGTCCCAAGCTTTGATAGATGGAATTCAAATGATGGAAACCAATAAGTCATTCCCGCTGGTCCAAACGTTTGTAAAAACAAATTTTGCTTGGTTCGGTTTCGCTTCAGTAAAAGACAACCCCTATGCTATTCTAGCTCAAAATGCCAGCAGCCAGCTTGTTGCGATGCGCAAGGTGGTGAATGCGGAGATTACTCGGAATGTCGTTATTACGGCGATTGCGCTCAAACGCTATGAAATCCGGCATCATCAATTGCCGAACTCGTTGGATGAACTGGTTCCCGAATTTCTGAAGGCCGTTCCGATTGATTATATGGACGGCCAGCCGTTACGTTACCGGCGGAATGCTGATAGGACATTTCTGCTTTATTCCGTCGGCGAAAATGGTGAAGACGACAGTGGCAATCCTTCGCTGGAGAATGGGATCACAAGTTCAAGTTTCTATTGGCAAGACGAACAAGCCCTTGACTGGGTCTGGCCGCAGCCGGCGACGGAACAGGAAGTTCAAAATTACTACGCGCACCCGCCGAAATAATGGCGGCGTCCTAATTTGGTAGGCGACAAGGTAACGAGTCGTTGGCACCAGCACTCCTTACGTCGTGCCCTACTATCAAGTCCGGCAGCAAAATAATTTGCGCCTTTCCAATTTGTGCCAATTCGCGTAATTAGCGGACTCATTTTTAACGCCCGATGTTCAAATCCATTTTCCAGCCGCTCCTGACCTGGTATCTCGCCACACTCAAGACCGCCGGTTACCCGGTCATCGTGCTGCTCATGACGATGGAAAGTTCCGTCCTGCCGATTCCCGCCGAAGCTATCATGCCGCCAGCGGCTTATCTGGCCTGGTTTGAAGGGTTAAACATCTTCAGTTTTCATTTCGTCGGGTGGCCGGCGGAAATCGGCCTGGTCGTTGCCGGCACATTCGGTTCCTGGCTGGGAGCCACCATCATGTATTGGCTGTCGCGGGCGGCCGGCCGGCCGCTGCTCGTGCGTTATGGCCGTTATATTTTGATGCCGCCGGACAAAATCGAGAAAAGTGAGCGCTGGATGTCCCACTACGGTCCGATGGGCGTGTTCGTGGCGCGATTGCTGCCGGGGGCGCGGCAACTCGTCGGCATTCCCGCCGGCGTCGCCCGGATGGATTACCTGAAGTTTTCCCTTTTCACGTTGCTGGGCGCGGCGACCTGGTGTTCGGTGCTTTGTTACGTCGGCGTCAAGGCAGGCCAGGACGAACAACTCATGCACGGCGAGCTGCGACACGTGGCCCTGTGGCTCGGTGGCGCCGCGCTGGCGCTGGGCGGACTTTATTACTTCTTCGTCCACCGGCACATGAAACAAAATACGAAGTGAGAAGGGCGAAGAACGAGTCGCCTCTCGCGCTTACTTTACCAATTCAAGGCTGAATGGATATTTGTAATCCTCGCCGTTATTGGCCTTGATGCCCGCGATGATGGCAAGGATGAGGCTGGCCAGACCAATGGCCGCCGCCAGGAAGAAAAACAATACCCCGATGCAGATGACGGAAAGAACAATTCCGCATGCGATCGAAGCCAGCACGGCGATCAGCACGGTAATCTGAAAATTCAAGGCTGCCTTGCCATGGATATTCACGGAGGGGATTTCGTTTTTCTTGATCTGCCACACCAGCAACGGACCAAGAATGGTCCCGAAGGGGACGACAAAGCCGGCCAGCGCGCTCAAATGGCAGAGCATGTTCCAGGTGCGTGCCTGGCTTTCAGGCGAGCCGGGAGCTGGTGCGGAGGGAGTTGTGGTTGGCGGCGGGACTGTTGGTGGCGGAGTTTGTGTTTGGTTGTCGGACATGGATTTCCTTTCGTTGAGTTGGCCGCTCAATACGCCGATAGCGTTTTCTCCGCAAGCACAATTTTCTGGCGAAAATTCTTTGCGCCTTTGCGCCTTTGCGCGAAATTCCCTGCGTGCCGATCAGTGATTCCATCCGCAAGAAATTGGGTACTTTGCCACACAAGCCCGGCATCTACCTGATGAAGGACCGGTTTGGCACGGTCATTTATGTCGGCAAGGCGCGCGATCTGCGCAAGCGCGTGAACCAGTATTTCCATCCGTCGCGCCGGATGGGTTGGGACCTGAAGTTCAATGCCCTGGTCGAGGCGATTTGCGACCTCGATTTCCACGTCGTCCGCAGCGAGCCCGAAGCGTTCCTGCTCGAAGGCAAGCTCATCAAGGAATTTCATCCGCGTTACAACGTCAGTTTTCGCGATGACAAACGGTTTCTGATGCTCAAGGTGAACCTCAACGACCCGATCCCGAACTTTGCCTTCACCCGGTTCCGGAAGGACGACGGGGCGCGGTACTTCGGGCCGTTCTCGAATTCAGGCGCGTTGCGCAACACGCTGGCGCTGGTACGGCGGCAGTTCAACCTGCGCGGCTGCCGCGCGTTCACGCCGGGCGAGGCCGACTACAAGCATTGCCTTTACGCGCATTTGAAACATTGCACCGCCCCGTGCATCGGCAATGTCACGCGCGAACAATATCTGGAACAGGTGACGGCTGCCTGTGATTTCCTCGAAGGCCAGTGCGCCGAAATGAAGGAACAGCTCGCCGTCGAAATGAAAAAAGCGGCGCTGGCGCAGGATTACGAAAAGGCCGCCGGTCTGCGTGACCTCATCCGTGACCTGAAGGAAACGACCAAAAAGGAGCGGAAATTTGAGCGCGTGCCGTACACGCTGCCGCTTTCCATCAATCCGGGAAGCGATTTGATTGAGCTTGCGAAGGTGCTCGGCTTGCGCAAGCCGCCGCAGCGGATTGAAGGTTTCGACATTTCCAACATCAGCGGCACGTTTGCGGTCGCGTCGCTGGTCAGTTTCAAGAACGGCCGGCCGGACCGCGCGAATTATCGCCGGTTCAAAATCAAGACCGTGGAGGGGCAGGATGATTTTGCGAGTATGGCGGAGGTGGTTTTCCGCCGCTACGCGCGGCTGAAAAAGGAGGTGGCAGATGGAAGCTCGAAGATGGGGAAAGACGCTCGAAACAAGCCCCCAACTCCCAACTTCCAACTCCGATCTCCTGATTTTCCCGACCTCATCATGGTTGACGGCGGGAAAGGCCAGTTGAACGCCGCCTGCGCCGAGCTTGCAAAGTTAGGGTTGGAAAAGATCCCCGTCATCGGGCTGGCGAAGGAGTTCGAGGAAATTTACCAGCCGGGCAAAAGCAAACCGCTGCGGCCCGGCCTCGACCATCCGGCGGTGAAATTGCTGCAGCGGATTCGCGACGAATGTCATCGGGTGGCGAACAGTTACAACGCGCAACTGCGCGTCAAACGGATTTCCGAAAGCGTGCTGGACGAATTTCCCGGCATCGGCGAGGCGCGCAAGGCGGCGCTGCTGAAAAGATTCGGCTCGGTGCAGCGGTTGAAAACGGCAACCCTGGAACAAATCGCCGCCGTTCCCGGCTTCGGCGGTAAAGCGGCGGAGGAGTTGAAAAAGTTCCTGACCGCGCGCGGCTAGGCTCTGCGCTTTTTGAAAGTGAAAACGGCCACACTTCCGCCGCCGAGAGACAAACCAAACCCAAGCAGAAGCAGGTCTATTTCATTAAGAGTCATGGCTCCTTCGTGCCGATATTGCGCAACCGCCGGCATGACAAACGCCATCCCTACAAGGATGCCGACCACTCCCGCGCTGATGATGAGGATTCGTTTCATTTGTTTCCTTTCCACCTTTTTGAATTCCCGTTTGATCGTTTGAGGTTGACCGATCCGCTGAACGGAAACCTCAAAAGCTTTTTGTTCGTTCAAGCCCGATTTCATCTGCCGCGCGATGTCCTCGCGCAAATGGCTTTCCAGTTCCTCCAGCGGCACGGGGGTTTGGATGCCGGCGGCGAGCATCTGTTGCCGCCAGTCCGCAATGGATGGTTCGAGGTCAAACATATTGTTCGTTGACTTTGCGGGCGGCTTTTTCGAGACCATAAACCATTCCCCCCAGGATGGCCGTCGCCGCCCAAGCCAGGAGGAACAAGATCAGCATTTGCTCCACGGGAATTTGACCCAGGCACCGCGGGATGAATTTTATGAACAACATCATTCCCCCGACGCTCGCCAGGCAGCATGCTACCTCGACGACGACCCGGAGCCGCCGGCTGCTGATGGCCGGGAGAAACCGGTGGCCATGGCGCCAGCTGAAAAGGATGGCTGCGACCGCGGCCAGTCCGAACACCCGCCCGGCCAGATTGACTTCGTGGACAGTCAAAATCACCAGCACAGTCCACAGCGAAAGGAGACCCGCAACCGCGGCGCAGGCAATTCCCGTCAACTGCACGAATCGCATTTCCACCGGGACACCCGCCTTTTTGAATTCTGATTTCAACACGCGGGCTTGCCCGATTTTCCGGGCGGCAGAATCGAAAGATTCCCGCTCGCTCAATCCTGATTGCATCTGCTGCTCGATTTCTTCGCGCAGATGGCATTCCAGTTCCTCCAGCGGCACGGGCATTTCGATGCCGGCGGCGAGCATTTGCTTACGCCAATCGGCAATGGATTTTTCGAGATCAAACATTTTTACGAATCAATGACGGCATTTTCTTTTAGAGCGGCGTTTTCCAATCCGTAGCCCACGCCACCCAGGACCGACGCCATGGCCAAAGTCCACGTCAGCAAAATGATGCCGATGGAGAAATGTAACGGCGTCATGAAAAAGCAAAGTGCTACAAAAATCAGTCCCAAAAAGCAGCCGGCGGTTCCCACCATGGTTCTGGTTCGCTGGTTGCGGACGACGGGAAGAATCGCCCGACATTTTTTCCAGCCTAAAATGGAAAGTAAATTCACCGCCAGTGCGGCAAAAACAAAAATTCGTTCGGTCACGCCAACCGCGGCACTGAATTTCGGCACGGTGAGAAACAACATCATCGGCACCGCCGAAAGCCAGATGGCAAATGCGGAATAGGCGGTTCCGGTTATTTTCCACCGCCTGACGTTCCGGCTGTCGCCCGCTTCGAAATAAAAGAATGCGTTGCACAAGCCGAAGAAGACAACGGCACCGCCGGTGAACAACCACTCCATTTGTTCGTTTCGGCTCACGTGTGCTGCGCCAGGATGTTCGGCTAATATCCAAAGGTTAATTAT
>Ga0070731_10002086_pt1 | contig 19637 bp, 13 predicted proteins | sample Coa_R1_2_FD_66448 | JGI IMG/M metagenome (GOLD analysis project Ga0070731, IMG submission 66448) | Surface soil microbial communities from Centralia Pennsylvania, which are recovering from an underground coalmine fire - Coalmine... | ecosystem: Environmental > Terrestrial > Soil > Unclassified ... | reverse complement strand
GCTCACCCGATCAGGTGCTCGGTTTTCTGCTGCCGTCGTTCACGGCGATCGCCAATGCGCTGTATCCGCTGACGCATCTCGTGATCTCATGGATCGGCAGGGCCACGCTCCCGGCGCGTGAGAACCCGACCGGCGAGCCCGCTTTGCTCTCGGCACCGGCCGCGACGGCCGAAAACCCCACCCCGCGGGCCGACGAGACGCGACTGCTGCGCTCGGTCGTCGACTTCGGCGAGACGCTCGTGCGCGAGGTGATGACGCCTCGGCCCGACATCGTCGCGATTCAGGCCACGGCGACGATCGACGACCTGCGGCGCTTGATCCAGGAACAGGAATACTCCCGCCTGCCGGTCTACACGGAGAATCTCGACAACATCGTCGGCATCATCGTCGTCAAAGACCTGATTCAGGCCATCGAGCCGGCGAGCGGCAGCCGCAAGGTGACCGAAATCATGCGGGCGGCGGCGTTCGTGCCCGAGACGAAACGCGTAGCCGATTTGCTGCGCGAGAGCCAGCAGAAGCGGTTTCAACTGGCCATTGTCGTCGACGAATACGGCGGCACCGCTGGACTCGTGACGGTCGAGGACGTCGTCGAGGAGCTGGTCGGCGAGATTCGGGATGAGTACGACAGCGAGGCCGATCCGATCGTCCGCGAGAACGACGATACCTTCGTGTTCAGCGCGAAGGTCGCGACGAGCGACATGACCGACAGGCTCGGCATCGAAATCGAAGGCGACGGATTCGAGACCGTCGGCGGCTACGTCCTGGCCCGCGCCGGGCGCGTGCCGGCCGTCGGCGAGCGCTTCACCTTCGACGGACTCGACGTCGAGATCCTCGAAGCCGAACGTCGACGCATCCACAAAGTGCGCATCCACCGCGTGCCGCAGCCGCAGGCGGCTGGATGAAATCGGGCTTCGTCGCGCTCGTCGGCCGGCCGAACGCCGGCAAGTCGACTCTCCTCAACAAGTTCGTCGGTCAGAAAGTCGCGATCGTCTCGGACAAACCGCAGACGACCCGCCACCGGATTGTCGGAGTCCGAAACAGCGCCGCCGGCCAGATGATCTTCATCGACACACCCGGCATTCACAAACCGATGCACCGCATGAACCGGCGCATGGTCGACGTCGCGCTCGATGCCCTGAAGGAAGTGGACGTCATCGTCCTCGTCAACGACGTGACGGAACCCATCGGCAAGGGCGATCAGTTCGTGCAGGACCTGCTGCGCGGCGCCGGTCGTCCGACGATTCTCGCGCTCAACAAGGTGGATCGCATTCGCAAGCCGCTGCTGCTGCCATTGATGGAGCGGCATGCGAGGAGTGGGGTGTTCAAAGCCATCGTGCCGGTAGCCGCGTTTTACGGTGAAGGCCTCGACGGCCTGGAGCGGGAGATTCTCGACGCGCTGCCGGAAGGCCCTGCGCTATATCCGGACGATTACCTGACCGACCAGAGCGAGCGCACGCTTGCGGCCGAGCTGATCCGCGAGAAAGTGCTCATGCACACGCGCGACGAGCTGCCGTATACGACGGCGGTTGTCATCGATCAGTTCGAGGAGGCGACGCCTGAAAGGGCCGTCACGCGTATCTTCGCCTCGATTCTGGTCGATCAGGAGTCTCAAAAACCGATCGTCGTCGGCAAGGGCGGCGAGATGATCAAGCGCATCGGCACGGAAGCCCGCCAGGACCTCGAGAAGATGCTCGACTCAAAGGTCTATCTCGATCTGCACGTCAAAGTCCGCGCCGACTGGCGCGACGACGACAGGCTGTTGGATGAAATGTTAGGGAAGCGATAGGCACATCGCTGATCGATGATCGGAAATTGATGAACGAAGAATCGATAGTCGCGAATCGGAGATCGATCGTCAATTACAAATTGCCGATTGCCGATTGCCGATTGCCGATTGCCGATCGATCGTCGATTGTCGATTGACGATTCTTCGTTCATCAATTACCGATCATCGATCATCGATGTGAGCCTCAGCGTCCGACCGTCGCCGTGGCGACATTCTGTTGGACGTCGAAGACGCGAATGACCATCCGGGCCAGGTCGGCCTCGGTCGCCACCACGATGTCATAGCGCTCGTCGGGCGAGTCGGCGGTGCCGTCGACGGGGTAAACCATCGTCCAGCGGCCGCCGCCGAGCGAGTACTCGAGCTTCGCGATGGCGCTTTGCGCGTCGTGCGCGCGCACGAGCACGTGGATGCCGTTCTGGCGATTGATCTCGGTCGTCAGGACGGGCGGTGTGTTGTCGATCTCCACCGGGCCGCTCTCGTGATCGCCGACGAGCGCGCGATCCGCGGGATTTGACGGGGAGTCCGACGCGGCGATGCGGACGATGTAGCGCCCGTCAGGAACCGATGTCGTGTCCCACACGACGATCGTGTCGCCCCAGTCAGATTTCAGATCATGCCAGACCGAGTCGCCCTCGCGGCGATATTGCAGCGAGTAGGTGAGTCGGTCGCCGTCGTTGTCGTCGCCTTTCCACGTGAGCGTCTGCAGGCCCTTCTGATACATGCGGCGCCCCGGCGCCGGCGGCGTCGTCGTGTCGCCAGGCGGACGCCGCGCATCCGCCGTCGCGTCGTCCAATCCCGCAATGGCTGCTTCGTCCCCGCCGAACGGCCGCTGAAATACGACGCCTGGAGGGTACACGGTGATCGATGACACGACCGGGCGGGAATTGCGGGGAAGATATGCCGCCGTCACTGACGAGAGCTGCGGCGCCGGCGCCGCGGCGGATCGGGTGAGCACCGCTTTCCACTGCAGATAGCGCGCCGGCGGGCTCTTGATCGCCTCGCCGTCCCGGTGCGTGTACGGGCCAGTCCAGTCGCTCCACGATTCGTCGGGCTTCTCGGTGTTGCCCGATCGCGAGAACAACTCGACGCCCGTGGTCGATTCCCAGCGGATCGTTCCCCACGAGGATGCGCTCTTCGTATCGCGCACGGCCGAAATGTATGTGGCGGGAGATTGCGTCGCGGGTCCGACGGCGATCACGCGGCCGGGATTCGCCGTGGCCAGCGCCGTGAGTCCGTTCGTCGAGGCGATGAGTCTTGTGATCTGCTTTGCGTCGACGCCCGTCAGCAAGCTCACTTGCTGCGTCCGCGAGATCCGGTACAGGCGTCCTTCGGGGCCGGAAGCCGCGAGCACGCTGCCGTCGGGCTCGGCGGCGATGTCGTAGATCATGTCTTGGGATTCCCAAATCGTGTCCCACGATCCGGACGGGTCGATTCGGAATATTGCCGAGCGCCGAGACGGCGCTGTGCCTGAGCTGCTCGACGATCCCGAGACGGATCCGCCGGAACTGGACGGCGGCGGCATCGCCGCCGCAATCGACGTCGTTTCGCCTCCCGAGGCCGCCGCATCGTCGCCCCGCGAAATCGCCGCGGCGAACACGCTGCCGTCGCGTGCGGCGACTACCGCGCGCAACTCGGTCATCTCGGTGTCGAGCATCGCGTACGGCCGATCGGCGGCGTCAATGCGATAGAGGCGGCCCGGCGACTCGGTGCCGGCGAGCATGTTGCCGCGTCCGTCCGACGCCAGCGAGACGACGTGCGCCGCGGCTGGCCGATAGACGACGTGATTGGTGCCGTCGGGATCGACGCGATAGAGCACTGCGGGCGTGCCGGTGCCGACCCACAGACGGCCGGTCGAGTCGACGGCGAGCGCCCAGATATATTTCTCCTGCGGATCGAAGAAGACGCGCGGCGCGGCGGCGCCTTCGATCACGAAGACCTGGCCGTCCGGTCCCGTGGCGTAGTAGACGCGCTGGCCGGAGACGGCGATGGCGAAGATGCCGGTCTCCTTGGCGGTCGTCACGGTCTCTTCGGCTTGTCCCGGACGAAGACGCAGCAACCGTCCGTCGCCGCCCGTGCCCGCCCACAGCGTGCCGTCGGGTGCGGCCGCCAAACTCCAAATCTGCGCCGGAGTCGTCGTCAATCGCGCGGTCAATTGCGGTCCGGCCGAAATCACGCCGTCGAGGCTGACGAAGACTCCGTCGCCCGTGCCGCGCAACACGTCGGCCGCGCCGAGGGTCGTCCAAAAGATCGGGCCGGATGCGAGAAGCGAAACGGTGAGCGCACCGGCGGCAAGGCAGACGGCGGCCGTGAGCCTGAAGACGGGGTTGAGTTTCAAGCGGTGTCTCCGAATCATCGAGCCGACGTCAGCGTGATCGTGAGTTCGCGCGAACCTCGCACGGCCCGAGTGACCGTGCGATCCCAGGTCGCGATGACCGACCGGCTGATCGACGTTGACGCCACGGACTTGTCGGCGTCGAAAATCGATTGCGCCGACGCCGGCAGCGACGGCAGGTTGTCGCCACCCACTGCCGTGCCGCTGCTCGGCCGCAACAGCGTGGCGTAGACGCGATTGCCGTGACGCGCCTGGTTCAATTGCGACAGGACCGATTCGACGCTCGACGGCTTGGCCGGACGCAGCTCGCGCTGTTCGAGCGCCGCCAGTGTCGGGCCGTCGCTCACCAACAGCGTCAGAGGTCCCGAAGCCTGCGCGGGCATCGTGATTGGAATAGTCAACGTCTCGGTGCCGCCGCGGAAATCGCGAAGCAGCACTTGGAGCTGGTGCGTCGCGCCGAACTTCGGCCTCGTCGTGTCGAGCCACACGCGTTCGATCGTCGCGCTCTCTTGCTCTTCGGACGCGCGGATCGTCATGTCAACCGATTCGGGCACGACCGTCTTGAACTCGTTCGTCTCCGCCGCCGAGACGGGTCCCGCCACGAGAGCCGCCACCAGCGCAGCGGCGTTGTCTCCCGTGAAGACGTCGTCGAACCCGACCTGACCGTCGGCGCCAAAAGAGATCGACCCGCTCGCGTGCAGCGTGAGGATGCCGGCTTGACGCTCGTACGCGGCCACAGCATTCAGCACGGACACGAATGAGAACAGCGGCGTCAGCAGTTGATCCTGCAGCACGAGGATCTTGAACTGCCGGTCCGGCGCGCGCGCTGATGTGAGTTTGATGTTGAGGGTCAGTTCGCGCGGCGGCTGGCCCATCGTGCCGCCGACTGCGACCGCGCGGTCCTGGGTCATCGTGCCGATCACGGCGCCGAGCGTCGCGATTTTCATCGACGACTCGAGACTGGGTAGCACGCCGACGACGTCGGCGCGCGTCATCACGATCGACGTCGGGCCCAGATTGAGGAATGGATGTCCGAATCCATAGACGCGATTGCCGTTGACGTAGGTGATCGTGCCCGTGGCGCCCATCTCGAGGTCACCGCGCACGAGCGCGATGCCGAACGGATCGCCGGGCCGCAGCGGCGAACTCGGTGTGGCCGCCGCACGCGCCTGCGCCTCGTCCACGACGGCGCCGTCCGGCGCCTCAAATGCGCCGCGCAGTTGCGAATTGAGGGACGGGTCTACTCCCGACAGGACGACTCCGGCGGCGATCGGGCGCAGGCCGGGCACGAGACTGGCCAGCGACGCCGGGTCGGCGAATCCGCGCGACTGATCGCCGATCGGGCGCGTCGATCCGTCCAGCAGGCTGTGGATCATGGCGAAGACCTGCGTGGCCGTCGGCGTCGCCGGCAGCATCAGTCCGGGATTGCCCGGCCGAGGGCCGGATGTATCGACGGCGTCGATCATCTCGCCGATCGGCGTAATACCGGCGAACGGCTCTTTGGGAAACGATCCCAGCGAGTACGACACCGCGCCAATCAACTTGCCGTCGACATAGACCGGACTGCCGCTCATGCCCGCGATGACGCCGGTCGACGCGAGCGGGCCGCCCTCGAGTTTGGCGACGATCAGGTCGCGGCCAGGTCCCACGACATTGCGCAGTGTCCCGAGAATGGTCGCTTTGAACTCTTCGATCGCGGTGCCGTTGAAGACCGTTCGGCCGACGCCGACCATGCCGGGGCGGACTTGATCGGTCGGCAGGAAAGCGCTCTGGGGTACGGCGCCGTACAGCAGACTTGCGCCCAGAAGAATGACCGCGATCAGAACCGGAAGCTTTCGAATCATTCGGAAGTGGAAGAGCCCGCTCAGACGTTTATAGCACGCCGGAGCGGGACGGCTGGCTCCCGCGCGGCGCCGGGGCCATGCGCGAATGAATTGACGGCTGCTATGTAGTAAACTATACTTATCGCCATCGTCACCATGTCCAAACTGCAACTGTCGTACGCCGCCGCCGTCATCCTGCAAGCGATTGGTAACGGCTATCGCTACGGCTTTGACGTGATGGACCTCGTCGGTCTGCCCAGCGGCACGGTGTACCCGGCGCTGCGCCGCCTCGAGGCCGCCGGTCTCGTGAAATCCCAGTGGGAAAAGGCGGAGGTCTCGCAGCGCGAGGCGAGACCTCCGCGCAAGTACTACGACCTGACGCGCGCGGGCCGCGAGGCGCTCGCCATCGCCGCCGCCCGCTACCGGTTGCCCGATCCGGCGCCCGCCGCGGTGGCTCCGAAGCCGGCCCGGTCGCGAGGCTGACGTGAAGCCGCATCGCTCGATCGTCGCGCTCGCGAGCCGCCTCGTCCCGAAGTCGCTGCGCGACGAGTGGCGGCAGGAGTGGGACGCCGAACTCGACCATCGCGAAACGACCGTCGCCGCGTGGAGCCGGACGCCGCGCCGCGCGAGTTGGCGCCTGCTGCGCGAGAGCAGCGGCGCCGTGTGGGACGCGCTCTGGCTGCGCTCCAGCCGCTGGCAGTCCGTCCGCTTCTTGCTGCGCTATTGGCGCATCACCGCTCCGGCGATCGTGTCGCTCGGCGTCGCGCTCGCTGCCGCCATTGCCGCCGCCGGGTTGTATGAGGCGCTGCTCTTGCGGCCGCCCGGCGTGGCCGATCCGTCACGGCTGCTGACGATGTACGTCAAGAGCCCGGTCGAGGAGTACGACGGATCCTCGATGGACGATCTTCGCTACTACGCGGAACATAGCCGCGGGTTTGCGGGCTGGACCGCATTCAGCGGCGGCATCTCATTACTGACCGCGTCGGACCTCAAAGAGCGGCTGGTTGGCATGGCCGTGGCCGAGAATTACTTCGACGTCCTGGGCGTCGAGCCCGCATTGGGATCGCTCCGCTTCCCGCGAGGCGCCGGTTCGACGGATCGCTCCGTGGTTCTGAGCGAAGCATTGTGGAGACGTCTCGGCGCGGATCCAGGCATCGTCGGTCGCGAGTTTCGACTTGGCGCCGTCGTGCTTCGTGTCCTCGGCGTCGCACCGGAAGCGTTCCGCGGCATGAGCCTCGTATGGCGAACCGACGTGTGGTTCCCGGTCAGCGCCGCCAGTCGAATCGGCGGTCTTCCGGATTCGCCGCCCGACCGGACCGACCGCGGGATGATTCTGCTCGCGCGGCTGAAGGCTGACACGACGCGGGCATCTGCAGGCGCGGAGGTGGCAGCTCTGTCGGGCGAGTTGGCGGCGGCGTATCCCGCGACGGATGCCGGGCGCCGCGCCTTTCTCGTCGAGACCAGCAGTGTGCCGCCCGACGATCGCTTGTGGGTCGCGCCCATGCTCGGCGCAGTCGTCGGCGTTGCGCTGCTCACGTTGACCGTGGCCGCGGCGAACACCGTGAGCCTTCTTCTGAGCCTGGCCATTTCGAGGCGCCACGAGATGCTCGTGCGCAGTGCGCTCGGCGCATCAAAGCTGCAGCTCATGCTGCCGCTGCTGCGCGAGGGCGTCTCGCTTGGTGCTGCGGCCGGCCTCGTCGGTCTGCCGCTCGCCTCTGCGGCCCTTGTCGCGCTGTCGCACGCCGCGTTGCCGCTCGGTCCGGACTTACCGCCGGCGATGTTCTTTGTTCAGCCAGACCTGCCGCTTCTGGGCTGCGCCGCTGTGCTTGTCGTGGCCGCCGGCATCATGATCGGCCTTGTTCCGGCGTGGCGGGCGGCTTCCGACGGATTGTCGGGCGCGCTGACGCGCGAGATGTCGCGCAGGGGTGCCAGGGGCGGGCGGACACGCGGCGCGCTCATCATCGCGCAGGTCGCCGTGGCCAGCATCGTCCTCGCCGGCGTCGGCATCGCCTGGCGCAGCGTCATCAACCTTCGGCACGCCGATCTGGGCTTCAGCGCTCGGCACCTCATGTCCGCGCCCGTGCCGCTCGACATGGGCGGATATTCCGAGACGACCGGGCGGCAGTTCTACGGACGACTCAAAGCCGCAGTCGCGGCAGTGCCGGGTGTGACCGCCGTCGGTCTCTCGAGCGGACTGCCGATTGAGACCTGTTGTCCCCGCGCAATCGTGCGCACGGATGTCGGCGCCAGGAACGACGCGAACGGCAAGAGCGTCATGTTCCTGGTCGTCGACGATCACTATTTCTCGATGCTCGGCGTGCCGATCGTCGCCGGACGTACGTTCGACGAACGAGATGCACCGGCGGGCACGGCGGCCGTGGTCGTCAACGAACTGCTCGCACGCGCTGATTGGCCTGCCGGCGATGCGATCGGCCGTCGTCTCAGGATCACGAACGGCGGCGATTCGGTCGTGGCCACCGTCGTCGGCGTCGTGGCCGACGGGAAGTACAGCGACCTCGACGAGGCGCCGGAGCCCTTCCTGTTTTACTCGCTCCGCCAAAACTATGTTTCGGACCCCATCGTGCTGGCGGCGACGACGAGTGATTCACCGGCGCTGAAGCGCGCGATTCACGACACGATCACGTCGCTCGATCCAAGACTCGATATCTGGGCTGTCCGATCGCTCACGGATGCGCTCGATCTCGAACTCGTCATGCCGAAACTCATCCTGAAGGGCATCGCGGGTCTGGCGACCCTGGCGATTCTGCTCGCGGCGGTCGGCCTCTACGGCACGGTCCTGCACGCGGTGGGTCAGCGCCGCACCGAAATCGGCATTCGAGTGGCGCTCGGCGCGCAGCCGCGCCATCTGATGGGGCTCGTGCTTCGGCGGGTGCTTGGGTTCGGTCTGGCCGGTGCCCTGATTGGAGTGGCCTTGACGATGGCGATCCAGCCGGCGCTCTCGTCGGTTTTCTATGGATTGAAGCCTGTCGAGGCCGGCCTGCTCGCCGCTGCCCTCGGTCTCAGTCTCGCGCTGTGTCTCGCGGTCGGATACCTCGCGGCGCGGCCGTGGACGCGCATCAGCGCGATCGAAATTCTGCGCCAGTCTTGAGCGCGGGCCGGCGTCTGGACGCCGTCGGGCGCACGATCTGCCGCGGTCACGTGCGAGCGTCGGTTCACGCCGCTGCAGGCAGCGTCACTTGAAACGTCGAGCCGCGATCGACTTCGCTCTCGACCGTGACCGTGCCGCCGTGCGCCTGGACGATCGCGCGCACGAGGCTCAGCCCCAAGCCGAGCCCGGGTTCCGATTGTCCGTGGCCTCCGCGATAGAGCCGATCCCAGATGCGGGGAAGATCATCAGGCGCGATGCCGGCGCCCGTGTCGCTGACGCTGATCGTGACGCGTCCCTCGGAGGACGACGCGCCGATGGTCACACGGCCGCCCGACGGCGTGTATTTGATCGCGTTGTCGACGAGATTCGCGAGCACTTGTCGGAGGCGCTCGCGATCCGCCGACACCAGTACTCCGTCCGGCACGGTCGATGCGATCGACACGCCGCGATCGTCGGCCGTGTCTTCGTAGAGATCGATCGTCTCGTCGGCGAGCGCGCGCACGGCCACCGCCGTGACGTTCAGGCGCAGCGTGCCGGTCTCCGCCTCAGAAATATCCATCAGTGTCGTCAGGAGCGCCATGACGCGATCGGCCTCTTCGACGCATTCCGCGAGCGTGTCGCGGCAGGCGTCGACGTCGGCGTTCGACGCCAGCGCGGATTCCGCTCTGGCGCGCAGCCGTGCGATCGGCGTGCGCAGGTCGTGCGCGACGGTGTCGAGCGCCCCGCGCATGCCGCCCACGAGCGTCTCGATTCTGTCGAGCATCGTGTTGAAGACACGGCCCAGGTCGGCGACGAGATCGCCGTCTTTGGCCGCGTCGACGCGCTCGTCGAGATGTCCCGTCTGTGCGATACGCCGCACGGTGTCGCGAAGAGCGCGCAGCGGCAACAGGGCCGATTGTGTCAACGCCGCGCCGCCGGCCAGTCCCGCGACGAGCACGGCGATGACGATGATGCCGAGCAGATCGCGCACCTGGCCGAGAAACTGCTCGCGTCCAATCGTCGTGCGGCCGACCTGAATCCAGGCGCCGTCGAACAAGCGCCGCGAGACCACTTCGAGCGTCGTCTGCTGCTGCGGCGAGGCCACCGCCTGCCAGGCCTCGCCTGATGAATCGGCGTCGCTCAGACTGCCGAGATCGAATCCGCGCCAGGCCGCCGGCACGCTGGCGAGCCGGACTTCGGAATCGACGCCGATGAGCCGCACGAGGACGAGATCGGGTCCGCCCTGCGCGTGTTCGGCCGACACCGCGCTCGACACCGCCGTCACGCCTCCCGACCGGTACTCGTCGGCGTAGGCGGCGAGTTTGCTTCGCAGCAGATCGTGATCGCGACGCTCGAGCGAGACATCCAGCAGCCAGTACGCGAGCAAACCGACGGCGGTGACACTCGCGAAGAAAATGCCGGCGTACCAGACCGTCAGACGAAGACCGAGCGTGCGACCGACGCGCCGGCCTGCGACGCCGTTCATGGATGTTCCGTGTGTCCAGCCGCCTCGGCCGACAGGATGTATCCCATGCCGCGGCGCGTGTGCAGCATCTTGGGCTCGAACGCGCGATCGATCTTCTCGCGCAGCCGGCACACGAGCACGTCGACGACATTCGTGCGCGGATCGAAGTGATAGTCCCAGATGCGCGACTGGATCATCGTCTTCGAGATCACCTGCCCGGCGTGTCGCGCCAGATACTCGAGCAGCGCGAACTCTCTCGGACGCAGATCGATCGGCTGTCCGGCGCGAGTGACACGGCGCGTCAGCAGGTCAATATGCAGATCGCCGACGTCGAGACTCGACGGCTCGCTGCCGGCGCTCGATCGTCGGAGCAGGGCCTGGACGCGGGCGAGCAGTTCGGCAAAGGCGAAAGGCTTCGTGAGGTAGTCGTCGCCGCCGATTTGGAGTCCGCGGACCCGGTCGTCGACGCTCCGCTTGGCGCTGAGGATGAGCACCGGAAAACGAAGGTCGCGATGCCGGACGGCTTCGATCAGCGCGAAGCCGTCGAGCTCGGGCAGCATCACGTCGACCACCGCGAGGTCTGGACGATTGGCGGCGGCCAGGTCGAGGCCTTGCCGGCCATTGGTCGCGACGTCGACCGCATAGCCGGCCTCGTGCAGGCCCTTCGACACGAAATCCGCGAGCGTCGGGTCGTCCTCGACGACGAGTATGCGCATGGCGTCGGCATCCGGCGCCGTCGAATAAAAAAACGGACCGGCGCAGTCATTGTACGACTGCGCCGGTCCGGTGGTCTTCGGATCCACGGCCGCCTGTTACGAGCGGGGCAGAGCCGCGTAGAACGCGCGATCGCCACGCTGGACATACGCCAGCGCCGGACGGTCGCTGCGCTGCGACAGCGCTCGCGTGAGATCCGCGGCCGAACGAAGCGACTCGCCGTTGATCGTGCGAATGACGTCGCCCGTCTGGATGCCCGCACGGCTGGCCGCGCTGTCCTGCGCGACGTTGGTCACGACCAGACCGGTCACACCCTGCGGCACCTTGTACTGATCGGCCAATGCCGCGGTCAGCGGCGCCACCGTCAGGCCGAGCGTGCTGTTCTCGCTCGATTGACGCGGCTCAGCCGCCGCCTGGTTCTCGGACACCTCTCCGAGCCGCGCCGTCATCGTCCGCGTCGCGCCATCGCGCTGCACCGTGAGCGTGACGCTCTGGCCGGGTGCGATTTCGCTGATGCGGTTGCGCAGGTCGTTGCTGTCGTTCACCGCGACGCCGTTGACGTCGAGAATGACGTCGCCCGGCTTGACTCCGGCGCTCGCGGCCGGGCTGTCAGCGGTCACCGTGCCGACCAGCGCGCCGTGCACCGACGGCAATCCAAGGCTGCGCGCGAGGTCAGACGTGATCGGCTGCACCGTCACGCCCAGCATTCCGCGGCGGACGTGGCCGGTGTCGACCAGCTGCGTCATGACGTTCTTCACCATGTCGGACGGGATGGCGAAGCCGATGCCGATATTCCCGCCAGACGGCGACATGATCTGCGAGTTGATGCCGACCAGTTCGCCGCCGGCCGTGATCAGCGCGCCGCCCGAATTGCCCTGATTGATGGGCGCATCGGTCTGCAGGAAGTCCTCGTAGGATCCGTCCTCGCCGAGATCCGTCGTGCGGCCCTTGGCGCTGATGATGCCCATCGTGACGGTTTCGCCGACGCCGAGCGGATTACCGACCGCGAGCACGACGTCGCCGACGCGCACGCGATCCGAGTCGCCCAGCACGAGCGACGGCAGATTCTTCGCGTCGATATGCACGACGGCGAGATCCGTCTTCGCGTCCTTGCCGAGCACTTTACCCGTGAACTCACGTCCGTCGGCCAGCGTCACAGAGACCGTCTGCGATCCGTCGACGACGTGATTGTTGGTGACGATGTTGCCGTCGGCGCTGACGATGACGCCAGAGCCCAGACCGCGCTCGATCTGCTGCTGCGGCGCGCGCCGCGGCATCTGCCCGTTTTGGCCGAAGAACCGCTGGAATAGATCGTCATCGTCTCCGCCCGCCGGTCCGGCGACCTTGCGTTCGAACTGGATTGTCACTACCGCCGGAGCCGCGCGATCCACCGCGTCGGCATACGAAACCGCGCCTGGGGATGGCGCAAGTCTCGGCGCCGCGGTCGTCGCGGGTGCGACCGAGGCTGATGCAGACAGATGCGAAGCGCCTCCCGACACAAGCAGACCGCCCAACAGGGCCGCGCCAAATCCCAGCGCCCCCACCGTCGTCCACTTCCTGAACTCAGATTGAACTCTCATAACGTCGTTGCCTCCTGACGATTGCCACTATTGGGTTGGACGATTGCGTCTGTTGCCGGCACCTTGCCGTCGGATGACATCGGTGAAAGGTCTTACCGTCCGAATCGGCCGCCGCCGCGAGAGGGCGACAGGGGGTTATTGACGGTTGGACCCGCAGCTCCGGGTGTGGTCGTCGGCAGTCTCACGCCTGTCACGACGCTCTGACCAGGCGCCAAATCGCCGGAAATCACCGCCGTGTTCTTGCCGTCCGAGATTCCGAGTTTCACGGGGACTGCCGTCAAGCGCTTCGTCGCGGCGTCCCACGTCCACACACGGCCCGACGTCACCGGTTCGTGGAACGGCGCGAACAACTCGTCGACCTTGTCGACTCCGACATTGAGGGCCGGCGTCTCGACTGCGGGGCCGGCGCCTGCACCGTGGTCCGTCCACTGGTGCGGCTTCGATGCGCTGCCGGCGTTTGTCGCGGCCGCGGCGTGTTCGTCGGCCGGAGGCGTCAGGCCCAGCGCCGTGTAGATCTCCGGCGTCGGACGGAATCGGAGCGCCGTCGCCGGCACGCGCACGACGTTCTCTGCCGAATCGACGATGATCTGCAGACTCGCCGTCATGCCCGGCCGCAATGCGACGTCCGGGTTGGGCACGTTCACGACGGTTTGATAGGTGACGACATTCTGCGCGTTGACGGAGTTGAGCCGCACGGAATCCACGCTGCCGTGAAAGGTGCGCTGCGGATAAGCCTCTACCGTGAACGACACCGGCTGCCGCGGACGAATCTTGCCGATGTCCGATTCGTCGACGCTCGCGATCAATTGCAACGTGTTCAGGTCCGACGACAGCACGAAGAACTGCGGCGTCGTCATGCTCGACTGCACGGCTTGACCGACGTCGACGAGGCGCTGAATCACGACGCCATCGATGGGCGAGCGAATCGTGCAGTACGAGAGGTTGACCTTCGCCTGGTTCAGGTTGGCGATGGCCTGCACCAGCATCTTCTTCGATTGATCGAGCGCAGAGCTGGCGCTGCTCTCCGTCGCCTTGGCCTGATCGAGAGCCTCCTGTGAAACGAGGTTCTTGTCGAACAACTGCTGCGTCCGCGACAGCTCCGTGTCGGCGTTGTGCAGCTGGACCGTCAGGTTGGTGATATCAGTTTGCTGGCGCTCGACAGCCGCCTGCTGCACGTCGACTTGCGCCTTGAGCAGCGACGGATCAAGCTTCGCGATGACTTGATCCTTCTTGACGATCGAGTTGTAGTCGGCGTCGATTTCGGTGACGGTTCCTGAGACTTGCGAGCCGACCTGCACCGTGCGCAGCGGGTTGATGGTGCCCGTGGCAGAAATGGTCTCTGTCAGATCACCCTTGGTGACGGCGGCTTGCGCAATCTCGGGCTGCGCCGGATCGTGATGCCCCAGAAATGCGTACGCCACTCCTCCGGAAACAACCAGCAGCGCGACCGTCAGTAGCCTCTTCATACGCCCTCTTCTTGTAAAGACGTTCGCTGCCGTTGCACCCCGCTTTCGGCAGAATTACAAGCGTGAAAGGTCGCCGTGTCAGGTCGAGGGCGGATCGCGCTCAGCGCTCCACATTTGACCCTTTCGGTGGGCCTCTGTTAGGCTCATTCGCAGTGGCAACATCCTCGGCTTTCCGGATTTCCGCCTCGGCCGCGTGGTCGTATTGGTGGTGGTCTGCCTCGAAGGCTGAGGGGGTTCGCGCGGCGTAACGGCACTTCCACCGCGACTGAGTCAAGCCTCTTCAGCCAAATGGCGGAGAGGCTTTTTTTGTGTCTGCTTGTGTGTGGTGACTAACTGGATGGCTGAAGTCTGCGAGACGGTGCTGGCGACGTCGATGGCCGAGTTGCGCGTGAAGCGCGATGCGGCCGTTCTCGCCGATCTCGTCGAACTTCGGCTCGACGGCGTCGTCGACCTGGACGTCGCCGGGGCGCTGGCCGGCAGAAGAAAGCCGGTTGTGGTGACGTGTCGCGCGGGTTGGGAGGGCGGGCGCTTCGATGGCGCCGAGGAGACTCGCCTGACGATCTTGGCCGATGCGATGCAGCTCGGCGCCGAATTCGTGGATGTCGAATGGCGCGCCGATCGCCGCCGATTGCCCGTGGTTGGTTCGCGGTCGCAGATCGTGATCTCGCATCACGACTTCGCCGAGGTGCCGCCGGATCTTGGCGATCGTGTCAGCGCGATGCGCGCCGAGGGTGCGGCGATCGTGAAGGTCGCCGTCATGGCGCGGCGACTGACCGACTGTCTGCTCCTTCGAGACGCGACCGCCGATGCCGGACGGCACGTGTCGATCGCCATGGGCGCCGCAGGGCAGATCACACGACTCTGGCCGGCCGGGTTCGGATCGTGCTGGTCGTACGCCGGCTCCGCGGCTCCGGGACAAACCGCGGCGACGACGTTGATCGACCGGTACCACGTGCGACAGACGACTTCGGCGACGGCACTGTACGGCGTCGCAGGAATGCCGCTCGGACATTCCGCTTCTCCGGCAATGCATAACGCCGCCTTCGCGGCGCTGGGCATGGACGCCGTCTACATGCCCCTCGAAACTGCGGATGCCGGCGACGTGCTGACCGCCGCTCGAGCTTTTGGTGTCCGCGGTCTGAGCGTCACCGCGCCGCTCAAGCGTTCGGTCGCGGCGGCCTGCGACAGTCGTGACGACGTGTCGGATGCGATCGGCGCCGTGAACACGGTCACCTTCGATGGCGGCTGGCGCGGATCGAATTTCGACGTCGCGGGATTTCTGGCGCCCCTCGATCGAGGGCCGCTCTGCCGCGCCGGCGATACCGCCGTCGTGCTCGGCGCAGGCGGCGCCGCTCGTGCCGTCGTGATGGGCCTGGTCTCGCGCGGCCTCCAGGTGGCGATCGCCGCACGCCGTCGGGACGCGGCGACGGCTCTCGCCGCGGAGTTGAGTGTGGGCATCGCCGACTGGCCGCCTCGCGGCGATTGTCACTTGCTGGTCAACACGACCTCTGCCGGGTCGTGGCCGCGCATCGACGACTCGCCGATCGATCTTCGCGCGATGCGCGCCGCCGTCGTCTACGATCTCGTCTACAACCCGGCCGAGACCGCGCTGCTGCGGCAGGCACGCGCGGCGGGCGCACGTACCATCGGCGGACTCGACATGCTCGTCGATCAGGCATGCCGGCAGTTCGAGCACTGGACCAGCCGGACGGCCCCGCGCGGCGTGATGTATCGCGCCGCCGAGGACTTCATCGCGTCAGTGTCAGCAGCCGCGCCGGCGGCGCAGAGCATCCCATGAGACAGACTTCGTTCGACGAGTTCATCGAGCTGTCGCGCCGCGGCACCTTCGTGCCGGTCTGGCGCGAGATCATGGCCGACTTGCTGACGCCGGTGTCGGCGTTTCTCAAGATCGCCGAACATTCCGACTACGCGTTTCTGCTCGAGAGCGTCGAGGGCGGCGAGCAAGTGGGCCGGTACTCGTTTCTCGGCAAGGACCCGTTTCTCGTGCTGCGTGCGCGCGCCGGCGCCGTGACGATCGAGCAGGGCGGAGCGCGCACCGAGCGCCGCGAGCCGATGCTCGACGTGCTGCGCGGGCTGATGGCGGAGTTTCAGTCGCCGTTCGTGCCCGAGCTGCCGCGCTTCACGGGCGGGGCCGTCGGCTGCCTCGACTATGACGCGGCCGAGTGGTTCGAACCGTCCGTCCGCCTCGAGAAGCCGGCCGCGGATCGCGATCAGGCCGGGTTCATGGTCTTCGACACGATCCTGGCGTTCGACCACGTCAAGCACCGCATCCTCGCGATTGCCAATGCGCGGGTCCGCGGCGGCGAGGATCTGCGATCGCTCTACGATTTCGCCTGCGCCAAGATCGACTTTCTCGAGCGCGAACTCGATCGCAGCTTGTCGCGCACCGAGCGCCATCCCTCGACCGACCTCGTCGTCACGGCGAATCAGACGCAGGAGCAGTTCGAAGGCGCCGTGCGCGGCATTCAAGAAGACATCGCGGCCGGCGAGGTCTATCAGGCGGTGTTGTCGCAGCGGTTCGAAGTGCAGACCGGCGCCGCGCCGTTCGACGTGTACCGCGCGCTGCGCCACATCAACCCGTCGCCGTACATGTATTTCATTCGCATGGGACGAGACGCGATCGTCGGCGCGTCGCCAGAAATGCTCGTGCGCGTCGAGGGCCGCCACATCGAGACGCATCCGATCGCCGGCACCCGCCGGCGCGGCGTCACGCCGGACGAGGATCAGCGGCTCGCCGACGAGCTGCGACGCAACGAGAAGGAGCGCGCCGAGCACGTCATGCTCGTCGATCTCGGCCGCAACGACATCGGGCGCGTCGCCGAGGTCGGCAGCGTGCGCGTGCCCCAGTTCATGTCGCTCGAGCGCTACTCGCACGTGATGCATCTGGTCTCGCGCGTCGAGGGCAAACTTGCCGAGGACTGCGATCGTCTCGACGCGCTCGTGGCGACATTTCCGGCCGGCACATTGACCGGCGCGCCGAAGATCCGCGCGATGCAGATCGTCGGGGCGCTCGAGCCGACCCGCCGCGGCCTGTACGGCGGCGCCGTCGGCTACCTCGACTTCGCCGGCAATCTGGATTTCTGCATCGCCATCCGCACAATCACCATGCGCGACGGCATGGCCCACGCCCAAGCCGGAGCCGGCATCGTCGCCGACTCGTCGCCCTCGGCCGAGTACGAAGAAACGCGCGACAAAGCCCGCGCGCTGCTCCAAGCGCTCGACATGGCGGCGAAAGGGATCTGATGCTGAGACAAATGGGTGAATGTGTAAGTGGGTGGATGCGTGAATGGGGCAATACACGCATCCTGGGCAATACAAGGATCAGAAGCAATAGAAGAATCGCCTCAATACGGAGTTTTTGTCTCCGATCGGGTCGCTGAATGGTTTTGATCATCGACAACTACGATTCGTTCACCTGGAACCTGGCTCATCGCCTTGGTGAGCTCGGCGCGACTGTGAAAGTCGTGCGCAATGACGCCGAGACGATCGACGAGATCGAGGCGCGGCGCCCGGATCGGATCGTGATCTCGCCTGGGCCTGGCCGGCCGGAGACGTCGGGCATTTCTGTCGAAGTCCTGCGCCGTTTCGCCGGGCGCGTGCCGCTGTTCGGCGTGTGTCTTGGACATCAGGCGCTGGCCACCGCGTTCGGCGGACGCGTCGATCGCGCATCGGTGCCGATGCACGGCAAGACGTCGATGGTCGCGCACGACGGGAAAGCACTGTTCTCGGGTCTGGCGGGCCCGTTCGAGGCCGGGCGTTATCATTCGCTCGTCATTCCGCGTGATGCCGTGCCCGAAGGATTTCGCGTGTCGGCCTGGGTCGAGGGCGACGGCACGATCATGGGCATCGCGCATGAGACGATGCCGGTGTACGGCGTGCAGTTTCATCCGGAATCCGTGCTGACCGCAGTCGGCCATCGCATTCTTCAAAACTTTCTGGAGATTCGCTGACCATGTTCGTTCCGCTGCTCGAGAAACTCGGCCGTCACGAAGACCTGACGTCGGAGGAGGCCGCGGCCGCGATGGGCGCGATCATGGACGGCCGCGCGCAGCCGGCGCACATCGCCGCGCTGCTCGTCGGCCTCGCGATGAAGGGCGAGCGCCCGCGCGAGATGGCCGGCTTTGCCACGGCGATGCGCGATCGGTCGGTGCCGCTGCCGGCGCCTGTCGGCGAGGTCTTCGACACATGCGGCACAGGCGGCGACGGCGCCCACACGTTCAACATCTCGACCGCAGCCGCGGTCGTCATCGCAGGCTGCGGCGTGAAGGTCGCGAAGCACGGCAATCGCGCCGCATCGAGCAAGTGCGGCAGCGCCGATGTGTTCGAGGCGCTCGGCGTGAATCTCGACGCGACGCCTGAGCAGGTACTTGGCGCGCTTCGATCCGCGGGCATCGCGTTCTTCTTCGCGCCGAAGTGGCATCCCTCGATGCAGCACGCGGGGCCGACGCGAAGGGAACTCGGCATCAGAACGGCATTCAACTTGCTCGGGCCGTTGTGCAATCCGGCCCGGGCTGCCAGACAAATCGTCGGAGTCCCTCGAGCGGAACAGACCGAATTGATGGCGCGTGCGCTGGGATCGCTCGGATCCGTCCGTGCGTGGGTCGTGCACGGCGCCGACGGGTTGGATGAGGTCTCGACGACGGGTTATACCAAGGTTTCGGAGTACGTGGGCGGCGCCGTACACACTTTCTATCTGCATCCGGTCGATGCCGGGATCGAGCGCGCGAAGGCGGCGGACCTCGCCGGAGGCACCGCGGCCGAGAATGCCGAAATCATTCGGCAGGTGCTCGCCGGAGAGGCCGGTCCCCGCCGCGATGTCGTCGTGCTCAACGCGGCAGCCGGATTGCTCGTCGCAGGCGCCGTGCCGACGATTCCTGAAGGCGTCGCACACGCGCGAGCGGCAATAGACGACGGACGCGCCCGGCGGGCGCTCGAAGGCCTGGTGCGAGCGTGTCAGCGATGAGCGCCACCGATCTGCTCAAAGCGTGCGTCGCATCGGCTCGGCGTTCTGCCGACGAACGCGCGCGGATGAGTGAGGCCGGCGTCATGCGTGAGGCGGAGGCGAAGACGCCGCGAGCCGCGCTGTTTCGGACGTCGTTGGCCGCGCCTGGCGTCCGCATCATCGCAGAGTGCAAACGGCGATCGCCGTCGCGCGGCATCATTCGTCAGGACTACGATCCGGTGGCGATCGCGCGCAGCTATGAGCGCGCCGGCGCCGCCGCGATTTCAGTGCTGACCGAGCCGACGTTCTTTGACGGCAGCCTGGATCACCTGCGGGCCGTTCGCGGCGCGGTCGGTGTGCCCGTCCTGCGCAAGGATTTCATGGTGTCTGAATTTCAGCTGGTGGAAGCGCGGGCCGCCG
>Ga0070731_10002085_pt1 | contig 19640 bp, 21 predicted proteins | sample Coa_R1_2_FD_66448 | JGI IMG/M metagenome (GOLD analysis project Ga0070731, IMG submission 66448) | Surface soil microbial communities from Centralia Pennsylvania, which are recovering from an underground coalmine fire - Coalmine... | ecosystem: Environmental > Terrestrial > Soil > Unclassified ... | reverse complement strand
TTCATACTCTGTCAATACGCTGGGCCTCGCGGATCCGATCACGCATTTCCTTACTTCAAGCGGACTGGGCAGCACGGCCACCCTGCTGTTGCTGTTCGCGATCCTGCTGGTGGTCGGCATGTTTCTCGACGGCGTCTCGACCTTCCTGATATTCGTGCCGCTGCTGACGCCGCTCGCGCAGGCCTACGGCTGGGACCTGGTCTGGTTCGGCGTCATCCTGACCATGAAAGTCGCGATCGGCCAGTTCACGCCCCCAATGGCGGTCAACCTGATGGTGTCCTGCAAGATGGCGAAGGTGCCGATGGAAGACACCATTCCCTGGGTGCTCTGGCTGGTCGTGAGCTTCATTTTCGCCGCGCTGCTGGTGATTTTCATTCCCGGGCTCGCGCTGTGGCTGCCGCGCAGGCTGGGGTATTAAAATGCCGTGACAGCCGGATGAAACCCGTAGGAGGAGAGAGTTCATGAAGCGCCGAGTGTTCCTGAAGAGCGTCGCCGCGACCGCGAGCACGCTCGCATTTCCCGCCATCGCCATCGGCCAGCAGTACAAGGCCGAATACAAGATGTCCACCGTCGTGCCGCCCGCGTTCGCCTGGGGCAAGGGCGGGGAGATATTCGCCACCCTGGTGCGCGAACGCACCGGCGGCCGCATCAACATCAAGCAGTACCCGGGTTCGTCGCTCGTGCAGGGCGACCAGACGCGCGAATTCTCGGCCATGCGCCAGGGCATCATCGACGTGCTCTGCGGCGCGCCGATCAACTGGTACAGCACGGTGCGCGGGCTCTCGGCGTTCACGCTGCCGTTCATCACGCCGGACCACAGGGCGCTGGACGCGGTCCTCGCCAGCAACGAGGTGATGACCGAGTATTTCGACCTGGTGCGCAGGGCCGGCGCCGAGCCGCTGGCGGCGGGCGAGACTGGCTTCCGCCAGGTCAGCAATTCCAAGCACCCGGTGATCAAGCCGGATGACATGAAGGGGCTCAAGATCCGCGTCGTCGGCAGTCCGATGTACGGCGAAATCATGTCGACCATGGGCGCCAATCCGACCTTCATGAGCTGGGCCGACGCGCAGCCGGCGCTGGCCTCGGGCGCGGTGGATGCGCAGGAGAACCCGCTGGAAGTGTTCCTGGCCGCAAAAATCAACACGCTGGGCCAGAAGTACGTCACCAAGTGGAACTATTCGAACGACATCCTGCTGTTCGCGATCGCGAACCCGATCTGGCAGGGCTGGAGCGCGCAGGACCAGGCAATCGTACGCGAAGCGGGGCGCGACGCGGCAAAACAGCAGATCGGCATCGTGCGCAAGCTGTTCGCCGAGGACGTGGATCGCGTGAAGGCGCTCGGCGTCGAGGTTCACGTCCCCACCGCCGCGGAGCTGGGCGTCTGGCAGATCACCACGCGGCGCGTCTACGCGCGCTGGAAGGCGCAGGTCAATCCCGGCCTGATCGGCAAGATCGAGCAGGTGGTCGAGAAGAGCCGGAAAGCCTAGAAGCCGAACAGGTCGGGGCGTTTCCCGGCGTCAGTCCAGTCGATGCGCGCGTCGGACCAGACGTGAAACAGCGCGCCAAAGCCGCTCTCGAGCGCCACCGTCGCCCCGGCTTCGACGATCACGAAGCAGTTGGCGTAGGCCACTTTGCCGCAGATGAGCAGGTCGCCGCCGCGCACCCACAATTCGAGCGGTGCGCGCGTGATGAAGACTGGCGTCGCCGAGCCGGGGAGCATGCCCATCTGCACGTAGCGATGCTCGCCCTTGGAAGGCGCGTAGTCGAATATCATCTTGCGCGTGACGCCCGCGATCGCGGTCGGCAGCGCCGGCAATCGGTCCACGGCGACGTTGATGTCGGGCGGCGCTTCCGGATTCGGATTGCGGATGTCGCCGAAGCGCGGGCCGGTGTGCAGCGCGTAGTCGCGCCCGGTTTCGGCCGGATAGACCACGGGCGCCTCGAGCCGCGACACGAGCAACGAACGCTGGTAGGCGACCGCGTCGTGCGTCGCGCCCTTGAGATTGATGCCCGCTTCGTGCAGTTCGACGCTGCCCTGGTAGTCGGTGAGGCCGCCGTCGAGGATGAAACTGGTGGCGACACCCAGGTGCTGGTGCAGGCCGCTGCGCGTGACCGGTTCGAAGCCGACCAGGCCGAGGAAGCGGCCCTTGTCGCGGTCTTCGCGCACCGGCTTGAGCGCAAGGCCCGCCTTGCCCGCCGTCTGCCATTTCAGGTCTTCGGCGTCGTAGACGTGGACGGTCTTCGAAACGGCAGCGGGGCGCGCCATGGCTGACCCGATTCTAGTCGTCGCTGCCGAAAGCGTCACCCGGTTGAACGGCGTCGCCGGCAAGGTACTGGTCGCCGGCTCGCATGGCGGAATTATCGCCGCCTATCTCGGGGCGAAGGCGGGCGCGCACGCGCTGGTGCTGAACGACGCCGGCCTGGGCAAGGACCGCGCCGGCATCGCGGGGCTGCTTTACCTGGAGGAAATCGGCATGGCCGCGGCGGCCGTGGACTGCATGAGCGCGCGCATCGGCAACGGCGCGGACATGCTCACGCGCGGCGTCATCAGCCATGCCAATGCCTTTGCCGCGGTATGCGGTGTCGCTGCCGGGCAGTCCTGCCGCGAGGCGGCCGAGCGCATGCGCCGCGCCAACGCGCCGCGCACGGCGCCGCCGCCGTACGCGGAAGGGCGCTGGCGCATGGATAACGGGTCGCCGGAGGCGGCGGGCCCGCCCGAAGTCTGGGCACTCGATTCGATAGGCAAAGTCGAGGCCGGGGACGCCGGCAGGATCCTCGTCATCGGATCGCACGGCGCGCTGCATGGCGGCCGCCCGGATTCCGCGCTGCCCGTGGACGCGGCGGCGGCGGTATTCAACGATGCGGGTGTCGGCGCCGACCGCATCGGCATCACGCGCCTGCCGGTGCTCGGCAAGCGCGGCATCGCTGCGGTCGCCGTGGATTGCATGAGCGCGCGCATCGGCGACGGGCGTTCGATGTGGGAGAGCGGCGTGATTCTGCATATGAACGCGCCGGCGGCCGAAATCGGCGCCACGCGCGGCATGACCGTGCAGCAGTTCGCCGCGGCACGCGTGGCCGCCCATACTGCGGCGCAAAATCGACCTTAATGCGGTAAAATTCAGCGGTTTGCGGATACTTGAGCTCAATGCGCACCCCCCTGGTCGCCGGCAACTGGAAAATGCACGGCAACCGGGCTGCGAACCGGGCGCTGCTGGACGCGGTGCTGGCCGGAATCGGCGCCTTGCAGGGGGTCGAATGCGCGGTCTGCGTTCCTTTTCCTTACCTCGGGGAAGTGGCCGGGCGGCTGGCGAACACGCGGCTCGCCTGGGGCGCGCAGAACCTGAGCGAGCATGCACAGGGCGCCTTCACGGGCGAAGTATCGGCGGCGATGCTGGCGGAGTTCGAATGCCGCTATGCGCTCGCCGGGCATTCGGAGCGGCGGCAGCTATTCGGCGAAACAGACGCCATGGCGGCGGAGAAGTTCGCGGCGGCGCAGGCGCAGGGCATCACGCCCATCCTCTGCGTCGGCGAGACGCTCGCCGAGCGGGACTCGGGGCGGACGCAGCAGGTGGTTGAACGGCAACTGCAGGCGGTTCTGGACGTGAATGGCGGGAAATCTTTTGCAAAGGCAGTGCTGGCCTATGAACCGGTCTGGGCGATCGGAACCGGGCGCACGGCGAGCCCGGAGCAGGCGCAGGCAGTGCATGCGTTTCTCAGGGCGAAAGTGCCGCCCGAAACGCGCATCCTGTACGGTGGCAGCGTGAAACGCGAGAACGCGGCGGCATTGTTTGCCATGAAGGACGTGGACGGCGGATTGATCGGCGGCGCCTCGCTGATCGCGGGCGACTTCATCGCGGTGGTTGAAGCTGCGGCGCGGGCCGCGCAACGAAAGGGTTGAGCACATGGAAATGTGGACAAACATAGTTATCGTGGCGCACGTGCTGATCGCGGTGGCGATCATCGGCCTCGTGCTCCTTCAGCACGGCAAGGGCGCGGACATGGGCTCGGGCTTCGGCGGCGGCGCCTCTGGCAGCCTGTTCGGCGCCACCGGCTCGGCGAATTTTCTTTCGCGCGCCACGGCGGTGCTCGCGACGGTCTTTTTCCTGACCAGCCTCGGGCTCGCCTATCTCGCGACCAACCGGCCCAAGGCCGGCGGCGGCGCGCTCGACGCGACGAAGGCGCAGCAGTCGGTGCCGGCGAAAGACATCGCGCCGAAAGCTCCTGAAAAAGCGGCCGTGGAAAAGCCTGCGGCCGAATCCCCCGTTCCGGCGCCGAAGGCTCCCGCCGAAGGTTCGAAGGCGAAGGACGTCCCGCAATGATTTTTAGGGGATAATCCTGCGGTTGGCGCGGATGAAATGCAGCCCACGTGGTGAAATTGGTAGACACGCCAGCTTGAGGGGCTGGTGGCCTAAAACGCCGTAGCAGTTCGAGTCTGCTCGTGGGCACCAACAACTTGAGCGGTGATCAGGGAAACCTGGGAGATTAGAAGCACATGCTAGCCGAGTATTTTCCGGTCCTGCTCTTCATCCTGGTGGGCCTCGCGGTCGGGGTCGCGCCGGTCGTGCTGGGCTCGCTGCTCGGCCCCCACCGTCCGGACCCGGAAAAACTCTCGCCCTACGAATGCGGCTTCGAAGCCTTCGAAGACGCGCGCATGAAGTTCGACGTGCGCTACTACCTGGTCGCGATCCTGTTCATCCTGTTCGATCTGGAGATCGCGTTCCTGTTTCCCTGGGCGGTGGTGCTGAACGAAATCGGCTTCGCCGGGTTCCTCGCCATGATGCTGTTCCTCGGCATTCTGGTCGTCGGCTTCATCTACGAATGGATGAAGGGAGCGCTCGAATGGGAATAGAAGGCGTCCTCAAGCAGGGGTTCGCGACCACCCAGCTCGACAACCTGATCAACTGGACCCGCACCGGGTCGCTCTGGCCGATGACTTTCGGCCTCGCCTGCTGCGCGGTGGAGATGATGCACGCGGGCGCCGCGCGCTACGACCTGGACCGTTTCGGCATCGTGTTCCGGCCCAGCCCGCGGCAATCGGACGTCATGATCGTCGCCGGCACGCTGTGCAACAAGATGGCGCCGGCGCTGCGCAAGGTCTACGACCAGATGGCCGAGCCGCGCTGGGTGATATCCATGGGTTCCTGCGCCAACGGCGGCGGCTACTATCACTATTCCTATTCGGTGGTGCGCGGCTGCGACCGCATCGTGCCGGTGGACGTGTACGTGCCGGGTTGCCCGCCGACGGCCGAAGCGCTGCTCTACGGCATCGTTCAGCTGCAAAACAAGATCAAAAGAACCAACACCATCGCCAGATAGATGACGCCGAAGCTGCAGCGTCTTCATGACGCGATCGACAATGCCCTGCGCATCAAGCCGGCGGAACGGCTAGGCGAGCTGACTCTCGAAATCCCGGCGAAGAGCGCCAGGTCGACGGCGATCCAGTTGCGCGATCATCCCGACCTGCGCTTCGAGGTCCTGATCGATCTCTGCGGCATGGATTACCAGACCTACGGCGACCGCCCCAGGGAAGGGGGCCGTTTCGCCGCGATCGTGCACCTGCTGTCCGTCAAGCACAACTGGCGCCTGCGCCTGCGCGTCGTCTGCGCGGACGACGAATTTCCCGTGGTGCCCACGCTCACCGAGGTCTGGCCCGCGGCCGGCTGGTTCGAGCGCGAGGCCTTCGATCTTTTCGGCATCGTTTTCGACGGCCATCCGGACCTGCGCCGCATCCTCACCGACTACGGCTTCGCCGGACACCCGTTCCGCAAGGATTTCCCGATCAGCGGCTATGTCGAGATGCGCTACGACCCCGAGCAGAAGCGCGTCATCTACCAGCCGGTGTCCATCGAGCCGAGGGAAGTGACCCCCAGAATCGTGAGGGAAGAGCACTACGCCGAAGGACGGGGCTGACCCCTCATGGCCGAGATCCGGAATTACACGTTGAACTTCGGACCGCAGCATCCGGCGGCCCACGGCGTGCTGCGCCTGGTGCTCGAGCTGGACGGCGAGGTGATCCAGCGCGCCGACCCCCATATCGGCCTCCTGCACCGCGCGACCGAGAAACTGGCCGAGCAGAAAACCTTCATCCAGTCCGTGCCCTACATGGACCGGCTGGACTACGTCTCGATGATGTGCAACGAGCACGCCTACGTGATGGCGATCGAGAAGCTGCTCGGCATCGACATCCCGGAGCGCGCGAAATACATCCGCGTGCTGTTCGACGAGATCACGCGCATCCTGAATCACCTGCTGTGGCTGGGCGCGCACGGGCTGGACTGCGGCGCGATGACCATTTTCCTCTACTGCTTCCGCGAGCGCGAGGACCTGATGGACTGCTACGAGGCGGTGTCGGGCGCGCGCATGCACGCCGCGTACTACCGCCCGGGCGGCGTCTACCGCGACCTGCCGCAAGCGATGCCGCAGTACCGGGCGCAGTACTCGCGCAACGCCAAGGCGCTCGGCGAGATGAACGCCAATCGCCAGGGCTCGCTGCTCGATTTCATCGACGACTTCACGCTGCGCTTCCCGAAGTGCGTGGACGACTACGAGACGCTGCTCACGGAAAACCGCATCTGGAAGCAGCGCACCGTCGGCATCGGCGTCGTCACGCCCGAGCGCGCGATGGCGCTGGGCTTCAGCGGACCGATGCTGCGAGGCTCGGGGATCGAGTGGGACCTGCGCCGCAAGCAGCCCTACGAGGTCTACGACAAGCTCGACTTCGCCATCCCGGTCGGCAAGAACGGCGACTGCTATGACCGCTACCTGGTGCGCGTCGAGGAGATGCGGCAGTCGAACCGCATCGTCCGGCAGTGCGTCGACTGGCTGCGCGCCAATCCCGGCCCCGTGATGACCGAAAACCACAAGGTGGCGCCGCCGTCGCGGGTGGAAATGAAGGCCAACATGGAGGAGCTGATCCACCATTTCAAGCTCTTCACCGAAGGGATGCACGTGCCCGAAGGCGAGTGCTACGCGGCGGTCGAGCACCCGAAGGGGGAATTCGGCATCTATCTCGTGTCCGACGGCGCCAACAAGCCCTACCGCCTCAAGATCCGCGCGCCGGGGTTCCCGCACCTGGCGGCGATGGACGAGATGTCCAGGGGGCACATGATCGCGGATGCGGTGGCGATCATCGGCACCATGGATATTGTCTTCGGAGAAATCGATAGGTAGATGCGCGATGCCTCTCTCGGCTAAATCTTTGGAACTGATAAATAAAGAAGTACGAAAATACCCGGCAGACCAGAAGCAGTCCGCCGTGATGGGCGCGCTCATCGTCGCGCAGGACGAAAAGGGCTGGCTGGCGACAGAGACCATGGACGAGGTCGCCGGGGTCCTCGGCATGGCGCCGGTGGCGGTGTACGAAGTGGCGACCTTCTACGGCATGTACAACCTGAAGCCGACTGGCAAGCACAAGCTGACGATTTGCACCTGCCTGCCGTGCGGGCTGCAGGGTTCGCTGGACGCCGCCGACCATCTCAAAGCGAAGCTCGGCATCGACTTCGGCGAAACTACGGGCGACGGCAGGTTCACGCTGAAGGAAGGCGAGTGCATGGGCGCCTGCGCGATGGCGCCGGTGATCCTGGTGAACAACAAGAAGATGCACGACTACATGTCGAAGGAAAAAATCGACGCGCTGCTGAAGGAGCTGAAATGAGCATGCTCGATTACGGCCCCGACGCGATCCTGATGACGGGCCTGGACGGCGGCAACTGGCGCCTCAAGGACTACGAGGCGCGGGGCGGCTATGCGGCGCTGAAGAAAATCATCGCGGAAAAGATCAAGCCGGAAGATCTCATCGCCGACCTGAAGAAATCGGGGCTGCGCGGCCGCGGCGGCGCGGGCTTCCCGACGGGCCTGAAGTGGTCGTTCATGCCGCGCGCTTTCCCGGGCGCCAAGTACGTGGTGTGCAACTCGGACGAGGGTGAGCCGGGAACTTGCAAGGACCGGGATCTCCTGCGCTACAACCCGCACAGCGTGATTGAGGGCATGATCATCGCCGGCTATGCCATGGCGGCGACCGCCGGCTACAACTACATTCACGGGGAGATCTGGGAGACCTACGAGCAGTACGAGGAAGCGCTGAAGGAGGCCTACGCCGCGGGCTATGTCGGCAAGAGCATCCTTGGTTCCGAGTTCAGCTACGAGATGTACGCGCACGCCGGCTACGGCGCCTACATCTGCGGCGAGGAGACCGCGCTGCTGGAGTCGCTCGAAGGCAAGAAGGGCCAGCCGCGCTTCAAGCCGCCGTTTCCGGCCAGCTACGGCCTGTACGGCAAGCCGACCACCATCAACAATACGGAAACCTTCGCCGCGGTGCCCTGGATCGTGCGCAACGGCGGCGATGCCTTCCTCGCGCTCGGCAAGCCGAACAACGGCGGCACCAAGCTGTTTTCGGTGACCGGTCATGTCGCAAAACCGGGCAACTACGAAGTGAAGCTAGGCACGCCGTTCGCCAAGCTGCTGGAAATGGCGGGCGGCATGCGCGGCGGCAGGCAGCTCAAGGCCGTGATTCCCGGCGGCTCCTCGATGCCGGTGCTGCCGGCCGAGATCATGATGAAGACCGACATGGACTACGACTCCATAGCCAAGGCGGGCTCGATGCTGGGCTCGGGCGCGGTGATCGTAATGGACGAGACTACCTGCATGGTGCGGGCGCTGGAGCGCCTGTCGTATTTCTACTTCGAGGAATCCTGCGGCCAGTGCACGCCCTGCCGCGAAGGCACCGGCTGGCTGTACCGCGTGGTGCACCGGATCGAAACCGGCCAGGGCAAGATGGAAGACTTGGCGTTGCTCGACAACGTCGCCGACAACATCGCCGGCCGCACCATCTGCGCGCTGGGCGACGCCGCTGCGCTGCCCGTGAAGAGCTTCCTCAGGCACTACCGCGCTGAGTTCGTGCATCACATCGAACACGGAAAATGTTTTGTCGAAAAAGAAATAGAACCCAAGTGGGGCAGGGCGGGCGCTTTTGCGAATTCAGAAAAAAAACTCAAAGCCGCATAAAAAATGCTGAAAGTAGAAATCGACGGCAAGGAAGTCGAAGTCCCGCACGGTTCTACCGTGATGGACGCGACCAACAAGCTCGGCATCTACGTGCCGCACTTCTGCTATCACCGCAAGCTGTCGATCGCGGCCAACTGCCGCATGTGCCTGGTGGAGGTGGAGAAGGCGCCGAAGCCCTTGCCGGCCTGCGCTACGCCGGTCACCGACGGCATGAAGGTGAAGACCGCCTCCGCGACGGCGAAGAAGGCGCAGAACAGCGTGATGGAGTTCCTGCTCATCAATCATCCGCTCGATTGTCCGATCTGCGACCAGGGCGGCGAATGCCAGCTGCAGGACCTCGCGGTCGGCTACGGCGGCTCGTCCTCGCGTTTCGAGGAAGAAAAGCGCGTGGTGCTGCACAAGGACATCGGCCCGCTGGTGGCTGCCGAGGAGATGAGCCGCTGCATCCAGTGCACGCGCTGCGTGCGCTTCGGTCAGGAAGTCGCCGGCGTGATGGAGCTGGGCATGATCGGCCGCGGTGAGCATTCCGAGATCGTCGCCTTCGTCGGCAAGTCCGTGGATTCCGAGCTGTCCGGCAACATGATCGACATTTGCCCGGTGGGCGCACTGACCTCCAAGCCCTTTCGCTACAGCGCCCGCACCTGGGAACTGGCGCGCCGCAAGTCGGTGTCGCCGCACGACGGCCTGGGCTCGAACCTGGTGGTGCAGGTGAAGCAGAACAAGGTGATGCGCGTGCTGCCGCTGGAGAACGAGCAGGTCAACGAGTGCTGGCTCTCCGACAAGGACCGTTTCTCCTACGAAGCGCTGAACTCGGACGAGCGGCTGACCGCGCCGATGGTGAAGAAGGACGGGCGCTGGGAAGAGACCGACTGGCAGACGGCGCTGGAAGCCACGGTGGCCGGATTGAAGGACTTCGGCGTCCTTGCGTCGCCGCATTCGACCCTCGAGGAACTGTTCCTCGCCGGCAAGCTCGGCGGGCCGGCGGATTTCCGCCTGCGGCACAGCGATTTCTCGGGCGACGGCAAGCGGGCGGGGTTTCCCTGGCTGGGCATGCCGATCGCGGACCTTGCCAAGCTCGACCGAGTGCTCGTCGTGGGCTCGTTCCTGCGCAAGGACCACCCGCTCATCGCGCAGCGTCTGCGCCAGGCCGCCAAGCGCGGCACGCAGATCCACGTCCTGCACTCGGTGGACGACGACTGGCTGATGAAGATCGCCAGCAGGAAAATTGTTCCGCCGTCGGAACTGGTTTCAGGGCTTGAATTTTTCAAAGACGTATTGAAAGCAGGGAAGAATCCGGCAATTCTTATCGGTAACTTCGCCCAGCAGCATCCTCAGGCTGCCGCGATCCAGGCCGCCGCGCAGGCGATTGGCGTGAAGGTCGGATTCCTCGGGGAAGCGGCCAACTCGGTAGGCGGCTATGTCGCCGGCCTGCCCGCAGGCGGCGGCTTGCCGGAAGCTCTGAAAAAGAAAGCGCTGCTGCTGCTGAACATGGACCCCCGGCTCGACTGCGCGCATTCGGTCGCGAGCGCCAAATTCATCGTCAACCTGAGCGCATTCAAATCCGACGTCGGCGACGTGCTGCTGCCGATTGCGCCGTTCACCGAGACGGCCGGCACCTTCGTCAGCACCGAAGGGCGCGTGCAGGGCTTCCACGCCACGGTGCGGCCCCTGGGCGACGCGCGCCCGGCCTGGAAAGTGCTGCGCGTCCTTGGCACCATGCTGGGCTTGCCCGGGTTCGGGTTCGAGACGGTGGAGCAGGTCAGGGACGTATGCCTTGCGGGCAGGGATGTGCAGGGTTTGCTTTCCAACAAGATTGATTTTCGACCACAGGCAACGACAAACCATTCCTCCGGAATCCAGCGCATCGCCGACGTGCCGATCTATTTCGCCGATCCGCTGGCGCGGCGTTCGCCGCCGCTGCAGAAGACTCGCGACGCGCAGGCGCCGCGCGCCTGGATGAACGCCAGGCTCATGCAGTCGCTGGGCGTTGCGGCGGGCGGACTGGTCCTGGTGAAGCATGGCAATGGAGAAGCCGGGCTGGTCGTGGCGCTGGACGACAAGCTGCCCGATGACTGCGTGCGTGTCGCGGCGGGCCATGCCTCGACGGCGGAACTGGGCGCGATGTTCGGCACTGTGTCGGTCGAAAAAATCACCACCCGGCAGGTTGCCTGACGATGCTCGAATCGCTGCTCGCGTTGTCGCAGGCGAAATTCGGCCCGACCTGGGGGCCGGCGATCTACGAGCTCGTCACCTCGCTCGTCTTCATCGTCTGCATCGTCGTGCCGCTGTTCCTGTCGATGGCCTACCTCACGCTGTGGGAGCGCAAGCTGATTGGCTGGATACAAATTCGGATTGGACCCAATAGGGTTACTTTTTTTGGAATTCCCTGGTTGGGCGGATGGGCGCAACCTATCGCCGATGGAATAAAGCTTCTCTTCAAGGAAGTGATCTTCCCCGCCAACGCCAACAAGGCGATGTTCGTGCTGGCGCCGATCTTCATGCTGATGCCGGCGGTTGCCGCCTGGGCGGTGATCCCCTTCACGCCGGAACTGGTGCTCGCCGACATCAACGCCGGGCTGCTCTACATCATGGCGCTCACTTCGATGGGCGTCTACGGCGTGATCATCGCCGGCTGGGCGTCGAACTCGAAGTACGCTTTCCTCGGCGCGATGCGCTCGGCCGCGCAGATGGTGTCCTACGAGCTGGCGATGGGATTCGCGCTGGTGGTGGTGCTCATGGTTTCGGGCAGCCTGAACCTCTCGGACATCGTCGAGGCGCAGGGCAGGGGCCGCTTCGCCGGCATGGGCCTGGGCTTCCTGTCGTGGAACTGGCTGCCGCTCCTGCCGATGCTGATCGTCTATTTCGTTTCCGGCATCGCGGAGACCAACCGCGCGCCCTTCGACGTGGTCGAAGGCGAGTCGGAGATCGTCGCCGGGCACATGGTGGAGTACTCGGGCATGACCTTCGCCCTGTTCTTCCTCGCCGAATACATGAACATGATCCTGATCGCGACCCTGACGGTGATCATGTTCTTCGGCGGCTGGCAGGCGCCCTTCGCCGTGCTGGCGTGGATTCCCGCGATCTTCTGGCTGCTCGGGAAAGTCTTCCTGGTAGTGTCGATGTTCCTGTGGATACGGGCGACCCTGCCGCGCTACCGCTATGACCAGATCATGCGCCTGGGCTGGAAGGTATTCATCCCGCTGACGCTGGTCTGGATCGTGGTGATCGGCGCCTGGATGCAGACGCCCTGGAATCCCTGGAAATGAAACGCCCATGACCCGGGTGTACGAATTCTTCCGTTCGTTCCTGCTGCTGGAACTGTTCCGGGGCCTCGCGCTCACCGGCCGGCACATCTTCGCGCGCAAGATCACGGTGCAGTTCCCGGAGGAAAAGACGCCGATGAGCCCGCGCTTCCGCGGCCTGCATGCGCTGCGCCGCTACCCGAACGGCGAAGAGCGCTGCATCGCCTGCAAGCTGTGCGAGGCTGTATGCCCCGCGGTCGCGATCCACATCGAATCGGAGTCGCGCGGCGACGGCACTCGCCGCACCACGCGCTACGACATCGACCTGACGAAGTGCATTTTCTGCGGCTTTTGCGAAGAGGCTTGCCCAGTGGATGCGATCGTCGAGACTCGCGTCATCGAATACCACGGCGAGAAGCGCGGAGACCTGTACTACACCAAGCCCATGCTGCTGGCGGTGGGCGACCGCTACGAAGAAACCATCGCGGCGGATCGCGCCGCGGACGCGGCCTACCGCTGACGGGACCGGAATGTTCGAAATAGCGGTCTTCTACCTGTTCGCCGTGGTCCTGGTCCTCGCCGCGGTCGTCGTCATCACGGCGCGCAACCCGGTGCACGCGGCGTTGTTCCTGGTGCTCGCATTCTTCACCGCCTCGGCAATCTGGCTCTTGCTGCGAGCCGAGTTCCTCGCCATCGCGCTGGTGCTGGTCTACGTCGGCGCGGTGATGGTGCTGTTCCTGTTCGTGGTGATGATGCTCGACATCAACCTCGAGCAGCTGCGCGAAGGCTTCTGGCAGTACCTGCCGCTGGGAGCGGCTGTGGGCGTGCTGATGGCGGCGGAGATGACGCTGGTGCTGGCCGACCGCTGGTTCGGCCTCGCCACGCCGCCCAAGGTGCAGCCCGCCGACTACAGCAACACCAAGGAGCTCGGGCGGCTGATCTACACCCAATACGCCTATGCGTTCGAAATCGCCGCGGTGGTGCTGCTGGTGGCGATCATCGCGGCCATCGCGCTTACGCTGCGGCGGCGCAAGGACTCGCGCGGCCAGGACCCGTCGCAGCAGGTCAGGGCTCGGCCCGGGGACCGGGTGCGGCTGGTGAACATGCCGCCGGAGCAGGACCGCTGATGTTCGTCATGCTCACGCTGTCGCATTACCTGGTGCTGGGCGCGATCCTGTTCGCGATCGCGGTGATCGGGATATTCCTCAATCGCAAGAACCTGATCGTGCTGCTGATGGCGATCGAACTGATGCTGCTCGCCGTCAACCTGAATTTCGTCGCCTTTTCGTACTACCTGGGCGATGCCGCGGGGCAGATTTTCGTGTTTTTCATCCTGACGGTCGCCGCGGCGGAGTCGGCGATCGGCCTCGCCATCCTGGTGGTGCTGTTCAGGAACCTCAATACGATCAACGTTGAAGACCTGGATTCGCTGAAGGGATGATGAAGAATCTCTATCTGGTGGCGCCTCTCGCACCGCTTGCGGGGGCGATTGCGGCCGGCCTGTTCGGCAAGGCCATCGGACGCGCCTGGGCGCACCGCATCACCATTCTCGGGGTCCTGGTTTCCTTCGCGGTGTCCGTCTATGTTTTCATGGACGTGCTGCACGGCAACGGCTGGAACGGCCCGGTCTATACCTGGGCGACGATCGGCGATACTAAGCTTGAGATCGGCCTCCTCATCGACCGGCTGACCGTGCTGATGATGCTGGTGGTGACCTTCGTCTCGCTCATGGTGCACGTCTACACCATCGGCTACATGGCGGACGATCCGGGCTACCAGCGGTTCTTCTCCTACATTTCACTGTTCACCTTCTCGATGCTGATGCTGGTGATGGCGAACAATTTCCTGCAGCTGTTCTTCGGCTGGGAAGCGGTGGGACTGGTGTCCTACCTGCTGATCGGCTTCTGGTACACGCGGCCGACCGCGGTGTACGCCAACCTGAAGGCCTTTCTCGTCAACCGCGTCGGCGACTTCGGCTTCCTGCTCGGCATCGCGCTGATCCTGGCGCACTTCGGGACGCTGGATTACGCGGCGGTGTTCAGCCAGGCGCCGTCAAACGCCGCATTGCCGATCACGCTGGTCTGTCTCCTGCTGTTCGTGGGGGCGATGGGCAAGAGCGCGCAGTTCCCGCTGCACGTCTGGCTTCCGGACTCGATGGAGGGCCCGACCCCGATCTCGGCGCTGATCCACGCCGCCACCATGGTGACCGCGGGCATCTTCATGGTGGCGCGCATGTCGCCGCTGTACGAGCTGTCCGAGACGGCGCGCTCGGTGGTGCTGGTCATCGGCGCCGTCACCGCGCTGTCGATGGCGCTCGTCGCCATCACCCAGTTCGACATCAAGCGCGTGATCGCCTACTCGACGCTGTCGCAGCTTGGATACATGACGGCGGCGCTCGGCGCGTCCGCCTATTCGGCCGGCATTTTCCACCTCATGACGCATGCCTTCTTCAAGGCGGTGCTGTTCCTCGGCGCGGGCTCGGTGATCATCGCCATGCATCACGAGCAGGACATGCGCCGCATGGGCGGCATCAGGAAGTACATGCCGATCACCTACTGGACGGTGCTGATCGGCGCCTTCGCCAATGCAGGCCTGCCGCCGTTCGCCGGCTTCTTCTCCAAAGACTCGATACTCGAAGCGGTGCAGCATTCGGGCACGCCGGGCGCGGCGTTCGCGTACGCGGCGCTGGTGGCGGCGGTGTTCGCGGGCGGCGTGTATTCCTTCCGCCTGGTATTCATGGCCTTCCACGGCGACCCGAAGTTCGACCCGGCGCATCCGCCGCAAGAGTCGCCCGCTGTGGTGACGGTGCCGCTGTTGCTGCTGGCGATTCCGTCGGTGTGCGCGGGGTGGCTGGTCGGCCGCGTGGTGTTCGGCGACTACTTCCTGGAATCCCTGCACCGGGAGCCGGAAGAATTCCACGGCCTGGTCAGCTACACCCTCCACGGCATCATGGGGCTGCCGTTCTGGTGCGCGCTCGCGGGCGCTGCCACCGCGTGGTATTTGTACATACGAAAGATACATTTGCCGAAGAAAATCGCCATCGCCCTTGGCCCGCTGTATGCGCTGGTCGAGCGCAAGTACGGGTTCGACGAACTCTATGCGCGGGTGTTCGCGAACGGCGCGCTGGTGATCGGCGGCGGGCTATGGAAGGGGGGCGACCGCGGCTTCATCGACGGCCTGCTGGTGAACGGCTCGGCGCGCCTGGTGGGCTGGTCCTCCGGCGTGGTGCGGCTGCTGCAGAGCGGGTTCATCTACTGGTATGCCTTCGTGATGATTTTCGGCGTCTGCGCGATGTACGCGCTGGTCAAATACCGCGTGTTCCCGGGGACGTGAGCACGTGAGCACGTGAGCACGTGAGCACGTGAGCGCCTGATGCTTCTGAGCCTCTCCATCTGGGTGCCGATCCTCGCCGGCCTGCTGGTGCTCGCTGCGGGAAGCAATGCGGCAGGCGACCGCAACGCGCCGCTGCAGCGCGCGATCGCGCTTGCCGGCGCGACCTTCGGCTTCCTGGTCACGATCCCTATCTATGCCGGCTTCGACCCGCACACGCCGGGGATGCAGTTCGTCGAGCACCTGGCCTGGATCCAGCGCTTCAACGTCTTCTACTTCCTGGGCGTGGACGGCATATCGATGCTGTTCCTGCTGCTGAACTCGTTCATCACCGTGCTGGTGGTGATCGCCGGCTGGACCGTGATCCAGCAGCGCGTCGGCCAGTACATGGCGGCGTTCCTCATCATGTCGGGGCTGCTGAACGGGGTCTTTTGTGCGCTGGACGGGCTGCTGTTTTACGTCTTCTTCGAGGCGACGCTGATCCCGATGTTCATCATCATCGGCGTCTGGGGCGGGGCGAACCGCGTCTATGCGGCGCTCAAGTTCTTCCTCTACACCTTCTTCGGCTCGGTCCTGATGCTGGTCGCGCTGCTGTACCTGTACAACAAGTCCGGCGGCAGTTTCGCGATCCAGGACTGGTGGAAACTGCCGCTTACGCTGCACGCGCAGGTACTGCTGTTCTTCGGCCTGCTGTTCGCCTTCGCGGTCAAGGTGCCGATGTGGCCGGTGCATACCTGGCTGCCGGACGCGCACGTCGAGGCGCCCACCGGCGGTTCGGTGGTGCTGGCGGCGATCATGCTGAAGCTGGGGGCCTACGGTTTCGTGCGCTTCACGCTGCCCATCCTGCCGGACGCCTCGCGCGAGCTGGCCTGGTTCATGATCGCGCTTTCGCTGATCGCGGTGATCTACATCGGCCTGGTGGCGCTGGTGCAGACCGACATGAAGAAGCTGATCGCCTACTCGTCGATCTCGCACATGGGGTTTGTGACGCTCGGATTTTTTATTTTCAATGATTTTGGAATCGAAGGCGCGTTGATTCAGATGATCTCGCACGGCTTCATCTCCGCCGCGATGTTCCTCTGCGTGGGCGTGATGTACGACCGCGTGCACAGCCGCAACATCGCCGACTATGGCGGGGTGGTGAACACCATGCCGAAGTTCGCTTCCCTCATGATGCTGTTCGCGATGGCGAACTGCGGTCTGCCGGCGACCAGCGGCTTCGTCGGCGAGTTCATGGTGATCATGGGGGCGATGAAGGCCGGGTTCTGGATCGCCTTCGCTGCCGCGACCACGCTGGTGTTCGGCGCCGCCTACACCCTGTGGATGTACAAGCGCGTGATTTTCGGCGCGGTCGCCAACGACCACGTCGCAGCCCTTGAGGACCTGAATCCGCGGGAGTTCGTGGTGCTGGTCGCGCTCGCGGTCGCGGTCCTTGCCATGGGCATCTACCCGCTGCCCTTCACCGAGGTGATGCATTCCTCGGTAAACGAGCTGCTGCGCCACGTGGCGCTGCCGAAGACCTGACATGAACCGCCTCGATTTCCTCATCGCGCTGCCCGAAATCGTCCTGCTGGCGGGCGCCTGCGCGCTGATGATCGTGGACCTGTTCGTCAAGAGCGAGGGCCGGCGCGTGAGCTTCGCGATGGCGCAATGCGTGCTGCTCGCCTGCGCGCTCGCGACCGCGTTCGTGCTGTTGGCAACGACCACGGTGACCGAGGACGGCGAGCTGCGGGTGGCGGTGGTCTACGGCTTCCACGGCCTGTTCATAGCCGACCTTATGGCGCACGTGCTCAAGCTCGCCGCCTACGGGGCGGTGTCGCTGGCGCTGGTGTACTCGCGCCGGTATCTGATCGACCGCGGCCTGCTGCGCGGCGAATTCCTCACGCTGCTGCTGTTCGCGCTGCTCGGCATGATGGTGATGATGAGCGCCAACAGCTTCCTCACGGTGTACCTGGGGCTGGAGCTGCTGTCGCTGTGCCTCTACGCCCTGGTGGCGCTGAACCGGGATTCGGCCGCCTCCACCGAAGCCGCCATGAAGTACTTCGTGCTGGGCGCGCTCGCCTCGGGGATGCTGCTTTACGGCATGTCCATGATCTACGGCGCCACCGGCACGCTCACCATCACCGAGGTGGCGAAGCAGATCGGGCTGGCGTCCAAGGACATCACCAACGCCCAGCAGACCTTCCTGGTGTTCGGCCTGGCGTTCATGGTCTCGGGCATCGCCTTCAAGCTGGGCGTGGTGCCGTTCCACATGTGGATTCCCGACGTCTACCACGGCGCGACCACCGCGGTGACGCTGGTGATCGGGACGGCGCCGAAACTGGCCGCGTTCGCGATGGCCATGCGCCTGCTGGTCAACGGCCTGCTGGATGTCGCGCACGAATGGCAGCAGATGCTCGTGATCCTCGCCGTGCTGTCGATGGCGATCGGCAACGTCACCGCCATCGCGCAGACGAACCTGAAGCGCATGCTGGCCTATTCAACCATCGCGCACATGGGGTTCATGCTGCTCGGCCTGCTCTCGGGCGTGGTCGGCGGCAACTGGCTGAACGCAGCGGACGCCTACGCGGCCGCGATGTTCTACATGCTGGTCTACGTGCTGATGTCGCTCGGCTCCTTCGGCATGCTGCTCTTCCTGTCGCACAAGGGCTTCGAGTGCGAGAACCTGGACGACCTAAAGGGCCTGAACCAGCGCAATCCCTGGTACGCCTTCATCATCCTGCTGCTGATGTTCTCGCTTGCCGGGGTGCCGCCGACGGTGGGCTTCTACGCCAAGCTGGTAGTGCTCTCGGCGGCGGTCGACGCCGGCCAGGTCTGGCTGGCGGTGGTGGCCGTAGCGTTCTCCATCGTCGGCGCCTTCTACTACCTCAGGGTCGTGAAGCTGATGTACTTCGACGAGCCCGTCGATGCGGCGCCCGTCTCCGGGCAAGGCCTGGCCATGCGGATACTGATCTCCGCCAACGGCATCGCGCTGCTGGTGCTCGGGCTGCTTCCCGGAGGGCTGCTGAAAGTCTGCTTCCTCGCCATTAAAAACCTTTGAGCGAATTCGAAGAGACATTCGTCTCGGGCGAAGAGGTATACCGGGGCAGCTTTCTCTCGCTGCAGCGCGACGTGGTGCGCCTGCCCGATGGCGCGCAGGCCGTGCGCGAATATATCCGCCACCCGGGCGCGGTGGTGATCCTGCCGCTGTTCGACGACGGCCGCGTGCTTCTCGAGCGCCAGTTCCGCTACCCGCACCACCGCGATTTCGTCGAACTGCCGGCGGGCAAGCGGGAGGCGGGCGAGCCGCCGCTGGAGACGGCGAAACGCGAGCTGCTCGAGGAAACCGGCTACCTCGCCGCCGAATGGCGGCGCCTTGGCATCATTCACAACGCCATCGCCTACAGCGACGAAGGCATCGAGATCTATCTCGCCCGCGGGCTGGAGAAGCGCGAGGCGAAACTGGATCCCGGGGAGTTCCTGGAAGTGTTCGCGCTGCCGCTGGCGGAAGCGCTGGCAATGGTGCGCGACGGGCGCATCACCGACGCCAAGACAGTCGCTGCGCTGCTCTGGGCAAAGGCGTTCCTGTTGTAGGCAGCTGGCGCCCAGAGCAGGGCGGCGAGGGCTTAGTTCTAGGTAGCGGCGGCCACGTCCCGGTCGCGGGTTAGGTGGCTCAGGAAGGCCGTTATCTCCGGCGCCCCCATATCCCGAGGGTGGCGTTTATTGGGGAAAAAGATAAATTTTTTTATCCAATGGATATAGCGTTCTTCCGTGCGCTCGCTGTAGTGCCGCCGTCGCATGGCGTCACTAACTTGGTCAAGCAGCTTCGGTGCCTTAGCAGGCACGCTCGATTCTTCCGCCATCTCCTCCTCCCGTGGTTGGTTTGCGTAGGCGTGTCTCCAGGCGTAACGTCTTGACCCAATGGGAGGATGACAGCCGTTGTTACAAGTTGTGAGGTTTGCAAACCGACCACAAATGGCAACTAATACTTGTTAGGTCCCGATAGGTGCCACGGACATTTCTTCAGAGCGGATCGTGAAACAAAAACGAACACACGATTACGGAATGTCACGCGAGAAACTGCTA
>Ga0070731_10002083_pt1 | contig 19653 bp, 19 predicted proteins | sample Coa_R1_2_FD_66448 | JGI IMG/M metagenome (GOLD analysis project Ga0070731, IMG submission 66448) | Surface soil microbial communities from Centralia Pennsylvania, which are recovering from an underground coalmine fire - Coalmine... | ecosystem: Environmental > Terrestrial > Soil > Unclassified ... | reverse complement strand
CCGTCGGTCGTGATCTACACGCTCGTCGAGCCGGAGCTCCGGCAGGCGATGCGCGAGCTCTGCCGCCGCAGCAAGGTGCACTACTGCGACCTGCTGCAGCGGCCGCTCGAGGCGGTCGCCCGCGTCTCGGGACGCGCCGCCCGGATGGAGGCCGGCGCGCGGCCGCAGCTCGACGAGCAGTACTTCCGCCGCATCGCCGCGATCGAGTACGCCGTGCGGCAGGATGACGGGCTCGGCAGCCTCAGGCGCGCGGATGTCGTTCTCTGCGGAGTCTCGCGCACCTCGAAGACGCCGCTCTCGATCTACCTCGGCTACCTCGGCTGGCGGGCCGCGAACGTGCCGCTCGTGCACGGCATCGAGCCGCCTGCCGAGCTCTTCGAGGTCGACCGCGCACGGGTCGTCGGGCTGACGATCGCCCCCGACCGGCTCGCCGAGATCCGCAGCGAGCGCGTGGCGCAGATGGGCGGCGACCGCCGCTATGCGAGCCTTGCGGAAGTCTACGAGGACCTCGAGTACGCGGCTGCGATCCACCGGCGGCTCGGCTGCCCGGTGCTCGACGTGACGGAGCTCTCGATCGAGGAGATCGCGCTGCGGATCATCCGCGCCGTCGAGCAGAGGGTCGGCCGGTGAAGCCCAGGCCGCCGATCCCGCGCTGGCGCTGGGCGCTCTGGCTCTCGACGCTCGCGCTCGCGCTCGTCGTCTTCTACGGGCTCTTCACCCCGGTCTGGTTCGGGCTGCGGTCTCTGGCCTGGCTGGCGGAGTTCCGCGCCCGGCGTCGGCGTTGAGGCCGCCTCGCGGTGAGAACGCGTGGTAACAATCTCGCGACGATGGGCCGGTTCGTCTTCGACTTCGACGAGCCGTCGGGCGGGGGCCGTGAGCTGCTCGGCGGGAAGGGGATAGGGCTGGCGGAGATGACGCTGCTCGGCCTCCCCGTGCCGGCCGGGTTCACGATCACGACCGAGGCCTGCCGCGCCTACCTGCGGGAGGGCGACATCCCCGACGGGCTCGAGGACGAGATCGAGGAGCACGTTCACCGGCTCGAGGAGCGCACCGGCAAACGCTTCGGCGACGCGGGCGATCCCCTGCTCGTCTCCGTCCGTTCGGGCGCGGCGGTCTCGATGCCCGGGATGATGGACTCGATCCTCAACCTCGGTCTGAACGACGACGCGACCGAGGGCCTCGCATCGCGGACCGGAAACCCGCGCTTCGCCTATGACTCGTACCGGCGCCTGATCCAGATGTTCGGTGAAGTCGTCGACGGCGTCGAGGCGCACCGCTTCGAGGACGCGCTCGGCGAGCTCAAGACGCGGCGGAACGCGCGGCACGACACCGACCTCGGTGCCGAGGACATGCGCGGGCTCGTCGCGACCTACAAGCAGATCCATCCGGCCTTCCCGCAAGACGCGCGCGAGCAGCTGCTGCGCGCGGTGCGCGCGGTCTTCGAGTCCTGGAACACCCCGCGTGCGCAGGTGTACCGCCGCGCGAACGACATCCCCGACGACCTCGGCACCGCCGTCAACGTCGTCCAGATGGTCTTCGGCAACAAGGGCGACCACTCCGGCACCGGCGTCGCGTTCACGCGCGATCCGTCGACAGGCGAGCAGGGCGTCTACGGCGAGTTCCTCGCGAACGCGCAGGGCGAAGACGTGGTCGCCGGCATCCGCACGCCGCAGCCGCTCGAGACGATGCAGGCGACGCTGGCCGAGGCGTATGCGCAGCTCCTCGACACGATGCGGCGTCTCGAGGAGCACTACCGCGACATGCAGGACGTCGAGTTCACCGTCGAGGACGGCGCGCTCTACATGCTCCAGACGCGTGCGGCGAAGCGGACGGCGGCGGCGGCGCTGAAGGCTGCGGTCGACATGGTCGACGAGGGACTGATCACGCGCGAGGAGGCGGTGGCGCGCATCGACCCGGCGCAGCTCGACCAGCTCCTGCATCCGGCGATCGACCCGAACGCCCGGCTCGAGGTCGCGGGCAAGGGCCTGAACGCGAGCCCGGGCGCGGCGAGCGGGGGCATCGTGTTCGACGCCGACACCGCGGTCGAGCGCGCGAAGGATGGGCCGGTCATCCTCGTCCGCTGGGAGACGACGCCGGACGACATCCACGGGATGATCGCGGCGCAGGGGATCCTCACGGTGCACGGCGGCATGACCTCGCACGCGGCAGTGGTCGCGCGCGGGATGGGAAAGCCGTGCGTCGCCGGTTGCGAGGACCTCTCACTGCGCGACGGCGTTGCGCGCATCGGTGGCCACGAGCTGCACGAGGGCGACGTGATCACGCTCGACGGCGGCACCGGGCGCGTCTTCGTCGGCGAGGTGCCGCTCGTCGCGCCGCGGCTGAACGAGGACTTCGAGACGGTGCTCGGCTGGGCGGACGACGTCCGGCGGCTGAAGGTGCGCGCGAACGCCGACACGCCCGAGGACGCGGCGCGCGCGCGCGAGTTCGGCGCGCAGGGGATCGGTCTCTGCCGCACCGAGCACATGTTCTTCGGCAGCGAACGGCTGCCAGTGATGCAGGAGATGATCCTCGCCGACACAGAGGAAGGAAGGCGGGCCGCGCTCGACCGGCTGCTGCCGTTCCAGCAGAGCGACTTCGAGGGCATCTTCGAGGCGATGTCGGGTCTGCCGGTCACGATCCGCCTCCTCGACCCGCCGCTGCACGAGTTCCTGCCCTCCGAGGAGCAGGCGACCGACGAGAAGGTGCGCGCGCGCATCCGCTCGCTCCACGAGCAGAACCCGATGCTCGGCCTGCGCGGCTGCCGGCTCGGGCTCACGTACCCGGAGGTCTACGAGATGCAGGTGCGCGCGATCGCGCGCGCGGCCCGCACGGTCGGCGAGGGCGCAGTCGTCGAGATCATGCATCCGCTCGTCGGCTTCGCCGAGGAGCTGCGGCGCCTGCGCGAGCTGACCGAGCGCGTGTGGGCCGAGGAGGCCGGGGACGCGCCGCGCCTGATCGGCACGATGGTCGAGCTGCCACGCGCGTGCATCCGCGCCGACGAGATCGCCGAGTTCGCCGATTTCTTCTCGTTCGGCACGAACGACCTGACGCAGACCACGCTCGGCATGTCGCGCGACGATGCCGAAGGCAAGTTCCTGACGCGCTACCTCAACGACGGGGTGCTCGAGCGCAACCCGTTCGAGGTGCTCGACCAGGACGGCGTCGGTGGCCTGATGCGGATCGCGGTCGAGCGCGGCCGCTCGGCCAAGCGCGAGCTCAAGCTCGGCATCTGCGGCGAGCATGGCGGCGAGCCGAGCTCGGTCGCGTTCTGCCACCGGCTCGGCCTCGACTACGTCTCGTGCTCGCCGTTCCGAGTGCCGCTCGCACGGCTCGCCGCCGCGCAGGCCGCACTCGAGGAGGCGGGCTCGGCCCAGTACGTCGCCGCCGGCGGCTGACGTGCTCCTCGCCGCCGCCGCGCTCGTGCTCTCGAGCCCCGCGTTCGCGAACGGCGCAGCGATCCCGAACCGGTACACGTGCAACGGCCGCGGCGACTCGCCGCCGCTCCACTGGAGCGGGCCGCCGCGGGGCACACTGAGCTTCCGCCTCACGGTCGTCGATCCCGACGCCCCTGGCGGCCGCTTCGTCCACTGGCGCGCCTTCGGAATCCCCGCCGGCGCGCGGGGTCTGGCCGCGGGGCAGCACGCGCCCGGAGAGGGGACGAACGGCGCGGGGAGCCGCGGGTGGACGCCGCCGTGCCCGCCCGCGGGGCCGGCCCACCACTACGTCTTCACCCTCCAGGCGATCGGGTCGCAGGGTGAGGTGCTTGCGACCGCGCGGCTCGTCGGCCGCTACGCGGCCGCGTAGGCGACGAGCACGGCGACGAGCCCGACCGCTCCGGCGGCGGCGAGGCTGAGTTGAGGCGAGCGGCGGAACTGCGTGTAAGCGACCATGACGACGATCCCGGCGATCAGCCCGCCGATGTGGCCCCCGATCGAGATTCCCGGGATCGCGAACGTCAGCACGAGGTTGAGCACGATCAGCCCGAGCACCTGGCCGCCGGTCGCAATGTTTCCGCGCCGCTCGAGGACGAGCAGCCCGCCGAGCACGCCGAAGATCGCGCCCGACGCGCCGGCGGTGATCGAGTTCGGGCTGATGTACAGGGCGCCGGCCGAGCCGGCGAGCCCGGCGACGAGATAGAGGATGACGAACCGCCAGCGACCGATCAGCTGCTCGAGGATCGAGCCGGCGAAGTAGAGGCTGAACATGTTGAGGCCGAGGTGGATCGGGCCGTAATGGAGGAACGCGGCGGTGATCAGGCGCCACCAGTCGCCGTGGGCGACGCCGGCGACGTGTCCGTCGACGCAGCACGCGCTCCGGAACAAGACGCCGTGGTCGTAGATCCAGTTGTTTTGCCCGTCGATGTTGCCGCCGAGCGCGAGCTCGATCACGTAGATCCCGACGTTGATCCCGATCAGGATCATCGTCACGGCGTTCACGCGCCGCGCGCCGACGCCGGTCGTGGCGCGCGCCGCCGCCGCCGTCACCTTCTGGATTCCCTGCGGCTTCCCGGAGTGCTCGGGGCAGCGGAGGCCGACCGGGGCCGGGGTCATGCACTCGTAGCAGATCGGGCGGCCGCACTCCGAGCAGGAGAGGCCGGTCTCCCGGTCGGGATGGCGGTAGCAGTAACGGGGGCCCGCTTCCATCGGACTAGCGTATCCCGGGTGCAGGTGCACGTCGCTTTCACGCCTGCAGAGGAGGGCTCCGCGAGCGTCGGGATCGTCGTCGACGTCATCCGCGCGTCGTCGTCGATCGCCGCGGCGCTCGCAGCCGGCTACGAGCGCGTGCTCTGCTGCCGCGAGATCGAGGAGGCCAAGGCCCTGCGCGCGGAGCTCGGCGACGAGGCCGTCGTGGGCGGCGAGCGCGACGGCGTCGTCGTCCCGGGCTTCGACGTGGGGGCGTCGCCGCGCGAGTTCGCAGCGGGCCCGCGGGCGCGCACGCTGATCCTCTCGACGACGAACGGGACGGCGACGATCCTGACGGCGGCCGCGCGGTGCAGGACGGTGCTCGTCGCCGCGCTCGTCAACCTCCGCGCCGTCGCGGACGCGGCGCGGGTCGCCGGCGACGGCGTCGCGATCTTCTGCGCCGGGTTCAAGGGCACCTTCGCGCTCGACGACGCCTACTGCGCCGGGCGCTTCGTGCAGGAGCTCGCGGGCGAGCGAAGCGACGCGGCGATCGCGGCCGAGCTTCTCGCGCGGTCGTTCCCGAGCGCGCTCGAGGGACTGACCGCACGCACGTACGGCCCACCGGGCCTGGAGGCAGACATCGCCTACTGCGCGCAGGAGAACGTGCTCGCTACGGTCCCGCGCTTCGCGCGCATGGTCGGCACGGCCGCGGAGATCGTCGCGTGAGGGATACAACTTCGGTCGTGATCGCGACCGACGTCCTTGCGCTTCGTGGGCTCGACCGCGGCGAGCTCGTCCTCGACACAGGCCTCTCCTACGACGGCACCGCACCCGTATGCGTACACGTCGTCAAGCGCGAGCGGCGGTACTCGTTCGACGACGGCGGCGGAGCCGCCGAGGCGGCCGGCATCGATCCGCCACGCGGGTTTCCGCGGCGGCTTCGGCTCGGCCCGGAGCGTGAGGTGAACGTGAACGGTCGCGGCGTCGTCAGCCTGCCCGGGTTCGAGCGATCGAGCGACGCCTGGCTCCTCGAGCTGCCCCAGCTCGTCGCGCAGGGCTCCGTCGCTCTCTACGAGGCGCTGCTCGAGCTCGAGTAGCGGCTCGACCGGGGAGCAGGCATCGGTGCCGGGCCGAGGCGGCGTGCGGTCGCCCTACGATCGCGCGATGCGCTGGAATCTCGCCGTCGCGGCTCTCGCCGCGTCCTGGGGCTTCATCTCCGTCATCGTGGTCGGGGTCACGCTCGGCCCGCTGCCGCTCACGGTCTACCGGACCGGGCTGGCGGCGCTCGCGATCCTCGCGCTGCTCGCGGTCATGCGGCGCCTGGACCTGCTCCGCGTGCCCCGTGAACGGATGCTGCTCACGGTCTCCGGAGTCATGCTCGCCGCGCACTGGTGGTGCTACTTCGAGACGATCAAGCTCGCCGGCGCCGCCGTCGCGAACTTCACCGTCTACACGGCCCCGATCCTGCTCGCGGCGGTCGCGCCGCTCGTCCTGCCGGAGACGCGCAGCCGCGTCGTGCTGGCCGCCCTCGTGCCCGGCAGCGCAGGTCTGCTGCTGATCGCGCTCGCAGGCGGAGGCGGCGGCGGCCACGTACGTCCGCTCGCGATCGCGATCGGGCTGCTCGGCGCGGTGACGTACGCGGCGCTCGTCGTGATGAGCAAGCGCCTGACGGCGGAGCTGCCGACGCTGACGATCACGTTCTGGGACTACACGATCGCAACGGTCGCGCTCGCGCCGTTCCTCGTCTTGGCGCCGCGCGTGCTGCCGCATCCGGGCGAGCTGCCGTGGGTGGTGCTGCTCGGCGTCGTCTTCACCGGGCTCTCGGGTGTGCTCTACATCGGGCTGCTCGGCCGCGTGACCGCGCAGGCCATGGGGATCCTCTCCTACATCGAGCCGGTCTCGGCGGCACTCCTCACGTGGGCGATCCTCGGGCAGTCGTTCGGCTGGCAGGTCGCTGCCGGCGGCGCGCTCGTCGTCGTGGCGGGGACGACGATCGTCGTCTTCGAGCCGGCGGAGGCGGAGGCGGTCAACCGCCGGGTGGCGACGGCCGGGTGAGCACGGCGCTGCTGTTTGACAGCGAACACACGTTCGTGTAGAACACACGTTCCCATGATCGCCGCAGTCGTCATCCCCGGCTTCGACCTACGGGCGGCGCTGCGGGAGCGGCCGGCACTCGAGGCGGAGCCGGCGGCGCTCGCGCCGCTGCCGGGTAAGGAGCCGCTGCTCGGCTCGGTCACCGCTGCTGCGGCGACGGCCGGCGTCCGGCCGGGCATGCGGCTCGGCGAGGCGCTCGCGACCTGTCCGCGGCTCATGCTCGTCGAGCAGGACCCGGCGGCGGCCGAGCACGCGTGGGAGGGCGTCCTCCGCCGACTCGAAGACGCAGGCTTCGCGGTCGAGCCTGCGGGCGCGGGAACGGTCTACTTCGAGACGAGGGGGGTCGAGCGCCTCTACGGCGGACTCGAGCCGGCGCTCCGGCGCGCGCTCGCCGCCGTCGGGCCTGCGTGGGACGCGCGTGTGGGAGCGGCGGAGCGGCGGTTCGCGGCGATCGCAGCCGCCGGCGTCGCCCGGCCCGGGCAGGTGCTGATCGTCTCCGACGAGCGCACGCGGCGATTCCTCGCGCCGTTGCCGCTGACCCTGCTCCCGCTCGAGCGCGACCGCTACGAGGAGCTCGAAGAGCTCGGGATTCGCACGATCGGACAGCTTGCCGGGCTCCCGGGAGGTGCGGTGGCCGAACGTCTGGGGGCCGACGGCCGCCGTGCCTGGAGCCTGGCGAGAGGCGAGCGAGACGGGAGGGTCGCGCCGCGCAAGCCGGCGGAGTCTCTGGTCGAGACGCTCGAGTTCCCGGAAGCGGTCGGCAACGAGCTGACGCTCCGGCGAGGGCTCGCAGTGCTCGTTGACCGTCTGCTCGCCCGACCGGAACGCGCGGGGCGTCCGCCGCGGAAGCTCGCCCTCTGGGCGCGGCTCGTCGGCGGCGCCTCGTGGCGCCGGACGGTGACGTTGCGCGAGGCGTCGGGGAACGCCGGACGGCTGCGGGCAGCGCTCGGGCCGAAGCTCGCGGAGCTACCCGCGCCGGTGTTGAAGCTTCGGCTCGAGGTGGTGGAGCTCGCGGAGTCGACCGGTGAGCAGCTCGAGCTCGTCAAGGCCGAGGGCGAGGTGCTGCGAGGTCGGTTGAAGGAGGGTCTGCGTCAGGTACGGGCGGCCGTCGGCGCAGGCGGGGTCTCGTCGGTGGTGGAGGTGGCGCCCTGGTCGCGTATCCCGGAGGCGCGCGCGCTGCTCGTTCCGCGCGACGACTGAACGCGCCGCGGCCGGCGCTCGTCGAAGCGCACGGCGACGGCGTGCCACGGCTCGTGAATCGCGCGCGGGTCGCAGTCGTACGCGAAGAATGGCGCGTCGTCGATCGCTGGTGGACCGAGGAGCCGGTCGACCGCCGCTACTTCGACGTCGTCCTCGAGAACGGCGAGAACACGGTCGTCTACCGCGACGAGGAGACCGGGACGTGGTTCACGCAGCGCGCCTGAGCTCCAGGCCGGCAGTGAGCGCACGCGCTCGGCGTGCCGCGCCGGGATGACGGACGAGCGCTTCCCCCTCGGCGGCCCTCGCGGCACCCAAGTCGGCCTCACCCCGAAGCGCAGTGGAGAACTCGGCCCACAATCGGCACAGACACGTGACACCCTCGCGACGCCTTCGCCGCTACCCTCGGGGTCATCCCCAGGGCGGGTGGGGGCTAGGGACGGACGGTCGCCCGCCACACCCGCTGCAAGCTACGTCGAGCTGCACGCCCACTCGGCGTACTCGTTCCTCGACGGCGCGTCGCTCCCAGAGGAGCTCGCCGCCCGCGCAGCGCAACTCGGCTACGACGCGCTCGCGCTGACCGACCACGACGGCGTCTACGGCTCGCTCGAGTTCGCGCACGCGTGCAAGCACCTCGACGTGCGCGCGATCACCGGCGCCGAGGTCAGCCTGGCCGGCGGCGCGCACGTGACGCTTCTCTGCGAGAGCCGGCGCGGGTACGCGAACCTCTGCCGGATCCTCACCGACGCGCACGCTCGCACGCGGCTCCCCGGACGCGAGCGCGAGCTCCTGCCAGCCGAGACGACACTCGACGTCGTCGCGGCACACGCGGAGGGCCTCGTCTGCCTCTCCGGCTGCGCGCGGCATGGGATCGCCGTCGTCGATCCGAACGGCGCCTCCCGTCTCGCCCGCGCGTTCCCGAACGCCTTCTACGTCGAGTTGCAGCGACCGCTCGAACGCGGCGACACGCGTCGCAACGTGGAGCTCGAGGACCTCGCCGCGAGCATCCGCGTTCCGACCGTCGCGACCGGCGACGTGCACGCGCATCACGTCCGCCGCACCCGCTTGCAGGACGTCCTCGTCGCGATCGGCAACCGGACGAACCTCGATGGTTCCGAACGCGAGCGGCGCGGCAACCACGAAGCAGTCCTCCGCACGCCCGAGGAGATGCTCGCTCGGCTGCCACGTGACGCTGCGGCGCGTACGCGAGAGATCGCCGACCGCTGCACGTTCGACCTGACGCAGGAGCTCGGCTACCGCTATCCCGACTTTTCCGACAGCTCGGACCCAGCCGACGCACAGCTCCGCGCCGTGTGCGACCGGGCGTTCGCGGACCGCTACCCGGTCGGGGACGTGCCGGCGCGGCAACGCCTCGACGAAGAGCTGGCGCTGATCCGACGGCTCGGTCTCGCCGGCTTCTTCTTGCTTCACTGGGAGGTGCTCGAGCTCGCGCGCGAGTGCGCGCTCGAGGTGCGCGGCCCCGGCTCGCCGCGACACGTCCTTCCGCCCGGACGCGGACGCGGCTCGAGCGTCGGCTCGATCGTCTGTTTCCTCACCGGTCTCTCGCACGTCGACCCCGTCGCAGCAAACCTCTCGATCGGCCGTTTCCTGAACGACGAGCTCGTCGCCGTTCCCGACATCGATCTGGACTTCCCGCGTGACATTCGCGAGAAGCTGATCGTCGCCGTCACCGAGCGCTACGGCCGCGAGCACGCCGCGCTCGTCGCGAGCTTCTCGACGTACCGGAGCCGCGGGGCGATCCGGGACGTCGGCAAGGCGCTCGGACTGCCGTTCGCCGAGCTCGAGCGGCTCGCACGCGTCACCGACGGCTGGGACGCGACGTTCGTGGGCGAAGAGCTTGCCGGCGTTCCCGGCGCGCGCTCGGGTCCACGCTGGGACGCGTTCAGGGAACTGACCCGCGAGATCGCGGGCCTGCCGCGCCACCTCTCGCAGCATCCCGGCGGAATGGTGATCTCGACGCGGCCGCTGATCGATCTCGTCCCGGTCCAGCCGGCAGCGATGGCCGGCCGACAGATCTGCCAGTGGGACAAGGACTCCTGCGCCGACGCGGGCTTCCTCAAGATCGACCTGCTCGGTCTCGGCATGCTGTCGGCGGTCGAGGACGCGGTCGAGCAGATCGCGCGCCTCCACGGCGAGGCGATCGACCTCTCGCGGGTCCCGCTCGAGGATCCCGACGTCTACGCCGAGATCCAGCTCGCCGACACCGTCGGCGTCTTCCAGATCGAGAGCCGTGCGCAGATGCAGAGCTTGCTCCGTACCCGCCCCGAGAACCTCGACGACCTGACAGTGCAGGTCGCGCTCGTCCGACCCGGGCCGATCCAGGGCAAGGCCGTCCATCCCTACATCGAGCGCCGCCAGCGCCTGCGCGAGGATCCGAGCTTCGAATACGAGGTCGAGCACGAGTCACTGCGGGAACCGCTGCAGGACACGCTCGGCGTCGTCGTCTTCCAGGACCAGGTGCTCTCCGTCGCGATCGCAGCCGCGCGCTTCAGCGTCGGGGAGGCCGAGGGGCTGCGGCGCGCGATGAGCCGCAAGCGGAGCGAGGAGGCGATCGAGGCGTTCCGCCCGCGCTTCGTCGAAGGCTGTCTCGGCAACGGGATCGACGAGCAGACGGCACACGTGATCTACGACAAGCTCGTCGGCTTCTCGGGCTTCGGCTTCCCGAAGTCGCACGCAGCCGCATTCGCCTTGCTCGCCTACCAGTCCGCCTGGCTGCGGCACCGCTACCCGGCGGAGTTCCTCTGCTCGTTGATGAACGCGCAGCCGATGGGCTTCTATCCGCCCGCTTCGCTCGTGCGCGACGCGCAGCGGCGCGGGGTCGAGGTCCGCCCGCCGCACGTCAACCTGAGCGCCGCCGAATGCATGGTCGTCGACGGTGGGGTGCTCGTCGGGCTCGGCTACGTGCGCTCGGTCGGCGAGGACGAGGCGAAGGCGATCGTCGCCGCGCAGCCGTACATGGACGTCGGTGATCTCACGCGTCGCGCGCCGGTGAAGCGCGCTGCGATCGAGGCGATCGTCGCCGCTGGTGCATGTGACGATTTCGGTCCGCGCCGGGAGCTTCTCTGGCGCCTCGGCGCGACTCCACGCGGCGAAGCAGGTCAGCTCGCCCTGCCGCTCGAGCCGACAGCCGAGACGCCGGAGCTGCCGCGCCAGACCGACTGGGAACGGATGCTCGCCGACTACAAGCACACGTCGCTCTCGGTCGGTGTCCACCCGCTCGAGCTGCTGCGACCGCACCTTGGAGGGGTCGTGACGAGCGCAGAGCTCGCCGAGGCGCCGCACGGCGCGTACATCTCCGTCGCCGGTATGACCGTCGCGCGGCAACGACCTTCGACGGCGAACGGCGTCGTTTTCATGCTGCTCGAGGACGAGCTCGGGCAGATGAACCTGATCGTGACGCCGCCGGTCTACGAACGTCATCGCGGGATCGTGCGCGGAGAGCCGCTTCTGCTCGCGCACGGTCGGCTCGAACGCGTCGACCGGAACGTGAACCTCGTCGTCGACCGCCTCGAGACGCTCGGCCCACTCGCCCGCCGGGCCGCAAACGACGCCGAGGTCAGGAGCGTGTTACCCGCGGCACATCACTTCGGCCACCGCTGATCTGCCCCCTCGCGCCCGGGCCGGGCGGCCGCGGGGGTATTCTCCATCGGATCATGGTGCTTTTCCCAATCGCCTTCATCTGGCTCCTAGCCGTGATGATCTGGCTGATCCGAAACAGCCTCAACGAGCCCGACCAGGCACCCGGCGGGCCGCGCCGTTGGTATCCGCGCCGACCGCGGCGACCGGACGGCCCCGGGCAGCGTCCACATCAGAGCGCGAAGCGTGGCCAGCGCTTCGCGAGCTCACGCTCGAACTGGCGCTCGTAGACGTCGCGCGTCGGCTCGTCGAGCGTCTGCGAGTACGTGTCGCGGATCTCCTCGAGGAAATCCTTCACGAGATCGACCGAGTCGACGAAGTCGCCGTAGCGCTCCTCGGCCTCGTCGCGGTCGGCGGCGTTGTACGCGGCGAGTCGCTTCTCGGTCTCCTCGATGTCGCCGGCGCGCTCGCGCGCGAACAGATCGAGTTGCCGTCCGATCACGTCGCCGAAGCGCGCTCGCCGGCGGATCACGCGAGCTCTCGGTACAGCTCGACGTGCGCCCTCGCGGCCGCGTCCCATGTGAGCTCCGCGCGCGCGCGCGCGGCGCCGGCGCGGGCTGGCGCCGGATCGGCGAGAACCTCGCGCACGGCCTCCGTCAGCGCCTCGACGTCCCCCGCGGCGACGACGCGGCCGGCGCCGTAGCGCTCGATCGGCTCCGCAAGGCCGCCGACGTCGTAGGCGACCGCCGGCACGCCGGCGCCGAGAGCCTGCAGCAGCGCGCCGGACTGGTCGAGCTCGGCACGGTACGGAAACACGGCCACGGTCGCCTGGGAAAGCGCCCGGTCGAGTTCCGCCTGCGGCAGGTAGCCGAGCCGCCACTCGGTCCGAGGCGCGTCGCGTAGACCGTCGAGCGGCATCGCCGGATCGCCGGCGACGACGAGCCGCGTGTCGGCGAGGCGCCGCGTCACCTCGATCGCGTCGGCGAGTCCCTTGTACGGCCGGATCACGCCGAGAGCGAGGAGCGTGTGACCGTCGTCCGACGCTGTTGCCACACTCGGATACACGGGATGTGGAATCACGCGGGCATCGACACCGAGCTCGGCCAGCGCCTGCCGGCCCCGGTCGGAGTGGACCACGACGCGATCGAAGCGCGCGAGGAGGCGCCGCCAGAGGGCCCGGCGGCCCGCGGTCCGCCGTGGCAGGAGATCGTGCGCAGTGAAAACTGATGGCGACCGGTAGCGCACCAGGGCGTCGACCTGCGGCCACGCGAGCCATTGCACGTGCAGCACGTCTACCCGGAGACGTGCGAGTGACGCCGCAACGCCGACATGCTCGAGCGCCTTCACCGGCAGCCGCGCCCGCGACCGTCCGAAGAGGCGCGACGAGAGCGGGTAATACCGCTCTGAACGCCGGTAGCCGGTAGGGCGCGGCAGCTCGGCGAAGCGGAAGCGCGACGTCGCGACCTCCACGTCGGTGCCTGCGCGGGCGAGAGCGGCGGCCAGCTCGTGGTCGTACCATGGCGTGAACGCGGGCGGGTCGGCGACGACGACGCGCACGCGCCGTACAGTAGAGCGCCGTGCTCGTCCGGAGCTGGAACCTGTTCCACGGCAACACGGTGCCGCCCGGACGCCACGCGTATCTGCGCGAGATGGTCGAGTTGATCACCGCCGACCGCCCGGACGTCGTCTGCCTCCAGGAGGTGCCCGCCTGGGCGCTCGGACGACTGGGCGCGTGGAGCGACATGACCGAGCTGCCGGCGCTCGCGCGCCGCCCGAGCATCGGGCCGGTGCCGATTCCACGCGCGTTCGGTCGCGCGCTAACCGCGCCCGACCACGGCCTGATCCGGTCGGCCTTCGCAGGCCAAGGGAACTCGGTCCTCCTCGCGCGCTCGCTGCGGGCCCTCGCGTCCGCCACATTGCCGTTCGCGGCGCCGGAGCCGCGCGTCGCGCAGCGGATCGAGCTCGCCGAGCTCGTGGTCGGGAACGTGCACTGCTCGCACGGCGAGCGGGGCGTGAGCGAGATCGACGCGGTCCTGCGCTGGCTCGGGACGCCGCGCGTGCTCGTCCTCGCCGGCGATTTCAACACCGACCCCGAACGCAACCCGGAGCTCGCTGCCTTCGCGAATGCGCTCCCAGGCAGGATCGACCAGGTCCTCGTGCGCGGCGCTGCCGCGCCCGCACGCGCCTGGCCTGACGACGATCGCCGCTACGGCAGCCGGCTCCTCTCCGACCACGCGCCGGTCGAGGCGACGGTCGAGCTCTAGCTACGCCGCGTCTGCGGTTGTCCGAAGCCCGAGCTCGGGCGCGATCGGCTGCAGTGCCTCGATCACGTTCGCGATGTGCTCGTCGAGCTCGAGGCCCAGTAGCTCAGCGCCGGCATACACCTCGTCGCGGTGTACGCCTGCCGCGAACGACGGCTGCTTCAACTTCTTGCGCACGGACTTCGGCTCGAGCCCGTCCAGCCCCGTCGGCCGCACGAGCCCGCAGGCGTGGACGAAACCCGAGAGCTCGTCGCACGCGAACAACGTCTTCTCGAGCAGCGTTTCGCGCTCGAGTCCGACATGCTCGGCGTGGGAGAGGACCGCGCGGACCACCACCTCCGGATAGCCCTCCTCGCGAAGGATCGGGGCGCCGTCCTGCGGATGCTGGTCGAGCGTCGGGTGGATCTCGTAGTCGAAGTCGTGGAGCAGCGCGGTGACGCGCCACAGCTCCTCGTCCTCGCCGAAGCGCCTCGCGTACGACGCGGTCGACGCCTCGACTGCGAGCGCGTGCCTGCGAAGGGCCTCGCTCTGCGTGTACCGGGTCAGGGTGTCCCAGGCCTGCTCGCGGGTCGGCGCCAAGGTGGCCGCTAGGATAGCCGCCTCGTGTCGTCGACCATCGTCAGGCACGCCGCCGCCGAGTCGTTCGTGATCGAAGGTGGTCGCCGGCTTTCGGGACGGATCCGAGCCGCTGGCAACAAGAACGGCGCGCTGCCGATCATGGCCGCGTGCCTCCTGACCGACGAGCCGATCGTTCTGTCGAACGTGCCGCGGATCCGCGACGTCGAGACGATGGCCGAGCTGCTGCAGCAGGTCGGCGCCGACGTCGACTGGACCGGCGAGCACGAGATCCGCATCCACGCCGCCGAGATCGCGACGAGCGAGATCGACGAGGAGCTCGCCGACCGCATCCGCGCGTCGTTCCTGCTCGCCGGCCCGTTGCTTGCGCGCTGCGGCCGTGCCAACGTGCCGCCGCCGGGCGGCGACGTGATCGGCCGCCGGCGGCTCGACCCGCACATCCACGCCTTCGAGCGGCTGGGCGTTCGCGTCGCGATCGACGAGCGCTTCGACCTGACGGCCGAGCGGCTGGCGCCTGCGGAGATCTTCCTCGACGAGGCGTCCGTCATGGCGACCGAGAACGCCGTCATGCTGGCGTCGCACATTCCCGGGCGGACGCGGATCGTGAACGCGGCGTGCGAGCCGCATGTGCAGGACCTCTGCCGTTTCCTTGCCGCGCTCGGTGCCGAGATCGCCGGGGTCGGCTCGAACGTGCTGACGATCGACGGCGGCGAGCGGCTCTCGGGCGGGGAGCACCGCGTCGCGCCGGAGCACATCGAGGTGGCGAGCTTCATCGGACTCGCCGCCGTCACCGGCGGCGACCTGACGATCGACGACGCGTCGCCCGACGACCTGCAGCCGATCTTGCCCGTCTTCGAGCGTCTCGGCGTGCACGTGGAGCTCGACGGGGGGTCGGTTCGCGTCCCGCCGGAGCAGGAGCTCGTCGTCCACGACGACCTCGGCGGGCAGATCCCGAAGATCGAGGACGGGCCGTGGCCTGCGTTCCCCGCCGATCTGACGTCGATCGCGCTTGCCGTCGCGACCCAGGCGCAGGGAACGATCTTGATCTTCGAGAAGATGTTCGAGAACCGGCTGTTCTTCGTCGACAAGCTCGTCTCGATGGGCGCAAGGATCATCCTCTGCGACCCGCATCGCGCGATCGTGAACGGGCCGGCGAAGCTCTACGGCCAGCGGATGGCGAGCCCGGACATTCGCGCCGGGATGGCGCTCCTGATCGCAAGCCTCTGTGCGGAGGGCACCTCGACGATCGGGAACGTGAGCGAGATCGACCGCGGCTACGAGCGGATCGACGAGCGGCTGCGCGCGCTCGGCGCCTCGATCGAGCGGGTCTAGCGAGCGAGTCCGCGCCGCGCGCTTCGCCCTGGCGTCGTCTCGGCGCGTCCGACCTGCTCGACGGTCACCGCGCCGAGCTCGGCAGGGGCGGGCCTGCCCTGCGCCGCCGCGACGGCAGCCGCGACGTCGAGGACGCCGTAGCCCGACGCCGTTGTGCGCCTGCCGTGCCCGCTTGCGGTTCGCTCCAGGATCGCCGCGACCTGCGCAGCGCTCAGCGACGGCTTCGCGGCCCAGACGAGCGCCGCGGCGCCCGCCACCTCCGGCGCCGCGTACGACGTCCCCGTGCCGTAGCCGAACAGCCCGCCGCCCACTGCGAGCTCGGCCCGGGGGTAAGCCGACGCCGGCGCCGTCGACGAGAGTGAGCCGAGCACGTTCACGCCCGGAGCAAGCAGGGAGACGTAGTCGGCGGCGGTCGAGAACGGCGCGCGCGCGCCGTCGCTCGCCGAGGCACCGACGGCGAGCCCGTCCGGGCCGAGGAGCGCAGCGGGATAGGTGGTGAGGTCGCCGGTCTCGCCTCCGTTGCCGGCAGCCGCGACGAGGAGAACGCCATGCGCTTCCGCGTAGCCGATCGCGGCCGCCTCGACCTGCGACGTGTCGGGGCCGCCCAGGCTCAGGTTGATGATCCGCGCCCCGTGGTCGACGGCCCAGACGATCGACGCGGCCTCAGTCGCGTCCGAGAAGTCGTCGTCGCCGCTGTTCGCTTGCACGATCAGCAGTCGCGCGGCGCCTCCGAAGCCCGCGAAGACGCCGGCCGTCGGCGCACCCGCGGCGACCGAGGCGACGAACGTGCCGTGGCCGACGGTATCGGTCACGACGCTCGACCCGGAGACGGCGCTGTATGTGATCGGCCGCTTGGCGGCAAGGTCGGGCGCGGTCAGGTCTGCACCCGTATCGATCACGGCGATCGTGATCCGCGCTGCGGCGCGGCGGACGCCGGCCGGCACGAGGTCGGCGCGCGTGGCGGCGTACTGCCACTCGCCGCCCGCACCGGCGACCTCGACGGGCGCGTCCCCCAGCTGTCGGCGCGCGACGGTCGGCTGCCCCCAGTCGATTCCCGGGCGCGCGCGCAGCGCCGCGAGGTCGCCTGTCGCCACCTCGGCGATCCGGAGCTGCGAGACGCGTGCCGTCACGTCGAGTCCGCGCAGCGCGAACGGCGTCGTGTAGTGAACGGTCACGAGGCGTGTCTTCGCGGCAGCGCCCGGGCCGAGGACGAGGACCGCTCCCAGGGCCAGGAGAGACGCAGCGCCGCAACGCACCGGCTAGATCATTCGACACCCCGCGAGCCGCGAGCAATGGCTCGATCGGCCTATCTTTGCAAGTCGTACGGATGAGGCTTGCGAATCAGCCTGCCGCCGCGACCGCGCCGGCTTCCGCAGTCTTGAGGCCCGTCGACAGGTTCATGTTCGCGCGCGGCGGCTGCTCACAGGCGACAGTCGAGGAGCGCCGCTCGGTCTGCCCGGCGGCGTGGACGCGCGAACGCGACGCGCCGGCCTGGCAGGAGCGCTGCGTCTCCTTTCGAACCACCGTCGGGGCGAGGTGCATGATCTGCTGCGGCAGGAGCTGGTCCGCCTCGATCGAGAGGGTGCCGCGCGCGAAGGCCATGGGCGCGCCGGCGAGGGCGAGGACCGCGAGCGCCACGGGTACGGACATCGAGCGCATGCTGCCTCGGCTAGCGTAGCTCGCCGGGCGTTTGTCCGCGCTGCGCCCCTGGTGGCTAGGCTCAGCCTGTGGCCGGCACCCAGTCAGGCGTGCGCGTCGAGCTCGCGTCGCGTGCCGAGACGAGCGTCGCGACCGGTCTGCCGGTTCTCGACCACCTCGTCGGACGGCTCGGCACGACGGCGCGCTTGCTCCTCTCGCTCGAGGTCGAGCCCGGCCAGACGGACGAGGAGGTCGCCGCCGCCGGTCGCGCCCTCGGCGGCGGGCTTGCCGACCTGTTGCGCGCGCCCGACGCCTGGGGCCGCGGCTGGGCGACCCTGCCGGAGGAGGAGGCGCTCGCGAGCGCCGTCCTCGAGGTCTCCGAGCGGCCGCTCGTCGTCTCGAACGTCGACTTCTCGGGCCAGCGGGTCGGCGGGCTCGCGAGCGACGTTGTCTCGCGCTTCCTGAACGAGCTCGCAGGAGCCGCGGGCCTCAACATCCACATCCGCGTCCTCGAGGGCCGGGAGCCCGAGCACGTGCTGGCGGCGATCTTCAAGGCGCTCGGCGCTGCGCTCGGGCAGGCCTGCCGGCCGGCGTACGGAGCGGGCGGGTGAACAGGGACGTGGTCCGCACGGAGTCGGCCCCGGCGCCGTTCCAGGGCGCGCCGTACTCGCAGGCGATCGTCGCGAATGGGTTCGTGTTCGTCTCGGGCCAGCTCGGGCTCAGGCCCGGCGAGCAGCAGCTCGTGCCGGGCGGCATCGCCGAACAGACGGAGCAGGCCTTCGCGAACCTCCGCGCCGTGCTCGAGGCCGCCGGCTCCGGCATCGACCGGATCGTCAAGACGACCGTCTTCCTGCAGAGCCTCGGCGACTTCGCGGCCATGAACGAGGTGTACGCTCGCCGCGTCGGCGACGCGCCGCCCGCGCGCTCGACGGTCGAGGTGGCGAAGCTGCCGTCCGGAGCATTGGTCGAGATCGAGGCGGTCGCGCTCGCAGGGTGAACCCTCGCGTCAGGCTCGATCCGATCTTCGCGGGTCACAATGGACGGATGCTGAAACCTGTCGAGGAGTACATCGGCGGGCTCGGGCTCGACGCGTACCTCGTCGGCGGTGCAGTCCGCGACGAGCTGCTCGGGCTCGACTCGAAGGACGCCGACTTCCTCGTCCCCGGCGTCGACATCGCCGCGCTCCGCGAGCGGCTCGCACCGCACGGCCGCACCGAGGAGCTGGTCGTCGCCGGGCGCCCGGTCGGCGTCCGCTTCTACCCGCGCGAACGAGGGATCCGCAGGCTTGCGCCGGGCGGGATCGAGCTCGCCCCGCCGCGTCGTGAGATCTCGACCGGGCCTGGCCGGCATGACTTCGCGATCGTCGTCGATCCGGGAGCCGACGTCGTCGACGACCTTGCACGCCGCGACTTCACCGTGAACGCGATGGCGCGACGCCTCGAGGACGGCGCGCTCGTCGACCCGTTCGGTGGCCGGGCCGACCTCGAGCGGCGCCGCCTGCGCACCGTCTCGCCGGGCAGCTTCGCGGAGGATCCGCTGCGCATCGTCCGCGGCCTGCGGTTCGTGTCGCAACTCGGCTTCGACCCCGACGAGGAGACGCTTCGGCAGATGCGGCAGCAAGCGGAGTCGGTGCGGCTCGTCTCGGCGGAGCGGATCGGCGGCGGGCTCGCGGCGGACGGGATGGGCGAGCTCTCGAAGCTCCTGCTGGGTGCGGAGCCCCGCAGGGCGCTCCGGCTCGCCCGCGACACCGGCGTGCTCGTCGCGCTCATGCCCGAGTTCGCGCTCGCGATCGGATTCGACTCGCGCTCGACCGACCACTCGCTGCCGCTCGAGGAGCACATCTTCGCGGTCGTCCAGGCCGCTGCGGACGCCGGCATGCCGCTGCGCCTCCGGCTCGCGACGCTGCTCCACGACCTCGGCAAGCCCGGCGGGGCCGGCGACCACGCCGCCGCCGGCGCCGACATCGCCGACCAGGTTCTCGCGCGGCTTCGCTACCCCACCGACCTCCGCACGCGCGTCGTGCGGATCGTCCGCTTCCATCCGTTCCGGCTCGGGTCGGGCGACGCGGTCGAGGCGCGGCGGCTCCTCGCCGAGCACGGCGAGGGGCTCGTGCTCGACCTGCTCGACCACTGGGAGGCCGACCTGCGTGGCCGCGACGAGACGCCGCAGGTCCGCGCGAAGCTCGAGGAGGTCGCGCGGTTCCGCGCCGTCGTCGAGGCGGAGCGCTCGAGCCCGCATCGCCTGTCCGATCTTGCCGTCGACGGCACCGATCTCATCGAGCTCGGCTATCACCCGGGCCCGGCCCTGGGCCGCGCTCTCGACGAGTTGCTCGACGC
>Ga0070731_10002081_pt1 | contig 19659 bp, 22 predicted proteins | sample Coa_R1_2_FD_66448 | JGI IMG/M metagenome (GOLD analysis project Ga0070731, IMG submission 66448) | Surface soil microbial communities from Centralia Pennsylvania, which are recovering from an underground coalmine fire - Coalmine... | ecosystem: Environmental > Terrestrial > Soil > Unclassified ... | reverse complement strand
GACAAGTTCCGGGACGAGTTCCAGGCGCACATCGACCACGGCGGCTGCCCCTTCGGCGACGACTCGACGCTCGACGGCGTGCTGGCTCCCGTGGCGATGCACACGCACGCTCCGGTGGCGCAGGTCCCGGGATGACCCAACCGGACGTGGTCAACCTCACGATCGACGAGCGTCCCGTCCAGGTGCCGAAGGGCACCGGCCTGGTCGAGACCGCGCAGCTCGCCGGCGTCGAGATCCCCGTCTTCTGTTACGAGCCCCGTCTCGGGGCTCCCGTCGGGGCGTGCCGCATGTGCCTGGTCGAGGTCGAGGGACTGCCGAAGCTGCAGGCCGGCTGCACGCTGACAGCGCAGGACGGGATGGTCGTCCGCACGGCGCGCACGTCCGCGAAGGCCGCCGACGGCCAGCACTCGACGCTCGAGTTCATCCTCGTCAACCACCCGCTCGACTGCCCGGTCTGCGACAAGGGCGGCGAGTGCCCGTTGCAGGACTTGACCTTCAGGTACGGGCCGGGCAACACGCGGATGAGCTTCCCGAAGCGGACGTTCGAGAAGCCCATCCCCGTCTCGCCGCTGATCGCGCTCGACCGCGAGCGCTGCATCCTCTGCTACCGCTGCACGCGATTCTCTGAAGGCGTCGCCGAGGACGGGCAGCTCGTCGCGGTCAACCGGGGCTCTCAGTCCGTGATCTCGACGTTCGAGGACGAGCCGTATCGTGCGCCGTTCAGCGGGAACGTCGTCGAGCTGTGCCCGGTGGGGGCGCTCACCTCGACGCAGTACCGCTTCGAGGCGCGGCCGTGGGAGATCCAGAACGTCCCGACCGTCTGCGGCCTCTGTCCGGTGGGCTGCAACATCAGCGCGACGACGCGCGAGGGCAAGGTCAAGCGGATCCTGTCCCGCAACCACCCCGAGGTCGACGAGGGGTGGCTCTGCGACAAAGGCCGCTTCGCGTTCGCGCACCTGAACGCGCGCGACCGGATCACGGCGCCGCTCCTGAAGGCCGGCCCGCGCCGGTTCGAGCAGATCGCGTGGGAGGATGCGCTCGACCGCGTCGAGGCGCTGCTGCGCGAGGCGGGTGCCGCAGCGGTCACCGCGCTCTCGGGAGGCGAGAGCGTGGAGCAGGCCTACGCGCTGGCGAAGCTGATGCGGACCGGGCTCGGTGCGCACGAGGCCGTGCTCCCCGAGGACGTGCCCGACCGGCTCGACCACCTCCGCGCGCCCCTGTCCGCCATCCGAAGCGCAAAGACGATCGCCGTCCTCGCCTCCGAGCCGGTCGTCGAGCGCGCGCCCGTCGTCGAGCTCTGGCTCAAGGCGGCCCGCCGCGCCGGCGCCGAGATCGGCTACGGGCGGCCCGACGGTCCCGTCGACGTGCTGATCACGGACGACGCCGCGTTCGGCGAGCTCGTCGAGGCGCAGGAGGTGTACTACCTGCCCCGCACCCCCAACGGGCGCGGAGTCGTCGACGCATGGAGCGCGGCCGCCGACGGCGAGCCCGCCGAGTCGAAGCCGCGGCTTCTCGTCGTCTCCGGTGACGAGGCCGCCACCGACCCGAACGTCCGGGCCCTGGCCGCCGAGGCGGGCACCGTGATCGGCATCGGCATGTTCGAGGAATCCTTCCGCGGCTGGGCGGATCTGGTCCTGCCCGGGACCGGCTACCTGGAGCGGGACGGCACGACGGTCAACCTCGAGGGACGGCTGCAACGGCAGCGGCGCGCCGTGCTCGCACCCTGTCCGGACGAGCTCGCGTGGATCGCCAAGCTCGCGGAGCGCTTCGGCGTCGAGCTCAGCCCTCACGCAGCGGTCGTCTTCGGCGAGATCTCCGCGAAGTGCTTCGGGGGCATCGCGTTCGGCGACATCGGCGAGCGCGCCTCGCTCCCGCCGAAAGCGGCGCGACCCGAGTCGGCGCGCAAGCCGGTGCGCCCATCGCGCTGGGCGGGCCTGCGACTGGTCGCCTACCGCCCGCTCTTCTCGGGCACCGCCGTCGAGCGCACCCCGGAGCTCCAGTTCCAGCGGCCGGAGCCGGAGGTGCAGCTGTCGCGCGAGGACGCCCGCAAGCGCCGCATCCGCAACGGCCAGACCGTGAAGGTCTCGTCCAACGGAACGTCCGTCGAGCTGCGCGCCCGGATCGCCGCCGACCTCACCGCCGGCACGGTCCGCATCGCCCGCGAGCATTCAGGCGATCTGCACCCAACTGTAGAGGTAGAGCCGTGATGCATCACGAGCCCTGGTGGATCACGCTGCCCAAGGCGTTCCTCGTGATCAACGTCGTGATGCTCTTCTTCGCATTCACGACCTGGCTGGAGCGGAAGGTTCTCGGCCGGATGCAGAACCGGTACGGCCCCAACCGCGCCGGCCCGAAAGGGCTGCTCGTCCCGATCGCAGACCTGCTGAAGCTGATCCGCAAGGAGGCCTTCGCGCCGAGCGCGGCCAAGGAGCCGCTGTACATCATCGCGCCGGTCGCGTCGATGTTCACGGCGCTCGCCGCGTTCAGCGTCCTACCGTTCGGCGCAGGCTGGACGATCAGCGGCTACTACATCCAGGGATCGGTCGTCAACGTGCCGATCTCGCTCATCCTGATCTTCGCGCTCGGTTCGATCGGCATCTACGGCTTCATCGTCGGCGGCTGGGCGTCCGAGTCGAAGTACTCGCTGCTCGGCTCGATGCGCACCTGCGCCCAGCTCGTCTCCTACGAGGTCTCCCTCGCGCTCTCGGTTCTCGGCGTCGTGCTGATGGGCCAGTCCCTGAGCCTGCAGCAGATCGTCGACAAACAGCAGGCGACGCTGTGGTTCTTCATCCCGCAGGCCGTCGGGCTCGGCGTGTTCGTGCTCGGCGGGATCGCCGAGACGTCACGTGCGCCGTTCGACCTGCCGGAGGCCGACACCGAGCTCGTCGCCGGCTACCACACCGAGTACTCGGGCATGCGCTGGGGCCTGTTCCAGGCGGCCGAGTACATCAACATGCTCACGCTCTCGGGCCTCTGCGTGACGCTCTTCTTCGACGGCTACCACTTCCCCTGGGTGCACTCGCTCGACATCCTCGGGCCGCTCTGGTTCGTGCTGAAGCTGTTCACATTGGTGAGCGTGTTCATCTGGCTGCGGGCGACGCAGCCGCGCCTGAGATACGACCAGCTGATGCGCTTCGGCTGGAAGATCCTCCTCCCCGTCGCGACGGCGAACGCGCTCGTCACCGCGGCACTGGTCGTGGCGGTGCACTGATGGCAGTCGTCCCGAACACGCTCAAGGGCTTCGGCGTGACCCTGAAGCAGATCTTCAAGAAGCCGATCACGCAGCAGTACCCGGAGTACAAGCGGCCCGTCTATCCGCGCTTCCGCGGACGGCACAGGCTGAACCGCTTCGAGAACGGGCTCGAGAAGTGCGTCGGCTGCTCGCTCTGCGCAGCGGCATGCCCCGCGGACTGCATCCGCGTCGTGCCGGCCGAGAACACACCCGACAACCGCGTCTCGGCGGGTGAGCGCTATGCGCGCATCTACGAGATCAACATGTCACGCTGCATCTTCTGCGGCTACTGCGAGCTCGCGTGCCCCTTCGACGCGATCACGCTCGGCAACGACTTCGAGATCTCCGAGTACAACCGCGACGACCTCATCTACACGAAGGACATGCTGCTCGCCCCGCCGCTGAAGCGCGTGCCCGTCGCCGATCCCGACCTCTACGACACACCGATCCCGTACTACAAGGAACACGCGTAGGCGATGGCCAACTTCCTGGTCTGGGTCGTGTGGGTCGTCGCGGCGTTCGCGTGTCTGGCGAGCGCGCTCGCGGTCGTCAGCTTCACGAACCCCTTCTACTCGGCGCTCTCGCTGATCGGGAACCTCGCCTCTCTCGCGGTGCTCTTCCTGCTGCTCGGCGGCGAGTTCGTCGCCGCCGGACAGGTGCTCGTCTACGGCGGCGCGGTGATGGTGATGTTCCTGTTCGTGATCGCCTACCTCGGCGACCGCACCGACGTGTCGCCGTGGTCGGGCGGCCCGCCGTGGCAGGTGATCGGCGCCGTCGCAGCCGGCGGCGCGCTCCTCACGGAGGTGCTCGTCGTCGTGGGCCTCAAGGCGGGCGGCTTCCTCTCGAAGGAACCGCACATCGGGCGCAGCTTCGGATCGCCGGAGAACATCGGCAAGCTCTTCCTCACCGATCACCTGCTCGCGTTCGAGGTGACGTCGATCGTCCTGCTCGTCGCGGCGGTCGGCGGCGTCGTGCTCGGGGCGCACGCACGGCAGACCATCGACGACGCCCCCGAGGTCGATGCACGGGCCTGACATCAGCGCGTACGTGATCCTCGCGGCGCTGCTGTTCGCCACCGGCGCGCTCGGCGTGCTGCTGCGGCGCTCGCCGCTGATCATCCTGCTCTCGGTGGAGATCATGTTGAACGCCGCGAACCTGCTGCTGATCGCGTTCGCACGCCTGCACGGCCACGAGGACGGCCAGGTGTTCGCGATCTCGGTGATGGCAGTCGCCGCATCCGAGGTGGTCGTCGGCCTCGGCCTGATCGTGGCGATGGGGCGGCGCCACATCGAGCTCGACGTCGACAAGCTCAGGACGCTGAGGGGCTAGCGGTGAAGACAGCCGCCTGGATCTGCCTGCTGCTGCCGCTTGCCTCCACGGTCGCGATCACGCTCGGCGGCACGCGCATCTCGCGCCGTCTCGCGGGCTATGTCTCGACGTTGACGACGATGGGCGCGTTCGTCGCGGCGATCGTCGACCTCGGCTATCTGCTCGGCGAGCACGCGCACGCCCGGACGCACGTGACGACGTCGTGGACGTGGCTCGCAGCAGGCCCGTACCACTTCGGCCTCTCGCTTCTCGTCGACCAGCTGAGCGTCTTCATGATGCTGGTCGTCAGCGGTGTCGGCTCGCTGATCGTCGCCTACTCCGTCGGCTACATGGACGGCGAGGACGAGGAACGACGGTACTTCGCGTACATGTCGTTGTTCGTCTTCTCGATGCTGCTCCTCGTCCAGGGCGGGAACCTGCTGTTGCTCCTCGCCGGCTGGGGCATGGTCGGCCTCTCGAGCTACCTGTTGATCGGCTACTACCAGGAGCGGCCGTCCGCGGTCGCAGCGGCGAAGAAGGCGTTCGTGATGAACGCGATCGGCGACGCGACGATGGCGCTCGCGCTCTTCCTGCTGATCGAGCACACAGGACGCCTCGACTACTTCGGCGTGTTCGGAAGCGCGCCGCACGGCGGAACGGTCGCGAACCTCATCGCCCTCGGCCTGCTCGGCGGTGCGGTCGCCAAGTCCGCCCAGATCCCGCTGCACACCTGGCTTCCCGATGCGATGGAGGGGCCGACGCCGGTCAGCGCCCTGATCCACGCGGCGACGATGGTCACCGCGGGCGTCTACCTGATCGCGCGCACGCATCCGCTGTTCGAGAACGCGTACGTCGTCCAGGACCTGGCGGCCGGCCTCGGCGCGCTGACGCTGCTGATGGCGGGGCTGATCGCGCTCGTGCAGACGGACATCAAGCGCGTGATCGCCTACTCGACGATGTCGCAGATCGGCTACATGTTCGTCGGCGTCGGCCTCGGTGCGTACGCGAACGGGCTGTTCCACCTGATGACGCACGCGTTCTTCAAGGCGCTGCTCTTCCTCGCCGCAGGTCTCGCGATCCACGCCCTCGTCGGCGAGCAGGACATCCGCCGGCTCGCCGGCATCGGCAGGCTGATGCCGCAGACCCGTCTGGTGTTCCTCATCGGCTCGCTCGCGCTCGTCGGCGTGCCGCCGTTCGCCGGCTTCTTCTCCAAGGACTCGATCCTCGCCGCCGCCCTCGACCGCGGCTGGTACGGCGACCTGATCTTCGTCGCGGGCGAGATCGGCGCCCTGCTGACGGGCATCTACGCGTTCCGGCTGTTCTTCGTCGTCTTCACGGGCGAGCCGTCGCCGTTCGCGCGCGAGCATTTCCACGCGCATCACGGGAAGGAGGGGCCGCTGTCCATGCGCTGGACGGTCGGCGTCCTCGCGGCGCTCTCCCTCGTCGGCGGCTTCCTGCAGTTCGCACCGCTCTGGCATCCACTCAGCGACTGGCTTGCACCGGTCGCCGCGCCGATCGCGGAGGCGAGGAGCTGGCAAGAGGCGCTCGCATCGGCGCTCGCCGTCGCGCTCGGTCTCGCGGGGATCGCCGTCGCATGGGTGCTCTACGGGAAGAAGAGCCTGTCGGTCCCGCGGCCGGTGCGGCTCTTCGAGCGCAAGTTCTACTGGGACGAGCTGTACGACTGGATCGCGTACCACCCGTCGGACCTCGCCGCGCGCGGGCTGCACGCCCTGATCGAGCAGCCGCTGATCGCAGGCTCGCTCGGCGCCGTCGGCGAGAGCCTCGACCTCGGCGCCCGCGAGCTGGGCCGCGCGCAGAACGGGCTCGTCCGCACCTACGCGCTCGCCCTTGCCGGCGGCGTCGCCGTCCTCGCCGTCGTCTTCCTCTCGGTGCGATGAACGCCTGGCTGACCACCATCCTGTTGCTCGTGCCGTTCGGCGGAGCGCTGCTCGTGGCGATCGCACCGCTCCCCGGCTACTGGCTCGGCTCGCTCGCGACGCTCACCTCGCTGATCGAGGTCGGCTTCTGGATCACGTCGGCCGGGCGCTTCCACTTCGGCAACCCGTCGCTCCAGCTCTCGCAGCAGGCGTCGTGGTTCAAGGATCTGCATGTCTCGTACCACGTCGGTCAGTACGCCTTCTCCGTGTGGCTCGTCGGCATGACCGTCGTCGTGATGGCGGCGTGCACGATCTACGGCTGGTGGGTCGGCCGGACTCGGCCGCGGCTCTACTTCTCGCTGATGCTCCTGCTCACCGCGGCGATCGTCGGCGTCTTCACCGCGCAGGATCTGCTCCTCTTCTACGCGTTCTTCGAGGCGATGCTGATCCCGCTGTACGTGCTGATCGGCGTGTGGGGCGGCGCCGGGCGCATGCGGGCGACGCTGACGTTCGTCGTCTACACCGTCGTCGGGTCGCTGCTGATGCTCGCCGCGGTCGTCGCGTACGGCCTCCACGAGCACACGTTCGACCTCACGCAGCTGCCGCAGCGATCCTCGACGTGGCTGTTCCTCGGGTTCGTGATCGCGTTCGCGATCAAGGCGCCGCTGTTCCCGTTCCACGGATGGCTCCCGGATGCGTACCGCGAAGCTCCGGCAGAGGTCTCGGCGATCCTCTCGGGGGTCGTGTCGAAGGCCGGGCTGTACGGCCTGCTGCGGATCGCGATCCCGAAGTTCCCGACGGTCGCGAACGACTGGCGCGTCGTTTTGCTCGTCCTCGCTTCGATCTCGTTGGTCTACGGCTCGCTGCTCGCGTTCCGCGCACCGGACTTCCGCGGCGTCGTCATGTACTCGTCGCTCGCCCAGTCGGGGCTGATCGTGCTCGGCCTGTTCGCGTTCAACGACCTCGGCTTCGACGGGGCCGTGCTGCAGATGGTGAACCACGCGCTCATCTCGTCGTCGCTCTTCCTGCTCGCCGGAATGGTCGAGCGGCGGACGTCCACCGGTGAGCTGCGGCTGCTGGGCGGCATGGCGCGCGGCCGGCCGCTCCTGGCCACCGTGATCATGACCACCGGCATCATCGCGCTCGCCGTGCCGCTCTCGTCGTCCTTCGCCGGCGAGTTCCTGATCCTCGCAGGCGTGTTCCAGCAGCACTGGGCGTGGGCGGTCGTGGGCGCGACCGGGATCGTGCTGGCGGCGATGTACATGCTGCGTGCGATCTCCGCCGTCCTGCACGAGGAGGTCGGCTCGGCGGTGCCGGATTCGGCGCTCGATCTCCGCCTCGGCGAGCTCGCGGTCGTCGTCCCGCTCGTGCTCTGCCTGGTCGGGCTCTCGGCGTGGCCGAACCTCGTGTCCGGACACGCAAAGCCGCCGGCGCCGGGCTGGACGGCCTACGCGCCGCTCGTGTCGAACAAGGCGACGAAGTGATCCAGAAGCCGCACGTCGACTGGTTCGCGCTCTCCCCGTCGCTGTCGCTGCTCGGCGCCGCAGGGCTGCTGTTGATGGTGGCCGTGTTCGTGCCGCGCCGGTGGCGCGGCGGCACCGCGGCGTTCGTCGGGTTCGCCGGCTTCGTGACCGCGTTCGTCTTCGCGGTCGTGCTGGACGCGAAGACCCCGCACGTCGTCGAGCTGATCCACGACTCGATGTTCCGCGACCGCTGGAGCGCATTCGCGCAGGTGCTGATCGCGGGATCGGGCGCGGTTGCGGTCCTCTTCTCGGTCGGCGAGCGCTGGAGCGAGGAGCACGTCGCGGAGTACTACGCGCTGCTGACCGCCGCAGGCGCGGGCATGGCCTTCTTCGTGCAGGCGGCGAATCTCATGACGCTCTTCCTCGGCCTGGAGTGGTTCTCGATCGGCCTGTACGTGCTGACTGCGATCGACATCGACCTGATCGGGTCGCTCGAGGCGGGGCTCAAGTACCTCGTGGTCGGCGCGGTCGGATCGGCGACGCTGCTCTTCGGCTCGGCTCTCGTCTACGGGCGGACAGGCCAGCTGAGCTTCGACCGGATCGCCGCCGCGGGCCATGCGCACGACCCCATGTTCCTGGTCGGCCTGGCCATGGTCATCGCGGGGCTCGGGTTCAAGTCGTCGGCGGCGCCGTTCCACATGTGGACGCCCGACGCGTACCAGGGCGCGCCGACGCCGGTGACGTCGTTCATGGCCTCCGCGACGAAGATCGCCGCCCTCGTCGTCGCATACCGCGTCCTGACGGTGACGTTCCCGCACGACCAGCACCTGTGGCGGTTGACGATCGCCGGGCTCGCGTGTGCCTCGCTCGCCTGGGGCAACATCGCGGCGCTCGTTCAGCGGAACGTGAAGCGGATCCTCGCGTACTCGTCGGTCTCGCACGCGGGGTTCATGCTGATCGCGGTCGCGGCGGCGAACCAGCTGGGCGCGCGGGCGCTGCAGTACTACCTGATCCCGTATGCGGCCCTGTCGCTCGGTGCGTTCGCCGTCGTCGCGGCACGCGAGCGCGAGCTCGGCGTCCCGGTGACGCTCGAGAACCTCGCGGGCTTCGGCTGGGAGCGTCCGTTCCTGGGCGTCGCGATGTGGACGTTCATGCTCGGGTTCCTCGGCTTCCCGCTGACCGGCGGGTTCATCGGCAAGTTCTACGTCTTCGCGGCCGCGTACGACCACGGGTTCTGGTGGCTGATCGTGGTCGGCGTCGTCGCGACGATGGTCTCGGCGTACTACTACCTCGGCATCGTGCGCGCGATGTACTTCCGGGAGAGCGCCGATCTGCAGCTCGCGCCGTCGGGCGGCTCCCCGCCGCGCGAGTTCCTCTTGAGCGTGGGCGTCACCATCTGCCTCGTCGTCGCCGTCGGCTCCTTCTTCGCCGTGCAGCCGCTCATCGACGTCGCGAAGGCCGCCGCGCGCTCGCTGCCGCTCTGACCGGGGGTCTGGCACGTGCCTGACCCCCGAGGGTCGGGCGGCGGAGATGTCCGGTTCCCGACTCGTCCGCGGCGGACGGTTCGGAAAACCCCTGCTCGGCGCGCGCTCGGCACGCTTTCGTCACGCCGGCGCGCGCCTTTCGTAACGCACGGTGCCAGGCACGTGCCAGACCCCGGGGTTACGGCTTCGCGGTGCGTACGAGCGCGAGGCGGCGGGCGAAGGGCGCGATCGCGAGACACACCTTCACCGCGAAGACGCCGAGGCACGCGAGCAGCGCCGACCAGCCGAGCGGCGGCAGTTGATGCGCCTGCGTTGCCGGCGAGCGAGCCGCGCACGAGAGAACCAGCAGCCCGAGCGCGACCGCCCACAGCAGCGACTGGACGGCCGCGACGGGATCCTCCCGCCGCTCGAGATACGCGCCGAACGACACGATCCCGCACGTCGCCGCGAACGGCACCGCGCCGAGCAGTGCGTAGAACGCGAATCCATGCGACCCGTGACGGTCGGCGACGGCGGCGGCAATCGCGAGGATGGCCGGAAGCGCACGGCGTCCCACGGAGACGTAGCTTCGCGCTCGGACCGGACGGTCCTTCTATGCTCCCCGCCGTCCTTCCGAAAGGAGCTCGATGGCATCGCTCACCTGGCTCGGCCACGCCACCTTCCGCCTCGACACCGACGGCGGCAAGCGCATCTACGTCGACCCGTTCCTCTCCGGCAACCCGAAGACACCCGACAACGAGAAGACCCCGGAGCGCGCAGACGCGATCTACCTGACGCACGGGCACGGCGACCACCTGGGGGACGCCGTCGACCTGCAGAACACCCACGGCTGCAAGGTGCTCGGGATGATCGAGCTGATGGGGTGGCTGAGCAAGAACGGCATCGCCGAAGACGACCTGATCGGCTTCAACAAGGGCGGGAGCGTCGAGCTCGACGGCGTGCGGTACACGATGACGAACGCGTTCCACTCGAGCTCCGCGCCGGACCTCTCGTACACCGGCGAGCCGACCGGCGTCGTCATCCAGGCCGACGGGGCGCGGGTCTACTTCGCCGGCGACACGTGCGTGTTCGGCGACATGCAGCTGATCGCCCGCCTCTACAAGCCCGACGTCGCGGTGCTGCCGATCGGCGACCACTTCACGATGGGCCCGGCGGAGGCGGCGGTCGCGCTCGAGCTGCTCGGCAACCCGCGTTGCGTGCCGTGCCACTTCGGAACCTGGCCGGTCCTCACCGGCAGCCCCGACGATCTCGCGAAGCTCACGTCAGCGCACGTCGAGAAGATCGAGCCCGGAGACACCGTCCAGCTGTGAGAGAGCGCTGGTTCGGGGCGACCGGGCGCCGCGTGCCGGAGATCGTGCTCGAGGGCGAGCTCGACCTCGCGGATGCGCTGGTGCTCGACGGCGTCGACGACGCCGCGCTCCGCGAAGCCCACGCACACGGGCGTCCCGTCGTGGTCAGAGCCCACACCGCCGCGGAGGTGAAAGCGGCGCTGGCGCGTCCCGAGGTGGCGTCCGCACTCGTGGACGACCCGTCGCTCCGCGAGGTCGACCTCACCGAGCTGACCTATGGCTGAGCCGCTCGTCGCGACCTATTCGATCGCCGCCTGCGACTTGGAGGCCGGACAGTGGGGCGTCGCGACGCAGTCGAAGTTCCTCGCGGTCGGCTCCGTCGTCCCCTGGGCGGAGCCGACGATCGGCGCGGTCGCCACACAGGCCTACGCGAACCCCCGCTACGGCCCCGAAGGCCTGGCGCTCCTCCGGGAGGGGCTGTCCGCGGAGGAAGCCGTCGCCCGGCTCACCGCGGCCGACGAGGGCCGCGACCGCCGGCAGCTCGGCATCGTGGACGCCGCAGGGGGCAGCGCGACGTTCACCGGCTCGGAATGCATGGACTGGGCCGGCGGCATCGCCGGCGAGTGCTTCGCGGCGCAGGGAAACATCCTCGTCGGGCCGGAGACCGTGGACGCGCTTGCCCGAACCTTCGTCGAATCGAGCGGGCCGCTCGCGTCCCGCTTGATCGACTGCCTCGCCGCGGCGCAAGCCGCAGGCGGCGACCGACGCGGACAGCAGTCGGCCGCCCTGCTCGTCGTCGAACGCGACGCCGGCTACCTCGGGCTCACCGACGTGCTCGTCGACCTCCGCGTCGACGACCACCCGGAACCGATCGCGGAGCTCGCGCGCCTGCAGCACATGCACCACCTGCTGTTCGGCGCCACGCCGCGGACCGAATGGATACCCGTCGACGGCGACCTGCGCGGGGAGCTCACCGACCGGCTCGACCGGCTCGGCTACGACGGCGACCTCGAGCACGCCTTCGCCACGTGGGCAGGCACCGAGAACCTGGAGCAGCGCGTCGAGGGAGTGGAGGAGATCGATCCCGTCGTGCTCGCAGAGCTGCGTTCGCGATGAGCGAGGGCTACCAGGTCCTCTCGCTCGACGAGCTCGAGCCGATTCCGCATCGCGGCAGCAACCTGCTTCCCCTCCGACACACGCTCGGCTACCGGGCCGCCGGCGTGAACGCCTGGTCCGCCGACACCGGCGGCCAGCTGATCCCGCCCCACGAGGAGGACAGCGGCAACGAGGAGCTCTACGCAGTCGTACGAGGCAGAGCGACGTTCACCGTCGGCGACGAGAGCGCCGAAGCGCCTGCGGGGACACTCGTCTTCGTACCCCCTCGTGTCTATCGCACCGCCTCAGCGGAGGAGCCCGGGACGATCGTGCTTGCGGTCGGCGCGTCGGTCGGGCAGGCCTTCGTCTCCCACGGCTGGGACAGCTACGCGATCGCAGACGCGTACCGGCGCACCGGCCGGATCGACGAAGGTCGCGCCGTGCTTCGAACGATGCTCGAGGCCCTGCCCCGAGCCTGGTACGTGCCGTACAACGCAGCGTGCTGGGAGTCGCTCGCAGGCAACGCGGACGCGGCGCTCGACCACCTGCGCGACGCGGTCGAGCTCGACGCGGAGGAGACCCGCGGATACATGGCTCAGGACGCGGATCTCGATCCGATCCGGGACGATCCGCGCTTTCAGGAGCTGCTCGCGTGAATATCGCCCACGTCGACGAGCTCGACCGGATCGAGATGCCCGAGGGCTTTCAGTGGCGTCCGGTGCGGCGGCGGTTCGGAATCCGGGCTTTCGGCGTCAACGCCTACACCACGGGAGCGGCCGGCGGCCAGATCGTCGAGGAGCACACCGAGACGCAGCTGGAGCACGAGGAGATCTACCTCGTCCTCCGCGGGCGTGTTCGCTTCAGGATCGGAGAAGACGAGCACGAGCTCGGCCAGGGCCAGCTGGTGCACATCAGCGACCCGCAGCTGCGGCGCGGCGCGGTCGCGCTGACCGACGACGCGGCCGTGCTCGCGGTCGGCGGCAAACCCGGCGAGCCGTACGAGGTGTCCGCGTGGGAGGCGATGTTCGCCGCGGTCCCCTTCGCGCAGCAGGAGCAGTGGGACGAGGCGATCGCCGTCCACGAGGAGGCGTTGCGCGAGCGCCCCGACCATCCGGCGCTCCTCTACAACCTCGCGTGCATGGAGGCTCGCGGCGGCAGGCACCTGGACGCGCTGCTGCACCTCCGGCGAGCGATCGAGGTCGACTCGAAGTACGCGGCGTATGCGCGCAAGGACTCCGACTTCGCCGCGATCAGGAGCGAGCCGGGCTTCCCGGCAGCCTGATCCCGCCCGCCAGCCGGCGCAGCGCCGGGACCGGGTCGGCCGCCGGACGCGCGACCAGGAGCACGGCGCCGTAGCCGTCGTCCGGGCTCAACGCGTCGACCAGCAGCTGGAGGCCGACCGCGAGCGCGAAGGCCTTGTGTGCCAGCGGTCCGCCGAACGGGACGAGCTCCTCGGGGAGGGCGCGGCCGGCGAGGACGTCGCCGTGGGTGACGGCGCCCATCGAGACGTCCGCGACGACCGGGTCACCGTCCGACGACGGAATCGCGATCGCGAGCGGATTCGTCCCGGCGAGCGGCGGGCCGCCGCCCGGCGCTGCGAGGCGACGCGGCGACGTCGCCGTGAGCACGCCGACCAGCCCGGCCTCCGCGAGCTTCCGCACCCAGAACCCGAGCGCGCCCGTCGGGAACGTGCGCGAACAGACGACGAGGCGCGCCGCCTCGGGCGGCGCGGCAACCTGCGCCGCCGTGACTGCGGCGAGCGTGAGGTAGCCGAGCGCACCGCTCCCATCCCACCGCTCGTAACCGGCCTCCGCCGCGACACGCTGCGGGCGCGACTCGGTGTCGATCTCCTCCCACGTCTCGAGCCACTCGATCCGAGACAGGCCGTGCCCGAGACGCCCGCGCTGCTCGGCGTCGAGGAAATGCTCGGCGAGCACCTCGACGTCCTCCGGGCGGAAGCCGAGCGCGGCGAGCCGCGGACGAGCCTCCTCAGGCCGCACGCGGGTGCCGCTTCGAGAACTCGAGCATCGGCCAGCCGCGGTCGCGCGCCAGCCGCCTGAGGCGCCTGTCGGCGTTGACCGCCACCGCATGCCCGACCACCTCGAGGAACGGCAGATCGGTGTGGGAATCCGAGTAGGCCGTCGACGCCTCGAGATCGATGCCCTCGGCGGCCGCCAGCTCCCGGACCGCATCGGCCTTCCCCACGCCGTGTGCGGCGCGGAGCGAACGCCCGGTGTACACACCGTCGACGATCTCGCACGTCGAGCCGATCGCACCGTCGAAGTCGAGATCGGCGGCGATCCCCTCGACGATCTCCTGCAACGTCGCCGAGACGACGTAGACGCGCTCCCCCGCCTCGCGATGCCGCTGCACGAGATGCAGAGGCTCGGCGTAGACCAGAGGCCGCAGCACGAGCTCCATCGCATCGCCCACCAGCCGGCGCATCTCCTCGACCGGGAATCCCTCCAGCACGCGCATCCCGTCCTCCGCCGCACTCCGCACGGCCTCGGCGCCGACACCGCGGGCGACGAAGAGCAGCTGCCACAGCGCAGCCTTGACGAGATGCGTGCGGCTGATCAGGCCGCGCTCGCGAAAGGAGCCCGCCAGCGCGAGCGCGGACGACCGTCGGATCAGCGTGCGGTCGAGATCGAAGAACGCCGCCCCTGCCAAGTCACGAGACGAGCGGCAACGTGCGCGTGAAGCCGCCGACGCGGTTGGCGTCGACCGACTCGGCGATCGCGGTGATCGCCTTCGCGGCCGCGGCGTCCGGATCGGCGAGCACCAGCGGCAACCCTTCGTCGCCCGCCTCGCGAAGCCGCGGGTCGAGCGGGACGGTGCCGAGCAGCGGCGTACCGAGCTCTGTCGCGAGCCGCTCACCGCCTCCCGAGCCGAAGACGTCCGAGGTCATGTTCTCGACCACGCCGAGCAACCTGAGCCCGGTCTTCTGCGCCATCGTCGCCGCCCTGGCGGCGACTTCCTGGGCCAGCGGCTGCGGCGTCGTCACGACGAGCGTCTCCGCGCGCGGAAGCAGCTGGCCGAGCGAGATCGACACATCCCCGGTTCCCGGCGGCATATCGACGAGCAGGACGTCGAGATCACCCCAGTGCACGTCCTGAAGAAACTGTTCGAGCGCCCGGTGCAGCATCGGGCCGCGCCACATCACGGGTTGGTTGTCCTCGAGGAAGAAGCCGATCGACATGAGCCGGAGGCCGTGGGCGACCGGCGGCACGATCAGCTTGTCGACGACGACGGGCCGCTGCGAGATGCCGAGCATGTGCGGCACCGAATGGCCGTAGATGTCCGCGTCGAGAATGCCGACCTCGCGGCCGAGCCCCGCGAGGGCTGCGGCGAGGTTGACGGTGAGAGAAGACTTGCCGACGCCGCCCTTGCCCGAAGCGACGGCGAGCACGCGCGTCGTCGCGGGCAGCTTGATCCCCTTCTCCTCGACCGGCCCGCGGAGCTTCGCGGTCAGCGCAGTGCGCTCCTCCGGCGTCATGACCGTGAAGTGCAGCCCCACCGAGGAGACGCCCGGCAGGGAGGCGACATGCTCGCGCACCTGGTCCTCGAAGCTCGAGCGCAGCGGGCAACCGGCGACCGTCAGCGCGATCGTGACGCTCACCTCGCCGCCGTCGATCTGGACGTCCCGGACCATGTCGAGCTCGGTCACGGGCCGGCGTAGCTCCGGGTCGATCACGCGGCCCAGCGCGGCCAGAATCTCCTCGTGCGTCGCCATCAACCTGGAAGGCTAGCCGCGAGCCCCAGGCGCGCCAGCAGATAGCGCGCATTCTCGACCGCGAAGCCCTGCCAATCGTTGTTGAAGTAGGCGAACACGTCGACGTCGTCCGACCAGGCCGAGAGGCGCTCGGCCCATTCGTCGAGCTCGGCGTGCGAGTAGTTGCCGTCGCGCCCACGGCTGCCGCTGTGGAAGCGCACGTACGTGAAGGCGGCGGTCAGCTCGTGGCTCTGGAACGCCTGAATCTCGGGACGGTCGGCGATCACGAGCGCGACGCCGTGCTCGCGGAGGAGAACGTACGTCTCCTCGACGAACCACGACGGGTGGCGGAACTCGAACGCGTGGCGCTCGCCGCGCGGGAGCTGCTCGAGCGCCGTTGCAAGCCGCTCGTGATCGGCATGGAAGTTCGGCGGCAGCTGCCACAGGAGCGGTCCGAGCTTGGGCGATCGGAGCAGCGGGTCGATCCGCTCGTACAGCAGCGCCAGGTGCTCGGGGAGATCGAGCAGCCGCTTCAGGTGGGTGAGGTACCTGCTGACCTTCACCGCGAAGACGAACCCGTCCGGTGTCTCGTCGACCCAGCGCCGCACTGCCTCGACGCTCGGGAGCCGGTAGAACGTCGTGTTCAGCTCCACCGTGTCGAAGTGCTGCGCGTAGAACCGGAGCCACCCGCCGGCGGGGCACCGCGGCGGATAGAAGACGCCGTTCCGCCAGTGGGCGTAGTTCCAGCCCGAGCAGCCGATCCTCAGAGACCGAGAGCGCGTGTCAGCTTCCCGCACAGATCGTCGGTTCCCGCCGCGACGATGCGTGAACGCCTGCGGAGGTCGAGCGGCGCGGCGCCGAAGGGCGGGTCCCCGGGCAGATCGATCGCGAGCCCGCGTTCACGAACGAGCAACGCGCCTGCCGCGATGTCGACGGAGCGCACCGGCTCGGGCGAGACCACGGCATCGAGACGTCCTGCGGCGAGATGGCACAGCGACAGAGCGAGGGACCCCATGATCCGCAGCCGGTGCACCAGACCCTGCAACAGGTCGGCATCGCGCGCGACGTCGCCGACCGTGGTCGCCTCGAATGCGACCATCTCGAGCTCGTCCTTCGGAAGCTCGACGAGAGGTCGCCCGTCGAGGAACGCTCCACGACCCCGCTCGGCCGTCCACTCCTCCCGGCTGCCGAAGTCGTAGACGTAGCCGAACACGACGTCGTCCATCGTGGCGCCCTCGGCCACGGCGATCGAGAGGGAGAAGAAGCGAATGCCCCGCTTGGCGTTCAGGGAGCCGTCGATCGGGTCGATCACGACCGTGTAGCGGCCGTCGCCGACGAGACCTGCTTCCTCGCTGACGATGCGCGTGTCGTCACGGCGGAAGTGCGGGAGGATCGCAGCCTCGGCCGCGGCGTCCACGGCGGTCGTGTCGTCGCCGCCCTCGCCTTCGCCGAGCACGGGCTCGCGCGCCGCCCTGCCCTGCAGCCGCGTCAGCACCTCGTCCATGTCGTCGCGCGCCGCGCGACACAGCGACAACCAGTCCGTCATACCGGATGGAGGAGCAGCCCGGACGTCAGCTTCGGATAGAAGAACGTCGACTTCTGCGGCATCGTCTCGCCGGCGTGCGCGAACCGCGCGACTTGCTCGACGGTCACGGGCTGGAGCAGGAACGCGGCTTCCGCGTCGCCGCGGTCGACGGCGGCGACGGCCTCGTCGGCCGACGGCGTGTACGAGACGCCCTCGGGGTGGAACGACTCGACGACACGTGGGCCGAAGTCGTCGTCCGTGTCGACACGGACGTACCGGCCGCCGCGGTAGAGCGTCACGCCGTCGCCCGGACCTTCGACCTCGCTTCCCGGGACGTTCCCGACCCGCTGCACGATGCGATGGGTCGGGAAGATCTCGAGCCCCGGAGCGTGAGACGAGACGAGCACGGCGAGCAGGCGCGTGGCGGCAGGCTGCTCGCGCCGGAACGCGACGGCGGTCTCGTACCGGTGATGGCCGTCGGCGATCAGGAGCGGCGTGTCGATGCTCACGTCGCCGTCGGCCGGGATACGCCAGACGCGCGTGCGAACGCCACCCTCGTCGACGTCCATGTCGGGATCGCCGGAGGGGCGCTCGAAGGGCGGCTCACCCTCGTACAGCACGAAGATCGGCTCGAGCTGCGTGTGCGTCGCCCGCAACAGCCGAAGCCTGTCCTCTCGAGGCCCGGCGTGCGTGCGTTCGTGCGGAAGCACCTCGCCGTCCTCGTACGGCGTCGCCTCGAGCGATGCGGCAACCCCTTCGCGCGTCCGCGACACGCCGTCCGGCCCGACGTAGTCCTGCGCCACCCACCAGAGCGCAGGCGCCTCGTCCCGCAGAACGCCCTGGGCGCGCCAGGACGAGAGCGTCGTGGCAGCCGCCTCGGGCGACTCCGGCAGCGTGAGGTGCACGACATTGTGCGGATTTCTCGCGAGGTATGCGAGACGCTGCTCGGGCGTGATGACGTCGTAGGGCTGGGCGACGAGCTCCTCGAGGGGCCCGGCAACACCGGGATCGAAGCGAAGGGCGTGGAACGGCCGCACGACGGGCACGACCGCCAGCCTAATCTGCCCGTGGTGGCACGCGTCCGCACGCTCCCGCAGGCCGCGGCGTGGATCGACCGCGTCGGCCTCGCGCTGCTCTTCCCGAAGGCGGACGTCGTCCTGCCGTCGCTCTGGGAGCAGGTGAACGGCAGCCCGCTCGAGAACTGGGCCGTTCGCGACGTAGACGGCACGTTCGTCGGGTGGACACGCGAGCTTGCCTTCCTCTGGCGGACGAAGGACGAGTTGCCGGGAAGGCGCCTGGCGTGCGTCGGCAAGCATCTCGCCCGAGTCGTCGCGTGCATCTCGCCGGCGTACGTCCCGACGCTCGTCGCCGCCGCGGGGCCGCAGGAGCTCGACGGCGTCGAGGCTGCCGTGGTCGACGCGGTGCGCGAGAACGGGCCTCTGACCGCACCCCAGCTCCGACATCTGCTCGGGCTGGAGAAGAAGGACGTCGAGCGCACCCTCGCCTTGCTGCATCGCCGTCTCGTGCTCACGCACTCCCACCTCGTCGAGGACGGCGACGGCTGGGGCAAGCTGGCCCACGAGCTGCTCGAGCGGAAGTGGCAGCTGCCCAAGCGCCTGCCGGCCCAGGAGGACGCGCGGCGCACCCTTGCACGGTGCGTGCTCGCAGCGGCCGGCGAGCTGACGGCCGCCGACCTCGGCGGCGCCCTCGGCTGGCGTCGCACGGAAGCCGAGCGGGTGCTCGACGACGTCGCCGAGAGCCGTGACGCGGACGGCTACCGTATCTGGGCAGCGCCGTAGGATGGGCCGGTGACGATCGCCGAGCTTGCGGAAGACCGCGTCGTCGAAGGCGTCTATGCGGTCAAGACGAAGCGAAGGCTGCGGACGCGCAACGGCGCGCCGTACCTCGCGCTCGAGCTCGTCGATCCGACCGGTCACATCGAGGCTCGCGTCTGGAACGACGTCGAGCTGCTCGACGGCCGCTTCGCCGAAGGCGACGCGATCCGCGTGCTCGGACGGGTCGAGCGCTTCCGCGACCGCCTCCAGCTCGACGTCCGCTCGCTCGAAGCTGCCGACGTCGACCCGGCGACGCTTGTTCCCTCGCTCCGGCGGGACGGAGACGAGCTCGAAGGGTTTCTCGAGTTCCTCGTGGCGGAGATCTCGCACGCGGGACTCGCCGCGACGGCCCGGGCGGTGCTCGCCGAGTGCGACCTGCGCGGCTATCCCGCGACGCCCGACGATCACCACTCCTACGCCGGCGGCCTCCTCGAGCACACCGTCGGCGTCGCGACGCTCTGCCGCGACACTGCGCAGCTCCATCCTCGGCTCCGCGCCGATCTCGTTCTCGCCGCCGCGCTGCTCCACGACGTCGGCCGGACCCTCGAGCTCGGCACGCCGCCGACGTTCGCGCCCACGGCGGAAGGGCGGCTGCTCGGCCACGTGCATCTCGGAGTTCGGCTGATCGAGGACCGCGCGGAAGACCTGACCTCGACGCAACTCGCCGAGCTGCTCCACTGCATTGCCGTCCATCACGACGCGCGCGGCGCCCGGACGGCGGAGGCGGCCGTCCTCTACCACGCGAATCAGCTCGACGCGATCGCCGCGACGCGCCCTGTGGACTAGAGCCGCTACACGTTGAAACGGATGTTCAGGACGTCTCCGTCCTGAACGACGTA
>Ga0070731_10002080_pt1 | contig 19662 bp, 15 predicted proteins | sample Coa_R1_2_FD_66448 | JGI IMG/M metagenome (GOLD analysis project Ga0070731, IMG submission 66448) | Surface soil microbial communities from Centralia Pennsylvania, which are recovering from an underground coalmine fire - Coalmine... | ecosystem: Environmental > Terrestrial > Soil > Unclassified ... | reverse complement strand
TTGGGAAAACGACGTGGGTTCGAGCAAAGAGCACCCGACGATCTGCGCGCGCTGCGTGGAAGCGGTGCGGCAAGCGAAAGGCAGTTGAGCCGTGAAACTCGGCATTCAATTCAGGTTGATAGCGCTCACGCTTACGGTGGCGTTGATGGGGCTGTTGATCCTGCTGGCGACGTTGAATTCGCAGCGGCAGGCCGACGAGTTGAGCGAGCGGCTGGCACAGGTTGATTCCGAAAGCTTCCGGATTGCCGACGAGTTCCGCAATTCGATGCGCGAACTGAATAACACTTTGCAACGCTACGGTACCGAGCGCGACCCGGCGTTGTGGAACGAATTTTCACAAACCAGCCATAAACTGGATGGGTGGATTCAGGAACAAAAACCCAAACTGACGACCGCGCGGGAAGAGGAAACCCTGCAGAACATCGGGCCTGCTTACGTGGATTACCTGCGCACTGCCCGTGATTTGCAGGAAAAAATCAAAACCTCCGGAGACGCTGTGCCGGTCACGGATTTCGCGCCGTTGCGGAAAGCCTCGCAGCATCTTTTTGATCTCGGCGATGATTTGAGCAAGGCGCATTACGAGTCGCGCAAGGAGCTTTTGGAGCACGCCAGACAGGTGCTCACGCAGCTTCGTTGGTCCACATTTGTTTCGCTTGCACTGTTATTCGCCTTTGGCCTGGCGCTGGCGGCTGTGGTTTACCGGGATATGATCGGGCCGCTGCGCGTGAAGCTGGTCGAGAGCCAATCGCTGGCCGAGCGGAATGAAAAACTGGCTTCGCTCGGAATGCTGGCGGCGGGCGTCGCGCACGAGATTCGCAATCCGCTCACCGCTGTGAAAGCGGCGCTGTATATCCAGCAGAAGAAATTTCAACCGGGTTCGCCGGAGCGCGCCGATATTGAACTGGTCGAGCGCGAGATATTGCGGCTCGAACGCATCGTGAATGATTTTCTTCAGTTCGCACGGCCGACCGATCCGAAGCTTGTTGCGACGCCCGTCGGCCAGGTGTTTTCGGAAACGCAGCGCCTGATGGCGCCGCAACTGACGGCAGCCAATATCCAATTCAACGTGCAATCGCCGGCGCCGATGAGTATTAACATGGACGCCGAACAGATCAAACAGGTGCTGATCAATCTCGTGCAGAATGCCGCGGACAGCATCGTTGGCGGCGGCACCATCACCCTGAGCGCGAGAGAGGACCGCAAGCGCCTGGTCAATGGGGAAACGAATGTTGTGATTCTCGAAGTGGCCGACACCGGCCGCGGCATTCCGCCGGAGGTGCAGAAGCGTTTGTTCGATCCTTTCTTCACCACCAAAGAAAGCGGAACCGGTCTCGGGCTGTCGATTGCCGCGCGCATTGTACAGAACCATGGCGGCGCGTTGCAGTACCAAACGCAAGTCAACCACGGCACCACCTTCGGCATCGTCCTGCCCGAGCCAAGCAAATGACCAATGGCGCCAAAATCCTGCTGATCGAGGATGATCCCGGCATCACGACCACGCTGACGCGTGTCCTGGCCGAGGAGGGCCACACGGTGACCGTGTGCAAGCGCGGTGATGAAGGGCTTGCGTGCGCGTCAAAAGACACGTTCAACGTGGTGATCACGGATTTAAGGCTTCCCGGCGTGGATGGACTTGAGCTGGTCCGCCAGTTGCACGCGGCACAACCGCGTTTGCCGATCATTCTCGTGACCGCCTTCGGAACGACCGAGACTGCAATTCAAGCCACCAAGTTCGGCGCCTACGATTACATGCTCAAGCCGTTCAACATCCCCGAAATAATCGATCTGGTGCGTCGCGCGGCGGATAGCAACCGGCTGATGTCCGAGCCGGTGGCGCTCGGTGAACCGGTGAGTGGCCAGAGCGCGCTCGTGGGCCGAAGCGCGGCGATGCAATCCATTTACAAGGAAATCGGCCGTGCAGCCTCCAAGCCGGTGAACGTGCTGATCCGCGGTGAAACCGGGACGGGGAAGGAGCTGATTGCCCGCGCGCTTTATCAGCACAGTGACCGGGCCAACGCGCCGTTCATCGCAATCAATTGCGCAGCAATTCCGGAGACACTGCTCGAGAGTGAACTGTTCGGCCACGAGCGCGGCGCGTTCACCGGCGCAGAGTCGCGGCGCATCGGCAGATTTGAGCAGGCGGACAAGGGCATGATTTTCCTGGATGAGATCGGCGATATGACGCCGAGCACACAGGTGAAGCTCATGCGTGTATTGCAGGAGAAATGTCTGCAGCGGCTGGGCGGCAAGGAAACGATTCCCGTGGATGTGCGCGTAGTGGCGGCGACGAACCGGGACCTCGAAGCGGCGATTCGCGAAAAGCAGTTTCGGGAAGATCTGTATTATCGTCTGAGCGTCGTGGTGGTCTCATTGCCACCGTTGCGCAACCGGCGCGAGGACGTCCCGGACCTTGTGAATTATTTTCTGCAGAAGTATGGGCCTGAATTGGGCAATAACTCGCCTTCGATTCATCCCGAGGCGCTTGAGTTTCTGCAGATGCAATCGTGGCCTGGAAATGTGCGCGAGCTCGAAAACGGAGTGCGAAAAGCGCTGTTGCTCGCGCAGAATTACACCATCAACCTCGATCACGTCCGCAGTGTATTGGGGAGATCGGCAACTCCGGGGCAGACGCCCGGGCAATCACTCACTCAATACGCTGACGAGCTTCTCGCGGCGGCGCGGCGGGGTGAAGTGACCGATGCCCATGCGCAGATCATCGAAGCGGCCGAGCGCGAATTATTCACGCGCGCCATTCAACAGGCGCAAGGCAACCAGGCCAAGGCCGCGCGGTGGCTGGGAGTTTCGCGCATTACCATGAAAGCCAAACTCATGCAGTTCGGTCTGCATCCGACCCAGGACCGCGAGCAGGACGGCCAATAGCCGCCTCACACCCAGCGGCGCTTCACCAGCCAGGTTTTCACCAATTGGGTCAAACCCACGTAACAAAGCAGCGTCAGAATCAGGAACGGCCAGAATTGCCACGGCAACGGAACGAATCCCAGAAATTGCGCCAGGGGCGAAAACGGCAGAATCGCGCCGAGGCCCATGATGACGATCGAGGTCACGGTCAATTGCCAGCTCGCGCGCGATTGAATGAAGGGAATCAGGTTCGTGCGGATGACATGAATGATGAGCGTCTGTGTCATCAGTGATTCCACGAACCAGCCGGTATGGAACAGCGCGGCGCGGTAGGTTTTGTCCGGATCGGTGGATGTAAAATGCGAAGCCAATTCCGGCGGCGGCATCAAACCGACATCGTTGCACCTGAAGTAAAACCACATCAGGCAATACGTGGTGTAATCGAAGATGGAACTGATGGGACCGATAAAAACGATGAACTTTGCTATATCTCCCATGTTCCACGGTTTCGGTTTGACGATTTGGCTCGGACCGACGTTGTCGGTCGGAATCGGCACCTGGGAAAAGTCGTAGAGCAGATTGTTGGTAAGGACCTGGATGGGCAGCATCGGCACGAATGGAAACCAGGCGCTTGCACCGATCACGCTGAACATGTTGCCGAAGTTGGAGCTTGCGCCCATGCGAATGTATTTCAGAATGTTCACGAACACCTTGCGGCCTTCGAGCACGCCTTCTTCGAGCACCATCAGGTTTTTCTCCAGCAAAATCATGTCGGCCGATTCCTTGGCGATGTCCACCGCGTTGTCCACGGAAATGCCAACGTCCGCGGCGCGCAACGCGGGGGCATCATTGATGCCGTCGCCCATAAAGCCGACGACATGGCCCTTCTTTTGAAGCGCCTGCACGATGCGTTTTTTGTGTGCGGGCGAAAGGCGGGCGAACACGTCCATTGTTTCGACCGCTTCAGCGAGATCCGCGTCGTTCATCGGTTCGACCTGGCTGCCAAGCAGGATTTTTTCGGCGTGAATGCCGACTTCACTGCAAACTTTGCGAGTGACCAGATCGTTGTCGCCGGTCAAAACTTTCACCGTGACACCATGTTGGCGCAAGGCCTCGATGGCTTTGGATGCGGTGTCCTTGGGTGGATCGAGAAAGGCGAGATAGCCGGTCAACACGAGGTCACACTCGTCGGCCTTGCTGAAACTCGTCTGGGAGCCGAGTTTTTTGGTCGCGACCGCCAGCACACGGAAACCGTCCTCGCTCAGTTCGTTGACTTGCTGGACAAGGTCGCCGGCAAGAATCGGTTCCATCGGGAAAATCTCGCCCTCGCTCTCGAAGCAGGTGCACCTGGTAAAGACAGCTTCGGGCGCGCCTTTGGTGAGCAATTGACGCTCGCCATCCGGCCCTTCCACCGCCACGGACATCATGCGGCGGGAAAAGTCGAACGGGATTTCATCCACCATTTTGTATTTATCGATCGAAAGCTCCTTGTGCAGTTCCTTGTATTTGAGCACGGCACGGTCGAGCACATTCTTCAGGCCGGTTTGAAAATGGCTGATGAGATAGGCGTCGCGCAGGACGGCATCGCTTTCGTTTTTGAAGACGTCGCAATGGAGCTCAAGGATGACGTGGTCGATGGTCAGCGTGCCGGTCTTATCGGTGCACAACACATCCATCGCACCGAAGTTCTGGATGGAGTTGAGTTTTTTGACGATAACCTTCTTTTTAGACATGGCGAGAGCGCCTTTGGAGAGGCAGACCGAAACAATCATCGGCAGCATTTCCGGCGTGAGGCCGACGGCGACAGCCATGGCGAACAGAAACGCCTGCTTCCAATCGTGCTTGAGCACTCCATTGATGATGAAAACCATCGGTACCATGACCATCATGAACGAGATCATCAACCACACAAAATGCTTTACACCACGATCGAAGGCGGTGATGACCTGCGTGCCGGTGAGGCTCTTGGCCATCTTGCCGAAATAGGTTTGCGCGCCGGTCGCGACGATGACCGCGGTAGCCGCGCCGCTTTCCACGCTGGTACCGAGGAAGCAGAGGTTGGTGTGTTCGATGGACGAAACGTTCGTTCGCGTGTCGAGCGCATCGGTCTTTTCCACCGGCAGCGATTCGCCGGTGAGGGTCGCCTGGATGATGAACAAATCCTTCGCGGAAATGAGGCGCACGTCGCCAGGGATCATGTCGCCGGCGGAGAGTTTGACGACATCGCCAGGAACGAGTTGCTGCAACGGAATTTCCTTTGGCTGGCCGTCACGCAGGACCGTGGCGGTGACTTTGATCATGGCCTTGAGCTTGGCGGCTGCATTATCAGCACGCGTTTCCTGGACGAAGCGCAAGGACACGCCAAGAATTACCATCGCCACCATGACGCCGCCTCCAATGTAGTCCGTGCTGTCCGCTGCCGTGGCGAAAGTGACAATGGCGAGGACGGAGAGCAAAATGACGAGCGGATTGCGGATGGCGAGCCAAAGCCGGTGCAGCCATTGGTTGCCATGTTCCTGCGCGACCTGGTTTGGGCCGAAGATTTCGAGGCGTTCGGCGGCTTCCTCCTCGGTCAAGCCTGTCGCAGAAGTTTTAAGGCGCGCGAAAGTCTCAGAGACATCTTTTGTAGCGGTGTCCCGGAGCAGTTCGGGAGACCGCTGCGCCTCTGCGATTTTTGACGCGGAGACAGTTGGCTCAGGCGTGGTGGTGGGCGCAGGCATAGATCAGATGGCGTAGCGTTTTAAAACGGTGAGCAAGGAACGAATTTCGCGCCGGCCTTCCGGCAGGCCGGAGGCGCTCTCGATGCAAATCTGCAAATGTGACTCGATCATTTCTTCGCTGAACGATTTGAGCGCCTGGCGCGCAGAGACCACCTGCATGAGAACGTCGGATGTTTCGGAATCTGCCTCTACCATCCTCTCAATGGCCTCGATCTGGCCTTTGATTCTGCGCAACCGCATGACGAGCGCTCGTTTTTCCAAACCGCGACGGACGCGCTTCGATTTCATGCCGCAACATAACCACCTTTTCTTAAGTGCGCTACTGGAAAAAACATTTTGACAGGGATAGGGGATGGGGGTATCTAGCAAACGGTCGTCGACCACCCCGATTCAAATGAAAACCCTGGCATGAAGACTGTCGTTTGCTCGGCACTGATTGCGATACTGGCGATTTCCGCGGAGTCGCAGGAAACGGCTGTAAGCACCAATGCGCCGCCGCCCCAAACCTGGAATTTGCACGTCCAGAACACGGCTATTATCCAGGGTGACCCACCGTTCCGGGCCAAGTATTCGGGGCCGAACAGTTTGGACAGCCAGGGTGAAATCCGCGAGACGGTTTCCGTCGATTTATATTCCGGAGTTCGCTTATGGCAGGGCGCCGAGGCACACGTGGATGGCTTGATGTGGCAGGGCTTCGGCCTGAGTCATACCACTGGGATTGAAGGGTTTCCCAATGGTGAGGCGTTTCGCGACGGCACCAAAGTGCCCAATGTGAATCTCGCGCGAGTGTTTATCCGCCAGGTCATTGGATTCGGCGGCGACCAGGAAGAGATCGAAGATGATCAATTGCAACTCGCAGGCAAACAGGATGTCTCGCGCCTGACGCTGACCGTCGGGAGGTTCAGCGCCAAGGATATTTTTGACAACAACGCCTACGCCAACGACCCACGCACGCAGTTCATGAGTTGGGCACTGATGGCGAATGAGGCGTGGGATTATCCGGCAGACAGCCTCGGTTTTGAGACGGGATTGGCCGCGGAGCTGAACGAGCCGCAGTGGGCGCTCCGATATGGCTTCTTTCAAATGCCAAAGAATTCAAACGGCACCGCGCAGGACCAGAATTATTTGAAAGCCTGGGGCATGGTGTGGGAAGTCGAGCGACGCTATATGCTCAACAATCATCCCGGCATTGTCCGGTTGCTTGGATTTCTGAACCGCGCGCACATGGGGAGCTATCAAATGGCCGTGAACAATCCCGAACGCCCTGCGGACATTATCGCGACCCGCGCTTATCGCTCCAAATATGGTTTTGGCCTGAATGTGGAACAGGAGATTTGCACAAACGTGGGTGTATTCTCACGGCTGGGATGGAGTGACGGTCAGAATGAAGCCTGGGTTTTTTCTGATGTCGACCACACGGCGACGCTGGGCGTCAGCGTTAAAGGCGGGGCCTGGCACCGAAATGACGACACCTTCGCTCTCGCGGGGGTGCTAAATGGTATTTCGCGAGTACATCAGGAGTTTTTTGAGGCCGGCGGATTGGGCATTCTCGCGGGTGACGGGAAATTAACTTACGGAATCGAAAAGATTTTAGAGACGTATTACGACGTCGGCATCTGGAAGACGGTTCATGTCGCTCTGAATTATCAATTCATTGCGGATCCGGCCTTTAATCGGGATCGTGGGCCGGTGTCGGTCATTGGCGCACGGTTGCATTGGGAGTTTTAGCGAGCGCACCATTTTGGGAGCTCACGGTTGACCCCTGCTTTTGTAGCTTGTGACATCGAAGTAAACCGTCCGGATTTCGTTCGACAAGGTGAATGAAACAAGGTCATACGCGTGGCCATTCAGGTTTGTGTTGGCGAACACCAAATTGTTGGAGAATGTGTGGTAAAAATCCTCATAGGAGCGGCCAGGGCCAACCCAATACCGGTTGCGAATGGTCTCAACCTCACTCGTCGTGACCTCACTCGCGAGACCGTGCCGCAGCTGGTAAGCACTTTGATAATTTGAACCATCGCCAGCGATGATCACCGGTGCGTGAGCGAGAAAAGTAAAATAAACGCCGCCGTCGGGTTTAAAGCGAAAGGTGAAAACGAGAAAGAGCAGGGCGATCGGGAAAAAGCAGATTAGAAAGATGGCGAGTTTTTTCATTTAGTGCGCGCCAAGAACCTGCCACGACCGTTGATGCCGTGTCAAAGGAACGGAGGAGAGTTGAGTTAGGGGAAAATGGAGCGAGCGAAGGGATTCGAACCCTCGACACTCACGTTGGCAACGTGATGCTCTACCAGGCTGAGCTACGCTCGCTTCCGAAGGCTCGGAAAAACTACGGGATTTCGCTTGAAATGCAAGCCTTGATTTTTACGAGGAGGAATTCCGAAGCGCCGTTCTAAAAACGGCAAAGAAAACCTCACCGATGTCGTCAACTAATTGTGACAATTAAAATCTTGTATTCGGCCTGAAAAGATTTAAAAAGCAAAACGACCACCCAAGGCTGCATCGGGATGGGGCTTTTATTCGGATAACAATCTGTGGGGCAAAACCTATGAACAAAAAGATCGATGTCGAGGATCTCCGCCTTAATTACAACCCCGAACTGCCGCAGGAGCGTTTCAAAGCAGCTGGTGTTGAAGGTGCTCTTATACCGCAACTGAGTGACCGCCTGCCCAGTGCCGTTCCCTGGCCGTCCGGAAAAGCTCCCACGCCAGTACCATTGTCGAAGGCACCGGCAGAAACGGACGATCTCACCAAATTTCGCGGATATGACGCAGTGGTTGTCACGTGGACGGCTGCCGAAGCGGCCACTCTGGCATCGTTATTTACGCCAGGCTTTAAAACTTTGGATTGGTATGAGTATCGCCATGACATTGCGGCTTATATTCCTCTGGTTACCGGAGGCACCGCGCCGTTCAACGATAAACAGGCGGATATGGCGCGTGTCTATCACAGCCTCGGCTTATATTTTCCATGTAAAATCGGCAACGCAAAGGTGTTGGTTTACAAATCCGGCCTGCATCTGGACTATGACGGGCCAGCCACACCCGTGCGCAAGCTGATGGCTGAAATCGCCGCCGCTGTTCAACCGAAAATTTTCATTACGACCGGCACTGGCGGCGGGATTGGCAAGGACGTCGCTTTGGGGGACGTGATCATTGCCGGAAAGACGCGCTTTGATTGTGTCACGCAGTTCAAAAATGAAACGTGGAAAGCAGCAACCTACAACACCACGCCCGTGCCGGCCAAGGCTTTGGCCGCCATCACTCCGGCGCTGACGAGTGTCAACGCGGCGAAAATTCCTAACGCGCGAAAGACGCCAAAGATCTGGTCCGGCGCCAGTGATGCGATCGTGACGACAGATTTCTTTGGGTTCGATGATTCCACGGATCATTACGGGCTCCAGGGCAAGGGGCAGGCTTGCGATATGGGCGATGCAATGGTCGGCCAGGCATTGCAGGGGCACGCGAATCTGAAATGGTTCGCGATCCGCAACGCTTCCGATCCTCAAATGCCCAATCCGAACAACAACATAGAAGAGGCGAAGCAGGCGGCCGGTGTGATTTATTCCAAATACGGCGCTTTCACAACCGCGGCGAGTGTCATTGCTTCATGGGCAGTAATAGATGCGATCATTAATTGAGCTGACTCGCCCGCACGGGTACTATTTCTGCGGCACAAAGGCAAACGCTACGGCAGCCAGCACACAGACGAACGCCGCGATGTAGTTCCACCGGATTTTTTCGTTGAGATAGAAAATGGCAAAGACGCAGAAAACCAGGAGCGTGATCACCTCCTGCAGGATCTTCAATTGCGCGGGTGAATAAACATTGCTGCCCCAGCGGTTCGCCGGCACTTGCAGCAGGTATTCGAAGAAGGCAATGCCCCAGCTTGTAACGATCACAAACAGCAGCGGCTTGTATTTGTAATTCAGGTGGCCGTACCACGCGAAGGTCATGAACATATTCGAGAAGATCAGCAAAACAATGGGCAGCCAGCGGGAATTGGTCAGTTGATTCATAACTTCTGTCAGCTCAATCTCACGGGAATATTTTTCCCGGCTAAAAATTTCTTCACGTCCCCGACAGTGTAAGTCCCGAAATGAAAAATGCTCGCGGCGAGCACTGCGTCGGCCTTGCCTTCGAGGAGGACGTCAGCCATGTGCTCGAGTTTGCCGGCGCCGCCGCTGGCGACCACTGGGACGCCGACCGATTCGCTGACGCGACGCGTGATGGTCAGATCGAAGCCGGCTTTGGTGCCGTCGGCGTCAATGGAGTTCAAAACGATTTCGCCGGCGCCGAGGGCGACAGCTTTTTTTGCCCAGTCGATGGCTTCGAGACCAGTATCTTTGCGTCCGCCGTGAGAGAAAACGCCCCATTTATCCGGCGCGATTTTTTTGGCGTCGATGGAAACCACGATGCATTGGCTGCCGAATTTTTCCGCGCCGGCGCGTATCAGGTCCGGATTGGCGAGTGCCGAAGAATTGATGCTGATCTTGTCGGCGCCGGCTCGGAGCATTGTATACATGTCTTCCACGGATTTGATGCCGCCGCCGACGGTGAGCGGCATGAAACATTGGTCGGCGGCGCGTTCGATCACGTCGACCATCGTCTTGCGGCCATGGGCGCTGGCGGTGATATCGAAGAAGACCATTTCGTCCGCGCCCTGGTCGTTGTAGCGCAGGGCCAATTCGACGGGGTCGCCTACGTTGCGCAATTCGCCGGCTTCGGCTTTCCCAAATTGAACGCCGCGGGTGACCTGACCGTCGTGGACGTCCAGGCACGGTATGACACGTTTTGCCATCATCGCTAAGGATTGAACTGGTTCGCCGCCTGCGAAGCAACTGCGGAGTGATAAGTTACGCCACTGACCCGTTCACGAAATATTTTCAGGGATGCATCAGCCGGAAAAATAGATTCCCCACAGGCGGCGAATTGGTCGCCGTGTTATTAACGATCGGGCCGGCGTAATTGCCCCATGTGCCTGACGCGAGATTGTTGTTGGTTTGCAACGTCCAGCCCGTCACCAATGGTGACCACGACACGATGACCTGGTTCGCAACGTAAACAATGGACAAAACCGGGGCTGCTGGTGGGCTCGTCGAAACGGTCAGGATGTTATCGTCAATAAAACTGTCATTGTCACTTCCAGCATTCCGAAAGAAATACATGGTGTAAGTGATGAGCCGTGTGCCGACTGGAATCGCGTATTGACTGGAATAATTTGACCACGTCAGGTTATGCGAATCGATAAAGGGTGTGGAATTGGTGCTGATGACGTTGGTGTTGCTGTCGAGAAATGAAAGAACGATGCAGGCATCATCGCTGGGCGTTCCCTGATTCAATCCCTGCTCCCAGAACGAAACGTTGGCAAACAGGAGACCGGCATCGATGTTCGCAGTTGTGATGCCCTGATTTCCCGGCAGGAAGATCGTTTGGCTCAGGGTGCCAAACGCGCCCGTATGACCATAGAAATCATAGGAGCCACTGTGAGGACTGATGCCGGAATCAAATGAGCCGTTGTCAACCGAGGGGTTTGAAACGCCGCCAATGAACCAGTTAGTTGTGCTGCCAGCTTCGGCGCCGGGATTCAAAAGCAGATTTGTCGTGGCAAATTGCGCGTGGGCTGTTTGCACGAAATGAACCAGGCAAACCAAGCAGAGTGTCTTTACAAGTTGGTTCGTTATTCGAGTGGTCATGTTTCTGATATTTAATGGCTTAACCCCGCGGAAAAGCTGGCTCTTGCAGGCGATCTTCGGGTTAATGGATGGATGCTAACAAGGGCGGTTTGCTGTTGTCCACGATGGACTTAAGCGTCGCAAACAGGCCAAATTTTTACAATCCGGACTTGACCGGAGGCGGGTCTTGCACATAAATTCTCAGGCAATGTTAGGAAATATTCGACAAGTAGTCCTGCTGGTCGTCGTAGTAACCGACGCCGTTGGCGCTTGTCGTTAAAGAGAATTTCGACAAGAACCCACGGCTGGAAACGGTCGTGGGTTTTTTATTGGGCTCCGCGACCGCCGGCCACAACCAAAACAGCACATGAGCAAGACAACTGAATCGGCCTCGAAAAAAACCGCCGCTCGCAAGAATGAGTCGGCGCCGCAACCGGCAAAATCCACCTCCAAGCGCGCCGAGGTCGGCGCACCGATGTTCGGGCGCGATATCCTGGTGGAAGCGCTGGAGCGCGAGGGCGTTGAGGTCATCTTTGCTTATCCGGGCGGGGCGAGCATGGAGATTCATCAGTCGCTCACGAAATCCAAAATTCGCACGATTCTTCCGCGGCATGAACAGGGCGGCAGCTTTGCGGCGGAGGGTTATGCACGCGCGACGGGCAAGGCCGGCGTGTGCATGGGCACGAGCGGGCCGGGCGCGACCAATCTCGTGACGGCCATCGCCGATGCTTACATGGATTCCTGCCCACTCATCGCGATTACCGGACAGGTGAACCAGAACATGATCGGACGCGGCGCGTTTCAGGAGACGGACATCATCGGCGTCACGTTGCCCATCGTGAAGCACAGCTATTTGGTGACGGATGTGAATGACATTCCGCGCATCGTGAAAGAGGCGTTTTACATCGCGCAGACGGGCCGGCCGGGTCCGGTGGTGATCGATATTCCGAAGAACGTGCAGCAGGCCAAAACGCAACCGGTGTGGCCGACGCTCGAGCAGATCAAAGGCGGTCTGCGCGGTTATACCCAACCGGATTTGCGCGCGGATGATCTTGCGTTGAATGAAATCATGGGGCTGATTGAGAAGGCCGAACGCCCGGTGCTTTATTGCGGCGGCGGTATTATCACCAGTGGCGCGGCTGACGAGCTTAGAAAGTTCGCGGAGGCGACGAACATCCCGGTGACCACGACCATCATGGGCGTGGGTGGATTTCCGGAAACGCATCCGCTTTCGTTGCGCTGGCTCGGCATGCACGGTTCGGCGACTGCCAATTGGGCGGTGAATGGCGAGTTCGAGCATCGGAAGAGCTTTGATGCGCCGATGGTGAAGATGAAAGACGGCGCGGACCTGTTGCTCGCGTTCGGCGTGCGTTTTGACGATCGCGTGACGGGCAAGTTTGAGGAATTTTGCAAGACCGGCACGATCGTTCACCTCGATATCGACGCGTCCGAGTTGAACAAGAATCGGCGGGTGCATTTGCCCATCGTGGGCGATATCAAAGACGCGTTGACGCGGCTGAATGCCATGCTCGCGAAGCGCCCGATCGATAAGAAGCACGAGCCGTGGTTGCAGCAGATTGAGGAGTGGAAGAAGAAAGCGCCGTTCGCTTACAGGGTCACGACCGAGATCGCCAACAGCGATCACATGAAAGACCACCTCAAAGACCACGAGGACCAGATCATTTTGCAGCAGATGGTGGTCGAGGCGTTGTATGACCTGACCAATGGCGATGCGTATATCACGACGGGCGTGGGCCAGCATCAGATGTGGGCGGGACAATGGTATAAGTATAAATTCCCGCGGCAATTCATCACCAGCGGCGGCCTGGGCTCGATGGGTTTCGGTTACCCGGCGGCGCTGGGCATCAAGGTTGCGCATCCGGACAAGGAAGTGATTGATATCGACGGCGACGGCTCGTTCCTGATGAACATCCAGGAACTCGCGACAGCGCACGTGGAGAAAATCGCGGCCAAGGCGATCATCCTGAACAACCAGCACCTCGGCATGGTGGTGCAATGGGAAGACAAGTTTTACCAGGGCAATCGCGGGCACACTTACCTCGGCAACCCGGACGATCGCGCGCAGGTTTATCCCGACTTCGTCCGCGTGTGCAATTCGTTCAACGTGAAATGCGAGCGCGTGATGTATAAGAAGGATCTGCGCCCGGCGATTCAGCGAATGCTCGAGGCGAAGGAGCCTTACGTCCTTGACGTGATTGTGCCGTATACCGAACACGTGCTGCCGTTTATTCCTGCAGGCAAGACGGTGGCGGATATGATTTGGAAGGCGTAGGGCTTTCCAGGACTGAACCGCATCTAACGCGAAGGGACAAAGACGCAAAGCGGAGATTTTCCGTTTCCGTGCCAATTGCTGTTCTGTTCCTTTTCGTCGTTTGACACTTCTCGAGTGCGAGGTAAGCTTTGGGCATTGAACCCCGGTGCTTGAGCGAACAATCGCTTTCTCGTGCCCGCAAATCGATTCAAGTTCAATCGTGCCTTGCGATGTGTGCTGATCATCGCCGGGTTGTTGCTGGCCTGGGCTTCGCTCCCGTTGAAAGTTCGGGCGGGTGTGAGTGTTCTGACTTACCACAACGACAACGCGCGCACCGGCTTGAATACAAACGAGACGGTGTTGACGCCGGAAAACGTCGCTTCGACCAACTTTGGGCTTTTGTTCACTCAGCCAGTGGACGGCTTCGTTTACGCTCAGCCGCTGGTGATGACGAATGTCGCGATCCCCGGCAAAGGCGTTCATAACGTCGTTTTCGTGGCGACCGAGCATGACAGTGTTTATGCGTTCGACGCCGACAATGACAGTGGCGGCAATGCGTTGCCCTTGTGGCAGACGAGCTTCATCAATCCCGCTGCGGGCGTTACGAGTGTTCCAAGCGCCGACGTGGGTTGCACCGATCTGCTGCCGGAGATCGGCATTACCAGCACGCCGGTCATCGATCCGGTCAGCGGCACGATTTATGTTGAGGCCAAGACTGAAGAGATAACAGCTGGCGTGACAACGTTTGTTCATCGGTTGCATGCGCTGGACGTCACGACCGGCGCGGAAAAATTTGGCGGGCCGGTATTGATTCAAGTCACTGTTCCCGGCTCGGGCGACGGAAGTGATGGGAATGGAAACCTTTCTTTCGATCCGATGAAGCACATGAACCGTCCGGGCCTGCTTCTGAACCAGGGTGTCATTTATCTCGCCTACGCCTCGCACTGTGACATCAGCCCCTACCATGGCTGGCTGATTAGTTACGACGCCCACACACTGGCCTTCATCAATGTCTTCAACACGACCCCGAATGGCGGGCTTGGCGGAATCTGGCAGTCCGGCAACGGTCCGGACGCTGACACCAACGGCAACATTTACGTGATGACCGGCAACGGCACTTTTGATTCCACGACGAACAATGACTACGGGGACAGCTTCCTGAAATTTTCCACCACCAACGGCTTGCAACTGGCTGACTCCTTCACGCCTTTCAATCAACAGGAGCTTTCTGATGCGGATAACGACCTCGGTTCGGGCGGGCCCATGCTGTTGCCGGACGCCGCGGGCAGTGTAGCCCATCCTCACTTGATTGTGGGCAGCAGCAAGTTGGGAACAATCTATCTTCTGGACCGGGACGGTCTCGGCGGATTCAATCCCGCGAACGACAATAAGATCGTGGAGGAATTGCCCAGTGCCATAGGCGGGACCTGGAGTTCGCCGGCTTACTTCAACAACACTATCTACTATCAGGGTTCCGGCGATGTGCTCAACGCGTTCCCCATCTCCCAGGCCTTCATCTCGCCAATACCCTCGGCGCAGGGGCCCGACAATTTTGGATTTCCGGGGGCCACGCCGAGCATTTCGGCCAACGGCACGAACGACGGCATTGTCTGGGCCATTGAGACCGATAATTTCGGCAACAATAGTCCGGCGATTCTGCACGCGTACGATGCCACCAACGTAGCCTTCGAACTCTACAACAGCGACAATGTGAACGAGGATCCTGGCGGCGCGGTGAAGTTCGCCGTCCCGACGATTGCGAATGGCAAAGTTTACGCCGGAGCGCAATATACCTTGGCGGTTTATGGATTGGGCGCGTTCCTGGCCGGACCCAGCATCGCACCAAACGGCGCCACGTTTACTAATTCGCTGATGGTAACCTTGAGCAACGCCGCGCCGGGCGCCACGCTGTATTATACGCTGGACGGTTCGACGCCGACCACGAACTCCATCCGATACACCGGGCCGTTTGTCATTACGAATTCGCTGTGCGTGAAGGCGCGCGCATTTCAGGCCGGCGCGGTCAACAGTGCGCTTGCCGCCGCCACATTCATCAGTAGCAAAGATGTTGGCGCCGGCACCGGTCTGACAGGCGAATATTTTACCGATCAATCGGCAACCTTTGTCAATCCGCCCACGCTGGTTCGCACGGATGCTACCGTTGATTTTGATTGGACCACCGTTGGACCGGATCCGCGCATTGACAGCGGCCAATTCACGGTCCGCTGGACCGGCGCGGTGCAGCCCCAATTCGATGAGACCTACACACTTTATGCCGACACGTCTGACGGCGCGCTCCTGTGGGTCAACGGGCAGTTGCTGGTGAACGAATGGAACGATCAATCGGCAACCGAATGGCGCGGTTCGATCCCGCTTTCGGCCCACCAGCGTTACTCGCTCACGCTGGAGTACTTCGAGGATAGCGGAAGCCCTTCTGCGCAACTTGCCTGGAGCAGCCCGTCCACGGTCAAAAGCATCATTCCACAATCGCAGTTGTATCCGACGTTTATGCCGACGTTCGTGAACGGCGCGAACATTTTCATGGACGACCAATTTCAAGTGGAGCTGTTCGGTTTACCCGGCAAGGATTATGTGCTGCAAGAGACCACGAATTTCAGAATTTGGACTTCACTCTCCACGAATTTTTCCTCGCCTGATCCCGGCGACACCATTCCCACCAGCCTGTTCGATTTCACGGATTTCTCGGCGACGAATTTTCCCGGCGAATTTTATCGGGCGTTGCAATTGCGTTGATTGGAAGGCGGCTGACGATAATCCGGAAAAATTAATTCGGGGTCACGCGGAGCTTAGCCCTCCGGTGCGAATGCCGGGAGTTCTTGTGTGCGGGTTGGCTTTTGCTAGGCTCTGCTGGATGCGACATTTCATCATGGGGGCGATTGCGCTGTTGGCGCTGCCGGTATTCGGCACTGAACGCGTGCTGAACTTCGGCGATTATCCGCTGGACGCCACGCCGTCGAATTTTGTCAGCACCGTCGGCGGAGCGGGCAAGCCGGGTTCGTGGAAGATCATCCTGGATGACGCTCCTTCAGCCATGCCGGGACGCGGCACGAACAGCACCGTCCTCACGAAACAGTCCGTGCTCGCCCAGCTCTCGCGCACCCAAAACGGCAACCATTTCCCGATGCTGGTGCTCAATGACGATTCGTTCAATGATTTCACGTTCACGACGCGTTTCAAAATCGTCGCCGGCGACATCGCCAAAATGGCCGGCATCGTGTTCCGTTACCAGGACGAGAAGAATTATTATGTGCTCGTGGCCAGCGTGCGGGACAGTCGCTTCTGGTTTTTCAAGATGGTCAACGGCCAGCGCGGCCCATTGATCGGCCCGAAGGTTTCGATTCCGGAAAATGAGTGGCACCAGATGACGGTTCAGTGTGACGGCAATCACATTCATTGCCTGCTCGACGGCAACGAAATCATTCCCATGGTCACCGATAGTTCGTTTCTCAACGGCAAGGTGGGCTTTTGGACAATGGCCGATTCCTCCAGTTACTTCACCGGCGCCAAAATTTCCTACACGCCGCGCGAAAATCTCGCCCAGGCTCTGGTCAATGACGCGCTGGCAAAATTCTCCAAGCTGGTTGATTTGAAAATATTCGCGACGCGCCCCGGCGGCGCCGGCCCGGTCATCGTCGCCAGCAAGGAATCGAAACAGTTGGGCGAGCCGGGCGGGAAAGTGGAGAAGGACGTCATCGCCAACGGCAGGAGTTATTACGGCAAGGATAAAAAGGCTGGCACCGTGACACTCACCGTCCCGCTGCGCGATCGTAACGGCGATTCCGTTGCCGCCATCGCGGTGATCATGAAAACGTTCCCGGGCGAAACCGAAGACACTGCCGCGATGCGCTCGCAAACGATCGTCCGCACCATCGAGCCCAGGGTGAGCTCGCTCGAGGATCTGCTGCAATAGCTCATTTTCGGAGCTCGACCCTCCGGCAATTCGAAAATCAGAACTTCACTCCCAGTGCCGAGTGCACCAGCAGTTCATTGGCGCTGGTGCCGGGGACTGGATCAGTGTCGTAGGAATCGCGGACGGAGAGATTCAGGTAAACGTAGCGCCACAAATTGTAAGAGAGCGTCGCTTCCAGGCGCGTGCGGTATTCGTCGAAATTGACGCGCGGATAAAACTCAAACGATTCTGCAAAAGTTGTCCGCGGCGTCATTTTCCAGTTCACGTTCTCAGCCGCGCGGAAAAACAGGTCGCGGATGTGTGTGTCGTCGGTCCGGTTCTGGATTTGATAGTTGGCGCCGCCTTCCAGGTTCATGGTCAGGTTCGAGGCCGTCAGCAAACGATATCCCGCGCCGGGACCGTCTTCGATGTGGAGTTTTATCCCCCGGATTTGATCGTAGCCGGCGCCTCCGAGATTAAAGAGATACCAGCGGCGGCTGACGTCGAACGAAGTCTTGTCCGAGCCGCCTATCTGGTTGGCCGATGTGACGGTCACCGGAACGGAAACCGTCCCGCCCGCGCCGTTCGTTCTTTGCACGTTTTGTTCGGTCTTTCCGTATTCAGCGAGAAAATCGGTGGTGTTCCGGAAAAACAATTTCGAATTGGACGCATACGGTCGCTCGTAAGACAGAGTGAAACTTCCGTGATACATCTGCTGCTGGATGGTGCTGTAAGTCAGATCCACGCCGACTTCAGCCTGGCCCTTCCAATGCTTGAACAACGGCGGAACCACCGCATTGGTGCTGAGGAGATTGCTCCTCAACCGCGCGAGAAAATTCGTCGGCACCGGAGCGTTGGTAACGGTCGCCACGCCGGTGATTTCCCGTTTTTTGATTTCACTCAGCGGCACGGAAAGTTCCTTCGACCAACTATTTGAAAGCACCACCCGATTGGTGTATTCCGACATCACCGCGCCGGTGACTTTATCCCCGTTTTTGAGATATAAGACGACATTCTCCCCCCGCGCAGTGTTGAGAAACACGCAAACAAAGAGAGCAATGATTTGAAGAGGTATTGATAGCGTTGGAAGGTTACGGCGGACTGAGAACATTGGTACTGATGGATGTGACAGTGGGCGGCGGAAGATCACTGTGCGTCACCCGCCGTTTTCCACCAACGACCGCGATTTCGCCATCTGCATTGGGCATCAATCGCGGACGACTCGTGTAATCGTACGTCTGCCGCAGGATGATATTTCCATCCGGATCAATCACTGTGTAGTTAAAAGTCCGCGGTCCATTCTGATACAGCACGTTCAAATTGCTCTGCTTGTCCACCTGGGGCTCCGGTTGGCCGAAAGAAACCATTGACCCGATGGGAATCACTTTGTTGAGCTTCCCTTCCTTGTCAGCCACCTGCGCATAAAGCATCAGGCGGCTGTGCAAATAATTGGCCTCCTGCAACGCATACGTGCGTGTTTCGGGCATCGCATTCGTGTTGTCTGCTCGCGTCGGCACGCCGAATTGTTCCTGCCACAACCGGGCGCCCTGAATCACATCGAATCCCTTTGGGGAGCTGTTGACCTGGCGGCTCCACCCGGGAATCGTCAACGTGGCGGTAATCAAATAATGGCCCGTTCGCGGAAGATGAAAATAAGGCGCCAGGTTCGCGTGCACGGTCGCCCGCTCGGAAGACTCCAGCGTGAACGGTTGCGTCACCGGCACTTCACCGGTCTTAAGGACCACGTAACCATCGCGCCCGGCAACGGAAAACTTCAGCCATTCGTTGTCATTGCCCAGTTTGAGCGTCTCGCCGGAATGATTGACAATCCGCGCAACGACCGGGATGTCTTCGCCGGGCAAAAACTCGTCCTGGTCAGTCGACACTTCGACCGTGACCTGCGCCGACAATCGGCCGATTGAGACGAGCAGGATGCAAAAAAGTAAAAGATTTTTCACAACCATACTTTAGAGTGCCACGCCATAGTGGCAAGCCGCAAAACAGGAGAACAGACGATGGCCGCGCGGCTCATATTCAAATATTTTTCCGCCGGGAGACCTGATCAAATAAAAAAGCGAGGCCGGATTGCTCCGACCTCGCCAATTGTTCCTCCAGCCTTCGCGAACGGTAGCCGTCCGCAAGGACTTTAGTAATCCATTCCGCCCATGCCGCCGTGACCGCCTGGGGCCGGAGCCGGCTTTTCCTTCTCCGGAATCTCGGTGATCAGGCA
>Ga0070731_10002079_pt1 | contig 19670 bp, 18 predicted proteins | sample Coa_R1_2_FD_66448 | JGI IMG/M metagenome (GOLD analysis project Ga0070731, IMG submission 66448) | Surface soil microbial communities from Centralia Pennsylvania, which are recovering from an underground coalmine fire - Coalmine... | ecosystem: Environmental > Terrestrial > Soil > Unclassified ... | reverse complement strand
GGCGCAGCTGCCCGACGGCGCCTTCGTCCTGCTCGAGAGCTCGCCGGTGCTCGTCATCGGCGACGAGCTGCGGGAGTGGACGCGAGAGGGATACGGCACCCGACTCGCGCGCCCGAGGCGCGGGCTCGCAGACGTAATCACACCACCCTCGACCGTAGCCGTGTTCCGCGCCGGCTACCCGGTCCAGATCGACGACGCTGCGCGCGCGTAACGCGAGTCCGAGCTCCATCGCCGGGGCCCGGCGGCGGGCCGGCTCAGGCCAGCGCCAAGCGGAGCAGATTGTCGAGATCCGGGCCCATCAGCTTCAGGCTCACGCGGGCTTCGAGTTCTCGCGCCCGCTCTGCCGCAACAGCAGGCAGCGCGGTGGAGCTCCAGAGCACGAACGGGAGGTGCGGTCGGCTGACCCTGGTGGCTTCGAGCAACGTCAGGCCGTTGCCGCCGGGCATGTCGAAGTCGCTGAGGACGAGCATCGGCGGCTCCGCTTCGATCAGGGCAACCGCGGCGGCGGCCGAGTCGACCGCAAGAGCGGGAAGCCCGCGCTCGGCTAGGGCCTCCACGACCAAGGTCGCAAACACCTCGCTGTCGTCGACGACCAGAACGGCCTTGTTCCACTCGACGGGGGCTGTCGGGGCGAACATGCTCCCACCGTCGGATGGGCCCGGCGCAGTCTGCGGCTGAGCGAGGTTCGAATCGCGTATATGCGGCTCGGGCTACACCTGGATCGTCCTAGATCATCCCGAGCCGCCCCTCCAGGAGAGACCTGACCGCCTCGTGCAGCTCGTCGAGGGAGAAGGGCGCACGCAGGACTGTCGCCTCGTCCTGCTTCTCGAGTTCCTCATGCGGCGGCTCGAGCTCGGAGCTCCAGCCGGCGATCCGGATGACCCGCAGGCTCGGCTGTGCCGCCTGCAGCTTTTCCGAAAGCACGTCGTCGACCGACGCGGCCTCGCCCACCAGCACGTCGATCTTCACTCGCGAAGCCACCTCGAGCACCTCCAAGGGGTCATTCGTCACGAGGACGTAGTGCCCGACGGCGCGGAGCGCCTGCTCGATGAGCTCCACCACTGCCGGAGACTGGTCTACGACGACGATCGTCGCCGGGCACGAAGTCACAAGCCAGAGAATCTCCGCGGCCGAGCTGGCCGCACAAGACACAGATGGATCAACCGCGAAACGTCGGCGGCCCGAACGATCAGTTGCGACGAGGCTGATCCCGGGGCGGCCCAAGAGGCAACGGGGTCAGCAAGCCCAGCCGACGCGCCGCCGCGATCGCTTCAAGTCGGGTATGCACGTCCAGCTGGTCGAGCAGCCGCCGCACGTGATTGCGGACGGTGTCGTCGGAGAGCGTGAGCCTGCCCGCAATCTCGGACGTCGACAGCCCGGAGGCGATCAGCTCGAGGACCTCGCGCTGGCGGGGAGTCAGTCGCGGCTCGATGGCGACGGGTCTCGACGACGGTCTGTCGACCGCAAACGCAAGGATGAGCACGCCGACGATCGCGCCGCCCGAGCGGAGCGGGAAGTGCTGGGCGCGGACGGCCCGCAACTGACCGGTCGCGTCGACAAACGCGGTCTCGAAGTCGCTCGGCTCGCCGCGTTCGACGGCACGGCGGAACAGCGCCACGACGTTCTTCCGGGCTTCCGGCGGAATCGGCTCGCTGAAATGGCGGCCGAGCCACCATGCCTTCGGGTGGCCTGAGGCGCGCTCGGCGGCAGGGTTCACGTGGACGAAGCGACCGCTCACGTCGTGCAGGCTCGCTGGAACCACGAGCTTGTCGAGCAACCACGTGTCGACGCCCTGCAACCCGTCGGCCACGGCGCTCATGTCCGGGGTCGCAGTTTCCGCATCGTTGAAGGCTATTCGGTCGAGATCGCGCGCGGACGGTAGGCACCCAAGGTGAACCGGAGATGAGAGTCGAGCGCTGTCATCGTCCGTTCATCTGCGTCGGTCACCTTGTCGCGATGCAGGTGCGCCGGACACCAACGTCGAGTGCCGCGCCGTCGGCCCAACCGGCGCTCCGCGACGATGCACGGCCGGTCGCTCGCTCGTGGGGACCGCTGGGGAACGAACGTCTCACCAGCTCGACCGGGCTTGTTCTCCTCGTGCTGCTCGCCGTCGAGACGCTGACGACGCTGGCTCTTCGCAGATACCTCTCGGTGCACATCTTCCTCGGGCTCCTGCTGCTGCCGCCGGTCGCGCTCAAGCTCGGGAGCACGGGCTGGAGGTTCGCTCGCTACTACAGCCGCAACGGGGCGTACGTGCGCGCAGGACCGCCGCGGCCGCTGCTGCGGCTGCTCGCCCCGCTCCTCGTGGCGTCGACCCTGCTGCTCTTCGGAACCGGCGTCGCGATGATCGTCGTCGGCCATGGCGGGGGCGAGCTGCGCACCCTGCACACGCTCAGCTTCATCGCCTGGGGCGTGCTGATGGTCGTGCACGTGCTCGCGTACCTCGTCCGGGTCGTCCGGGAAGGCACTGCGGACTGGCGGCGGAGCGGCGACCACGTTGTCGCCGGCATGCGGAGCCGTCGCGCGCTACTCACCGGCGCCCTACTCGCCGGAGTCGTCGTCGCCGTCGCGACCTTTCCCGTGCAGCGGACCTGGCTGAGCCATCGCCACGACCATGGGCACTTCGCGCGCGCCGGCCGGCGCTTTCGCGGCTAGCCGGGTCGCTGGAATCGACCGCGCTTACGCACCCAGGGCAGGGCGTCTATCCGCGAGCACGCGCGCTGTCACGGAGAGGCCGACGCCGGAGAGCGCTGCCGCGCTCGCACTCAGGATGAGCAGCAGGCCCGAGGCGAGCGAGAAGTTGATCGCGACGTCCTTGCCGACACCCAGGGCGAGCAGGATGCCGGCGGTCGCTCCCACGTTTGCGACCGCGCCGCCGGCGGTGATCGGGATGACACCTGCCGCGGCGCTGAGGCAGAGAACGCACAGCGTCGTCGACGGCGAGAACGCGAAGCCGAGCGCCGTCAGGAGCAGAGCGCTTCCGAGTGCACGCGTTGTCCAGCACGTCAACAGATAGAGGCCGGCGACAAGCGCGTTCCGCCGGCGGCCCGGCGCTCTGTGCACCGACACGTGGTCGGAGATCCTTTGCAGACGCCGGCTGCGACGAAGGAGCGGCAGCCGGACGAGCCGGGTGCTCGCGAGCAGGAGCGCACAGCAGCCAAGGCCGAAGGCGACGACGATGAGGAGTGGCGCGCGGAAGCTCGACGAGCTAGTTGCCGTCGCCGAGATCGAGAGGGGCAGCATCGCGACCGCGTCGACCATCCCGAGCGAGATGATCGAGAGGGCGATCGCCTCGAGGCCGATCCGGATACCGCTGAGCCTGCGTAGCGTCCCGATCTTCACCAGGTAGTCGAGCCGGAACGGCAGCACGGCACCGCTCGCGGCTGCCGCGCCGACCGACGCGAGACAGCGGGCCTGGTCGGGCCGCTGCCCGCGTGGGAACAGCCGGTGCCAGCCGCGCGCCCGCACCACGAAGCTCACGAAGTAACAGATGGCGGCTGCCGCGACGAGCAGCGTCTTTGCGTGCGCGAGGGGCCAGCTCGAGTACGTCAACCGCTGCCCGACAAGCACGCAACCCGCGACCGTGACTCCCGCAAAGAGGGCGCCGCCCACGAACCGGCGCCGGCTGGGAGCCCAGGTGCCCCGGGCGAGCGACGTCATCTTCATCAGGACGAATGTCGGCAGTGTCGCGTCCTCGCTCTCGAGGTCGTCAGCAAGTCGAAGAGGAAGGTCGCAGCCCCGGCGGCTTGGCGCACGCAGTGCGCGCCCTGCGGATCATACCCGACGAATCTCGCAAAGGTCTCGGAGGTGCTTCGCCTGAGGGGGCGCGCTCCGTTCCTCAGCCGGCCGAAGCCACGATGCGGTCGATGTCGGCTGCGGCGCGTTCGAGCGCCTCTCCGGTCTCCGCCCGGCCGGCGTACGCCTCGAGCAGCGCCTGGACCCAGCGACGTGCAATCGAGAGGTAGTTCGGCGCGGGCGTGACGAGCACGAACGCGTCGTGCTCGATCAGCTCCCGCGCGACATCGCCGAACGCACCCCAGCCCGCGGTGTGGGCCCGGTAGCCCGCTTCATCCCAGATGCTCGCGCGGGTCGGATTCATGTTGCCCTCGAACGCAGACCGGAGGAGGAACTGCGGCCCCGAGGCCCATTCGATGAATCGCCAGGCGGCGGCCTTGTCCCTCGCGCGCGTGTTCATCACGAGCGACCAGGTCCAGAGGTTCGGTCGCCGAGAGCCGGTCGGGCCGAGCGGTGGTAGGGCGTATTCGATCTCGCCGACGAGTGCGGAGGTTGCCGGATCCTCGAAGTACGCGACGTAATGGTCGGAGTCGACGAGCAGCCCGTAGCGTCCGTGCGCGAAGTCGAGCGCGAGCTCGTACCACCGCTGATCGGGCCAGTCGACGGGACCGGCATCGTGAAGCGCGGCAAGCATGTCGTCGGTCGCTCGCACCGATTCGAGTGAGGCGAGTGCGCAACGGCCGCCATCGAAGTCCGTGGCGCCGTACGACCAGAACTGGGTGGCGAAACCGGTGTACATCGTGTGCCAGGCGTCGGTGCCCCGCTGGCCGAAGCCGCGCAGGCCGCCCCGGGACCGTCCGGCGACGGCCCGCGCCGCGGCGAAGTACTGCTCCCAGGTCGCGGGAACGTCGACCCCGGCCTCGTCGAGCAGCGCCGGCACGTACGCCAGGTTGTACGACTCGCAGTTGACCGGGATCTCGAGCAGCGGTCCTTGCCCGAGCGGATCGCCGAATCGGCCGCTCCAGCGGTTGCAGCTGAGGAGCGGATCGAAGAAGTCGTCTGCGTCGTAACCGTCGCCGGCGTGCTGGAGGAACTCGTCGAGCGGCTCGACGAAATCGGCTGCGAGGTGCTCCCAGACGAGGACGGGACCGGACATGTAGACGTCAGCCGCGGCTTCGCCCTCGAGCAGGTGCCGGATCTCGTTCGAGAAGTAGAGATCGCTCGGCACGATCTCGACCTCGAGCTCGAGGCCCGTCTGCTCCTCGAACTCGCCGGCGTGGCGCCGGACGCTCGCGACGTAGGCGTCCGTGTCGGGCCCGAGGAAGCGCACGCTCAGACTACTGCAAGCTCGAGGCCGAGCAGGTCGGCGACCTTGCGGATCCGGCCCAGCTGGTGCCCGACGCCGAGCGCGACGTGATGGGTCGGTCCCTCCGCGCACCACGCATCCATGAACTCGGCAGGGCCCCTCGCAAAGCGGATCCGGGAGTTCGTGTTGCCGATCCGGAACGTCGGACCCGCGATCGACTCGCCCTCGGCTGCGATCAGCTTGAGCCGGCCGTCCGCGGTCTGCGAGACACCGAGAATGGTGACTGGGCCGAGCCGAACCTTCATCTCGATCGAAAGCCCGGCTCCGGCCTTGCCGTGGTAGAGCTTGAGCGCGCGCGCGACCGGCCGGCCTTCGGCAATCGCGAGGTGGCCGGGCCCGTCGTGGCCCATCAGGACGAAGCCCTCGTCGAAGTCGAGCGCGTAGAACTCGGTGTAGGAGCCGCCCGCGCCGAGCCGGTCGAGCAGGAGCATGGCGACGTTCGTCTTCAGGTCTCCCTCGCCGGAGGCGGGGATGCCCCGGGCCGTGAGAAGCGAGTTGCCGACGATCAACCCCGCGCCGACGCGCTCGTTCTCGTTCCCGTCGAGGCCGCGGTAGTAGTACGTGAGCCCGTCGAGCGCGAACTCCTCGACCAGCCGGTCGAGGCCGACGGCGACCCGTGCCGACCAGTCGAAGACCTCTGGGTCGATCTCGCCGGCGATCGGATCCTCGCCCGGGTCGGCGAGCTCGAACGTTGCGCGGATCTCGGCGCCCTTGAGCTCGACGGCGGCAGCGTCCGCACGTGCGGCGCGCGTGACGAGCTCGTCGATCTCGAGCACCTCGACGTGGGCGCCGGTCTGCGCGTGCACCTGGGTGAAGTCGGAGTACATGTCGAGCATTCCCGGGTAGGTGTGACCGAGGAAGCCGAAGCGCGCGTCGCGCAGGCTCCGGGCGGCGTACGCCGCGTCGACCCACTCGCCGATCGCAGCCCACGCCGGATCTCCTTCGAGCAGCGTTCCGGTCACTGTCCGGTACCGGATCCCGGCGCGGGTGAACGCGCCTGCGAGCTCCGGCACGCAGCAAGCGGAGCAGTTTGCGAGCCACTCCCCGGTCGTCATCGCCTCGTAGTCGAGGGAGCGACTCGGCTGCAGATTCAGGATCACCACCGGCGCCTTCGCCGCCTGGACCACCGGCAGCACCTGCGACGAGGTCGCGTACGTCGCGGTGTAGATCATGATCAGCTCGACACGCCCGGCCGCCAGCAGAGCCCCGGCTTCGCGCGCACGCTCCGGCGTGTCGACGAGCCCGCCCGAGACGACGTCGGCGCCAAGATCGGCCGCCTTGGCCTCGAGGCCCGCCTGGTAGCCCTCGAGTCGTTCCCGGAGGCCCTCGAACTGCGGCCAGTAGGCAGCGAGGCCAATGCCGAAGAGGCCGATCCGGGGTCGCGAGCCGCGCCTCAAGCCGACTCTGCCTGGGGGCGGTCTCCGATTTGCCTGCGGGCCGAGGCACTCCGCATCCGGACGCGAGTGCGCCGAACCAGCCCGGCGACGTTCGGAACGATCACGCTTGCGATCAGGAGGCCGCCGACGACGATGTTCTGGTCCTCGGAGGAGACCAGCGCGAGCGTCAAGGCCGTCTGGAGACACCCGAGCACCGCGACTGCGAGGACGACGCCGACGATCGTCCCCCGACCGCCGAAGATCGAGACGCCGCCAAGCAGGACGATCGTGACGACGAAGAGCTCGAGGCCGGTGCCCGAGTCGTAGCGGGCGGACGCGAACCTGAGCGTCCAGAGGATCCCGGCGAAGCCGCTGAGGATCCCGGAAAGCACGAAGAGCATGAACTTGATCCGCTTGACGCGGATGCCCGCGAAGAACGCGGCCTCCTGGCTGGCGCCGATTGCGAAGATCGCGCGGCCGAGCGGAGTCATGTGCAAGACGACCCCGAAGACGACCGCGAGTAAGCCGAAGAAGGCGATCGAGTAGGGGAGCTGAGTCCCCGGAATCGGGACGACGCCGATGTTGGCGAGCCCGCTCGGAAAGCCTCCGATCGTGTCCGTCGGCAGGATCACCTGCGCGATCCCGCGGTAGAGCGTCAGCGTGCCGATCGTGACCGCGAGCGACGGCAGCCCGACCCGCGTGACGAGGAATCCGTTGAACACCCCGGCGACCGCGCCGAGCGCAAGCGCGGCGATCATCGCTGCCCAGATCGACCAGCCGTGCTTGAACGCTTCCGCCATCACGACTCCGGCCAGCCCGAGGGTCGACGCGATCGAGAGGTCGATCTCGCCGGTGATGACGATCAGCGTCACCGGCAACGCCATGATCGCCACCTCGCCCACGTTGAGGCAGATGTAGAACAGGTCGCCAGAATTGAGGAACACCGGCGAGACGGCCGCTCCGTAGAGGATCGTCGCCCCGAGGAGGACGAGCAGCATGCTCTCCCAGCGGACGAGAGCGCGAAACGGCGAGACGCGCGAAGGCGGCTGCACGGCGGTTTCGGTCTGAGGCGCCACGTCACTCACGACTGCTTCTCCGCGTGCGGAGGGCGGGCGCGACGCGCAGCGCGATCAGCCGGTCGAACGCGATCGCACCGACGAGCAACGCACCCGCGAGGGCCTGGTTCCAGTTCGACGAGACGTTGACGACGACGAGCGCGCTCGAGATCGTGTTGAGCAGGAGAGCGCCGAGGGCGGCTCCGAGGACGGTGCCACTGCCGCCGAAGATCGCGACGCCGCCCACCACGACGGCTGCGATCACCTGGAACTCGTAGCCGACACCGGCGATCGCATCGACGGAGCCGAAGTACGACAGCCAGAGGACGCCCGCGAAGCCCGCGATCGCGCCGCTCAGGACGAAGGCCGTGAAGACGCGCCGGCCGACCGGGATGCCTGCAAGCCGGGCAGCCTCCGGGTTCGAGCCGATCGCATAGAAGTCGCGGCCAGTCCGGAAGCTCCGCATCGCGTACGTCGCCACGGCGACCGCTCCGATCGCGATCAGCCCCAGGTACGGGACGCCCGCAATCGTCCCGTAGCCGATCTTGTTGAAGCTGTTCGGCAGGCTGAACGAGGCGATCTGATTCCCGCCGGCCCAGGCGGCGTCGATGCCGCGAATGACGTAGAGGGTGCCGAGCGTGACGACGAGGCTCGGCACGCGCAGGATCGTGACGATCGCGCCGTTCACGGCTCCGCACGCCGCGCCGACGAGCAGTCCGATCAGGAGGACGACGAAGGTCGAGGCATGGGGGTAATGGACGAAGACGCTGCCGGCCGCGTAGGCAGAGATCCCGAGGACGGAGCCGATCGAAAGATCGACATTGCGGGTCACGATCACGATCGTCTCCCCGATCGCGAGGAGCGCGATGATCGCCGCCCCGGCAAGCAGCTGTTGCAGGCTCGTCCCGCTGACGAAGCGCTGGTTGTCGATCGTCGTCGCGCCCACCACGAGCACGAGCGCGAGCACGATGCCGAGCTCGCGGAAGCGAAACAGAAGCTCCGCGAGCTGGTGTGAACCCGTGCGCTCTCCGTCGTACGGGACGCGCGCGCGTTCGACGGTCGTCGTCAAGCGGCCGCCTCTTCGACCAGCCCTGTGGCGGCGCGCATGATCGCGTCCTCGTCGATGTCGGCGCGGGCGAACGTGCGCGAGACGCGGCCCTCGAAGAGGACGACGATCCGGTCGGCCATCCCGAGCACCTCCGGCAGCTCGGACGAGATCATCAGCACGGCGACGCCATGAGCTGCGAGCTCCGAGAGGAGACGGTGCACCTCGGCCTTCGTGCCGACGTCGATCCCACGCGTCGGCTCGTCGACGATCAGAAGCGCCGGCCGCCGGGCGAGCCACTTCGCGAGGACGACTTTCTGCTGGTTGCCGCCCGAGAGCGTCCACACCGGGTTCGAAAGCCGCCCGTACTTCAGCTGCAGCCGAACCGCCCAGTCGCGCGCGAAGCTCCGCTCTGCCCCGTGCGGGATCAGGCCGAACCGCTGCACGCGCCCGAGCGAGGCGAGCGCGATGTTGCGCTCGATCGAGAAGTCCATCACGAGCCCCTGCTGGCGACGATCCTCCGGAACGAGCCCGATTCCGGCGGCGATGGCAGCGGTCGGGGATGCCTTCGGCAGCTTCCTGCCGCTGATCTCGACGGAGCCCGCATCCCAGCGATCGATGCCGAAGATCGCGCGCGCGACCTCGCTGCGACCGGCGCCGACGAGCCCCGCGAGCGCAACGATCTCACCGCCCCGGACGTCGAACGAGACATCCGTGAAGACGCCCTCGCGCGTCAGCCGATCGACCTTCAAGACGATCGGCCCGGGCTCGCTCGCCACCTTCGGGAAGAGCGCGGCCATCTCCCGTCCGACCATTGCGCGGATGATTGCCTGACTCGTCAGCTCCTCGATCGGCTGCGTGAGCACGTGCCGCCCGTCGCGCATCACGGTGACGCGCTGGCAGAGGCCGAAGATCTCCTCGAGCCGGTGCGAGATGAAGAGCACGGCGGCGCCGCGTGCGCGCAGCGTCTCGACGATGCCGAAGAGCCGCTCGACCTCCGAGGCAGTGAGCGCGGCCGTCGGCTCGTCCATCACGATCACGCGCGCGTGCGCCGACAACGCCTTCGCGATCTCGACGAGTTGCTGGTCTGCGATCGACAGGCCACGTGCGAGCCGATCGGGATCGAGCCGGACACCGAGCTGCTGGAACAGCCCGACAGCGTCACGCCGCATCCTCCTGACGTCGATCCGGCGGCCACGCTTGAGCGGCTGCCCGCCGACGAAGATGTTCTCAGCGACGCTCAGGTCCGGAAACAGGGTCGGCTCCTGGAAGATGATCGCGATCCCCGCTGTCTGCGACTGTTTGGCGTTGTCGAAGATCGCCTCCTCGCCGTCGAGCAGCAGCCGCCCGGCATCCGGCCGGAGGACGCCGGCGAGGATCTTCACCAGCGTGGACTTGCCGGCGCCGTTCTCGCCGACGAGGCCGTGCACCTCGCCGGCAAAGAGCTCGATGTGGACGTTCTCGAGCGCACGAATCGCGCCGAACCGCTTGTCGGCGTGCTCCAGCCGAAGGAGCGGACCCTCTGCCGCGTTCATGTCAGTCAAGGTGGAAGATCTCGTCGAGCAGGAGCAGGCCTTCGTCCGGCCGCCGCCCTGCCAGGTCCTCGAAGAACTCGCCCATCTCCGCCTGCCAGCGAGCGTTCACGTCGGTGCCCTCCATCGCGCGCCGTGCCGCCTCGAAGTCGTCGCACTCGAGGTACCCGATCAACGCGCCGGAGGCGGACAGAAACAGCGAGTAGTTCCGCCAGCCCGCGACGGCAAGGGCCTCCCGCATCTCAGGCCACACGGCCGCATGCCGGGCACGGTACTCGCCCATCCGTTCGGGCTTCACCTGCAGTTGAAAGCACACACGCTGCACGTCGGTCCCCCCGGCGAGGGGCGCCGCGGCCGGGCGACGCCCCTCGTCCGTAGCACTAGAAGCACTAGAAGTTGAACTTGGTGACGTTCTTCTTGTTGAAGACGAACGGCGGACCGAGGATCACCTGAGGCCGCCCGTCAGGGCCCTTGACGATCGTGTAGCTGCCGAGCTTGCCGGCGTCGAACTTCTCGCCGACGTTGCCCTTGATCAGCCCCGAGGCGATCGACGCGACGGCGTACCCCGCCAGGTACCCGAGGTTCTGCGGGTTCCAGAGCGCGAACTCCGTCACGGTGCCGTCCAGGACGTACTTCTTCATCTGGCTCGGCAAGCCGAGCCCGGTCAGGACGACCTTGTTCTTGTACTTCGAATGGTCGAGGTACTGCGCGGCCGACGAGATGCCGACCGTCGTCGGCGACTCGATTCCCTTCAGGTTCGGATACGCCTGGAGCATGCTCTCCGTCGCCTGGAGCGACTGCGCCGGGTTGTCGTTGCCGTAGTAGATCTTGACGAGCTGCATGTTCTTGTAGATCGGCTTCTTGAGCTCCAGCATCATGTAGTGGATCCATGCGTTCTGGTTCGTTGCGGTCGAGGCCGCCGACAGGATCGCGAACTGGCCCTTGTACCCCATCAGCTTGCCGAGCAGCTGGATCTGGCTACGGCCGATCGTCTCGGTGTCCGCCTGGTTGATGAAGAGCTGACGGCAGTTCGTATCGGAGTCGAACGAGACCACCGCGATGCCCTTCGCCATCGCCTGCTTGAGAGCCGGGCACACGGCCTGCGGGTCGTTGCCGGCGATGACGATCCCCGCGGCGTTCGACTGGATGGCCGCCTGGATCGCCGGCTGCTGCGCAGCGGCGGTGTCCTGCGTCCCCGAGGACACGACCTGCTTGTCTCCGATCGCCGTCAGCGAGAGCTTCCCGCCGCCGTCTGCGATCACCTCGTACGGGTTCAGCGTGTCTTTCGGGATGAAGTAGAAGGTCTGGCCCGTCTTCAACCCGGTTGCGCCTTGGGCACCGACGACCGCCGCCGTCGCAACAAGCGCAACGGTGAGGAGCACGATCGTCTTGCGGCTGGCACGAAGTCTTCTTCCGTGCGACATCTCCACCTTTCCTTTCGTTTCGAGGAGCGAGAACGGGGTCGAGCTGTCGGACGCGACATTCCCGGTCAAGCGGCTGTCGTCGTCCTGACTCCTTTCGTCGCGGGACCGGGTCGCCCGCCGGTCATCGCGGGTACGCGGCCGTCACGCCGCCGTCGACGTTGAGGACGTTGCCCGTCGACTTGCCGGACCGTGGGCCGGCGAAGAACGCGATCGCCTCTGCGACGTCCTCGGGATAGACGCTCACCCCGAGCTTCGTCCGGCCGCGGTAGAAGGTCTCGAGCTCTTCTTCGTCGACGCCGTACGTGCTCGCGCGCTCCGCCTTCCAGTCGGACGACCAGATACCGGACCCCTCGATGACGGCGTCGGGGTTCACGGTGTTGACGCGGATTCCGTGCGGGCCGCCTTCCTCGGCGAGGCAGCGGGCGAGATGGAGCGACGCCGCCTTGGCAGCCGAGTAGGCAGTGGCGTTCGCGCCTGCGACGAGCGCGTTCTTCGATCCGACGAAGACGATCGATCCGCCGCGGCCCTGCTCGACCATGACGCGGAATGCCTCCCGGGCCGCGAGGAAGTAGCCACGCGCCAGGACTGCAAAGTTCTGCTCCCAGATCTCGACCGTCGTCTCGGCGAGCGGCGCGCTCGTCGCGAGCCCGGCCGACGCGACGAGGATGTCGACGCCGCCGTAGGCGAGCACGGCCTTGTCCAGCATGCGGACGACGGCCTCCTCGTCGGTGACGTCCGTGGTGACGGCGACCGCGCGCCGAACGCCGTGGGCCTCGACGAGGTCGGCTGCGACCTGCGCCGCGCCGTCGGCGTTCAGGTCGGCGACGACCACGTGCGCACCCTTCTGCCCGAGCAGGCGAGCGGTCGCGCGCCCGATCCCGCTTGCCCCGCCGGTCACGACTGCGACTCGCCCTGCGAGCTCGCCCGCCGGCGGGGCCTGCGCGAGCTTGTAGCGCTCGAGCGGCCAGTACTCGATCGCGAACGCCTCCGCCTCGCTCAACGACCTGAACCCGCCGACCGCCTCGGCGGCGTCCTGGACCGCGATCGCTCTGTGGTAGAGGTCACGGGCGGTGCGCGCCTTCGCCAGGTCGAGCCCGCTCGTGACGATGCCGACGCCCGGGATCAACGTGACGCGCGGGCCGGCCGGGTCGATCGGGAACTGGGCCGTCTCCTGATCGAGGTTGCGCTCGTAGTAGGCGCGGTACCAATCGGCGTACGCGTCGACGCCGGTCCGGAGCGCAACTGCCAGCTGGTCGGCGCCGTCCCGGTCGGGATCGAAGTCGACGACGAGCGGCTTGTGCTTGGTGTTGATCAGGTGGTCGGGGCAGGGCGCCCCGATCTGGCTCACCGCCGGCGCCCGCGCGGACGATGCGAAGGCGACTGCCTCGGAGCTACGGTCGACGTTCAGCACGACACCGTCCGCATCGGCGAGGAGCGATCCGCGGAGCGCCGGAAGCGCGCGAGCAAGCAGAGCATCCGCGTCGTCGTCTCCAAGCTCCGAAACTTTCTGCCCGCCGAGCCCGAACTTGCCGTTACCGGCTCGCTCGAGCGCGTTCGCGGCACCGGTGACGAACTCGATCGTGTCGCGGTAGCTCTGTTCGGGCGTCTCGCCCCAGGTGACGAGTCCGTGCTTTTCGAGCAAGACCGCGCGCGCTGACGGATTCCCGTCGAGCAGCTCGGCAATGCGCTTCGACATGTCGAACCCGGGGCGCTGGTAGTCGAGCCACACCGCTTCGTCTCCGAAAGCCTCCTCGGCGAGTGAGCGACCGTTCGGCGACGAGGTCAGCGCGATGATCGCGTCGGGGTGCGTGTGGTCGACGTGCGCCGACGGGATGAACGCGTGGAGCAGCGTCTCGATCGACGGCCGCGGTTGGCTCGGCGAGAGCGCGCAGCGCACGAGGTAGTCGACCATCTCCGCGTCGTCCATCGCGTCCCGCTCGCGCAGAGGCAGGATCTCGTCGAGTCGCAGCGCGGCGAAGCCGGTCGCAGCGATCGACGCGAGGTCGGTGCCGGAGCCCTTGACCCAGAGGACGCGCTGCGTCCGCCCGGCATGGTCGATCGTCGCCCCCTTGGCCGAGGTGTTGCCGCCGCCCTGGTTCGCAAGTGCCCGATCCGCGCCGAGCAGGTTCGAGCGGTAGACGAGCGCCGCCAGCGGCTCGAGCGCGTCGGCCTGCTCGTCCCAGCGGTTGCGCGGCGCAGGGATGCCCTGCAGGACGCCCGCGACCTCGGTCATACGCCGACCTCGACCGCCGGCAGGGTCACGGCCTCGGCGTAACGCCGCCTCGCTTCCTGCCACGCGGCCGCCTCGCGCGGCTCGTACATGGCCGGCGAAAACGAGGTGCGAACGACCTGCCGCGCCTCGGCGAGCGATCCGATCTCGCCCAGCGACATCGCCTGCACGAGCAGGTTCCCGGCGAGGGTCGCCTCCTCCGGGCCCGCAACGACGGGGAGGCCGGCTGCGTTCGCGGTCCATTGACAGAGAAGCGGATTTCGCGCACCTCCACCGACGACGTGAATCTCAGCTGGCGCGACGCGGGCGAACGACGCGAGCAGGTCGATCGTCTCGGCGTGCTTCAGCGCCAGGCTCTCGAGGACGCAGCGCACGATCTCACCCGGGCTCGAAGGCTCGGGCTGGCCGGTGTGGGCGCAGAACGCCCGGATGCGGGCGGGCATGTCGCCTGGCTCGGCGAACGCAGGATCGTTGGGCTCGACGAAGGAGCGGAAAGCGGGCGCCGCCTTTGCGAGCGCGATCAACTGGTCGAACGAGTACTCGCTGCCTTCTCGGGCCCAGACGCGCCGGCACTCCTGGACGAGCCAGAGACCGGTGACGTTTCGCAGGAGACGAAACGTGCCGCCGACTCCTCCCTCATTGGTCAGATTCGAGGCGAAGGTGGCCTCGCTGATCACGGGCTCCTGGACCTCCAGCCCCACGAGCGACCACGTGCCCGCGCTGACGAAGACGGCGCCGGGACGGCTGAACGGAACCGCCGCGACAGCCGACCCCGTGTCGTGAGTAGCGACCGCGACGACCTCGGCTGACCCGAGCCCGGTCTCCTCGCCGACTCTGTCAGCGAGCCGCGCGAGCCGCGTACCCGGCTGGACGACCTCCGGCATCAGCTGCGGCGCGATCTCCAGTCGCTCGAGCAGATCCGTTGCCCAGCGACCCTCCGCGTCATAGCACTGCGTCGTCGTGGCGTTCGTGAACTCCGATGTCCGCGCGCCGCAAAGCCAGTAGTTGACGAGGTCGGGTATGAGGAGAAGCGTCTCGGCCACCCCCAGGACCGGGTCCCGCTCGGCGGCCATCGCCCCGAGCTCGAACACCGTGTTGATCGGCATCAATTGGATACCCGTCCGCTCGTAGAGCTCGCGGGCGGGTACAAGCGACAGCACGTGTGGCATCGCACGCGCGCGGCGACCGTCTCGATAGTGGACCGGGTTCTGAACCAGCCTGCCGGCGCCGTCGAGCAGACCGAAGTCCACTCCCCAGGAATCGACTGCGACCGTGTCGACCCGGCCTGCCTCGCGGGCAGCGGCGCGGAGACCGAGGACGACGTCGTTGTAGAGCCGCAGCACGTCCCAGTTGAGCGTGTCCCTCGTCCGCACGGGCACGTTCGGAAACCGATGCACGTGGGTGACGCTGAGCCGCTCGCCGTCGAATCTGCCGACGGCGACGCGACCGCTCTGCGCGCCGAGATCGACGGCGGCCAGGATCGCCATCAGTCGGCCAGCCGCCGAAGGTCGCGGGGGCGGATCGGCACGGCATCCAGACGACCCGGATCGACGGTCATCACGTCGACGCCCGCCGCGCGCCACGCCTCGACCTCTTCGGCAGGCGCGGTCGAGTCGGTCACGATACCGGCGAGGTCGTCGACCGGGACGAACGCGAGGAGCGCGCTGCGATGCCATTTCGTGCCGTCGAAGATCCCGAAGACCTGGTCGCACGCATCCGCCATCTCCTGCTTGATGCGCACCTCATCCGGGTTGAGATCCATCAGCCCACGCTCGAGGCTCATACCGCGGGCGCCGAGGAAGCCCTTGTTGATGCGCGTCGAGCGCAGCACGTCGGCGCCGAGGTCGCCGACCAACGACATCGCCGACAGCCGGAGCACTCCGCCCGTGAGGAGAACGGTGATGCTCGGCGCGTCCGCCAGCGCGGTGGCGACGAGCAAACCGTTCGTGACGACCACGAGCTCGCGCTTCGCCCGCAGCTCGAGCGCGAGGTAGTAGGCCGTGGTGCTCGCATCGAGCGCGACGGCCTCGTGGTCGTCGACCATCGCCGCGGCTGCGCGCGCGATGGCGCGTTTCTGGTCGACCTGGAGGCGAAGACGCAGATCGAACTCGACCTCCGACTGCCCCTGCTGCAAGGCGCGAACGCCGCCGCGAATGCGTGCGACGAGCCCCTGCCTGTCCAGCGCGGTGAGGTCGCTCCTGACCGTGACCTCGGAGACGGCGAACGCTTCCGAAAGTTCCGCAACCGGAACGTAATCCCGCGTCTCCAGCAGCCGGAGCACGTGCTGCATGCGCTCGTTTTGCGTCAGATTCCGCAGCATCGGCGCGGCATCGGTCCTCGGCGTCGAGTCGATGGCGGCGACCATACGCCCCTCCGCCCAGCAAGTCAACAGTTCGCGACAACTTACGAAATGGAGAGAAACGAAAGCCGATTGGTATTTCCGAACGGGATGCGTCAGACTCGCTTCGATGGCCGGCCACGACGTGCTCGAGCGGCTTGCAGCCTTCGAGCTCGAGACGCCGTCGTGGGCCTACGGCAACTCGGGCACCCGTTTCCACGTCTACCCCTGGCCCGGTGCAGCCCGGACGGTGTGGGAGCGGATCGACGACGCCGCCCTCGTGCACCGGCTGACCGGCTGCTGCCCGAGCGTTGCGCTCCACATTCCGTGGGATCTGGTCGACGACTGGGGCGCACTCGTCCGTTACGCGAGCGAGCGCGGCCTCAGAATCGGCGCGATCAATCCCAACCTCTTCGGTGACGACGCCTACAGGCTCGGCAGTCTGTGCCATCCCGACGAGCAGGTCCGCGCAAAGGGCCTCGACCACTGCCGGGAGTGCATCAAGATCGCGGGCGAAGCCGGATCGACGGTGATCAGCCTCTGGCTTGCCGACGGAACGAACTACCCGGGCCAGGACGACCTGCGTTCGCGGTACGAGCGACTCACCGCAAGCCTCGAGGAGGTCTATGCCGCCCTACCCGCCGGGATGCGGCTCCTCGTCGAGTACAAGTTCTTCGAGCCTGCCTTCTACAGCACCGACCTGCCCGACTGGGGAACCGCGGCGCTCGTCTGCCGCAGGCTCGGACCGCAGGCCCAGGTCCTCGTCGACACCGGCCACCACGCGCAGGGGACGAACGTCGAGCAGATCGTCGCCGTCCTGCTCGCCGAGGGGTTGCTGGGCGGCTTCCACTTCAACAATCGCAAGTACGCCGACGACGATCTCATCGCCGGCTCGATCGATCCGTTCGAGCTCTTTCGGATCATGCACGAGATCTCGAGCACACCGGGGGCAGAGGACGTCGCCTTGATGATCGACCAGTCGCACAACGTCGAGGGGAAGATCGACGCGATGATCCAATCGGTCATGAACATCCAGACGGCGTATGCCAAGGCGCTGCTCGTCGATACGAGCGCCCTCACCGCCGCCCAGGCTGATGGCGACGTGCTCGGCGCTCATCGCATCCTCGTCGACGCGTTCGAGACCGATGTCCGCCCGTTGCTCCGCGGTCTCAGGGAGACGCTCGGCGTCGAGCCGGATCCGGTCGAGGCGTTCCGCCAGGGCGGCTTCGGCGAGCGGCTTGCTCGTGAGCGGGGGATCGTGTCGGTCGAGAGCGCCTACGAGCGGTCGTAACGCCGGCCCGTGCGGATCGCCATCTTCGTCACGTGCATCGGCGACACGATGTTTCCCGAGGCCGCTCGGGCAACTGTTGAGATCCTGGAGCGCCTCGGTCACGAGGTCGTGTTTCCTGCCGAACAGACGTGTTGCGGCCAGCTGCACCTGAACAGCGGCTACCGCGACGAAGCTGCTCGGCTGGCCCGCAAGTTCGTCGAGGTGTTCGGGAACCACGAGCTCGTCGTGGCGCCATCGTCGTCCTGCGTGGGCGCCGTTCGCGAGCTCTATCCGGCGTTGCTCGGCGAGCGCGTGCCCCTCCTCGATCGGGTGGTCGAGCTCTCTGAGCTGCTGGTCGACCGGCTCGGGGTCGACGATGTCGGCGCGTTCTTCCCGCACCGCGTCACCTACCACCCGACGTGTCACTCACTGCGGGTGGCGCGCGTCGGGGACGCGCCGCTCCGCCTGCTGAGACGAGTCCGCGCGCTCGACCTGATCGATCTGCAGGATGCGGCGGAGTGCTGCGGCTTCGGCGGCACGTTCGCGATCAAGAACGCCGAGACGTCGAGCGCGATCCTCGCCGACAAGTGCGCACGGATCGAGGCAAGCGGCGCCGCAGTGTGTACCGCCATCGACGGCTCGTGCCTCCTTCAGATCGGCGGCGGATTGTCGAGACGACAATCCGCTGTCCGCACTGTTCACCTCGCGGAGATCCTCGCCTCCCGGTGAGAGCCCCTGCGGAGAGCTTCCCGCTGGCGGCGCGTCACGAGCTCGCCAACGCCCAGCTGCGTGCGAATCTCGCAACCGCGACCGCGACCATCCGGGCCAAGCGGAGCGCGGTCGTGTCCGAGCTTCCCGACTGGGAGGAGCTGCGCGAGGCCGCCCAGGCGATCAAGACCGACGTGCTCGCCCGCCTCGACGACTATCTGCTGCAGTTCGAGGCCGCGCTCGAGGCGGCGGGAGGCCGCGTGCACTGGGCACGTGACGCAACGGAGGCGTGCGCGGCCGTCGCGGAGGTCGCGCGCTCGCAAGGCGTGAGCGAGGTCGTGAAGGTCAAGTCGCTCACAACCGACGAGATCGAGCTGAACGCCGCCCTCGCGGCGGCGGGAGTGCACGCGATCGAGACCGATCTTGCGGAACTGATCCTCCAGCTCGACGGCGACTGGCCGTCGCACATCCTCGTCCCGGCGATCCACCGCAACCGGACCGAGATCCGCGACCTGTTCGCTCGCACGATCGCACCCGGGATCGCTTCCAACGACCCGAGCGATCTCGCCGAAGCTGCGCGGGTCTACCTCCGTACGAAGTTCCTCGAGGCGCGCGTCGGCATCAGCGGCGCGAACTTCGGCGTCGCCGAGACGGGCACGATCTGCGTCGTCGAGTCAGAAGGCAACGGCCGGATGTGCACGACGCTTCCGCCAGTGCTCGTGACCGTGCTCGGGATCGAGAAGCTCGTGCCCTCGTTCGCCGACCTGGAGGTGTTTCTCCAGCTGCTTCCGCGCTCCTCGACCGGCGAGCGAATGAACCCGTACACCTCCCTCTGGACCGGCGTCGCACCCGGCGACGGACCACAGGAACTGCACGTGATCCTTCTCGACAACGGGCGGACGCGCGTCCTCCGTGACGAGGTCGGGCGGCAGGCGCTTCATTGCATCCGCTGCAGCGCGTGCCTGAACGTCTGCCCGGTCTACACGCGCACCGGAGGACACGCGTACGGCTCGGTGTATCCGGGACCGATCGGAGCGATCCTCACTCCACAGCTCGTCGGGATCGAGCGTGCTGCATCGCTGCCGTTCGCCTCGAGCCTGTGCGGCGCCTGCTACGAGGTGTGCCCGGTCAAGATCGACATCCCCGCCGTGCTCCTCCACCTGCGGGCGGAAGCGGTCCGCGCCAAGGCGCCGAAGAGCGAACGCGCAGCGATGGCTGCTGTTGCCTGGATCTTCGCGAGCGCGAGCAGGCTCGGCCTCGCGGAACGGCTCGCGCATGTCTTGCAACGACCGCTCGTCCGAGGGGACGTGATCCGCCGCCTGCCGCCGCCGCTCGCCGGCTGGACCCGCACGCGCGACCTCAAGCCGCTGGCGTCGAAGAGCTTTCGCGACTGGTGGCGCGCAGAGCGCCGATGAGCGACCCACGGGCCGAGATTCTCGATCGGGTCGCGCAGGCTCTTCGCGCTGCGCCGGCGGTTCCGCACGCCGAGCGCGCCTACAGGCGCTTCGGGACCCGCACGCCGGCGGATCGGATCGCGCTGTTCTGTGAACGGGTCGCCGAGTACCGCGCCGACGTGCGGCGAGTCGGTGAG
>Ga0070731_10002078_pt1 | contig 19674 bp, 16 predicted proteins | sample Coa_R1_2_FD_66448 | JGI IMG/M metagenome (GOLD analysis project Ga0070731, IMG submission 66448) | Surface soil microbial communities from Centralia Pennsylvania, which are recovering from an underground coalmine fire - Coalmine... | ecosystem: Environmental > Terrestrial > Soil > Unclassified ... | reverse complement strand
CTCGGCGTCGCCACCAATGACGACGTGAAAGCCGTCGATCCGTTCATACACAACACGCAGTTCAATGTCGATGGTCATGAGATGACCATGAACTATCCCATCGTCATGGGCAGCGATGATATTTCCACGAAATTCGGCGGTTTACTTGGTATGCCCACCAGCTTCCTGATTTCACGCGATGGTAAAATCATTAAGAGGTATATCGGCGCGTTCGCGAACGGCGACGAAATCAATAAGCAAGTGGAGAGTCACCTATGAACTTAGTCAAAAGCTCACGCTACCTTGCAATGCTGTCCGCATTGCTTTCCATCGGCGCGATTGCCTTGGCTCAGGATTCTTCAAGTCCGAAGAGTGCCGCCGAGGTGGTCAAAACTCAACCCTATGTTTCGCTGGATCCTGTCCCTCGCGGCAAGACATTTGAGGCCGCCGTGGTGGTTCACATCGCAGAGGGATACCACATGAATTCTCACAAGCCCTCGGACACTTACCTGATTCCGACCACGCTCACCCCAAAGCTCCCTGCCGGCATTCGTTTAGTCGACACCATGTATCCGCCAGGCAGCCTCAAGAAGTTTGCCTTTTCGCCCGACAAGCCTCTCGATGTTTACAGCGGCAGCGTGACGCTGCGTCTGAAGCTCACGGCGGAAGATAGCGCGGCAATCGGAGCCACTACGATACCCATGATCTTGCGCTATCAAGCGTGCAACAACTCAGCCTGTTTGCCTCCCGTAAAAATCCCCGTTACCGCGGAGTTGCGCGTCGCCGCCGCTGGGTCAGCGGCCAAACCAGTCCACTCCGACATTTTCGCCGCGTCGGCGCACAATTAATTCGAACGAGTTTGAAGCATCAGAACGGTCTAACTAGAAACTCTTACCGATCCGAAAACGCCGATTTCAGCGCGCTGAGACCGCCGGCAACGCCCGCCTGAGCCGCGCTACCACGCGCTCCTTGCCCAGCACCACCATGGTCTCAAAAAGCGGCGGTGCGACAGCCCGCCCCACGATCGCCACGCGGGTGGCGTTGATGAGCAACCCTGCTTTGACGCCCTCGGCCGTCGCCAAGGCGCGCAATGCCGCGTCGCAGGCGTCATGGTTCCAATCCGCCAGCGCGTCGAGCGCGTCCGCCAGCTTCGCCAGCATGGCGGGCAACCGCTCATCCTTCCAGAACTTCTGCCGCGCTTCCGCCTCGTAATCGAAATCGTCGCTAAAAAATGCGCGCGCCCACGTCGTGAAATCGCCAAGCAGTCGCGTCCGCGGCCGAATCAAATCCACCGTCCGCGCAAACCACGCCCGGTCGCGACTCGCCTGCGACCCCTCCCAGAGCCCCGCCCGCTTAAGCTCACCCTCCACGCGCGGCAAAAGTTCTTCTACGGGGGGCTTCTGGAGGTATTGGGTGTTGAACCATTCGAGTTTGGCGCGATCGAAGACGGCGTTGGTGCGGCTCACGCCTGACAATGCGAAGCGCTCGATCAACTCGTTTGTGCGGAGGAACTCGGAATCGTCTCCTGGCGACCACCCCAGCAGGGCCAGGAAGTTGCGAAAGGCTTCGGGCAGGAAGCCCTCTTCGGCGTAGGAGCCCACGCTCGTGGCGCCGTGGCGCTTGGAAAGCCGCGTTCGGTCGGGTCCCAGAATCAGCGGCACGTGCGCAAACACCGGGGGCGTTGCGCCGAGCGCCTGATAGATCAGAGCCTGTTTCGGGGTGTTGGAAAGGTGATCGGCACCGCGAATGATGTGCGTGATTTGCATGTCGATGTCGTCCACCACCACGCTCAACTGATAAGTGGGGATGCCGTTGGAGCGCAACAGCACGAAGTCTTCTATCTCCACGTTCTGAACTTCGCGCGGACCGAAAACAGCGTCTTCGAATTTCGTAACACCCTCGGGCGCGACACGGAAGCGGATCGCGCGCGCTACTCCCGCGCGTTCCTTCTCGGCGCGCTCAGCGTCACTGAACTCGCGGCACGGGCATGGGGCAGCCTTGTAGGCCTTCGTACCTTCATCGTCACCCTCGCCTTCGCGATCTTCTTCGCTGGTCGCGGCATCGCCGCCAGCATAGGCTGCACCCTTGCAATAGCACGGGAAGGCTGCTCCACTCGCGAGCAAGCGTTCCGCTGCGGCGCGATAAAGCGGAAGACGCCGCGACTGGTAAATTGGTTCTCCATCCCACTCAATTCCCAACCACTTCAATCCTTCGAGAATTCCGTCAACCAGTTCGGGACGATTGCGCTCAACATCCGTGTCTTCAATTCGCAGAAGAAGCGTGCCTCCCTCGTGCCGGGCAAAGAGCCAGTTGAAGAGCGCGGTTCGCGCTCCTCCCACATGGAGATATCCGGTGGGGGATGGCGCAAAGCGAACGCGAGGTTTTTGGGATTGAACCATGCCTTGTCTTCTGTAGTAGATCCGAAGCGATTCATCTTAGCGGAACGTCCGGACAAAATCGAGGGACTCGGCGCGCTCTCGACTGCGGGTTACCGGTTGCATCGACTTACCGCACAGGCAAGAGTGCCTGTGTCACGAGACAGGCTTCGGTAAACTCCTTGGTGTCCGAGCTGGCCGTGGCTAAAGCCGGTTCTCCCAACCTCGCTTTTCGCGGGCCTGAAGGCCCGCGCTTCCGCCCCGTTTGCTGGTGGGATGCACACTCTTGGCTGTGGCTTACCGAGTGCCTCGACTTACATGCACAGGCAGGCGTGCCTGTGCCACGAAAGGATCCTGGAGTTTTCAGTACCCGAGTACTGTTGACGGCATGGGTGCCGAGGCTACATAGTGGATTCCTGCTTGCAATCGTAAGCGGGGTGGCAAGGCGTCACCCTGAGGCAGGATCAGTGAATTCTTCCAGGTTAACCTCCAAGAAACTGGCCGGAGACGTGCTCGGGTGATTCTCGGGCTTTCTGCTATTCTCCTCGGAACGGCCCCGGTTAAATACGGAGCATAGAATTGCAGAGCTATGTCACTTCCACGGGGATAGTGCTTCAGGCCAGCTGCTTCCTGTTGGCAGCCTTCTTCGTGTTTCTCTATCGCCGGAAGCGTCAGGAGTACCTTCTCGCCTGGTCTGCCGCGTGGTTTCTGGTGGCCTTGCATTGCCTATTTAGCGCTCTCGGCGTGTGGCTCCATGGCGAAGAGAAATGGATGGGTTGGCTGGGAGCTTTGAACGAATCCGTCTTTGCGTTTGCAGCCCTCGCCTTTTACTCCGCGTCGCGGCTGTATGCGAGCCTCAAGATACCGAAGTGGTTGGGCGTCGCTGGCCTGGTGGCGGTCGTTTGGTCGATTGCGCACGCCCGCTACTCGCTCGCGATACCACCAGTGGTGCTGGGCGTAGGCCTGATCTTCCTACTGGTTGCCCACACCTTTTGGCACGAAGGCCGCAAACAGGAGGCCCGAGCGGATGTGCTGCTCGGCGTCACGTTCGCCGGGTGGGGCCTGCTCTCCATTTCAGTCTTGCTCCGTTATCGATACGTTTTCCTGAGAAATGTGCATCTCTTGCCAGTGACTATTTTGCCGGAGCTTTTCGCCTGCGTGCTGATGGTGATGTCCGTCTACGAGGAAGAAAGACGTCGGGCCGAACGAAACATGCTGGCTCTTTCCAATCTCAATCTCGTCACGGGGAGCTTCGTGGGAGGCGAGATTCAGAAGATGCTGGCCCAGGCGCTCGACCGGGTCCTGAATGTTGTTCGCGTTCCAGCCGGCGCTCTCTGCGTGCAACAGGGTGAGACCAGCGGCGCTGCTTCCGTGATCGTCGCCGGGCTCAATGATTCCTTTTCGTCCGCCATTCAAGAATCGGAGCTGAATGAATACTTCATCAATCTGGTTGCACGGCTTGGCGGGCTGGTGGTTTTTCGGGACCTCGCGCGCGATGTGAGCTGGAGAGCGCTGGAAGAAGATGGCGCGTTCCGGCGGATGCGGCAAATGTTCCTGGATCAGGGACTACGAACAATCGTGGGAATCAGCTTGCAGGCGAAGGAGCGAGTCTTTGGCGTTCTCCTGCTTGGCACCCCGGACAATCGCAGCTTCGGGCCTGCCGAACGGCGCCTGCTGCTCGCGCTGGGTCAGCAGATTGGCATGGCCGTAGAAAATAGCTACCTCATCCGCCAAACATCGCGCCGCAGCGAAGAGCTGCACATCCTCAATGAAATCGGCCGCGCTCTCAGCTCCACTCTGGATCTGGACAAATTGCTCGAGCGAATTTATTCCGAAATGCGCCGCGTGGTCGACGCCGGCAGCTTCTTTATTGCTTATCACGATCAAGACAGCGGCGAAGTCCGCTTCGAAATCGAGGTGATGGATGGGAAACGGCTGCCGAAGCGGTCGCGTCCGGTAGCCAACCGACTGGTGGAATACGTTGTCCGCACGGAGCAGCCGCTTCTGATTCGGGAGCGCTTCTGGGAAGAAGCGGAGCGGCTGGGATTCGAAACCAGGCAGTCCGTCGGTTCATTATGCGCGGTGCCCTTGATCCTTTACGACCGTCCCGTGGGCGTCATGGCCGTTCACAGTCAGAAGGAACGCGTATTCGACGAAGGCCATGTGGAGTTTCTGCGCGTCCTGGGTAGCGAAGCGGGCATCGCGATAGAAAACGCCCGGCTGTTCGCAGAAGAGGAAAAAAAGTCTACTCAGCTCACGCTCATAAACAATATCTCGAGCCATGCCATCACCAGCCTCGATCCTGAGGAGATGCTGGGGAAAATCGCCGCGGAGATGGAAAAACACCTCTCCTACAATCACATAGGAATTGCGATTCTCGATTACTCGGCGAAGGAACTCGTGGTTCAGGCTGATGCGGGCCTGCGCCGCGAAGCGGTTGGCCGGCGACTTCTCCTGGGGGAAGGCCTTATCGGGCAGGTTGCCCGCACGGGACAGATGGGAATTGTTCGTGAAGCCGGTCCGTCAACTCCACGACTGGTCCTCCCGGATTCGGTGGCGTCCGTTGCGCTGCCGGTAACCTATGGGGAGCAGTTCCTGGGCGTTCTGTACGTGGAAACATCGGAGCCATACGACTTCAGCCAGCAGGACGTCGCGCTGCTGCGCACCCTCGCCGACCTGTTTGCAGGCGCCCTGCACAACACACTTACTTTTCAGAAGGCTCAGGAACAAGCCATTACCGACGGGCTTACCGGCGTCAAGACGCATCGCTTTCTCATGGAAGCGCTATCTTCGGAGTGGAAGCGGTCCACGCGTGCCAGCCGTCCGCTCGCACTGGTGCTGATGGACCTTGACCGCTTCAAATTCGTGAATGATTTCTACGGGCATCTCGAGGGCGATGTGGTATTGCAGCGCGTCGGACACATCCTGGAGCAGAATTGCCGGCGGTCGGATGTGGTCGCCCGCTATGGCGGAGACGAGTTCGTGATACTCATGCCCGAGACGACGATCGAGCAGGCCCGCCAGCTCGCCAACAAACTTCGCGGCTGGATCGCGTCCGATCCCATCCTGCGCGATAAGAACATCACCGCAAGCTTCGGCATCGCCGCTTTCCCGCTGCACGGCAGCACCCCGCAGGAGTTGATCCAGGTTGCGGACTCCTCGATGTACCTTTCCAAACATCAAGGAGGCAATCTGGTCTCCAGCGCCGAACAGGGCGATCCCAACGACAGAAAAAGATGGAAGAAAGATGTGCTCGAGGCGTATTTAGGCGTTACACTCAAGCGCCTGTTTTCCACGGGGCCGGAAGCTTTCGAGGAAATCTATCGACGCCTCGAACAGTTTACGCGTTCGCTCAGGGAGCAAGGAGGAGACTCGGACGGGGATACTCTGCCGCCGTCCGTGGTCGAGACTGTCACGTCCCTCGCATACGCTATTGACGCTAAGGACCACTACACGCAAGGGCACTCCCGAAAAGTCTCCGCATATTCCGTGATGATCGCCAACGAACTGGGTCTTACCGAAACGGAAATCGAGGAAATCCGGCTGGCAGGACTGCTGCACGATATCGGCAAGGTTGGAATCCCGGAAGCCATCCTGAATAAATCAGGTCCGCTCGACGCGTGCGAATGGGAAACGATGAAAACCCACACCGATCTCGGCGCACGAATTCTGGAAACTCTCAAGCCGATGGCTCGCATCCGCGAGATGGTCCGCCACCACCACGAGTTTTATGACGGCACCGGTTATCCTTGCCGCCTCGAAGGCGAAAATATCCCCCACGGCGCGCGCGTGATCGCAATCGCGGATGCCTACGACACCATCACTTCAGCCCGCACCTACAAGAAGGCCCGCACCGCCGAAGATGCCTTTGCTGAGCTGGAGCGCTGCGCGGCGAACCAATTTGACCCAGCTCTTGTTCGGATTTTCATCGAGACCATGCGTCGCGCGCCGCGTCCCACGCTCGAAGCGGTGGCCAGCGCTTCGCATCACGCCGGAAGTTCCTCGCTGTAATCGATTGCTGCTGGACTCTACTCAGTTCAAGCGCCGTTGAAAATTCTTAGTCGGTGAGATTTTCAAGAAAAGTCGCCGATGGAGCGAAAAATAGGCTTCCGGTGACGGCCCGGCTAAAATCAAGGAGCCGGTCATAGTTGCCCGGCGGACGGCCGATGAACATGTTCTCCAGCATCTGTTCCGTTGTCCGTGGTGATCGACTATAGCCGATAAAGTAGGTTCCGAATTCCCCACGACCGGGTTTACCGAAGGGCATGTTATCGCGCAGAATCTTGATCTCTTTTCCGTTCTCGACAATGGTCGTCAGAGCATTGTGAGCTGACGACGGTTTCACGGCATCGCTCAACTCAATATCAGAAAGCTTTTTGCGCCCTATGATCCGCTCTTGCTCCTCTATTGAAAGGGCGTTCCATCTGCTGATGTCGTGCAGGTACTTCTGAATAATGATGTAGCTTCCGCCTTGAAGCTGAGGATCTTCTCCGGCGACCAGCGCAGCGTCAAGAGCAGCCTGACTACGAGGATTTTCTGTACCGTCAACGAATCCGAGAAGGTCACGATCGTCGAAATAGCGGAAGCCATGTGTCTCGTCAACAGCAGAAACCGCTCCACCAATCCGCTCCATGATTTGTGTAACCAATTCGAAACACAAATCCATCCGCTTCGCGCGGATGTGAAACAAGACATCGGCAGGAGTGGAGACGGCATGGCGTTCCCCCGATCGTATCTCGCGAAACGGATGGAGTTCGGCAGGACGAGGTTTTCCGAAGAGCTTGTCCCAGGCATCTGAACCGAATCCCGCGACACACGAGAGCGCTCCCTCGATGTGACGGAAATCGACCGCACGAAAAATTCCCGGAAGATCAGCGCAGAGCGAGCGGACGGCCTCATAGCTTTCGCCGTCCGACTTGACAGAGGCAACCAGGAATATTGCCGCGCTGGTGAGCGGCGCAAGAACGGGTTGAGGAACCGGTGCTAGATCTTCTCCGCTCACTGGGCTCATACGTACGATTTCGATTATTGCCTCATGTCCTCAGATACACAACTGCACTGCGGGAAATCAAAGCTTCCTCATCGCCGACATTGTGTGTCCGTTTCTTTAGCACATTGTGAAGGGCTAGCCGGCGGCTTCGACCCTTGGCACATAGGTTCGCAAAAGTAAGGTGCGCAGCGCCGCTCCTGGCTTCTGTGGATGGGGCGACAATTCATACTTTGCCAGAGCGGCGGGAATTAGCCAGAGTTGCGCGGGTCCGTAGGCTTCGTGGTTGCCACCCCAGCGGATGGTTCCGGTTCCCTCGAGGAAAATCAGCACGTCGAAGTGGTCGCGCGAGGTGACGCACTCGATTTGTTCGCTGAATTCCCATCGTTCCGTGGCGAAGTATTCGCAGGCGGCGAGGCGAGCTTCGGTGATCGGGCCGCGATGAATTTGGTGCGCCTGGATTTTACCTCCGCGCTGTTCGCCAAAGCGAATCACATCGAGGGCTTTTTTGATGTGCAATTCGCGGGAGCGGCCTTGCGCGTCGCGCCGGTTGTAATCGTAGACACGGTAGGTGAGATCAGAGTTCTGCTGAATTTCGCAGAGGACGAGGCCGGGGCCGATCGTGTGCGCGGTGCGCGCGGGAACAAAAACGGCGTCGCCTTCTATCAGGGGAATATGCTCGAGGCAATTTTCAGCAGTGCCATCAGTGATGGCACGCTCGAAACTTTGACGAGTGACGCTTGGCTTCAGGCCGACAAGCACTTCAGCGCCTGGCCGCGCGCGGACCGCATACCACATTTCAGTTTTTCCGCGGCCGCCGGCGGCCTGCTCGTGCTGAGAGGAATATTCGTCGTCCGGATGGACTTGTACGGAAAGCTTGTCTTCCGGGAAGATAAATTTAATTAGCAGAGGGAAGGTGCGGGCAGCGCGCGGGTTAGTTCCCGTCCAGTCGACGGACATGGTGGGCCAGACATCGCCGAGTTTTTGTCCGGCGTAGGGGCCGCTTGCGAAACGGGAATCATCGCCAGTCATCCAAGCCTCGCCGATCGGCTCGGCAAGATTGGACATTGCAGGGAAAAACGGCGCCAGTGAAAGCGATCCCCAGGGGCGCGGGCTGAAGATGGGCTCCAGGCGCACGGGGCATGGGGATGCTTTGCTGATCGTTACCTCGATTGACCTTACCTCGCTTGACCGAAAAAGCGGCCGAGGCGTCGCAGGCCCTCGTCGATGCGGTCGAGGGACGTGGCGTAGGAAAGACGCAGGAAGCCGGGTGCGCCGAAGGCTTCGCCGGGAACAAGAGCGACGTGTTCGCGTTCGAGGAGCAGCTTCGAGACCACCATGTCGTTCGGCATCTCGGCATTGTAATGCGCCGAAATATTCGGAAACACGTAGAACGCGCCTTGCGGAGCCGTACAGGTGACGCCGGGAATGGCGCGCAGGCCGGTGACGATCCGCTCGCGGCGGCGCGCATATTCTTCGAGCATTTTGGCCACTGAATCCATCGGCCCGCGCATGGCGGCGAGTGCCGCGTATTGAGTGATGGACGTCGGATTCGAAGTGGACTGGCCTTGAAGCTTGGTGATGGCGGCGATGAGCGGCTGAGGAGCAAGAACGTAGCCGAGGCGCCAACCCGTCATCGCAAAAGTTTTCGAAAAGGAACCGACGACGATGAGATTATTCTTCGAGCCGGGAATGCTGGCGATCGAAAACGGCTTGGCATCGCCGTAGGTAAAGTGCGAGTAGCACTCGTCGGCGAGCAGCCAAACGCCGTGGCGCTGGCAGACGGCGAGAACTTTCGCGAATTCGTCCGGCGGGATTACGGCGCCGGAGGGATTGCTTGGCGAGTCCGCGATTACCATGCGCGTGCGCGGCGTGATCAACTTTTCGAGATCGGCGGCGCGCAGGACAAAGTTATCTTCGGCGGTGGTGGTGAGAATGACGGGCTTGCCGCCGGCGTATTTCACGATGTCGGGATAGCTGACCCAATACGGCGAGGGAATGATGACTTCGCCGCCGGAATTGATCAGGCAGCAGACGGCGTTGAAGATGGAATGCTTGCCGCCAACGTTGACCACGCATTCGCTGGGCTGATACGAGGAGCCGAGCTCGCGCGCGTGCCATTCGCAGATCGCCTGGCGAAGAGCGGGAATGCCGGGCACGGGCGTGTACTTGGTGCGATTTTCGTCGAGCGCCTGGATCGCGGCGCGCTTGATGTGCTCAGGCGTCGGAAAATCTGGCTCACCGGCGCCGAAGTCGGCGACGTCCACGCCCTGGGACTTCAGCTGCTCGGCGGCCGCCAGCACCACCATTGTGGGCGATGGGCTGATGCGATTTACGCGGTCGGCTAGTCGAAAGGTCTCTTCTGTTTTCACGGCTGTGGCCGGTTCCATTTCCTATCCTTTTGCTAGGGTTGCGGACGAACGATCGACTCCATTTTAGCTCATCGGGCGAGAACGCGAAAATTAAAGCGGCCGAATGCGCTGGTCCAAATTGGCTGGAGGTTGAGGCGGCATCGCCGATTCGAATTCAAGTTAGGTGACTTTTGAGCGCAAGCGTTCCTCGACCAGCGGAGGCACCAGGCCCTTCACGGGTCCGCCGAGCCGCGCAAGTTCTTTTACCAAGCGCGAACTGAGGTAGCTGTAAGCTTCGCCGGGCAGCATGAAGACGGTTTCGATCTGTGGCTCGATTTTGCGATTCATCATGGCCATTTGGAGTTCGTACTCGTAATCGGAAACGGCGCGAATGCCCCTGAGGACGACCGTCGCGTTGCGCGCCCTCGCGTAATCCATCAGCAAGCCTTCAAAAACTTCGACCTCCACGTTTTTCCAATCGAAGGTGACGGCTTCGAGCATTTCGACGCGCTCCTTGACTGGGAAAAGAGGATCCTTTTCCAGGTTGCGTGCTACGGCGACGATCAGCTTATCGAAGATCATCGCGCCGCGAGCGATCAGGTCCAGATGGCCATTGGTCACCGGATCGAAGGAGCCGGGATAGATCGCTGTGACAGGGCTGCTCATTTGGGAGGGCATCCGGGGAGAGATTCTAACCTAGAATCGCGGCCCAGAGGCGCAAGTGTTGCAGTAGCTGAGACTTTTGGGGCCAGGGACGGGACGGTCGGTGGGATGTCGTCACCGCTGCGAAGCTACCCGGCCATGGCGGCGATTTCTTTTTCGTCGATGTCGAAGTTGGCGTAGACGTGCTGCACGTCGTCGTGATCCTCGAGAGTTTCGACCATGCGGAGCATTTGCTGGGCTTGAGCGCCGCTTAGCTTGACGTTATTTTTAGGCACCCAGGCGACTTCGGCGGAAGTCGGCGTGATCTGCGCGGCGGCTAGCGCCTCGCGAACTCTTTCCATCACTTCGGGAGGGGTGGTGACTTCCCAGGACGAGCCATCGTCGCGCAAGTCTTCTGCGCCCGCGTCGAGAACGACGCCCATCATTTTTTCCTCGTCCGCCTGATCCTTGGGGACGACGATATCGCCCTTGCGCTCGAACATCCATCCCACGGCGCCGGTTTCAGCCATGTTGCCGCCATTTTTGGAAAACATGTGGCGGATTTCGCTAACGATGCGGTTGCGATTGCTGGTGACGACTTGGACGAGCACGCCGACTCCGCCGGGACCATAGCCTTCGAAGGTGACTTCGTCGAGAGTTTCTCCTTCGATCGCGCCGGTGCCGCGCTGGATGGCCCGCTCAATATTGTCATTGGGCATGTTTTCGCCCTTGGCCGCGAGAATGGCGGTACGGAGGCGGGGGTTGGTATCCGGATCGGAACCGCCGGTGCGTGCGGCGATGGTCAATTCGCGAATGAGTTTGGTGAAGATTTTGCCGCGGCGCGCGTCAGTTGCCGCTTTCTTGTGTTTGATTGTGGCCCATTTAGAGTGTCCGGACATAAGGTGACCTTCTTAGAGAAGCTATGGCAGGAGCAACAACTTAGCCCTTGCCGCGACAGTTTAGCAGCCGTCTCGGAAACAGGCAAGGCAACGGGTTGGAAGAACGGCATCGCTTTTGCTAATCCCGCTCTCGCAAACGAGAATCGGATTGCCGCACTTTCTCTAACTGTTTAAGATGCTGCGATGTCCCTTTGGCGCGTCGTCGTTCTGGCTATCGTACAAGGTCTTGCAGAGTTGCTTCCGGTATCCAGCTCCGCTCATGTGGTGGTGGCCGAAAAGCTCATGGGGATGGATCCGTCTTCTCCCCAAATGACGCTGCTCCTGGTGATGCTACATACCGGCACGATGTTTGCGGTCATTTTATATTTTTGGAAGCAATGGCGAATCGCTTTTTTCCAGAGCGTCGCGGCATTTAAGAGGACCGCTTGGCTCTTAATTCTCGCCACGGCCATTACCGGCGTCATTGGAGAGGCCCTGGTTCAGATCATTGAGAGATTCTGGTTCCGCGGCACTCCGCACGCCGAGGTCGAAGAGCTGTTCAGTCATCTTGAGCTCATCGCTCCCGCGTTAGCCGCGGTAGGCATTCTCATCTTGATTGCCGGCAGGTCTGAGAAACGTGCCTCACCATCAAGTGCGCCCAGCGACATCGGGTTGAATGCCAGACAGGCCAGTCTAGTAGGTATCGTGCAAGGTTTGTCACTTCCGTTCCGTGGATTTTCGCGCTCCGGGGCAACGATATCGACGGGAATGCTGGCTGGTGTTGCCAAGATGCGTGCCGAGCAGTTTAGCTTTGCGCTAGCGGTGATATTGACTCCTCCGGTAGTCGGTCGCGAAGTGCTCAGACTGGTGAAAGCGCAACACCTTACCGGAAGTGCGAGGCTAGCTTCGGCCATGGTGCCTGGGATCTTTGGAGCAATCTGCGCTTTTTTGGCGGGTTTGCTGGCGCTGAAGTGGCTCAGCCAGTGGCTAGAGCGCGGTCGCTGGTATCTATTCGGTATTTACTGTTTAATTGCCGCTGCCGTGGTGATCGCGCTTTATCATGCGGGCTTCTGAGCTTTCACTATTTGCGATATAGACGATCAAAAACCTGCACTCGTATTCCGCCCCCTAAATGGCTTTGAGCATGGAGTACGCGTCGAGGCCGCCCGGATAGTAGTTTTTTCTCACTCCCTGTGTGCGATATCCGTGCTTTTTCCAGAAGGCAATGGCGGAGGCGTTGTTGGTTGCCGTTTCAAGCGCTACCTGTTGAACACCATTCGCGGAGAGCGCTCGCTCCGCTTCGGCTAGCATCATGGTGCCGAGGCCGTGACGACGGTAAGGTTCGAGGACATCGATGGTGATGATGTAGCCCCAGTGGCTGTCGTGGGCCGTAAGGATGAATCCAGCGGCTTGGTTATCGGTCTCGGCCACCAGGCAGTCGGCGCCTGGGAAGCGAAGATAGTTGCGGAGGTCGCGGCGAGAATAGGCGATTCCTGGCTGGTAGCATGCCTGGTCGATTGTATAGAGCGCCTCAAAATCCCGGGGCTGATATTTTCGGAGGCGGAAAGTCGGAGGCACAAGGATGTTTGTGCCACAAAAAACCACCCGGCGGAAGACGAAGACAGCTGAACTACGGATACGGCTAAAGCCCGACGCTAATGTTATTGCTGTTGCGGCGGCGCGGATTGCTCCTGCTGCTGCTTCGCCACGTCCGGTTTGCTCTGATCGGCGGCAGCAGAGGACGCTTTATCGTAGCGCGTAAGGAATGGCTCGAATGGCGTAATCTCGAACGGCATCTTCTCACGGGCCGAAAGCAGAGCAACCGGCTTGGCCTTGAGCAGCTCCACGCGATCCGTCCAGGGATCGAGCTTGAGCCGGGCTCCGATGGGAAGCGCCGCAATCTGATCAAGCTTATCCGGTGCAAGTGCGGGTCCTGTGTTAAGCAACTGATCAGAGATAAACACGCGATTCCCGATATGGGGACTGATCAGCGCGGGAAGGGCCTTCTCTTCGGCGGACAGCTGCTTCAGGAACAGGCCAGCGCTGCCAAGCTTGTCCTTGTAAGGAGACTTCTTGAGAATTTCGACGGCCTTTGCTCCGGCGGCCTGCAAGTCTTCAGGGTTGTCCCTAAAAGAGAAATGGCTCAGAGCCTCCACGGTAGAAACGTTCGTCATGTCGTTGAAGCCCCACTGATCGGTGGAAGGCTTGGTGACAATAAGGTCTGCGAGTTCTTGCGCAAGCATAGTGGCCAAGCTGGCTTCATCTGGAAGAACGTCGATCAGGCCGCGACTGAGCACGATGGTATGGCCGATCGCAAACGATTCCAGCGTGCTGGTAAGGAGCACGCGGCAATGGACCTCCGGCTGGATGTCAAGGTTGTTGGTCACCTCTAGATTATTCACGACGGTTTCGAGGACCTTATCGACGTCGGTAGGCGGCGAAAGCAAACCGACGCGCTGCAGGCGATCGAGGACGTTCAGTTCCGCCTGATGCTGCCACTCTCTTTCGGCCTCAACGGGAGAGCGGTCCTGGTCCGTGGGCGCCTGATCTTGAATGGCATTGGGAGATTCAATAGTTAGTTGGCTGAATTCCTCCTCCCGGCCTATGCCCTTGAGATCGTAGCCCCACAAGCGCGTCTGAGATTTAAAACGCACATGATTGCCGAGAAAATCCCTGAGATTGGATTCCTGGCTAAAAATAAAGGAGGGAAGCCAAAGCCCTGGCTGAAGGTTGGTGCGCCAGCTATCGAAGTGCAAGTTAAAGCCATTGAGCCCCGAGACGGGTGTATAGACCCCGTTGAAACGGACGATTGTGAAGCCCTGATCTTCGGCCCATATGCGGCCTTTAAAACGTCCCCTTCCTGATTTCGGCAAGGGGGTGAGGTCGAAAACGAGGCAACGCACTTCGCCTAGGAACTGCCGGCCGACATAGTCAAATTGATAGTGCTGGCGATCAAATGAGCTCGTATCCAGATAAATCATTTGGAGGAAGCCCTCGGGAACGTAAGACGCCTCAAAGAATCCGGCAATGTGCGAGAGTGGATTAAGCTGGTCCAGCTTGCCTTTCTTCTTCGAGAGCATGGAATCGTCCACGACGCCTTTGTCGAGGTCGGCTTGGCCGAGGTAATAGTGGTCGCTGACCGGAATGGCGCCCATGTCTTTATCAGGTTTCATGTCCTGGATATAAGTTTCGATGATCGGTTTATAGCGGCGAATTGTGGCGTCTTCGCTGTGCTCGCGAGCGATGATTTTATCGATGGCCTGGTTGACGGTGAGGGGCGATTCCTGCTGAGCCGCGGCTGGTGGCTCGGCGGCATCCGCAGTCTGCTGCGTCTGAGTCTGTGCTCCAGCCACGCCGGCGAGGGCGCATGCTAGGCCCACCGCTAGCGAGAAGGATTTCCAATTACGCATCACGCTCCCCCTTCAGTACGCCAATGCGAATGTGATATGCGCGACCGCGGCAAAATCCACCGGGCGCCCGTCCTGCTCGGCGGGCTTAAAGCGAATCTGACGCGCTGCCGCCTCAGCGGATTCGTCCAAGCCATAGCCGAGACCTCGAACCACGCGCTCGACTTTAACTTCACCGGAGGCGGTAAAGAGTACCTGCACAAGCACGTCGCCCTCAATCTTTTTCGCGATGCCTTCCTGAGTATAAACGGGTTTAGGCACAGACAAGATCTCGACAGGCCTAGTGTTCGCAGGCGCGGCCGTGTGCTTCACTTCTGGAGTAGTTGGCGCCTTTACGTCAAATCCGCCTTGCTGGACAACGCCGTGACTTCCACCACCGCCGGGACCCCCGGTGGCCACACCATTGCCGAATCCAGCACTGGCCACAACGCCGCGGGCTCCTTTTGCACCGCCCGTGCCGTTGCCATTGCCGGGACCAACGGGCATATCCCAAGCGCCGACTTGGGCAATGTTCGGGTTACGATTCGTATTCTTGTTGGTTGGCACCCCGTTGGGATCGCCGAAGCCGCCTGTTTGCACCGCTTCCCGAGGTTTCCTCAGGGTTGGAGGAGCCGAACTCCCGAGTGAACGGCTCGGATCGGGGAATTCTTTTGCGACTTGGGTCATGTCTGGCGCTTGAATCTTCCGGACTTGTCGCACCACGGGCGCGGACACGACGGGATTATATATCTTCGGTTTCGGAAGCTCGACCGGTTCGGGCTTCGGAATCTCCTTTACAACCTCGCGACGCTTCACGACGACAGGCTTCGGCGGCGGCTGAGGTTTCCACGCCTGAATTACGGGTGCTTCCAAAGGCATGACCCAGTAGTGCTGCACAGCCTCGAATTTTTGGGGCATGAGCAAGGGAAGTATCACCACCACGGCTACAGCAATGAACTCCAGGCCGAACCCTGCGCCGAAAGAGCGCCATCGCCGCTTGCCATCGGGAAGGAGCGTTTCACGGAATACGGTTTGATTCTTTGCCGGTCTCATAATGTTCACCCCGAAGTGCCTTCATGTCGGGGGAGCTTCGGACACACGAATAGCCCCCAATATAGTCGTACTAGAGCGGAGGGCTGGGGCGAATAGAACTCACGTACCATTCTAATCCTAAGGGTGTTGAAAGCGATAACCGAGTTGCGCCGGGTGATCGGTGGTCTCAGGTTCATTGGAAGTCATCTCGGAACGAACGTGAGAGATTTCCGTATCGGAGACTTATTAGTCAGGCGCGACAGATGGTCTCGCCACGCCGTTCTTCATTCAAGATTTTCAACCTCGCGCGGAAAATGGCCACTATTCCGACTCAGAATTAATCTGCAAGGTGACGCATCCCGACCCGCGAGAGAATACGTTAAACCGTGCAAAAGGCTTCTCAAAGACCCTTACGGTCCAACGAGAGGACCCCTATTACTGTGGGTCCCCATCGTTGGAACGGCTGCCGCTATAGCTTAGTGCGGCTCAATAACCACGTACTGCGTGCCGCCGCCTCGGTTGACAAGCAACAGGACTGGCTGATTTCCCGCCGCGGCGATCGCCTGTTTATATTCTTCGACGTTTGACACCGGCTTGTGGTTGACTTCCTGAATGACATCGCCACGATTCAACTCGCTAGCCGCCGGGCTCGACGGGTCGACTTCGCTAACCACCACGCCTTTGGTTCCGGCCGGCAACTGCAGTTGCTGAGCGAGGTCTGGAGTCAGGTTCTGGACCTCGACGCCCTGGAGGCCGCCCGGACCACTCTCGTTGCCGCCGCCCGCTTGCGCGACCTTCTCGGGCAATTCGCCCAGGGTCACATTGAAGTCCTGGACTTTGCCGTCGCGCGAAACGCCCACCTTCACAGTGGTACCTGGTGCGGTCTGTGAAATACGGAGGCGAAGATCGCGATCTGAGGCAACAGGCTGGCCATTCAGAGTCACAATGACATCCCCTCTTTTTAGGCCCGCCTTAGCAGCCGGCGTATCCGGTTCAACCTGACCAACAAGCGCACCTCCACGTTCATTGACCCCAAATTGTTTTGCGAGATCCGGGGTCAGTTCCTGGATTTGTATGCCAAGGTAGCCACGCACAACTTTGCCGTGGGTGACGATCTGATCCATCACGGAATGGGCCATATTGATGGGAATGGCAAAGCCAATACCCTGATTCCCCCCGCCGCCACCGGTGAGGATGGCGGTATTGATTCCGATAAGATCGCCGTGCAAGTCGATCATGGCGCCGCCGGAATTTCCTGGGTTGATAGCCGCATCGGTCTGAATAAAATCCTCGTAATTTTCTATTCCTAGATTATTGCGGCCGGTTGCGCTAACGATGCCCATCGTCGCGGTTTCACCGACGCCGAAAGGGTCTCCAATGGCGAAGATCACATCGCCCACTCTTAGTTTTGAAGAGTCACCGAGAGTGAGGGTAGGAAGGTTGGTGGCGTCGATTTTCAGAACAGCGATGTCGGTGTTGGCGTCGGTGCCAATCAGCCTGGCTTTGAACTCGCGCTTATCGGCAAGATCGACCTTGATGTCCGTCGCGCCGTCGATGACGTGGTTGTTCGTTACAATCGTTCCGTCTGAAGTGATGATAACGCCGGAGCCAAGACTCTGCTCGCGTTCGGATTGAGGCTGCTCTGGGCCGAACTGCGGGCCAAAGAATTGCCGAAACATGGGGTCGTTGAAAAACGGCATCATTTGTTGCGGTTTGGTCTTCACAACTTTAGAGCTGTGAATATTGACCACCGCCGGCAGTGCCGGCTTCAGCACGGATGCGAAACCGTTGGTGAAATTTCCAAGGGGAACTGGAGCTGGATCGCGGGCCACGTTGACGGCAAGCTTCGGCGCGCCGAAGACGTCCCTACCTGTCCAGTTTTTTAATCCTATCGCGAGTATTCCACCGGCGATAACCGCCGTTATCACTACGAGCGTGGCCACCCAACGGGGAATATGCAAGTGAGAACTCTTCATGAGACTTCTTCCTTTCGGAGTCGCGGACGGCTCTGCAAATGTCCAGGCGCGAACAACGTTTGCGCTCGGTATTATAGATGCGCCGAGAAGGCGAACTCGCTGCTCAGGCCTCCCTTGGCTACGTCGCAACCCAGGGACTCTGCCTGGTCACTATTATAATAGATGCAGGCTTTGTGAACAGGGTGGCGCGGCTCTTTCTGCTGCTAAATCAGTTCTGACCGGCACGGTTCGCCCAATGCGGGTATGCGGTTCAACGACGACGATTTGCCGCGATAGTCGTTGGCTAGGTATTTCTAAACAAGCCTCGCGATGAAGAAGGCAGCGGCGGCAGCAAGTCCGCCAACTAGCGCGGTCTGCATGGCGCCGCGCAACGGTTTGACGCCGGTGTAGTGGGCTTTGATTGCGCCGAAGATTAGAAGCGCCAGCAACGTCACAATCACCGAGGTCCAAAGCGCGGGCCGGATACTCGCCATCAGGATGTAAGGCGCCAGGGGAATCAAACCGCCGACGATGTAGGATGCCGCGATGGTTCCAGCGCTGCGGCCGGCGCGCGCGGGGTCGGGAGGCTCGAGGCCGAGTTCGAAGCGCATCATGAAATCGACCCATCTTTTCTGGTTTGAAGTGATCGTAGCGACGATGGGCGCCATCTGCGCCTCCGACAGCCCATAGTCGCGAAAAACTTTGGCCACCTCCTCGGTTTCGATTTCGGGGAGTTCAACCGTTTCCAGATATTCCCGATCGAGCTCGGAGGCGTAGTGCTCGGAGTCAGTTTTCGCTGCGAGGTATCCGCCTAGCCCCATTGCGATTGAGCCGGCCGCTATCTCGGCGAAGCCAGCGGTGACGATAATTGTGTTGCCATGGGAAAGAGCCGCAGCCGCGCCAGTAAGCCCCGCAGCAAGAGCGAACGGGACGGTGAGACCGTCGGACATTCCGATCACGATGTCCCGCACGGCTGCCGTAGCAGTAAAGTGCTTTTCTACATGCTCGACGGACGGCATGGAGCCTCCTGTGAGGTATTCGATTAATCTGCGGCGCCTGTTCCACCGCTTCCTGTAAGGCGCGTATAATTATGGGGTAGGAACCTGAAATTCAGGAGGTAGATAATGAGTTCGACATCCGCACAAGGAGCCGCTCCCCAAATGAGCCACACTTTGCCACCCCTGCCGTACTCCTTCGACGCACTCGAGCCTTACATTGACGCGAAGACGATGGAAATTCATCACGATAAACATCACGGCGCATATGTCACAAACCTGAATAAAGCTCTCGAAGGCCACGCTGACCTCCAAAGGCTCGGGGTGGAGGAACTGCTCGCGCAGATCGGCAAGGTTCCCGAGAATATCCGCACGACGGTACGCAATAATGGCGGCGGCCATATGAATCACTCGATGTTCTGGAAGATTATGAAGAAGGGCGGCGGCGGGGAACCCTCGGGCGAACTTGCCGATGCCATCAATAAAACGTTCGGTAACTTCGCTGACTTCAAGACGAAATTCAATCAGGCGGCCACCACGCGCTTTGGATCCGGTTGGGCGTGGCTTTTGCTCCGAGACGGCAAGCTGGCCATCGAGTCGACGCCCAATCAGGACAACCCGATTATAGACGGCGGCAAGGCTTTCTTTGGCCTGGACGTTTGGGAGCACGCCTACTACTTGAAATATCAGAACCGCCGGCCCGAATACATTGAGGCGTGGTGGAACGTGATTAACTGGGAACAGGTCGCCCAGAACTACACGGCAGCCAAGAAGTAACACCGGCGAGGCGAAGGAGCAGCACCGCGCCGCTCATCCAGTACCATCCATCACAGGGAGGAGTCTCAGGGTCAGGTCGAGGTCGAGGCTCCTCCCATCCTCAACGAGTTTTTACAGCGTGTCCGAATGGAATGGTTCACCCGCCGGTTCGTTGACACTCCCCAAGCCGGCTGATAAGTTTCCTTGTAGTGCTCACGCGAACATATCGGGCGCGGTCGCGCGTCCCCTGGCTCATCTTGATCGCATCTTGGCTATTTTCAGCGGGTGGATGCGCGATGAACCAGACCCTAGCAAAAAAGCCCGCGGGTCCACCAGTT